>Ga0164320_10000417_pt1 | contig 13674 bp, 14 predicted proteins | sample GuaBasSediGuay11_FD_113736 | JGI IMG/M metagenome (GOLD analysis project Ga0164320, IMG submission 113736) | Subseafloor sediment microbial communities from Guaymas Basin, Gulf of California, Mexico - Guay11, Core 4567-28, 0-3 cm | ecosystem: Environmental > Aquatic > Marine > Hydrothermal...
ACGTAGTCAAGCTGGTCAGTTATGGGCGCTCCAGTGGTTTTTGCGTCGATCCGATCGAGAAGAAACCGTTGATTCATTTTTACCCAGGCAGCGCCGTGTTGTCTTTTGGAACTGCTGGCTGCAACCTGGCCTGCAAGTTTTGCCAGAACTGGGACATGTCCAAGTCCCGCGAGATGGATACACTGGCAGACCGGGCGACGCCCGAGCAATTGGCCAAAGTCGCGCAAGAAATGTCCTGCCGCAGTGTAGCCTTTACCTACAACGATCCGATCATTTTCCTCGAATATGCAGTAGATGTCGCTGCCGCCTGTCGCGAGCACGGGATCAAATCGGTTGCGGTCACTGCCGGTTACGTCGACCCACAACCACGGGTAGAGTTTTTCCAGGCGGTGGACGCGGCCAATGTGGATCTCAAGGCGTTTACCGATCGTTTCTACCACAAAATATGTGGCGGCCACCTTGCTCCCGTACTGGAAACCCTCGAATACATTAAACACGAAACCGATACCTGGCTGGAACTGACCACGCTGTTGATTCCCGGTGAAAATGATTCCGAACAGGAACTGCATGCGATGACTACCTGGGTGGTGGAAAAATTGGGGCCGGATGTACCCATGCACTTCACCGCATTCCATCCGGACTGGAAAATGCGCGATATCAAATCCACCCCGGTTGCGACCTTGACTAGCGCTCGCAACATAGCGCAGGCCAACGGCGTACGTTACGCATATACCGGCAATGTACACGACCCGAAAGGTTCCAGCACCTGGTGCCACCAGTGTGGGGAATTGCTGATAGAGCGCGACTGGTACCAACTGGGTCGCTGGGGCTTAGCGGAAAATGCTAGCTGTTCTGGTTGTGGCGCCGAAATTCCAGGCCATTTCGAAGCAAGGCCGGATAGCTTTGGTGCACACCGTATACCAGTGCGAATCAACCAGTGACAATCACTCGGGAGCATATTACAAAACTAGTCATCGTCATATTGTTAATCGCAATAGGCGTATCCCTGCAAGTCGCGGGACTGCTCGATGTAGAGAAAATACTCGCGGTAGCGAGACAGTACTCGAATCACTGGTGGCTTGTTGTGGTTTTGATCCTGTTGCAAGGTATTCTGTTCACCTTTGCCCTGGCCGGGTCATTATTTCTGTGGGTTGCAGCGCCACTTTATCCACCGGCAATGGCAGCCTTCATTCTGGCGGCTGGTGGCACGCTCGGGGGGCTGGGTGCATACCTGTTTTCAGACTGCCTGGTGGACGACTGGATAAAAAAAATCGAAAACTCGCGTACCTACAAATTACTCCACAAACAGGACAATTTTTTCACCCTGTTCGCGATGCGTGTGTTTCCAGCATTCCCACACTCCCTGATCAACTATAGCTCAGGCATACTCAAGGTAAATCTGATTCACTTCATCTTGGCAGCTATCCTCGGGATTGCTATTAAGTCATATATATATGCCAGGGTAATTCATGGCGCAACCACCGCTGCATCACTGGACGCATTACTGGATATTTCTATCTTCGGCCCCCTGATTTTATTATCTGTGATGAGTCTGCTGGGAGTGGTTGTTAATTACAAGCTGAGGGACCAGCGAACATAACAGTATTAAATCCCCAAAACCGTCACCAGACACTTCAAAATTTATCAGATATCACAAACGTATAATGCAAAACTATAGGTGCCAGAAACGCGGCTTAACTTCAGGCAGCCGTTGATTGTGTATTGAAATAGGTATACTTTAGGGATAAGTTTTTATACCTAATGAGCTCATTAAATATCAACCCTTGAAGGAATTAATCATGCCAGCTGAAAAAAAAACCAACACTAAGAAAAAAACTGTGGTTAAGAAAGTTTCGAAGAAAAAAGCCACTGTGGTGAAAAAGAAGGCAGTTAAAAAAACCCCGGTAAAAAAGGCAGTCACAGCAAAAAAGACGGTACCGGTTAAAAACAAAGTCACACCCAAAACTAAAATTGCCGCCGATACACGACAGGCCCTGTTAAAAAAACTTCGGGAAGATCTGAAAGCCACCAAACAGGCATTTGGCCATGCTAAAAAAGCCGCCAAAGAAGAGTTAAAGCTGGTTAAAGATGCCACTAAAGCCGAAGTTAATGCATTGAACGAACGTCTCAAGACCTCGTTAAAGCGCGAAAATGCATTGATCAAAATGGCTGAGAAGAAAGCTAAATTGATGCTGGAAGCCGGTATGCGCTGGGAAAAACGGCAGTTAGCAAAAATTAAAAAACTAACCTCAAAATAATCGACCGGTATCTTCCCATTCGTTAAAAAAGTTGAATAAACAGGATTGAACATGGATTTCAGTAATTGGCAGAGACGTTTTCTGGCGTTTTGCCTTTTGCTAATCCTGTCTGGCTGCGCAGCAGTACCGCAAAGCTTATTGTTAACAAATGAACCCGGCAATTTGCCACCCCGCATCCTGCTCGACGAAGTCGCTTTCTTCCCACAAGTAAAATACCAGTGTGGCCCTGCTGCACTTGCAACAGTTCTCAGTCATCGCAATCTCGATGTGGTTCCCGATAGCCTGATCGAAAAAGTTTATATTCCAGAACGTAAAGGCAGCCTGCAAATAGAAATGGTTGCCACTGCCCGCAGCTACGGAAAACTGACCTACCCGCTGGAAAAACAGTTAAAGGCTTTACTGACCGAACTGGCTGCAGGCAATCCGGTACTGGTATTCCAGAACTTGTCACTCTCGATATGGCCACAATGGCACTATGCGGTTGCGGTAGGCTATGACCTGGATAGCGCCGAGTTAATTCTGCGCTCGGGTACTTATCGTCAACATCGCCTGTCCCTGGCGACCTTTGAACGAACCTGGCAACGGGTCGGACATTGGGCTTACGTGGTGATGCCCGCCGGTGAAATTCCAGCAACCGCGAGCCCAACAAACTACCTGCTTGCGGCATACGACCTGGAGCGTGCAGGATTTAAACAATCGGCACTCGAGTCCTATCGCGGAGCAGCGAAAAAATGGCCAAAAAATACAGCTGCGTTGATGGCACTAGGTAACAGCGAATATTCTATGGGAAATATGATCCAGGCACAGTCAGTATTCACCCGTGTGATACAACAAACCCCTGAAGATGGTTCCGCCTGGAACAACCTGGCATACGCCCTCGCTGGTAATGATTGCCATCAGGCGGCGGTATCGGCAGTGTTGTGTGCAAGCCAACTGGCGCCAACGGACGACAATATAAAGCACAGCCTGGACGAAATTTCAGCAATTGATAACACCAGTGGCGAGTCTTGTCTGATTTTAAGCTGCCCGATCGAGCTCACAAGCCAGTAGGCTATTTGTGAATTAATTAATTCTGGTACCGGCGAACTTGATTTCGACTATGCTGTGGGTTAACTTGCGAACCGAAATTACACAATATGAATGGGGAAAGATGACGATGAATTGTCTTAAAAAACTGGGCCTGGTCGCCGCACTTTGGTTAATGATGTTACCAGCGTATGCGGCAATGGTGACTACACCTGAATTGTTAATGACACCCGATCGATCTCAATTAATCAACTCGTTGCAAAGCCAGGAGGTTCAGCAACAACTTATTAAAATGGGGGTTGATCCTGTCGCGGCAATGAATCGGGTCGAGCAGATGACCGAAGCAGAAATCGCCAGCTTGCAGGGGAAAATCAATGAATTACCCGCAGGAGCCGGAATAGGCACCTTAGAATTGCTATTGATAATTATTATTATAATTCTGCTAGTTTAAAACCCGACTCGATTAACGTTGGTTATTCTCGAGGATCATATCGGCCGCTTTTTCACCAATCATGATAGTCGGTGCATTGGTATTCCCCGATACGATTTCGGGCATAATTGACGCGTCGGCAATTCTGAGTTTCTCCAGTCCCTGCACTTTTAGGCGTGAATCTACCACAGCGAGATTGTCCTGCCCCATCTTTCAACTACTGGTCGGGTGGTATATGGTTTGACTGTATTGTCGCGCAGCCTATAGTAACTCGTCGTCACTTTGGAACTGTCGTCCGGGCACATACTCGTCGACGACGTGATTTTTCAGCGATGGTGCTGCAGCTAATTTTCTCGCTACCTTGATACCATCAATCGCAACCTGACAATCGCGCTGATCGGATAGATAATTCGGAAAGATCTCCGGATACTTCATCGGATCAGCGGAATTGATGCGTATTTCACCACGACTATGCGGTCGCAGCTGACAAACCGATGAGGTAAAAGCTGAAAATGAATGCACCCCATCGCTTGGCTTATCGGCGCTCGGGGGCTACATATGAAACTGGATATCGGGTCGATCTACCGAAGCACTGGATCGAGTAAATATCACCACCTGACTGGCTGCCAGGGTCAGCGGCCCGGTTCTGGTGAAAAAATACTGTATACCTACCTTTAATTTCTTCAGTGGGTTGTTCAGCTCGTCATTCAGGGTGCGCTCGCTGGTTTTGAAAACCAGCCTGATTTGTAAATGGTCTTGCAGGTTCTTGCCGACATCCGGCAGCGCGTGCACGGTCTGCACCCCGGCAGGCTCCAGCACCAGCGGATCACCAATTCCCGAACACTGCAGTATATGCGGTGTGTTGATAGTCCCTGCGCTGAGAATTACCTCGGCGGTTGCATTCACCGGGTGGATTTCACCACCTCTGCTGTACTCAAGACCGGTCACTTTGCGCCCATCCATCAACAATCGCGTCACCTGCGCATTGGTGAGTATTTTCAAATTACTGCGATGTTTGGCAGACCTCAAAAAGCTTTTGGCGCTGCTCCAGCGGAAACCGTTAAACGCGGTTTGCTGAAAATAGCCAACTCCTTCCTGCGAAACTCCATTGCAATCCTGGTTGAATGGAATCCCGATTTCGGTCGCGGCGCGGATAAAGTGAGTAATAACCTGAACATCCTGTTCCAGAAAACCAGCGTTTAGCAGAAGCATATCGTGCTTTCGATCAGGCTCCTACTGAATTAACATGGTGCTGATCTACGTCCCTTATCCGTAATGGCAATAAAGTGGCACAATCTCCGGAAAAAATGGTAGCGCGCTTTACGGCTTAATGGATAGCTTATTTCATCAATTACCAACAGTATGTTATAAATATTAATATGCTTATTCTGCTTACCATCTTAGCTATTTAATGTTCGTGTTATCAGGTTTTTACCCTTACACAAGCTCAATATCATCGAAATAGTCAGTTTTAGGGTTTTTTATTTGTGTCTTATTTGGGAGGGGGCATAGTCAATATTATCAACCTATCTATGTGCTCTAAATTCATTAAGAAACACTGGCAGGGAAACTATCCACTGTATTTTTCCTTTTGGGTGAACTTTATTTTAATTACCTTAATGTACAACGGATTTGAATCTATTGTGCTTCATGATTTCTGGCAAATCACCCTCGGCTTGCCTGTCTTAATCTCTTACCTGATATTCAGCCGGCTGATTCTGTTTCCCTGGCAGATGGTGGGTTTGGTTCGCTGTTGCGAAAAACACTTTCTACAGCATGGACAAACACTACTAATTCGCAGCATTCAGGGCCTAATTATCGTGGTCATTATTGTCAATGCTATCGGTGTGATCGATACAATGCATTGGTACAAGCTGCTGCAAAAACAGGCTTTTGAAAAAACCATGATCTCAGATACGAAAATATATTCTTTGTCCTTGCAAAATAAAGCGACGCTAATCGACCTGAAGGGAACATTTGATTTCGGCATAACAAGCGACATGGAGGCAATGTTGATCGAGAATCCTGGCATTCGTAACATTGTCTTGAGTAGTACTGGCGGTATTATTTCAGAAGGACGCGGAATATTTCGTTTAATCGACCAATACAAGCTCGATACCTATGTCTACCGGGAATGCAGTTCAGCCTGCGCGCTGGCATTCATCGCCGGCAATAAGCGTTACATGGCGGCCAACGCCAGGCTCGGATTTCATCAATACAACTTGCAATCACAAACCGCCTTTCAACCTGTTGACGTCGCCGAGGCACAGCAGCATGATTTAAAATTACTACGTGAAAAGCATGTTTCAGAACGTTTCCTGGAACAGGTGTTCAAACAACCCAGCCATTTGATCTGGTTTCCTACAATTAAAGAATTGCTCGAATCCGGTGTAATTAACGCCCTGGTTGGCGAGCAAGATAACAGCGGCGACAAACACAAATCAGTACAAACAAATTAAATATCTGATAATAAGCCAACCACATCGGTGTCAGTTTTTATCTAAACAATTTTCCCAAGCTATTTTAAATTAATTTTAAGTGTTCATCCGGAATACGATACCCGTAGTTGTTGAACATGTATTTTCATGGTACGGTTCATCGCTATAAGGGTGATCAACCTGAACAGGAACTAAATTTTAATAATAATCCTGATTATTTACTGATATTAAACTGATGCAATGCTGTGGATAACATCCATGGGGAAATTGATCAAAGACAATTTTGCAAGTGAAAGCGACTAGATATGGAATGATGGTTTTCTCAAAAACAACCGCAATTATTATTAATCCATGCCAACTACCTATAGATACATTAATTTCATCCAAACTAATAAATAGCCCATGAATAATAATGAATATCTGGTTCGCTTTGAGAAAGTTCAAAAGAGCTACGATGGTGAAATCCTGGTGGTTAAAGATCTTAATCTGGATATTGCCAAGGGTGAATTTCTGACCATGCTAGGGCCGTCCGGTTCCGGCAAGACAACTTGTTTAATGATGCTGGCTGGCTTCGAAACGGCAACCCACGGCGATATTTACCTGGATGGCGCAAGTATCAATAATGTCGCCCCGCACAAGCGAAATATCGGCATGGTATTTCAGAACTACGCCCTGTTCCCGCACATGACTGTTGGAGAAAACATCGCCTTCCCGCTGGAAGTGCGTAAGCAACCCAAGCATGAAATCCGCGAGCGCGTAGAACGGGCTCTGGATATGGTACAGTTGAAGGGCTTTCTTTCGCGCCGACCGGCACAATTATCAGGTGGGCAACAACAACGCGTTGCGCTGGCGCGCGCGTTGGTATTCGAGCCTAAACTCGTTCTGTTAGATGAGCCGCTCGGTGCACTGGATAAAAATTTGCGTGAAGAAATGCAGTATGAGTTGAAACATATCCATGAAAACCTCGGTTTAACCATGGTGTTTGTCACGCATGATCAGTCAGAAGCACTCACCCTGTCGGACAGGATAGCCGTTTTCGACGACGGTATCATCCAGCAGATCGACGCGCCAGAGGTCCTGTACGAAGAGCCTAAAAATGCCTTCGTTGCCTATTTTATCGGTGAAAATAACCGTTTCAACGGCGTGGTTAAAGAAATTTCATCTGACGTTTGCTCGGTTGAAATTGAAGGCGGGGATATCATCAAAGCGAAGCCGATCAACGTTAGCAAGGTCGGCGATAAAACCACACTTTCTCTACGTCCTGAACGGGTTTACATCAACCCCGAGCCTGGTGTAACACCCAATGTCATGGATGCTAAAGTTCTGGAACTTATTTATCTGGGTGATCATATTCGCACCCGGGTTTCAGTTTCCGGAAATGACAGTTTTGTCGTAAAAATTCCGAATTCAACCGAACATTCGCAATTATCTAAAGGACAAACCGTCACAGTTGGCTGGGCCAGCGAAGATTGTCGAGCGCTGGATGTCTAAACTTTCTACTATGCTCTTTAGATTGTCGACCTGTGCCGACAGCATTACCACGCTTTGAGTGGCTAAGGACATAGAGAATTTCCAATTTTTTATCAACCCTAAATGTATGAGGAGTATGTAAAAATGAAAGTTTCATTGAAAAAAACAACCCTGGCCCTGGCGACGGTTGCTGCCGTTGGTCTCGGCGGCGTCGGTACGGCAAATGCCGTTACCGAATTAGTCGTCGTCTCCTGGGGCGGCGCTTACACGGCGAGCCAGCAAAAGGCTTATTCTGATCCCTACATGGCATTGAATCCGGACATTAAGATTATTAATGACGATTCATCAGGCCAGGCTGTCGCCAAGATCCGCGCCATGAACGAGGCTGGCAATGTCACCTGGGCTCTGGTGGATGCGGTCGCTTCTGCCGCTATTACACTCTGCGACGAAGGACTGATTGAGGAAATCAATCACGACACTGCCCTCACCACTGCTCCAGACGGAACGCCTGCCTCGAAGGACTTCGGCGATTTGATTGTATCGCCCTGTTTCGTGCCGAATATCGTTTACTCGACCACCTTTGCTTATCGTACAGACTTAGTCAAAGTGGCGCCGACGACGATTAACGATGTCTTCGATTTGAAAAAAATCCCCGGCAAACGCTCATTGGAAAAAGCACCCATCGCTAATCTGGAATGGGCTCTGCTCGCGGACGGTGTGGCTCCGGATAAAATCTACGAAACACTCGACACCGATGCTGGCGTAGACCGGGCTTTTGCCAAACTCGACACCATTAAAGATCAGGTAATCTGGTGGGAACAGGGTGCGCAAACACCACAATTACTCGCCGACGGCGAAGTAGTCATGGGTTCGTCCTACAATGGCCGGCTTTTTTCTGTCATCGAAGAGGAAAAACAGCCAATTGCGATGATGTGGGACTGGCAGATGTTCGACCTGGACGGATGGGTTGTGCCGAAGGGTGGGCCGAATCATGATGAAGCGATGAAATTTCTGAGATTCGCTTCCGAGACCCAGCAACTTGCAAACCAGGCCAAATATATCTCCTATGGCCCTGCTCGCAAGTCTGCGGCACCCATGGTAGGCAAGCATGCCACCCTCGGTATAGACATGGGTCCACATATGCCGACGGCTCCTGCAAACGCGGTAAATACCTTGTTATTCAACTACGAGTGGTGGGCGGATCGCAAAGACGACCTGACCGAGCGATTTAACGCCTGGTTAGCGCTGTAATCTTCAGTCAACAGGATTGGGGTGGCTGTTAGCCACCCCAATTTCTCGTTCAGCACACAACTATAAATAGCAAAATGAATACAGAAACAGCGTCGCCTGAAGTGCTCACAACCGCAGACGGCACGCCCCTTAAAGAAAGCCTGGCTCGTGCTCAGAGACGTCTTAAAATTCGTGCTTTGCTACTGGTGCTGCCTTTGTTCATTTTTATCATGGGTACATTTTTTGTGCCGGTATTTGACATGCTGTTTCGCAGTGTCGAGAATCATATGGTTCCCGAGATTATGGTGAAAACCGCACCACTGCTGCTTGAATGGGATGACCGCAGCGGTGAGCTACCTGGCGAAGAAATATTTGCGGCCGCTCAGAGTGATTTTGCAATTGGCTACAAGGCTAAAACCATTCTCAGGGTAGCGCGGCGGATGAATTATGAAAAACCGGGTTTTTCCAGTGTATTCAGAAAAACAGCCCGTAAAGCGGGTAAATTTGAACCGCCCTACAAAGAGGCCTTCATCAAGACCCATAAAAAATGGGGGGACATCGAAACCTGGCGTTATCTGAAGCGGGAATCGGGTATTTACACTCTATCCTATTACCTGGCGGCGCTGGATCTGAGTTACGGCCCGACCGGTGAAATTTCATCAAAATCCGTTAAAGAAGCGATTTATCTGAAACTGTTCTGGAGAACACTGAAATTAAGTTTACTGATTACCTTTTTATGTTTAGTACTCGCCTATCCGATTGCCTATCTACTATCGACCTTATCGGTTAAGACCAGCAACCTGTTGATGATCCTGGTTTTGTTACCATTTTGGACATCACTACTAGTACGCACAACGGCATGGATTGCGTTACTGCAGCAAGAGGGAATTATTAACGATGTTTTGGTTGGTATCGGTTTTATCAGCAATGACGGTCGACTGGCGATGATTCACAACGCCACCGGTACCGTGGTCGCGATGACACACATTTTGCTGCCGTTCATGGTATTGCCGCTGTACTCGGTGATGAAAACCATTCCGCCGACCTACATGCGGGCAGCAAAGAATCTGGGGGCAACACCCACTGTTGCATTTATCCGGGTTTATTTCCCCAACACCATTTCGGGTATGGGTGCTGGTAGTATTTTAGTATTCATCATCTCGATTGGCTATTATATAACACCTGCTCTGGTGGGTGGTGTCGATGGTACGTTGATCAGTAATTTCATCGCTTATCACATGTCCACCTCACTCAATTGGGGTCTCGCCGCCTCGCTCGGGGTCATTCTTCTTGCTATCGTGCTGGTGCTTTATTATTTCTACGACAGACTTGTCGGTATCGACAATATGAAACTGGGTTAGCTTATGGCTCTTCCAACATATACAACCTTGGGTGAGAGAATCTGGTTCTATAGCTTCAGAAGTATCTGCGTGCTGATCTTCCTGTTTCTTATTATCCCAATCCTCATCATTATTCCCCTGTCGTTCAACGCGGTGCCGTTTTTCACCTTCACCGAAGCCATGCTGAATTTGGACCCGGCTGGCTACTCTACAAAATGGTACGAGGAATTTTTTAACAGTCTCAACTGGCAGGGTGCTGTGAAGAACAGCATGATTATCGCCCTGTTTTCCACCATAATAGCCACCACCCTGGGCACCCTCGCGGCACTCGGGTTGAGTCGATCAATAATGCCCTACAGGTCCGTGTTGATGGGCTTGTTAATCTCGCCGATGATCGTACCACTGATCATATCAGCAGCGGGGATGTACTTTTTTTATTCCAGAATTGGTCTTCAGGGTACCTATATTGGTGTCATACTAGCGCACGCTGCGCTTGGCACACCATTTGTCGTCATTACCGTAACAGCCACACTGTCGGGTTTTGATCAGGTACTAATACGTTCGGCTGCTAGCCTGGGGGCAACGCCCACCAGAACCTTTTTCTTCGTCGTCATGCCGTTGATTCTTCCCGGTGTCATCTCCGGCGCTCTGTTTGCGTTTATCACCTCGTTTGATGAGGTGGTGGTGATTTTATTTGTTGGCAGTTACAAGCAACGAACGATTCCGTGGCAAATGTTCTCCGGCATCCGTGAACAGATCAGCCCAACCATTTTAGCCGTGGCTACGATATTGGTCATTTTCTCCATGGCCCTGTTAACCGTGGTCGAACTGCTACGCAGACGCAACGAAAAACTGCGTGGCCTGACACCCAATTAGTAAGTACTATTCGTACTGTATTCGGTTGTGTTACCAGGCAGCTGAGGCAACAGCGTGAAAATTGGTGATATGGTGTACTATCTGTACACCGATAAAAATAATACTGAAATCAAATATGCCGCATCGGTGGTGTCGATCGTCGCAGAAGGTATTCACATAAGAGTAGGCCGTTTCGATGTTCTGTCGAGCAAGTTTGAAACTTTCGAATCAACCGTAGCAGCAGATAAACTCTCGCCAAGGTTAGTGCCCTGTAGCTTTGAGAACGAGCTTAACGACGCCTCCGCCGTTAAGCAAGGTTAATATTACGCCTAACCCGCATATTGCATGAAGGGAACGAAGTTACTACGGGCATCCTGTCCTTATTCACATGGATGTGATGTATGCAGGTAATGCAGGAGCATTTACCTGCCCGCCCTTCGGGCCAGCAAAGCTGTTCAAATTCGCTCCAGACGTTGTGTCAGGGGAAATCTGGCAAACAAGGTTGATTGAGGATGTAGCGGTCCGACGTCCCGGTAGTAGAGCACCAACAGTAGGCACCCTTAGGCGATGCAGGAGCTGCTTGCCGAAGCAGTCAGATTTTTCCTGACTTCGTTCAGGTACAAACTGTATTTTTCGTTATTCATGATTTTCGTATCTAATTGTTTGAAATTAATCATAAATACCGTAAGTCATTACCGCCTTCGTGCAATATGCGGGCTAGAGGCCCTTCACTTTAACTTCGTATCCTGGTTCTTCGGGCTCATCGTCGAGCATTTCCGCGGGAAATCCAGGCGAGAGGATTTCGACCCCGGCCACCTCTTCCAGTCGTTTGATGATATTGGGTGACAATTCACGCGATCCATAACGTTTCTGCCCGTCTTTAAAGATTTGCTGCATAATCGGCGCCAGTTCGAGCTTCAAATTACCGCGTTCGGCGACATCGTTGAACAGGCCGATATCCTTGCACACCAGATCCATGGTAAAGCTGATATCCCGACTGCCATTTAAGATCACCTGGCTTTCAGTTTCATGCACAAAAGAATTCCCCGAGGAAATGCGGATAGCCTCGTAAGTGGTGTTTAAATCCATCCCAGCGACCTCGGCGGTGACCAAAGCCTCGCACAAGCTCAGCAAGTTTGCGGTAGCCAGGTAATTGGTAACCACTTTTAAAACCGACGCCGAACCAAGTGCGCCGGTGTGCAAAATACGCCGCCCCATCGTCGTCAGCAGCGGTAATATAGTTTCAAATGTCGAGCGCTCGCAGCCGGCAAATATTGCTATATTGCCCGTCGCCGCACGGTGACACCCGCCCGATACCGGACAATCGACAGGATCTGCACCGACCGCCCTGACCTTTTCGCCGAGACGCAACACCTCGTCCTTGTCAGTGGTGCTCATCTCTGCCCAGACCTTGCCTTCGCCCAGGCCCGCGAGCGCACCATCTTCGGCTTCCATTACCGCTGCACTCGCCGCCGGACTTGGCAGGCAGGTAATTAATACGTCGACGTTCCTGGCCATTTCAAGCGGACTATCGGCCCATCTGGCACCACCATCGAGAAACGGCTGCGCGATATTCCTATCCAGATCGCGCACTGTCAGATCGATGCCGTTACGCAGTAAACTACCGGCCAACTTACCACCGACATTACCCAAACCTATAAAACCCACTTTTAGCATAACTCGCCCTGCTGAACTCTGTTAAAAACTGTCGCCTATTATTATCATTGTTGGCCTGAAATCATAGGCTATTTTCGCCCGCATCCTGGCAAACCGGAAACCATCCAATATCGATAAACTGGCAACAACATTTGCAGTGAATTGACAACTGGATTTCCACCAAAATGCTATTTATACTCGCCTCCTGAATCAACAGGTGAGCCGTTACGATGCCCAAATTAACCACTGTATACTGGCGTGATATTCCTGCCCAGGTCATTGCCAAGGAACGCCGTGAAAATGCCAAACTGGTATTAACCGAACGCTTCGCCATAGCCATCGACAAAGCAGCAATGCGCGCCAAAATGGCCGGCACCGATGCCTACCTGGAACAATGGCGACAAGAAGCAGTGAACTGTGGCAGAGATTTACAGGCCGCCGTCGATGCGGCCGCCAGCAAGCTGGAGCAGACTTATGATGATGTCCGGCTTGCCGAACTGGTGCGTAGTGGAGGTGTTGAAGCGGGATAAATCGGCTATCGCCGAATTATGCGCGCCATTTTCTGATTAGCAGGGTTTCGCACACTAAGCCTCTCTTTACTCTGTAGTTATTAGTGAGTAAGTGCGCGAGTTGCTTCTTTTGCTTGCTCCAAAAGAAGTAACCAAGAAAAAGGCAGCCCAATCGTGTACATCGGCCTACGGCTCCCTGGAAATGAACCGATTTAGGCGGGCACGCAGCCATTCGCATCCTGCTCAAGGCTGCTCTACAGACTTTATAGCTGCGCATTCCATGCTCCGCAATAAAGGCCAGACTATACATCCATGTACAGGCGTTCGTGGCTCCTATCCCGCCACTCACCCCTGTCCGTAGACCCACCGAAATCCAATCATCTCCAGCCCCCGAAGAGGGCCACTAAAAAAACCCCAACTTCAGCGTACGGATTTGTCCTCCCCCCTTTCAAGCCCTCGACA
>Ga0164320_10000418_pt1 | contig 13670 bp, 11 predicted proteins | sample GuaBasSediGuay11_FD_113736 | JGI IMG/M metagenome (GOLD analysis project Ga0164320, IMG submission 113736) | Subseafloor sediment microbial communities from Guaymas Basin, Gulf of California, Mexico - Guay11, Core 4567-28, 0-3 cm | ecosystem: Environmental > Aquatic > Marine > Hydrothermal...
AGCGGCGGACTCGGAATGACCCCTGAAAGCCAGGGTACGTAGGTAATCAGCAGCAGTACCGCAAGCAGCACCAGCAGCCATGGAAATGATGCTTTGATCGTGTCCTCCAAAGATAACTCCGCCACGCTCGCCGTCACAAACAGATTAAGGCCCACCGGCGGTGTCACCAGGCCAATTTGCATGTTGACTATCATCAGCACTCCAAGGTGCGTTGGGTCGATGCCCATTTCCATAGCAATAGGAAAAATTATCGGCGTGAGCATCAGCACGACCGATGTTGGCTCCATGAAATTTCCGGTTATCAGAAGCAGGACGTTGAGAACGAGCAGGAACCCCCATACTGGCAAGCCCATACCGACAATAAATTCAGAGGCCATCTGCGGGATTTGCTCGGTCGTTAGCAGGAACGCGAACATGAACGCGCTGGCAATAATAAACATCAGCATGACGGTTATCTTGGAGGCTTCGACCAAGACTCTCGGTACGTCATGTATCGTGATATCGCGGTAAACAAAAACGGCAATAAAAAACGCGTACACAGCCGATACCGCTGCAGCTTCCGTTGGCGTGAATATTCCAGCGTAGATACCGCCCAGAATAATCACCACCAGCATCAATCCCCACAGGGCTTCACGAAACGTCTTGACAACAGTCTTGAAGCTCGCGCGTTGCTGGCGCGGCATGTCTTGCTTTCGGGCGATCACAGAGACCGTAACCATCATTGCAACGGTCAAAATAATTCCCGGCAAGATGCCGGCGATGAATAACCTGCCGATAGAAGATTCAGTGATCGCGCCATATACAACCATCACGAGAGAGGGTGGAATAAGGATACCCAGGGTCCCTGCATTGCATATCACGCCCGCCGCGAAATTGCGCGTGTAGCCCGACTGCACCATGCCGACAATCATGACGCTGCCGACGGCCACTACAGTCGCGGGCGCCGAACCCGATACCGCCGCAAAGAAAGCGCTGGCCAGCAACGCTGCCATTGCCAGTCCACCACGAAAGTGCCCCACCAGCGCGTTGGCGAATGCAACCATGCGCTTGGCGACACCGCCGGTAGTCAGGAATGTTCCCGCTAAAATAAAAAACGGTACCGCCAGAAGCGGGTAGACCTGCATGGTGTGGAAAAACTTCTGGCTCGACGATAACAGCGTCTGATCACCAAAAAGCAGCATGGTCAGGACGCTGGCAAGGCCGAGCGACACCGCTACCGGGACGCCGATAAACAACAGTACAAACAGCGCCGTCAGGAGGAACAGAGCCGTCAAGTCTTATCCTCCGCACGACCGGGCCGAATCAGAAGCCACCCTGCTTCGAGGAAGCGATATGTGAGCAATGCAAAACCAAGTGGCATCGTCGCCGTCAACAACCACTTCGGTGCCGCTATGTCTCTGGCCGCGTTGCCCAGGGTCATAAGACGATCAACCAGAATCACTGAGCCATACAACATCAGCAACGCATATGCGATGCAGGCGACGATCGCAACGATAGCGACGCGGCGCCGCAGCGGCTCCGAAAGTTTTCTGGTTAAAAGGTCGGTCGCGATATGTGTCTTCGTTCGCACGCCGTAGGACATGCCGATCAGCACCAGCGCTGCAAACGAGTAAGTGGTTGCCTCCAGTGACCATACCCAGCCGGTGTTGAAGACATAGCGCATCACGACCTGAATAAATGTCAGCACGGTCATAAAGGCCAGCAACGCAGCCATGAGCCATTCTTCCAGACGATTTATTACTTCGCGCATAAGCTGTACTTATTCTGCTTGTTTTCCGTAGGCCTCGGCCGCTGCAATTAGATCAGCACCAATGTTGTCCGAAAACATCTCCCAGACCGGCCGCATCGCCCGCTGCCAGCTAGCCCTCTCTTCAGCGGTCAGCCCGATCACCTCTGTTTGCCCCGACGCTATAATTTTCTCCCTGCCAGCCAGATTAATGTTCGCAGACTGATCGTTAGCCCAGACGCTGACTTCCTGAACAATGGCCGTAAGCTCGGTACGAATGTCATCCGGTAGCGAGCCCCAGAAGTCCGGATTCACGGCAACCAGATAACCAAGATAGCCGTGATTTGTTTCAGTCACATACGGCTGAACCTCATAGAACTTCGATGAATATATGTTCGACCAGGTATTCTCCTGCGCATCAACCGCGCCGGTTTGTAATGCCTGATACACCTCACCAAAAGCCATCTTCTGTGGATTGCCGCCGATCTGCAGAATCTGTGCCTGTAAGACGTCGGACTCCATTATCCGAAACTTCAAACCCTTGGCTGCTTCCGGCATGCGCATGGGCACCGGGCCGCCAAACTGTTTCATGCCGTTGTGCCAGAAGGACAGACCCAGTAATTTTCGGTCAACCATCGAAGTAAGCAGCTCCTGCCCGTAGTCGCTAGCCTGATATTCCTCGACTGTCTGCAAGTCAGGAAACAGGAACGGCAGGTCGAAAATTTGAAACTTGAGCGTTAAGCGATCAAGTTTCGACAAAGAAACAGCAATCATCTGAACTTCGCCGAAAGCAAGCGCGTCCAGCGAATCATCGTCACTCATTAGCTGCGCAGACGGATACACCTCAACCATGACGCGCCCAGCCAGGCGTTCCTCGACCACCTGCTTAAATCGCTCTGCAGCCTGACCCTTTGGTGTTGCCGGCGCCGTTACATGCGGAAATTTTATGAGAATAGGACCATCATCGGCTTGCTTGTCGCAACCGACCAATAATGCGAATACGCATATCATGATCGCGCCCCCGATTCTGTTGCTCGTAAACAAGCCCTGCTTTCTTGTGATCATGATGTTCCCTTTTTCAAATTCGTAGTAATCAAGGCAGAGTGCCCTCAGGTAAGCATCTGCTCTGGCTGTTCAATATATCGTCTTACGCATTGCAAAAATTCCGCACCCATAGCACCATCGACGGCCCGGTGGTCGACGGACAATGTGCAGCTCATCACTGTAGCAACTGTTATCTCGCCGTCCCTGACGACCGGCCTCTTTTCACCGGCACCAACTGCGAGAATACAGGACTGTGGCGGATTGATAATTGCGGAGAATTCGCGAACACCGTACATACCAAGGTTGGAAACTGTGAATCCGCCGCCTTTGTATTCTTCAGGCTTCAAGCGTCCCTCTTTAGCTCTGGACGCAAGTTCTTTGACCTCTGCAGAGATTGTTGTTACGTCTTTGGTATCCGCCTGAAATACAACCGGCGTGATCAGTCCCTTCGGTGTTGCAACTGCGATTGCCACGTTCACATCCTTAAACTTAAGGAGTGTGTCATCAGCCCAGCCACTATTCGCCCCTGGAACATCACACAATGCCAGTGCGCAGGCCTTGATAATAAAATCGTTGACGGAAACTTTCGATGTGGCATTTGTTGACTCATTCAATTGCCCGCGTACTTCGAGAAGTTTATCCAGCTCACAGTCGATCGTGAGATAGAAATGTGGAATATCTCGCTTTGCTGCACCCAGCCGGTGTGCAATTACGGTACGAATCTTGTCCGCAGGCATTCTTTCGAAACTGCCTGGTGGTGGCAATTCGAGTTCCGTTTGTCTGGTCACTGAACCGCCGACTGGCTGCGTTATCAGACCCTGCGTTTCCACGCTTGCCTCTACGTCGCCGAGAACGATGCGACCATCAGGACCACTGCCTTCGATACCGCCAAGATCAACACCCAACTGACCGGCAATTCGGATTGCCACTGGGCTTGCGAAAATACGATCACCTTTATCAATCCCGGCATCATCGGATACGTGTTGAGACTGATCGACATTGGTCGTATCAACTTCCGCTTTGCCCGCTACCGCATCAGCAGCAGGCTCTGCGACAGGATCGAAATCCTCCAGCGCGTCAGGAGTCTCACCATCCACCAGCAATATCGCGATGGGCGCATTGACGCTGACTTCATCGGTTCCCGCCGACACGAGAATCTTGCCAAGGATGCCGGCATACTCAGCCTGCAGCTCGATGACTGCTTTGTCCGTAGACACTTCGGCAATAATGTCGCCGACCTCGATCTTGTCGCCGGGTTCCTTATGCCATTCTTCTATTGCACCGCCTTCAAAGTCGGCAGTTAGCGCGGGCAGTAATATCGATTTTGGCAATTTTTTAGTCCAGTTAAGGTGGTTATTCGGTATTTGCCAGATCCGCCGGGTGCCACAAGCGTCTTGCAGTGTCTTTTTCATATCCCTTGCCATTGGGATAACTGATCAGTTCCAGTTGCATCCCCCAGGGCGCAAGGAAGTAAACCCAGGTCTGGCCAGCAACCGGGCCCGTTCTTCGCACCGTTGGCTCACCGAGTATCCTGACTTCCTTACTCTTCAGAAAAGTAAGCGCGGCATCGAAGTCATCGACGTAAAAAGCCAGGTGATGGCCGCCAATATCACTGTTCTTTGGCGGCATCGCGTTTTGATCCGGTGCATCGTATTCGAAAATCTCAAAATTCGATCCATTCTTGCAGCGTAAGAACCACTGCTTTGTCATTACGGTTTTCGGATGCACGTTTAAGTGTGTCTGCATCCAGTCATCGTCGGATTGAATCGGACCAAGTGTGTAGAATTTTTCGCAACCGATAATGTTGACAAAGAAATCAACCGCATCTTCCAGATCAGGCACCGTGAAACCGATGTGATCCGTTCCCCGCAGACCGGGTAACCCAATGTTGTCCGCTGCCATCTTAGCTGACCGCCGCAAACGAACGGCCCATGTCTGCAATCATGTTGGCAAAACCGCTGCGTATTTCTTCGTTACCAACGAACGCTGACCTCTCCAGAACTCTGGAGACACTTGGCGATGCTTCACCGCCATGTATTCGTTTGACCGGCTGGTCCAGATAGTCAAAGAACCGTCTCTGCAACTCATCCGTAACCATCGCACCATAGGATGTCGTCAAAGGACCCTGCTCAAGCACAACTACATTATGCGTCTTGCGAACACTGTTGCCGATTGTCTCCCAGTCCAGTCCGGCGCGATCCAGCGATCGCAGATCGATAATTTCTGCGTCGATACCCATCTCCTTTGCAACCTCGACCGCTTTGGACACCATCGACAGATAAGTCAGCACGGTAAATGCTCCCCCTCGGCGCACGACCTTCGCCTTGCCAAGTGGTATGTAATAGTCGAAGTCTTCTTTGCTTCCCTGGCCTTTGCTTTGATACAGGTCGACGTGCTCAAGCATCATGACGGGGTCTTCACATAGCAGTGCGCTGTTCATCAGGCCAACATAGTCAAACGGTGTTGATGCGGCCACGATGCGCCAGCCGGGCCACATCGAAAACATGCCAGCCGGGTCCATGGAATGCTGCGAACCGTAACCGGATCCGAGGGCAACCTTTGTTCGCAACACAAGAGGCACATTCATGTCGCCACCAAACATATGACGCGCCTTGGCAATTTGGTTGAAGAGCTGGTCGGCGGCGACCAGCGAAAAATCGGGATACATCAACTCCACGACTGGGCGGTAGTGGCCATCCATAGCGACGCCACCACAGAGTCCGACGAAACCGTGCTCTGCAATAGGCGTAGGAATACAGCGGTCGGGCCACCGTTCCGGAATGCCTTTGGTCGCACCGTTGGTACCGCCGCTCAGCTTGTGAATATCTTCACCCATCACGAAATAGCGGTCATCTGTTTCCATGCGACGCACCATGACCGATGCAATCGAGTCGATTAATTTAACTTCCTCGAGTTTGCCCTTATAGTCTTCCTGCTCGACGTAATTGATATCGCTGAATTCTGAAAGATCACCACGCAATCCCTGATCCCGGAAGCTAACGTCGGGCCAAAGCGAAGCCGCGATCACGCGCTTGCCATCTGCCGGTTCGGTCAATTTTTCGGACGCGGCTTCCGCGGCGGTCTTCGCCGCCTGCTGAATCGTATTGAGACTATCCTCATCAAGCCAGTCGCGGGACATCATTTCCCGCTCCATCTGTGCCAGTGGATCGCGCTCTCTCGCCGCAGCTTCCTCTTCTTTGCTTCGATAACCAAAAGCGCTGCCCGGCAGTCCACCACCATGGTGGTAGTAGCGGTATGAAACGGCTTCCAGCACCGCCGGTCCCTTGCCCGCCCGCAGCAGCTTCAACACGGCATTTGTCGCAACGCGAACAGACATCGGATTCATGCCATCCACACGGAACGAGGGGATTCCAAAACCAAGACCACGAGAAGACATTCGTATCTCTCGCGCCTCTTCGGCCAGCGTCGTCGAAACGGCATATTGATTGTTTTCGATAAAGAAACAGATCGGTAAGTTATACAACGCTGCCAGGTTCAGGGACTCGAGCACATTGCCGATGTGGCAGGCTCCGTCGCCATAAAACGTAAATACAACTTCGCCGTTATTCTGTCGTTGCTTCGACCAGGCAGCACCATTGGCCAATGGCACGCCACCACCAACAATGGCGTTGGTACCAATGACACCCGCATCATCCCAACGCAGATGCATGGAACCACCCCGACCTTTACAGAATCCCGGACTTAAGCCGAGGATCTCAGCCATCGTCCGATACAACAAATCATTAACGGCTGCGGGTGTAGCTTCATGCCGCGGATCGTAACCCTGGGCATCAACGTAATTCAGGCTCTTGGAGAGAAACAAGTGGTGCCCACGATGGGGCCCGTTAATGGAGTCACCGGTTTCAAGAAGAGACATTGCGGCGACGACCGCGCCTTCCTGCCCCACGCTGACATGCATCGGCCCGTGCGCGAGACCCTCACGGTCGAGATTAAGAATTTCCTCCTCAAACGCCCGAATCAGGTGCATATGATTAAGCATCTTGAGCAGTGTGTGTTGACCAGCCTCATCCCAGTCGGAAGGCGTCGCGGTAATTTCCTGCCACGGCACATCAAGCTGTAAGGCTTTCATTTCAGACATCTAGATATCCTGTTGTACTGTTCTCTGGCGCATCACTTGAATTGGCGCTACCAGTCTACGGCGATGTATCTTTTTTCCAGAAACTCGTGCATTCCGTCTTGTGACCCTTCACGACCCAGGCCACTTTGTTTCATACCACCGAAGGGTGCCGCCGGGTCCGACACAAAGCCGCGATTCACACCTATAATTCCGGCATCGATTGCCTGTGCAACCGATAACGCACGACCAACATCGCCGCTGAAAACATATGCTGCCAATCCAAAGATGGTTTCGTTCGCTCGCGTGATCACATCACTCAACTTGTCGAATTTAACAATCGGCGCGACCGGACCAAAGATTTCGGTATGAAGAATTTCTGATTGTGGGTCGATATCGGTTATGACCGTTGGTTCGTAGAAAAAACCCCGGCCGGCTGGGCGCTTGCCACCCGTTACGACACGCGCACCACCTGCAACTGCATCGTTCACGAGATGCTCAACCTTGTCCCTTGTGCTTGCGTTGACCAACGGCCCAACATCGACACCCTCATCCAGGCCAGGTCCAACCTTGAGTTCCGCCATGGCTGCAGCAAATTTATCGGTGAATTCATCGACGACAGAGCTATGTACATAGAAGCGATTGGCACCAATACATGACTCACCGGCATTGCGCATTTTGGCAATCATCGCGCCAGCAACTGCGTTTTCTATATCCGCATCATCAAGCACGATGAAAGGTGCGTTACCACCCAGCTCCATCGAACAATTGACAATGCGCTCACTTGCTTTGGCGAGCAGAACCCGGCCAACTTCGGTCGAGCCCGTAAATGACAATTTACCAACCCGGCTATCGCTCAGGATTCGATTGGATATCTCGCTGGAGCGACTGGATGGGAAGACGTTGACGACACCTGCGGGCACGCCTGCCTCCTCGAGCAGTTCGGCGAGCGCCAACGCGGTCAGTGGTGTTGCCGAGGCGGGCTTCAGGATTACAGTGCAGCCCGCGGCCAGTGCAGGGGCGATTTTTCTCGTTCCCATTGCCGCCGGAAAGTTCCAGGGTGTAATCAAAAGCGATACGCCAACCGGGCTGTAGTCGACCAGAATATTGTTGGCACCAGCTGGCGAACGACCAAACTGGCCCATCGTCCGAGGTGCCTCTTCTGCGTACCAGCGGAAGAATTCCGCAGCGTAGGCGACCTCGCCCAGCCCTTCTGCCAGCGTTTTCCCCTCTTCTCTGGAGATAATGGTCGCAAGATCTTCTTTTCTCGCTGTCATCAACTCGAACGACTTTCGCAATACCTCAGCACGGACTCGCGGTGCCGTAGCGGCCCACTCCTCTCCAGCCGCAAACGCTGCATCTACAGCACTCGCAGCATCGGCAACGGCACCACTCGCAACTTCCGCTATGACCTCTTCTGTGGCCGGATCCACAACGGGAATTCGGTTTCCATCGGCGGATGGAACCCACTTGCCGCCAATGTATAAATCCGTAGGAATGGAACCGATTAATTTATCTGACATAGTTTACTTAGGCCGTGACTGGAAGTTTTGTTGCCGCGATCAGATCTAGTACTTGTTAGCGACAAATAATTCTTGGGCGGGAAACAAGGTAATAACCTTGCAGCCATCATTAGTGACGACCACCTCTTCTTCTATCCTGGCTGCGCCATTGCCGTCGGCTGCCGGGCAGTACGTTTCCAGCGCGAACACCATGCCTTCCTGCAGTTCAAACGGATTCTCAAAAGAGACCAGTCTGCTGATAATCGGTCTTTCATGTAACGCAAGACCGAGACCGTGACCGAACTGCAAACCGAAGGCTTCCATTTCATTGGCGAAACCAAACTCTTCCGCCTTGGGCCATAGCGCAGCAATTTTGTCCGTTGTCATACCGGGCCTGACCAGGCTAATTGCAGAATCGATCCACCCGCGCGCGATCTTGTACGCGTCAACCTGCGCCGGCGTCGAGAGCCCCACATTCAGCGTTCGGTAATAGCATGTCCGGTAGCCCATGTAGGACTGGATGATGTCGAAAAATGCCTGGTCTCCAGGGCGGTACATACGATCCGTGAAGTTGTGCGGATGTGGTGAGCAACGCTCACCGGATACCGCATTGATTGCCTCGACGTCATCTGATCCATTGTCGTAGAGAAACTTGTTCGCCAAAGCGACCATTTCATTTTCCCGCATGCCGGGCTTCAGGTGTTCGGCGATTTCCTGGTACGCACCGTCAACAAGAGCTGCAGACATATTCAGCAAAATGATTTCATCCATGCTTTTGATTTGTCGCGCATCGAGAAATACTTGCTGGCCGTCGCGGATATCGAGACCCTCTTCCTGCAGCGCAAAAAGCATCGGTGGCTCAACGATGTCGACGCCGATTGGCATATCTGCGACGCCTTCGATTTTTAGCAGATCGTGAATCTCCTTTGCCGCATTCTTGCAAAGGTTCGCATCCACCGGCACAGAACCACGTAACCCGAGCATGCCCGCCTTGCAGTGATCGGGTTTCAACCACGGTGCGTACAGGCGATGGTGCGATGCAGCCGAGCCGAAGTCCCAAAGATATGGGTTTGAGTTGCCGGTGAATAGCGCATACCGGCAAACCTTATCCCGGCTCCATTCACCGATCACGCTACTGGTCAGGTAACGAATATTATTGTTATCGAAGCACAGCAAAGCACCCAGATCAGAATTTTTCAACGCCTGCTCGGCACGCGCTATGCGGTATTTGTGGAGCCGACGAAAATCGACACGCTCCTCAAAATCAACGTGAGTACGACCGGGTGCAGCAATTGGCCGATCCCAGTCCCAATTTGTCTGGATGTCTTCGGGACGGATGACATCAGGTTCTCTGGACTGAATTTTTGACATGTTTCACCTGTTAATTTGCGCTCTGCAAACGTGTGCATAAAATGGTAGTCTATATCTCTGCCATAATCAAACTGTCCGCGCTGGCCTTGCCAACAGGCCGGCGCCATTGCAGCACCGAGATCGAATAATGCCGACCTATACCTACGAAACCATTCCGAGCAATCCGGGCGACGAGCCGCGGCGCTTCGAGATAACACAACGTATGAGTGACCAGTCTTTGACCGAAGATCCTGCGACCGGCGAAGCCGTACGCAAGATCATCACCGGTGGTATTGGTATCAAGCTGGGGGTTCTCAGGCGTAGTACGGTGGTCGATAAAAAGAGCCCGGCCGCCACCGCTTGTGGCTGCGCAAGCGGCAAACCACATCGACACACCTGATCGACGGCGTAGCTTCAGAAATACTCGCGTAGCCTGGCTTCAATCACCTCGGCTTTTGCGCCATGACCGAAAATGTCGATGAAGGCACCTTGCCGGTCCATCAAGAATAAGTATGCGCTGTGATACACACTATCAAGACCGGAACCGCTATCGCTCGCCCGTTCAACCCCGTATGTCACGTTGAATGATTCTGCGACGGCGTCCAGCTGCTGCTCAGATCCGGTTAACCCGATCATTGCCGGATGAAATGCCGCAACGTAGCCCGCAAGTATTTCCGGCGTATCATTTTCACGATCCACGCTGATGAATATCGGCTGCACCTTCGCAGCATCATCACCCAGACTCCGCATCACACGAGCGACTTCAAAAAGCGTTGTCGGACAGACGTCCGGGCAGCGTGTGAATCCAAAATAGACCAGCCGCAATTTGCCATCAAAACTGTGCTCGGTTACGGATTGGCCGTGATGGTCAATTAAGTCAAAGTTACCCTTAACGACCTCCTCCGCATAGCCTGGCGAACACAAGACCAGGATGCACAAGGCGAGGCAAAAGTGCATTAACGCTGGCCGGGAAACTGGCGTTTCGTTTCTAACAGTCATTAGTGACAAAGATTATTTGAGATCGCCAGCGCTGCCGGCCCTATATCCAGTGGCAGACCCTGGATCGACGATGTTAGGGCCCGATGCCGCATATCGAAGAACACCACTGACCCGCGTTCCGGTACCGGAACAGCGAGCGTTCGGGAGTCTGAGGTCACAATACCGTCAAGCGGTACGCCATCCAGCTGATAGCGAGCCGTTACGCTCCCGTCATCGATATCGATGAACGCAACATCTCCGGATTCACTGACCGCAGCGGCCGTCGAATCCAGCCAGCCCGGGTTGATAAACACAGGATGATCGACGGTGGGGACCGTATAAACAGACTGCCCTGTCATCGTTGAAATTGCGGTCAATGTGCGACCACCGTTGTTGGGCACCAGCATATAACGACCGTCGGTAGTACCCCACGGTCGACCCGGCCCGGTTCCGACATGGATTTTCAGCATCGGCATAAAGCTCGACAAATCGATCATATGCACGACGTTAGCAGAGGCTTCGCTGACAAAGGCAACCGCGCCATCGATGCTGCGCGAGATGGCCGACAGGCCTGAACCGGGCTTCGTCAATTCGATGCTCTTCCTTTCCGACCACAGGTCGACCGCATTGAAGGTGCCCTTGCTATCGTCTACCCAAAATATCGTTGCACCATCATTGCTGAACGTGAACTCTGATTCTGTTCGCACCTCGTCGACTGATAGCAGCACCACGCGACGATGAATTGAGTGAACTTCCAGCTTGCCCGCCTCCCGGTCGAAAACAGCGACCGTTTCACCGATCGGGCTCATCGCAACGATCGAAGGCGTCAGGTCCAGGGGGTAGTCAATTTGTGTCAGCTCCGGAGTACTGAGGTCGATCAAGGTCAAACTTCTGTTCGCCTCATGGCCAATGACCAGCGCTTTTAGCCGGTCCGACACCGCCACAGAAGAGGGAGCCCGTGCCAGCTCAATAGTGTGCGCCAGAGACTTCTCCTGCAGATCGATGACGAAAACTGATTTGCTGCTCGCGCTGGCAATGAACGCATAACGCGCTCCATCGTCAAAAAGCGCCGCTGCCGTTGAGGCTATCGAAAGATGCAGGGCCAGGCCTGCCGTAAATATGCCAATCGTCTTCATGGACACGTGATTAGCTATCCAGGCCCAGCCAGGGGTAAATGAAATCACTCAAAGCATGGAAGTTGTCCGTGATCAGCACAAGCCCAAATGCGACAATAACCAGCATGCCGACAAATCCGATTGTCGGTGCGTACTGATGAATCTTCGACAATAGCGGCATGGTACGAGACAGAAAAAAGGCCGCCAGCAAGAACGGGATAGCCACGCCCATCGAAAAACCAAACATGACGGTCGCACCGACCAATGCACTGCCGAGCGAACCCACGTAGATCAACAGCGTAGCGATAATTGCCCCACCAAAACAGGTGATGCAACCGAGCGAAAACCCGACCGCTATTAATGCTGATCCGAAGTATGAAGCCGTGCCGCCTGATGGCGGCTTTAGCATTTTCTCGGGGATGAGGCGGCAAACAAGCGGTGCCCGCGACCGAATGCCGATCCACAGGCCCATCAGAATAACGATAATCCCCGAGACCACACTGAGCGTTGGGCTCCAGATAGCGAAAAACATTTGCATTTGTTTGCCAGCATGACCTATTCCGGCGCCGGTCAAAGTAAACAATGTGGTCAGGCCCGCAACAAAGGAAACTGCGACCATGAGAAGTTTGCGTCTCACGTCGGCCGGAACAGGAGCCGTGCTACTGCGCAGTTGATCCGTGGAAAACCCGGTCAGCGTAACCACGAATACGACCAGTAGTTGCAAAAGACACGGTGTGAGCACAAACGACAGCAATCCGGCAGACAGGCCCAAGACCATGATCGGGGACCAGGGGCTCGGGTTCAGCAGCGCCTCGGGGTATGTAAGTGGTAACTCCCAGCTAACGACTCGCGGTGCATTGTCCGGGTCCCAGGTGTTAAAGAGACGCAGCTCGAGGTCCGTAGCCTTGTCAGTCAGAACTGGTTTGCCGTCTTCCCCGTAAGCTGGAAACCGCAGTGTTACGACGCGGTGATGATAGACCTCCAGTGGTCCCTCCACATCGAAAGGTGCGTACTCACGACCGTCAACTGTGAGCACGGCCTCTGGCAATTGAAGCGGCAGATCCTCCACGTGTGTGGTTTCTGTAATCAGAAATACGAGGTAAAGATCCGGTCGGAATTGCGTGACTGCCTGGGCGCGATCCGTAACTGCAAAGTACTTCGGTGTCGCGTAAAGCACGTCGACCTGGGCCTCTCCCGACCCAAACGTTGTGCGGTTCAGGAATTGACCAATGCTGATGGCATTGCGTAATTTCTCCTGCTTGACACTGCCACCCACAGTCGCGATCAGATTCTGATCTTTAATGTAGTAAGGAAAAATCAACCAGCTGGCGGCGATCATTAATGTAACAGTGACCAACAGTGCCGTAACAAACCCCTGGTGCCTGGAAAACCACGCACTGCGCAGCGGAAGTGCGTTCACCGGTAATTCACTGTCGAGTGACGTGGTCTTTGTACTCATCTGCGGCGGCTACATTGCGTCATCTACTGCGTTGACTACTGGCACGGGACGGTGAAACTCTGCGGCAGTCGCGGCAACGTGCATTGTAAAGAATTGATCCTTGAGCTTGCAGTCCGTGCAGTAGATCGAGTATTCGCCCTCGGCTTCTGGTGCTTGCCACTCAACACTGCCGCTGCGCCGACCCGCTATCACAAAATCGTCAATGCCCATGTTGTCACTCTTGAAGGTGTGCGGTTGTATGCTTGAGTTCTGGATGATCAGCTGTACATCCGTGCCCGGCCGTATACTGATTTCTTCCGGCAAGAATCGTCCCCGCTTTGCAAGCGTGCGCGCAGCCTGCATGGTTCCAAGATTGCCAACATAGGCTGCCACGGCTTTGATTTCATCTTCTGTAATCACGTTCTTGACGACGATCATTTCA
>Ga0164320_10000419_pt1 | contig 13653 bp, 9 predicted proteins | sample GuaBasSediGuay11_FD_113736 | JGI IMG/M metagenome (GOLD analysis project Ga0164320, IMG submission 113736) | Subseafloor sediment microbial communities from Guaymas Basin, Gulf of California, Mexico - Guay11, Core 4567-28, 0-3 cm | ecosystem: Environmental > Aquatic > Marine > Hydrothermal vents...
CGAAAACGCTTGATGTCATTAACCCCGCAACCGAAGAAATTTGCGGGCGGATCAGCATTGGTACTGCCGAGGACGTTGATCTTGCGGTCGCGGCCGCGACGCGTGCGTTTGCGTCATACTCTCAATCAACGCGCGAGGACCGGATTGCATTGCTCGAATCGGTGTTGGCTGAATTTGCCAAGCGTCATGACGAAGTGGCCGAAGCGATCATGGAAGAGATGGGCGCTCCGTGGGGCCTTGCCAAAGATTCGCAGGCCGCCAGTGGGCCACAACATATCAAGGCGACCATTCGGGCCCTGAAGGAATACCCGTTCGAAGAACGCAACCGTACAACGCTGGTCATTAAGGAACCGATCGGTGTGTGTGGACTGATCACACCGTGGAACTGGCCGATGAACCAGGTTGCCGTAAAGGTTGCACCCGCGCTCGCGGCTGGCTGCACGATGGTGTTGAAACCCAGTGAGATAGCGCCGTTCGACGCGATGATTTTTGCCGAAATACTCGATGCCGCAGGCGTACCTGCCGGCGTCTTCAACCTCGTCAATGGTGACGGCCCCGGTGTAGGCACGGCCCTGTCGCAACACCCTGACGTTGACATGATGTCGTTTACCGGCTCAACGCGCGCAGGCGTGCTGGTCGCACAGAATGCTGCTCCGACTGTTAAGAGAGTCGCACAGGAACTCGGCGGCAAGTCAGCCAACATCCTGCTCGATGATGCCGATTTCGAAAAAGCCGTGAAACGTGGTGCCGGCGATATGTTCGAGAACACGGGCCAGTCCTGTGACGCCCCATCACGCATGCTTGTACCGAAAGCACGCATGGATGAAGCCGCTGCGGCCGCAGCGTCTGTCGCAGAAGCGACAGTTGTCGGTGACCCCAGGGACGAGAAGACCGAGGTGGGTCCGCTTGTCTCGGATCTGCAGTGGAACAAGGTGCAGGACCTGATTCAAAAGGGCATAGATGAAGGAGCGACACTGGCTGCAGGCGGCACCGGCAAGCCTGAAGGGATCGAAAAAGGTTATTTCGCCAGGCCGACCGTATTTGCCAATGTCAGCAATGACATGACGATTGCCCGCGAAGAGATATTTGGACCGGTGTTGTCGATAATCCCGTACGAAGACGAGGACGAGGCCGTGCGAATTGCTAACGACACACCGTACGGATTGTCTGGCTATGTGTCTTCGTCTGATTTGGACCGCGCCAGGAAAGTTGCCGCACGAATGCGTACCGGCATGGTCCATATCAATGGCGCATGGGCCGATTCGGCCTCACCATTCGGCGGCTACAAGCAGTCCGGCAACGGACGTGAATGGGGCGCCCACGGGATCGACGAGTTCCTGGAAGTCAAATCGATCTATGGCTATGAAGCCAGAAACTAGAAAAAGGCAACGGATCTAAGCATGAAGCGTTACGTAATACCGGCCGTCTGTATGGCAACCGTCATCCTCGGTGCATGCGCCGGCGAATCGAATTTTCCTGTTGCCACAGGCGAGGGTACCGTTCGGGCCCTCAATGCAATTCCGGCATCGCCCGAAATCGGGTTCCTGATCGAAGAACGGGTGCTCGGCACCACCGTAACCAAAACGGTTACAGCCACCTCGGAGTGGGACAACCTCGAGTACACGTTCAATTTCCAGACCTTACTTGCAGGTGCCACCGCTGTGGAGAGGGTCGCCAGCCAGTTTCTCAAAGTCGAGGCGGACAAGGATTACACGTTTGTTATCAGCGGCGCACTTGCCGCTCCGGACATCACAATCTGGGAAGCCGATCAGCGCGAATGGGTCGGATCCGAGACGGTGTTCGAGGCACGTATGGCAAACCTGGCAGAGTCGCTCGGCAGTATTGATATTTATTTTGCCGACGCGGTGATACCACCAGCCCTCGGAGGGCAGATTGCAACGCTGGCCTTTGGTGAGATCGCCGCGCCAGTCGATTTTGAGGCAGGTGATTACGTAATGACGATCACGCCGGCGGGCGATGACTCGACGATCCTGTTTACATCCAATGTAGTCACGATCCAGGCGCAATCGCAGTTCATGATGACCGTCTACGACGGCGACGAAAACGACCTATCGCCCGTAGCAGTCCGCCTGTTTAATCTCAGCTCTGCCGGATCGGGAGCATTGCTCGATTCGCGCTTTCCGCCGACAATGCGTTTCATCCATGGGGGGGTCAATTTCGGTGATGCGGATATTTACATCGACGATCCGTTGACTGTCCCTGTCGTGACTGATCACGCATTCAAGGACATCACGACGTTTATCAACGTCACGTCAGGCGTAGTGCCCATCACTTACACGCCACCGGGCAACACAGGCACAACGCTGGTCGATGTTGACGTAACTGTGTTTAACGGAACCCGTACAGACTTCTTTGTTCTCACTGATGCGGATGGCGCAGATGTCACGGTCTCGAACATCGTCGACCGGCGCTCCATTCAAACGAGAGCACGACTGAGCTTCATGAACACGGCCGGTGGCCGGCCCGGTATTGATATTTACCTTGTGCCAGATGGCGACCTGCTCGAAGACAAGTTTCCAATCGTACCCGGCTATCCAACCGGGTTTCCGCCAGTACAAATACCAGTATTTCCGGGTATCTATGACATCTACGTAACCGACATTGGCGAGGATATTGTACTCTCCGGCCCGAACACCCTCGATCTGGATTTCGGCGATGTCGTTGAAACGATAATCTACGAGAACGTTGACCCAACCGTCGTCGATTTCGCGATTATTCCACCTCCCTAGATCTCGGCACTGATCCCCTCGCGACGTTCGTACCAGTCGCGGGTGTTATTGACGACCCGGACAGCGATCAGCATCACAGGGACTTCGATCAACACACCGACGACCGTTGCTAACGCGGCGCCAGACTCGAAGCCGAAAAGCGCAATGGCCGTAGCCACCGCCAGTTCGAAAAAATTGCTGGCGCCGATCAGCGCTGACGGACCGGCGACACAGTGAGGTGATCGCACCTGCCTGTTTAACAGGTAGGCAAGTCCGGAGTTGAAAAAAACCTGGATCAGAATCGGCACAGCCAATATCGCGATAATCAAGGGCTCAGCGATAATCTGCTTGCCCTGAAAACCAAACAACAAGACCAATGTGGCAAGGAGTGCGACAAGCGAAATCGGTCCGAGGCGCGCGATTACCTCTTGCAGTCGAGCCTCACCGTTGTCCCTGGCCAGCAAATGGCGACGCCACAGACTCGCAATGATCAGTGGCACAACGATATATAACAAGACCGACAGGATCAGCGTGTCCCAGGGGATATGAATTTCCGACAAGCCAAGCAGCAGGGCAACAATGGGTGCGAACGCGAATACCATGATTACATCGTTCAACGCCACCTGAGACAGCGTGAAGTGAGGTTCGCCGCGCATCAGGTTGCTCCAGACGAACACCATCGCCGTACACGGTGCGGCTGCGAGTATTACCAGGCCGGCGATGTAGGAGTCGATCTGTTCCGCGGGCAGGTATTCTCTAAACACGAAACCGATGAAAAACCAGGCGAGTAACGCCATCGAAAACGGTTTCACTCCCCAGTTGACGAATAGCGTTACGCCAACGCCGCGCCAGTGTTCTCGCACGCCTTTGAGTTGCCGCAAATCGATTTTGATGAGCATCGGAATGATCATCAACCACACCAGCACAGCGACCGGTAAATTGATGTGGGCGATTTCAATTCGACCGACGAACTGGAATAATTCCGGGAACAGCTGCCCAAGACCGATGCCGACGACGATACAGATACCGACCCAGAGTGTCAGGTAGCGCTCAAATAAATTCATGCCGTCTCTCTTCCTTGTGAATTTGTTGCCACAACAGGACGTTAAGCACAGCATCGAGACCGGGATACACTCTCCTTTGATGCGTCAGGCGCCAGATCCTGGCCAAACAAGGTGTTGTAGAACTCGATCGACTGCGACAGGTCCGCAACCGACACATTTACGTGAAAACGTTTCATTTCAATCTCCTTAACAATTTATTAATGCCGCCACGGGCTTGCACACTTCTGCATTGCCACCGCAGCAGTCTTCCATCAGGTAAACGATCAGGCCGCTGACCGCATCGAAGTCGGCGCGGTAGATGATGTGGCGGCCATCGCGTTTGCTCGTGACGATGCCGGCACGATGCAATTTCGCAAGGTGACTCGACATGGTGTTCTGCCGTGCGTCCAGATGATCGGCGATTGCACCCGCTGTCAGTCCGGCGGGTCCCGCCTGCACCAACAAGCGGAATACGCTGAGCCGGGTTTCGTGAGACAGCGCCCTGAGTGCGCTGACAGCTGAATTAATATCCATATATCGAGATTAATCGATATATGGATCGATTGCAAAATCTGTAGAGGATCTGTAAACGGGAATGCGTACTACTGGTTCCTTTCGCGCGTACTGCCCATGAACGCCGAGCCGTCATTGGCCGCATTGTCGGACGCCTGTGTCTTTGCGTCGTACATCGCCTGGTCGGCGACGCTGATCAAATGCCACAGCTCCTCGCCATGCTCGGGCATCAAGGCAATACCGACGCTGGCCGTACACTTAATCTCCTGCCCCTGGATGATGTAGGCCTCGGACGCGGTCTGCACAAGGCGATCTGCAACATGCCTGGCATCGTCGGAGCTGACACCTGGCAGGACGATCGCGAATTCGTCACCACCCAGGCGGCCCAGAATGTCTTCGGGCCGCAAGCAGAATTCGAGGCGATGTCCGAACGCCTTCAACAGGGCATCACCCGCCTGGTGTCCGAAGCGGTCATTAATGCTCTTGAAGTGATTCAGGTCGAGGTAAAGTACAGCGCCGGCATCGTGAGCACGAATCAGGGCGTTGCCTTCTTTCTCAAACCCACGGCGATTGAGCACGCTGGTCAGCGGGTCGCGCAGTGCATCGGCGCGCATCTTGTCTTCATTGCGCTTGCGTTGCGTAATGTCGATCAGCGTTACTGAGAAATCGTCCCCGACAGGTTCGCCAACGATGCGCAGCCAGCTTTCGCCATCCGTCATCTCGGCTGAGGTCTCGTAGCTCAGTGCGGAACGGCCGGCAGTCTCACCCGTGAAGTGCCCGATCAGGTGTTCGGGATTTAGCTGCTTCAGTTTGTCGAGCGGCATACCGACGAGCGTGCCGGTACCGCAGCCCAGGTAAGTCTCAGCTGCGCGATTGGCAAAGACGCAGCGGAACCGAACACTCTTATCGTTGCGGTCGCGGGCGAAGCGCAGGATTCCGTTTGAAGACGTCTCGATCAGCGTGCGAATGAGATGCTCACTGTCAGCGAGCTGGCTTTGTGCATGGCGGCGCTCGGTCACATTGCGGCACACGACGACCATACCGAGGTGCTGGCCTTTTGGCCCTTTAAGCGGGCCAACGCTCAACTCGTAGATATGATCCTTGTGCAACTTGAGCGTCTGCGTCAGATCCAGTTCACTGGCTTGCCTGACAATGTCGCGGGCCTCGGGGAAATCGTCCCACAGCTTGCGTCCGATAAGCTCACGCTCACTGCCGGCCAGCAATTCCTGTGCACTCTTGTTCGCGCATACAATGCGCTCTTCATGATCGAGTACGAATATCGGATCACGAACATGATCAAACAGGGTCTGGTATGCGATAGGACTGAACTCATAGAATCGCATTGATACGGCCGCATAGGCGTAAAGCGGCAGCATCACGACGAATGAGAGTGCCGAGAACGGAAAGTCCTTCGGGCCCATGTTGAGGTAAATGTTACCGACACTTACGCTGAACGGCAGAATTGCACAGCCCAGCAACAGCAGGACCGTCTTGCGATGCGCCAGAGCAATACTCGGCAGTCGGCCGGCCAGGGCAATCGCAGAATAGATGAACAGGCCATACATGAACGGCGCCTGTACACGATTGAACCAGGAGTGCTCGCTGACGTCGGTAAAGTAAAGCCCGGTCTCTGTCACCGTCACGGTCCAGATCATGTTGTGCATTGAATTCGTCAAGGCAAGCAAGGTTGTCGCGATTGGTATGACGGATAGCATTGCAATGACGAGTGCGTGCGGCGGCCCGTCCGTGTACTCCCGGTACACGACGTAAAACGCCACCGGCAGGAAACCCGACGCGAAGAACGCGAGGACGCGGCCGATGCCGTAGATGTTTGGGTCCACGGTGCCGTAAGAAAAGCCCGCCCCTGCAACGAACGCACCGATCAGGAACAGAAAAAATGCGATGACGCTGTTGGCATGCTGCGGCGACGAGCGCGCCACATGCACGGCGAGCAATATGTACACGACGGACGCGATGGCGAACGATGGGCGCAGCACGAAATCAAGCCATTCGATCACAGGCTTGCCCCGGACGCAGTATTGTCAACATACCGTCTCATACGGGAATGCTAGCCGGCTTCAAGGCAACATAATGCGACCTGTGCCACATTCCTGAAACCCTCCTGTGGCGCGGTCTACAGGCCTTCTGCGGTGTCCTCGATCAGCTTGTCGACGACGCCTTTCAGGGCATCCTCATTGCTGGCCCCTCCTGCCCGTTCGAGCTCGTATTTCTTGAGCTGCCGGTGCGCACTCGTGCCACGCTGCAAGATATGGCGAATATCGTTGATTTCGTCCGTGCAGCCCAATGCCTCTGCATCTTCGGCAATGAGGCACAGCAGTTCATTGAGCATTTCCTCAAACGGCACGACCGTACCTTTGGCAAGATCAACAAGCCCCTCATCGAAGCTGTAGCGCATGGCGCGCCAGCGGTTTTCACGTATCAGCATAGGCGTATAGATACGCCAGCGCTGGTTTTGCGTTCGGAGCCGATACAACATGCGGCAAATGCACACCAGCAGCGCTGCCAGAGACACGCTGTCATCAACGCGTGTACACACATCCATAATGCGCGTTTCGAGGGTCGGAAATTTCCCGCTCGGCCTGAGATCCCACCAGATGCGTGTCGAATCTTCGATGAGCCCCGCATCCATGAGAACACGAACATGCCGTTCGTACTCCGCGTAACTGGCGAAGCGCTCGGGCAGACCGGTACGTGGCAACGCATCAAACACGGTCAGGCGATAGCTCTTGAGCCCGGTATCACGGCCTTCCCAGAATGGCGATGAGCAGGACAATGCCAGCAGGTGCGGCAGGAAATACGACATCTGGTTCATCAGGTCGATGCGCAGCTCGTCGTCTTCGATGCCGACGTGCACGTGCATACCGCAGATCAATAGCCGCCGGGCGGCGCCCTGCATCTCGACCGTCAATTGGTCGTAGCGTTCCTTGCGCGTATGTTTCTGGTCGTGCCAGTGGCTGAACGGGTGTGTCGACGATGCAATCGGTTCGAGGTCGTACTTGTTCGCAACTTCCTTGATGGTGCCGCGCAAGTGCACAAGCTCTTCACGGACTTCCGCAACGTTCTTGCAGACCTTGGTACCGATCTCGACTTGAGAGCGCAGCAGTTCGGTTGATACCTGGATGCCGAGGCGCCTCTCGCACTCCTCCATCAGGTCATCAGGTGGATCGACGACCAGTGCGCGCGTCTCCTTGTCGACGAGCAGGTATTCTTCCTCAACACCGATGGTCAGTTGCGGTCCAACGTCGTTCTTCACGTACCCCCCTTTGGCAGGCCGCCTGTTGTTCGCTACGCCGGAATCTTGTCCTGCAATAGCCCGATTCTCTCCGGAATCGATTCGATGATTCGATGCATTACCGGTGAAACTTCCTCCACTCCGGCGATATCGTCAATAAGGTCCTGCCGCACCTCTATACCCACGTGAGGCAGACCAATTTCCTCTGCATGGTGGTCGATCGTGAAATCCTGCGGCGCCCGACCCGAATACGGTTCGTTGTCGCCGGTCAGGAATCCGGCAGCACGGAAATCTTCAATGAAGATATCGGAGAGTCGTGAGTCCGCATCCCACAGGACACCCATTTGCACGTCCCTGGAGACACCGTTCAACACCGGTGTGAAACTGTGGATCGAGATAAATGCCGGGGCCGGACCGACGGCGCGCAGACGCGTTATCTGATCTTCGATAGCATTGTGATAGGGCCAGTAGATCGCGTCCGCTCGTGCGTCCTTGTCGGCCTGGGTCAAGTTTCGATTCCCCGGTACCAGGATGCCATCGCCGTACTCGAGAAAGGCGCCGGGATCCATGAGCTGCCGGTTACAGTCGATGACGAGACGCGAATACTGCGCGATGACAGCCGTAAAACCCAGATTCTTGGCAATCTTCTCAGTCAGCTTACCGGCACCGATGTCGATGGCCAAATGACAACGACGTGCAAAGGGGTCGAGACCCATGTCGCCCAACGCCTGTGGGAATCGACAGCTCGCATGGTCACAGACCAGCAATACAGGTGCTTCGGCTAATGGATTAACAACATAGAATGGCGACGGCTCGCTGGACGACAGCAAAGATGGGGCAGTGTTGTTTTGGCCGTCCGACATGACGACCGATTCTGTCATCGTGAGCGCGGCGAAGCAATCTCAGGCCGTTTTTCCAGCTAGGCCGACAACTCGGAAAAGCGGTTGCTGCCCCAGGGTTCGAAGGACGCAACAGACGTCGGGCGGGCAATATAATAACCCTGCGCGAACTCGATACCAAGTGACCCGAGCTTTTCGAGTACCTGTTTGGTCTCGACGCGTTCTGCAATCGTCTCGATACCCATCGCGTGCCCGACTTCCCAGATCGCCTTTACCATACTCTCGTCAACTGAGTCATCGACGACATTGCGAATGAATTGACCATCAATCTTGAGATAATCGACTGGCAAATTCTTGAGGTACGTAAATGACGACAGACCACTACCGAAATCGTCGAGCGAGAACTTGCAACCGAGTTTCTTCAGCGTGTTCATGAAGTGAACAACCCGTGACAGGTTGGAGATTGCTGCAGTCTCAGTAATCTCGAAGCATACGGCACCCGTCGGCAACTTCTGCTTCTCGAGTTCTTTGATGACGTCCTCAAGGAAACGATCTTCACTGAGCGACGTTCCCGAGAGGTTTATGGCGATTGTATAGCGCGCCTCGCCTTCCGCATCGCGGTCAGCAAGGGTCGATAACGCCGTTTGGATGACCCAACGATCGAGCGTGGACATCAGGTTGTAGCGCTCTGCCGCAGGAATGAACTGGTCAGGACTGACGAGCTCGCCGTTCTCGTCACGCATGCGCAGCAATAATTCATAGTGGCCGCGCGCGCCGCCATTGTCCTTGCCAATTCCGATGATGGGCTGGAAGAACAGTTCGAGCCGGTCCTCTTCGACCGCACTGCTGATGCGTGACACCCACTTCATCTCTTCATGGCGCATCGAGGCATCGCTGTCCTTGTACAGGTGAGTCTGGTTGCGACCCATGTCTTTTGCAGAATAACAGGCGACATCTGCAGAACTCATAAGTCCTGCAACGTCGGCGTTCTCACTCGTCACCAGGACTACGCCGATCGAGCATCGTATGGTCGTAAACGAATCCTGCCATTCGAAGCGATAGCCTTCGACGGCACCGCGAATCTTCTCGGCGATTTCCAGGGCCCGCTCTTCGCTACAACGTTCAATCAGGATGGCGAACTCGTCGCCTCCGAGCCTCGCGAGCAGATCCGTCGAGCGAATATTCGTCTGCACCAGCTCCGACAGCTGCCGTAGCAGTGCGTCGCCGGCGATATGACCGAACGTGTCGTTGACCACCTTGAATTGATCGAGGTCGAGGTACAGCAATGCGTGCGTATCTTCAGGATTGCCACGAATCCCATCGAGCGCGATTGTCAGTCGATTCTCAAACTCGCGCCGGTTGATCAGGTCCGTGAGTGCATCATGAGACGCCTGGTAACTGAGTTGGCGGAACAGACGTGTTTCCTTGCTCACGTCGTGGAACACCATGACCGAGCCGATAACATTGCCAATACGGTCGCGAATCGGGGCCGCCGAATCCTGGATGGGCACTTCGTCGCTGCCTTTGGAGATAAGGATCGAATTCTCTTGGAGCGTGATGACGCGACCGTCTTTCAGGCATCGCATGACCGGGTTATCGACCGTTGCGCGTGTGTGCGCATTGATGATCGTCATGATCTCGGTAATCGACTTGTTGCGCGCACTGCGCATGTCCCAACCCGTCAGGTCCTGCGCGACCGGATTGATGTAGTCAATTTTGCCTTCGGCATCGGTGGTAATGACACCGTCGCCAATCGACTGCAACGTGATCTGGGCACGTTCCTTTTCTTCGAAAACACGTGTTTCAGCACGCTTGCGTTCGGTGATGTCGGTGATAGTGCCCTCGTGCGCCACAATATTCCCGTCGTCATCATGAACCGCACGTGCATTCTCGAGCACAACGATCTCTCGGCCGTCTTTACGCCTCAGGCGGTACTCGAAGTTTTTGATGATGCCTTCGGCCTCGAGCCGTGCAAACACACGCTCACGATCGATCGGGTTCACGTAGAGCATCGTGGTTCGGCCCGCGGATTTCAGCTCTTCGGCACTCTCATAACCGAGCATTTCGACAAGCGCCGGGTTGGCAGCGATCAGATCGCCCTTGCGCGATGAAATGTAGACACCATCCACAACATTCTCGAACAAGCCGCGATAGCGCATTTCGGAGCTGCGCAGTTTATCCTCGTCGAGCTGACGTTTGATCGCGATGCCGGCGAGTCGCGCGAGGCGACCCAGTTTGTCGAGCTCATCTGTTGTCGGTGCGCGAGCCTCGTTCACATACACACCCATCGTACCGAGAACACGACCTCTGGCACCATGAACCAGGAACGACCAGGCCGACAATACGTCGTTCTCCACTGCCTGGTTCTTGTGAGGAGCCCAGGCCTCATCCTTTGTGATGTCAGCCGTGAACCGATCTTCACCATGATGCACTGCTGCGCCACAGGCGATGCTGTCTGCACTCACATTGACGAAGTTGAGCAGCAGTTTGAAGGGTTCAGAGAGACTCGGTGCCTGGGACACGCTCAGCGTCTTGCCCCGTAATCCCAGTTGCATGATAGCGACACGGAAATTGTCGCTGATATTCTCAGCACTGCGGCAGATTGCGCGCAGCGTACGATCGTGCGGCACACTGGCCGCGATCATTTCGAGGATTTTGTTCTGAGCGAATGCGAGCGCCTCATTGCGCTTGCGTTCGGTGATGTCCGTAATCGACGCGCGCACAATGTATTTTTCGCCTGCAGGCAAACGGCTCAGTCGGACCTCGCACGGGATTTCGTCGCCCGACGAGTTAAGATGTGTCCATTCAAACGTCAGGTGCTCGCCATTTAAGGCCTTTTCGATGTAACCGCGTGCAATACCGAAGGACGGCGTACCATCGGGTTGCGTTTCCGGACTGACCTGTTCCGGCCCTATCGATAGCAAGCGTTTGCGTGACAGGTTGAACAATTCGCAAGCCTGGTCGTTGGCGTCGACGAAGCAGCCCGCTTCCGGGTCAAAGACGACAATAGCCTCGGGCGCATTCTCGATCAGCGCGCGATAGCGCTCCTCGTTATGCTTAAGCGCACTCTCCGCTGCCTGGCGACCCGTCACATCGCGCAGGCTGATTACAAAGATATGCCCGTCGCCGGCCTGCAAACGACTGGCGCTGATCTCTGCGATAAATTTGTCACCGTTCGACCGCAGCGCGTCAACCTGGCCGCCCGTCACATCGATCTGTGAGTCATCCAGGTTCGTCATGAAGGGTTCAAGAAACTTCTCGACGGCCCGGTTCTTTACGGCCGGAAGCACGTGCTCGATCTTCGACCCGATGAGCTGGTCGCGCGTCAGGCCAAAGTAATGCGAGCAGACTTTGTTGCAGTTACAGATGATGCCGCTTTCACTGACCGACAGGAGCGCTTCGGTCACGCTGTCGAAAATGGCTTCAATGGGAGTGGTGTTGGTCAGCGACTGGGTGATTGTCGCTTCCATCTTGTCGTAGTGCTGATCGATCAGGTGCAACAACTCCAGGAAGTCGGGCTTTTCAATCCCCGACTCCTCCGTCGCTCTCTTGATTCTGTCGCGAAGCTCCTTGTGCATCGACCGACCAACTCGTTCCGTGAAGTGTTTTGCACTATGCATCCAGCGACTTCCGTCGAAGTGCTGGTATCAGTGCCCTAGATTAAGGAGAGTTCGCATCGGGGTCTGTGATGCGAAGCAGATTTTGAGATTTTTATTGGGAAATAATTCCCGTTAATGATCAATGAGTTATGACAAAAACCTCGTACGTATCGAGATAATCCGACCTGCCCCCACAACGACTGAACATAACAATTTTCGACGCAGCAAATTCCGCGCACTTGGACCTGATCGCACGGCACGGCACTCGGGCTGGTCACACAGGACCGAAGCCGGCATCTTTGTTGCCGGTATGGCTCCCTGCGGTCCGCTTTACTACCGTCAACAAAGAATCCCGCCCTCGAGCCTGTGCAAACGTCTTAGTTTTCGACGGCTGGCAACGCGTGGATCGGGTTGCCGTTTTCGTCGGTCATGATGACGCCGTTTTCTTCTATCTGCCGTACTGCCGTACCGACCTCGATCGGTATTGCCATCGACGTCGATACCGTCCCGCCGTCGATCTCGACACTCGCCGACACGTTCAGGAACAAGCGGCCTTCACGTAATGGCACCAGTCGGACCTGCTGCAGGCTCGGTCCTTCGTCATTGCTGGCCAAGATCGTTGTTTCTGCGGGCTGTGACTCCATGAACTCCATTGCCGTCGAGTCATTGACACGGTAACTCAGGGTGATGGCCTGCGGTCCGATCGTTGACGTCACCTCAATATCGATCGCAAGAGGCTGACCCAGGATCGGCGTACCGATAATCCGATAGTCGATCGATACCGGGCCCTGTGGTTTGGCCGTCATCGCACCCACCTCGCCTGTCTTTGCGTCCTGATCGGCTGCCTGCGTGGAATCCGTGTCGGTGCCACAAGCTGCCAGCATGGACAGCGCGAGGAGTAAGAGAGTTGTTCGGTTCATAATTTACCTGCTGCCGGCCTAAGGCGTCGGCGTCAATGATACGTCGAAACAGATTCGTTGCGGAAATGTCGTTGACGCGAAGACGTCGTGGAAGCGCCATTCCTCGACGAAGGCAAGATAGGTCTCGGTCGCAAGCAACATGGGCGTGCGAAACGTGGGTTCCATGTTCTGTACAACATCGGTCTCTGCCCTTGCAATCTCCTCGGGGACCGAGCCGTGATAGATAACGATGTCGGGATCGCTGTAATCGCGATCATCGGGATCCGCGGAAGGTGGCGTTGCCGTTGTAGTCACAACATTGACGTCATATTCATCATCGACCGGCACGGTGATGCGCAAATAGCGATTCTCGCCCACATTGTTGCCATGCCGCGCGAATCCATCAAGTTGATTGTTCACGCACACGTTGATCAGGGAACCGTCGGCCGTATAGGGCACGTACAGCGGAAAGACGTCCTGGGCGACGCCCGCGTCATTCGTCTCATTGGTGGCCCATATATCGAGATCGGCGCCCGTGACCACCTCCTCGCGATTGAGCAGCGCGTCAAGCAATGCGGCGTCCTGGGCGTTGAGCGATGCCCGAAGTTCCGTCGCGAAAGAGAACAGGGTCGCGAACGAATCGCTCATCGCATGCGGCCCTACCATCGTGTCGTATATGGGTCTAAAGCCGAGCGAGCCATTGTCCACTCCATCGTCCGCGGTATCCCAAAGGTCCCAGATCAGCGTCGCGACCGACACCTCGTTGAACCACCCGCGC
>Ga0164320_10000420_pt1 | contig 13645 bp, 11 predicted proteins | sample GuaBasSediGuay11_FD_113736 | JGI IMG/M metagenome (GOLD analysis project Ga0164320, IMG submission 113736) | Subseafloor sediment microbial communities from Guaymas Basin, Gulf of California, Mexico - Guay11, Core 4567-28, 0-3 cm | ecosystem: Environmental > Aquatic > Marine > Hydrothermal...
GAGGCCGCCCGCTAGCCTTCGAAGCGTGTGGAAAACCGTCGGCGAGGCCTCCGATTTCGACCGTCCGAACTTCGCGGTGTGCGTCGGTTTTAACGCTTAAACGCCTGAAACCAGGACCGATTTATCTGCTGGCCTCTGCGGTCGCCAAACCGGGGCGACTCCGCTCCCGAACCTGTGGACGGCCTGTGGGTAACTTCGTGCGGACGGCGGTTCGGCTCGGGCCAGCTACGGGAGGGCGTCCCTTCGGATCGCTTAACCCCTAGAAATTTGTTTGCGAAACCGCACAAAGCCACTTGTCAGCAACGAAAAACCTAGGCATACATGGCGCCGTGGCTGTCTGGGGCTTCTTTTGGGGGCCTTTCTATTGGATCGACGGGGCAGGTCACAGAGCTAGGAGGGAATTATGGTAGCGGGCAAGCGAATGACGAAAGCCCAGATCATGAGCGAGCTGGCCGACAAGAGCGGCCTCACCAAGAAGGAAATTACGGGCGTCTTCGATGCACTTCGAGAGCTTGTGAAAAAAGAGCTTGGACGCCGTGGCCCGGGGGAGTTTGTCATTCCCGATATGATCAAACTAAAGGTGCGCAAGATTCCGGCGAAACCCGCTCGGATGGGACGAAATCCGGCAACCGGCGAGGAGATGATGCTTCCGCCCAAGGCCGCGTCCAAGAAGATCCGTGCAACGCCTCTCAAGAAGCTCAAGGACCTCGTCCTCTGAGTCATTGAGAAAACACGAATCGAGAAAAAGGGGCCATCAGGGCCCCTTTTTTGTTGGCCGTGTGCGTCGTGGACTGGCGCCACGGAGGCGGCCTTCTGCGTAGCTGAGAATGAAGCGAATCTGATCGGCGTCGAGCGTGAAAGACACGCGGATGCGATCGTCTTCCGGTGTGAGCTCCATCCGCCGCAGCCTCTTACCAAAGCCCGCGAGCGTCATGATGAGTTGCTGCGAATAGAACTGCGCGACTTTCTTCCAGTACACCGCCGCGGCCTGCGCGAGGCTGTCCGAACCGTACGTCGCGAGCACGGTGACCGTCGCTTCATCCGGACCGGTTTCGCGCACTGCGATGCGGAGCCGGACCGGTATGTGCCGAATGTTGCCCATCACGAACCGGTGCACGCCTTCCACCTCGAGCGAAATCACTTCTTCGGGCCCCATCGATAGCAACGCGTCTGGCCCACGCGCCGTGACGAGTCCTTCCTCGTCGGCGTCTCGAAGCTCGCGGGCTTTCGTCATCGCGAGGACGCGTTGGAGATCTTGGCGCCGGGTGATGCTGAAGTGGTGCGCGCTTAGGAGCGCGATCGTACGCGGCGTTTGATCGAGATTGTGCCAACGTGCAGTGGGCACGCCGTACCGCTGTTTCCAACGCACCCCTTTGCCGCGCGAACGGGCCAGGCGGCCGACGCTCTTGCGCGTGAACGTGGCATCCCGGCGGTGCCGCCCCGCAAGCACGAGCTTGGAGCGCTCCAGATTGGGCGTTGCGACCAGGAGCCGATCGAGATCTGCCACAGGGTCGATGCCCGATCCGAGGAGGAGCAACTGCCAGTCGGGAATACCCTGCAAAAAGCTGGTGACATCAGGGGCAAGCGGCGATTCACGCACGCGCCTCATGTCGACGCGGAGGGCCAGTTGAGCACCGGGCGGGATGCGGGAGGGGCCGGTGAGGGCAGAAGCGGCGACCGGGCTTGTATCAGCGTCAGTGTCAGCGTCGGTGTCAGCGTCAGTGTCAGCGTCGGTGTCAGTGTCGGCGCCAGCGTCCGTGAGCATCGGGACGCCGGCGTCTGAGATGGGGTCCTGCTCGTCTTGGCCGGGCGCGCGCGACCACCTGGGGTCTGGGGCGCCTTGGGGCAGGGGCGGGGTCGGGGCTGCCGCCACCTCCATCTCTCCCGTCAAACCGAACTCGACCTCTGTAGGTAGTGTCAGCTCGAAGTCGAAGTCGAACTGGGCGGTGGCGCTTGCGAGGTACGCGAACGCTGCGAGGTGGACGGCTGCCGATGCCACGAGTCCTAGCGTCGTGGAAAACGCTTCGAGGTGTTGACCCGTGCTCATCCTAATGACACTTCCTAGCAGAACACGGCTGTGCGGCGCACACGACGAGCTTTGTTGGAGTCCTGCGGTGTGCTTGTTGGCGCGGTCGGCGTTTTGTCACTTCGGTCGTTCTTCTCATTCTGGTCGTTCTGGTTGTTCTGGGGCCTGCCCACCGGTTGCAGTCTCGATGAGGCCCTTGGTTCGATCGAGGTCGGGCTCCCCGTGGAGCAGCGCGATCTCGGTCCACCGCGTCGGGTCTTCGCCAAGCGCTTTGTCTCTCCGATACAGTCTGCACCTGGCTTGGAGGGCGCGCGTCTCGGCTACCTGCGAGCGGGCGCGCTCCTTCACTCCACCACGACCGAGCCGCTTGGGTACGATGGATGCGAGGGTGGCTGGTACGAGCTGGACACCGGCGGATTCTCTTGCCGTGGGCGAGACATCCTCGTGTTCTCAGGGGAGCGGCTTCCCGAGCTGCGTGCGCGTCAACCGGATCGCGAGGCGCCGATGCCCTACGAGTACGCGACAGTTCGCCGAAAGACTCCACTCTACAAGCGGCTGCCGCACGCGGACGAGCTCTACACGGTGCCTAGCGATGTCCCGGATGCCGGCGTCGGTCCCGCGTCCGCGTCACCGATCGACAATCCGCTCGTCCTGCGTGTCCTGAGGCCGGGGTTCTACGTAAGTTTGGACCGCACGTTCGAAAAAGATGGCGAGACTTACTGGCGCACCCAGCAAAACGGATTCGTGCCCGCCGGGCGCATGCGGCAAAAGGAGTGGAGCGCGTTCCACGGGCAAGCGCTCGACGGTTCGCGATGGAATCTTCCCGTGGCGGTGACCCGCAGCGAGAAGACCCCGCTCTACCGAGTCAACGACCGGGAGAAGCTTCGGCCGACTCGCGAGCACCTCGAGCGCCGGTCCTGGCTCGCGGTGCGGTCACGCCGGCTCGTCGGTGGGGTCAGGTACCTGGTCGTGGGGGATGGCGACCTCGTCCGTGAGGCCGATGTTCTGGTGGTTCAGCCGAGCGCGCCGCCTGAACAAGTCGGGGAGGGGGAGCGCTGGATAGACGTAGACCTCACGCATCAAGTTCTGGTGGGCTACGAGTGGAAGCAGCCCCGCTACGTGACCCTCGTCTCGACCGGGCGGACCAGGACCCCGAGTCCCGAGCTGAACTATCGGACGCCCAAAGGCCTCCACCGCATTCGGGGCAAGCACCTGACAGCGACCATGGACGACGACGAGCCCGGCGAGCCGCCGTATTCGCTCGAGGACGTGCCCTACGTCATGTATTTCAGGGGCGCGTATGCGTTCCACAGCGCGTTCTGGCACGACCGATTTGGTCGGCCCCGCAGCCACGGTTGCATCAACCTGGCACCGCTCGACGCCAAATGGCTCTACAACTGGGCGGGGCCTGATCTACCGGAGACCTGGCATGGGGGGTCGGCCACCGAGGAGAATCCCGGGACTTGGGTCTACGTTCACGGGGACACCCCCTAAAACCGGCTGCGGTGGGCTTTGCGCGGCTACTTGGCCAGCGCGGCTCGAACTGCCTTGAGCAGCTTCTGGCCGGCCGGGCCAACGTCCTTCGCCACTGCATCCGGAACGCCCTTTTCTCGGTCCTTGAACTTCTGGAGCTCCGCCGGGCTGGGGTCGTGGATGTCGTAGCCGTAGCGGACTAGGTTCTTCAGTAGAATTGGCTCCATCTTGCGGACTTGCTCTCGACCCCAGACGGTAAGGTCGTCGTAGGGGGGGTTCACGAGACCCTTCTGAATGGCGGGGGGCAGCGTGTCGAACCACTTCTTCGAGTAGACGACGATGCCCGGCTGGTACGAGTGTCGCGAGAGGAACAGATTGCGTTCGTCGTCGTCGAGGCCCTGGTACCACGTGGTGGCCATCGCGAAGAGCGGAGTGTTGTCGAACCCATCGACGACGCCCGTCTGTAGGCTCGTCATCGTATTGGCGACGTCGATCGTGACGGGGCTCGCCCCAAGCGCTTTGTATGCAGCCACGTGGGCCAACGCCTCCTGTGACCGGTAGCGAATGCCCTTCATGTCGTCCGGGCTCCGGATGGGCCGCCTGCTAAAGTAGGAGCGGAAACCGTTCTCTCCCCACAGAGCGAAGACGAGCTTCTGCTTTTTGAGGATCGCGCGGACCTGTTTCAGCACTGCGGGGTCATCGAGAGCCTTGTCCGCCTGCTCGACCGTCTCGAACAGGTAGGGCGCCTCGAGGACGTTGACCTCGCGGACAATCGAGCTCAATCCGCCCACGGAGCCGGCGAAGCCCTGCTTGCTGCCCATTTGGGTCCGCCGCGCCAACGATCGCTCGTTCGAGCTACCGAGGCGCAGCTTCACCTTCACACGGCCGCCGGTCTCTTCTTCGACGTACTTCTTCAGACGCTTGAGCTGCAACGCCCAAGGACTGCCCGGGGGGACGACCGACCCCATCTCCAATACGTAGTCCTGGGCCGATGCCGGAGCGGGCCCGGCGAACGGGCCAAACAGGCCAACGAGAAAGGAAAGGGCGAGAAACGCCACAGCACAGATCATGGACTTACGCATTCGATTCTCCTCGTCTGGGGCGGCCCAGTAGACGACGCGGTGGCCGTGCTTATTCAGATCAGAAAATGTCGTCGACGTCGGCCATCAACTTCTTGGCCTTGCGTTGCTCGCACTGATTCTCGGGGATGATCCCGGGGACCGAGTTCGGGTCGCCATTGAGGACGTATTGGACGAGCTCTTCGAAGAGCGGGCGGTTGTCTTGCTTCACTGCCCATTCTTCAGCCATCAGGATGCGCGTGCCGAAATAGTTGGGATGCGCGTCGATCGAGACGTTGAAGTGTGCAGCCGACTTGTTCATGTCGCCGCCGGCGAAGCCGGGCGCTTTGGCGTAGAAGATGCCGAAGTAGCGGTCGGGTGCCTGGTACCAGTAGAGCGGATCCTCATCGAGGCAGAACTCCATGATCGCGCGGATCTCGTCCTTGTACGAAAGCAGGGTCGCGAAGCTCTCGAGGATGGCCCAGCGGCCCATGTTCGAAGACCGCCAGTAGAGGGCCGGGACTGCCCTGGCGCTGAGGACGCTGATCGCGTCCTCGATGCGCTCGCCACTCGCCATCTTATCGGCAAAGGCTGACGACATCGCCGACAGCGCGCGCTCCGCTGCTTTGGTGCCCTCCTCGTGAGTGTTCTTGTAGAGCAGAGGGTTGTCTTCGTCCGGACGAAGAAAGCAGTCTGCATAATAGTAGATCGCGTGCGAGAGGTTGGTGAGCGCCTCCGCGTCTGAGGGATCGAGCTCGGTTGCCTCGGTCCACGCGTCGACGGCGGCCTTGGCCTGTGCCTTATCTCCGCGGTTCGCCCACGCTGTGGAGGCGGCCTCCAAGAGCGCCACCACCTTCACCTGGGCGGCGTCATCGAGCTGAGTGGAGTCTGAGGTCGTGTCCCACGCGGTCTCACGGGTCGACCCACAACTGGCCACCAGGGCAGCCATGCATACTAGGGCAACCCAGTGCCCGATCTTCAACGAACTCATCATGCTTTTCCTCCTGCTCCCCGGCCCAAGCGGCAGGGCTACCGACGGGGCATACCAAGAGGGCTTTCTTCCTGTCAACGACGCAAAGCTCCAAGCCGTCGGTTTGCTTGCGGGGGGTGGGGCGCTGTGGTAGGTGGCTGCCTGAAAATTTGGTTTGCCTCTCCTGGGTGGGCCGCCACGGCCCGCCCGTTTTCCGTTTAGGGACCCCGAGCAGAAATTGACCCACGCTACTGAACAACTCGTCAACGCGTTGGAGCCATTAATCGACCCAATTTGCCGTGCCCACGGGGTCGAGCTGGTCGTCGTACGCTGTTTGAGGGAGCCGGCTGGGGTCGTCATTCGGGTCATCATTGACCGGGACAGCCCAGGTGCGGAGGTCGGCAGTGGGATATCACTGGAGGATGGCACCGGGGTCAGTCGGGACGTATCCACCTCATTGGACGTCCACGATGATTTGTTTCCTTCCGGGGGGTACCGTCTCGAGGTGAGCTCTCCTGGGCTCGCGCGGCCTCTGGTCAAGCTCAGCGACTTTGAACGATTTTCGGGTCGCGAGGTCGAAGTGCGAACACGAGCACCAATCGAACGGCAGCGCCGCTTCAGCGGGAAGCTGCTTGGGGTCGTCGAACAGAGCATCGAGCTCGACCAAGACGGCCAGGTCCTTTTGATTCCACACGTGGACATCGCGGAAGCGAACCTCGTGTATCGATTCTCGAACTAGGTGGGTAGATGGCCATGCAGCAAAGCGCGCTCTCCCTTCAGAACGTCATTGAACAGGTCAGCCAGGAGAAGGGCATCGACGCCAAGATTCTGGTGGAGGCGACCGAGCAGGCGATTCTGACGGCAGCCAAAAAAACCTTCGGGCCCGATCGGGAGCTCGAAGCGAGGTTCAACAAGGAAACCGGGGCAGTCGATCTGTTTCAGTACATGACCGTCGTGGAGGCGGTGGAAAACAGCGAGCAGGAGATCACGGTCGAAGAGGCGCAGACCTACGGGCTCGAAGCCGGGCTCGGCGAGGAGCTCGGCTTTCAGATTTTTTACCTTCCCGAGGACCGCGAGAAAGCGCGCGAACAAGACAAGCAGTTCGGCGAGCTGCTCGGCATCGACCAGAGCCGGAGCCGTTTCGGGCGTATCGCTGCGCAGACCGCCAAGCAGGTCATCATCCAGCGCGTCCGGGATGCCGAGCGCGACCGCGTCTACGCCGAATACAAAAGTCGCCAGGGTGAGATCATCACCGGCGTCGTGCGTCGCTTCGAGCGTGGCTCAAACATCATCGTCGACCTCGGCCGAGGCGTGGAGGCCGTGCTGCCGCCGCGTGAACAGACGCCGCGCGAAAGCTACCGCCCCGGGGACCGCATCGTGGCCCTCTTGAAGGATATCGACCGCGAGGCCCGCGGGCCGCAGATCATCCTTTCCCGTACCGACGTCGGGATTCTCGTGAAACTCTTCGAAATGGAGGTTCCCGAGATCTATGAGGGCATCGTGCGAATCGTAGCCGCCGCCCGCGAGCCGGGCGCCCGCTCGAAGATTGCGGTGAGCAGCCGGGATTCCGATGTCGACCCGGTGGGAGCTTGTGTGGGCATGAAGGGATCACGCGTGCAGGCCGTGGTCCAGGAGCTTCGCGGCGAAAAAATCGATATCGTGCCGTGGGACCGTGACCCGGCTCGCTTTGTTTGTAACGCCATCGCTCCCGCGGAGGTCGTGCGTGTCGTCATCGACGAGGGTAACTCCAACATGGAGCTCGTGGTGCCGGACGCGAAGCTCTCCCTGGCGATTGGCCGGCGTGGCCAGAATGTGAGACTCGCTTCGCAGCTCAGCGGCTGGAGGCTCGACATCGTCAGCGAGTCCCGCTTTCAGCAGATCGAGGAAGAGGCGATGGCTGCACTGTCACGGCTCGGCACGGACGAAGAACTCTCCCGGTCGCTCTACCGCATGGGCTTCCGAAGCCTGGACGAGGTCGTCGAGGCGAGCGAGGCCGAGCTTGCCTCGGTGCAGGGGCTTTCAGCCGACGATGTGCCGAAGCTGCGCGAGGACGCGGCTGCGGCGACGGAAGAGCTTCGCCAGGAAAACTTGGCCGCGATGGCCGATCGGACCGAGGCGCCTTCAGAGCGCGACAAACTTCTGCTCGTACGAGGAGTCAACTCACGCATGGCCGATCAGCTCGAGCAGAACGGTTATGCGTCCGTAGACGCGATTGCAGCCGAAGAGGACACCGATCGCCTCGCGATCAAGTCAGGGCTCGGCGCATCCAGGGCGCAGGCACTCAAGGCTGCCGTCGCAGAGTTCGTGGGGACCGAGTGGCCGCCGGTCGACGTGAAGATGCAAAAGAGCATCGCCGCGGCGAAGGAAGAGGCAGCGCGCTTGGAGGCGGAAGCGGCTGCGGCGGCAGAGGCAGAGGCGGCGGCAGAGGCGGCGGCCGAAGCGGTGGCAGCAGCGGAGGCAGCAGCAGAGGCACCAGCAGGCGCAGAGCCCGGGGCAGAGCCAGCGGCAGAGCCAGCGTCCGAGACCCCAGGGGAGACCAAGCAGGAGTAGGCGTCGATGCTGGGTGTCATGGGTCAGAGTGCACGAGAGAAGCCTTCGCGGCGGATGTGTGCCGGGTGCGGTAGCCGCGCCGCGCGCGAGGAACTGGTGCGCCTGGTCGTCGGGGACAGCGCGCCGTTCGTGGCCGTCGATCTTGGCCGCCGGCTCGGTGGCCGGGGCGTGTCGGTTCATCCGAAGAAGGCCTGTGTCCGCTCGGCCGCGCTCCGCGGCGGATTGGCGCGCGCGCTTCGCGGCGTGGCCCGGCTCGAGCCCGAGAGCATCGAGCGGATGCTCGTGGAGCAATATGAACAACGCGCATTGGGTCTGCTCAGCGCGGCCCAGCGTTCGCGAAACCTCGCTCTCGGGGGTGATGCGGTTCGCGCCGCTTTGAAGGCAAACAAAGGGGATCTCTTGATCCGCGCAAAGGATTCACGTGGCCGCGGGGATGAGCTCGCGCACACGGCAACGGCGCTTGGTTGCGCGACAGCCGCTTGGGGGACAAAGGCCAGCTTGGGGGACGTCTTCAGTCGTTCGAAGCTGGGCGTTCTCCTGATTACGGATCGGGGCATCGCGGCTGCGATCCTGGATTGCCTGTCGCACGTCGAGGCCCTAACGGAGGATGGATGAGTAAGGTTCGAGTCTACGAGGTCGCTCGAGAGTTGGGGGTCGAGAACCGCGACCTGATCCAGCGAATTGCGACTCTAGGGATCCAGGTGCGCAATCACATGAGCGTCCTCGACCCGGTCGAAGTGGACCGTATCAAACGCTCGCTTGGCAGGGACCGCAGTGAAGCGATGGTCGAAGAGCGCATTCGGCCTACCGTCGTCCGTCGCAAGCGACGCAGGCAGGCCGAAGAGCCAGAGGCCGAGGTCGTGGAGGCGACTGCGTCCGCACCGGTTGTTGCGGCGCAGCCCGCCGAGCCGGCACCGGCCACTCCGGCCCGAGAGCCCGAGGTGGTGGCGCCCGTGCCCGCCGAGCCTGTCGCGCCCGTCCCCGTGTCGGTCGCCCCGGCGCCACCTCAGGAACAGCGCGAGGTGGAGCCGACGCCCGTGCCCAAGCCAGCCGGGCCGCCTGCTGAGCCCGAGGAGCAGGCTCGCTTTGCTCATGACGCGCTGCCGCCGGGCGTGATGCGTCGCGGTAAGGCTAAGGCGCCGAGTGCAACGCCGCTTTCCGAAGGGGCGCGCCGTCGCATCGTTGCCGAACACGCCGCGCAGCGCGAGCAGCACGCGCCACGTCGTCGCGAGATCCGCGGCCGTTCGTCGATTGGTCCAACGGGCCGTCCGCAGGGGCGCCCGGGCAAGAAGCGCCTGCAGCCGGGCAAGAAGCCTAAGCAGACCGAGATCACGGTGCCTAGCGCGCAGAAGCGTGTGATTCGCATCGATGACAACGTTCAGCTTCAGACGCTTGCACAACGAATGAGCCTCAAAGCGACCGACGTCTTGATGAAGCTGATGGAGCTTGGCGTGTCGGGCGTTCACATCAACAGCACGCTCGACGCAGACACCGCTGCGGTCTTGGCCGGCGAGTTCAACTACGAGGTCGAGAACGTCGCACGGAGCGAGGACGAGCTCGTCGGCGACGCCCGCGGTGAGTTCGAGGACAAGGCCGACGACCGAGGGCACCGGCCTCCGGTCGTCACCGTCATGGGTCACGTCGACCACGGAAAGACCTCCCTTCTGGACAAGATTCGCCAGGCGGACGTCGTTGCTGGCGAGGCCGGCGGCATCACGCAGCACATCGGCGCGTATCGCGTCGACACCGACCGGGGCACGGTCGTGTTCCTCGATACGCCCGGTCACGAAGCATTCACAGCAATGCGTGCCCGTGGCGCCCAGGCTACCGACATCGTCATTTTGGTGGTGGCCGCGGACGACGGCGTCATGCCCCAGACCAAAGAAGCGGTGGCCCACGCTCAGGCGGCCAACGTGCCGATTGTCGTGGCGGTCAACAAGATCGACAAGCCAGAGGCCAACGCCGACACGGTAAAGAACGAGCTCGCCGCCCTCGGTCTACAGCCCGAGGATTGGGGTGGGGAGACGATCTTCATTCCGTGCTCCGCTATTACGGGTGAAGGTGTCGACAGCCTCCTCGAAAACGTTCTGCTTCAGGCGGAGCTTCTCGAGCTCACCGCGAATTCGAACATCCCTGCCGAGGGTGTCGTGCTCGAGGCCTACCTCGACAGGGGACGAGGTCCTGTTGCTAACGTCTTGATTAGAGACGGTTCTTTGGATGCGGGCGACTACGTCGTGGCCGGCAGCTCCTGGGGCCGTGTTCGCGCGATGACCGATGACCGTGGCAACCAGCTTTCGACCGCGGGCCCGGCCACGCCGGTCGAGGTGCTCGGCTTGGCGGAGCTTCCGGCCGCCGGCGACCTCTTCTATCAGGTCACCGACCAGCGCAAGGCCCAACAGGTGGCCGGGGCGCGCAAGAAGCCCGGGGCAACCGTCGCCGCACCGGCAGCCGGTCTTCGGGGCCTCGACCAGTTTCAAGCCCTCATGCAGAGCGGCGAGGTCCAGGAGCTTCCGCTCGTGGTCAAGGCCGATGTCCAGGGTTCGGTAGAAGCGCTCCACGGCGCACTCACCGACCTCGGGACCGAGAAGGTCAAGGTCAACGTCATTCACTCTGGCGTGGGCGGCATCACCGAGAACGACGTGATGCTCGCGAGCGCATCGCAAGCCATCGTCCTCGGCTTCAACGTGAGGCCTCAGGGCAAGGCGTCGTCGACTGCCAAGAAACAGTCGGTCGAGATCCGAACCTACAGCGTCATCTATGAGGCCATCGACGAGGTGAAGGCGGCGATGAAGGGTCTCCTCGCGCCGACGATCGTCCAGGAGGACCTTGGCAAAGCGGAGGTTCGGCAGACGTTCGGCATCCCGAAGATCGGCACCATCGCGGGGTGCATGGTGCTCGAGGGCAAGATCAACCGTGGTGCGAAAGCGCGTCTCGTACGCGACGGCGTGGTCGTGTGGGAGGGTTCGATGGGCTCGCTCCGCCGCTTCAAGGAAGACACCAAAGAAGTCCAGTCCGGCATGGAGTGCGGGATCGGCTTGCAGGGCTTCAACGACATCAAAGAGCAAGACATCATCGAGTGCTACCAAGAGAAGCAGGTCGAGGCGACACTCGAGTGAGCTGAGCGCTGAGAGGTCAGAACATGGTCGTTGGCGTGTGCCAGATTTCGCTTTCGTTGCCGGGTGTGACCTCGCTGAAGGCCAAGCGTTCGATTATACGCAAGGTGCTCGACAGGACGGCGAACCGTTTCAACGTGTCCGTGGCGGAGGTTGGTCAGCAAGACGCCCATCGACAAGCCACGCTAGGCTTTGCGGTCGTGTCGGGCGATAGGCGACACGCCAACTCGATGCTCGACTCTATCGCCGCGTTCGTCGAAGGGTCGGCGGATGCGGTCGTACTGGATCGCTCCACGGAATTGGTTTCGATGGGTGACGTCGGGGATTGGACGGACTGACCATGGCACAAAAGGGCTTTCGTAGAGCAGACCGCGTGTCGGAGCGCATCCGGAGCGAGCTGATGGAACTCCTGTTGCGTGGCAGCGTGCGCGACCCTGCGGCAAAGGATGTCGTGGTTTCGGCTGTGCGGATGACCGATGACTTGAGCATCGCCAGGGTCTACGTGCGCGTGCTCGAGGAAATCGATGCGGACCGCCAGGATACCGTGGTCGAAGCGCTCGGTCGGGCGAGTGGGTTTCTCCGGCGGGAGATCGGGCAACGGCTGGGCCTTCGCCACGTGCCGAAGCTCGAATTCTACTGGGACGAGGTTGTGGATTCGGGGCTTCGGATCGAATCCATCCTGGACGAGCTCCGCGAGGAGCCGGATTCTGACTCGGAGGGTTCCACGTGATCGAACAAGTGCTCGACGTCGCTCGCACCGGAGAGCGTTTCCTCGTGGCCTGCCACCGGCGCCCAGATGCGGATTCGCTGGGCTCCGCATTGGGGCTCATCAAGACCCTGCGCGCGATCGGCAAAGAGGCCACGCTCTTCATGCCCGAAAAAGTTCCCGACTCGCTTCTCTTTCTACTGGACGGTGAGCAAGGTCTCGCGGAGGTTCCGGAGGGACTGCGGTACGACGCGACCTGGGTCATGGACATCGCGGCCAAGGCGCTGTTGCCGCCGGGGTTCCCGAGCTCCGAGGTCACTGGCCCGGTGGTCATCATCGATCACCACCATGCACACGACGACGTCGGCGACATCGTCTACCGGGACACGGACAGTGCGGCGACCGGGGAAGTCGTCATTCAGTTGATCGAGGGGTTGGGACTCGAGTCGCTCCCCGAGGGGTCCGCGACGCCCTTGTACGCGGCAATCGTGTCGGACACTGGGGGTTTCCGTTACGCGACCACGACGCCGGCAACCTTGCGGTTGGGCGCGCGGCTCCTCGAAGCGGGCGCCGACCCCTGGCACGTAGCGTATCAGTTGTTCGAGCGCTGGGAGCCGGCGCGGCTTCGGTTGCTGTCGGCGATCATCGCGACGGTCGAGATGGCGTTCGACGGCCGTGTGGCCATCATGCGGGTGACTCGCGAGATGTTGGACATCTGCGGCGCCAACGACGACATGGTCGAGGGCATGGTCAATTACGCGCGCCGGGTCGAAGGTGTCGAGATCGGCGCGTTGCTGTGGGAGTGGGAGGTGCGCGATGCCGCGGGTGTGCACGTCGAGACCAAGGTCAGTCTTCGCTCGCGCGGTGAGGCTGACGTATCGGTGATAGCGACGGCCCTCAACGGGGGCGGCCATCGCGCGGCCGCGGCGACGCAGCTCGACATCACCATCGACCAAGCCGAAGAACGGTTGCGGGCGGAGCTCACCAAGTACTTCGGATGAACGGCCTTCTCATCGTCGACAAGCCCGCGGGGTGTACGTCCCACGACGTCGTGCGGCGCGTCCGGAAGGCTTTGGGGCAGCGCTCGGTCGGACACGCCGGCACGCTCGATCCGCTAGCCACCGGAGTGTTGGTGGTCGCGGTCGGGGAGGGCACCAAGCTCGTTTCGCACTTGCAGTCCGACGACAAGCGCTACGAGGTGACGATTGCCCTGGGTGCCGAGACCGACTCCCTCGACGCGGACGGGGAGGTGACCGATACCGCGAAGGTGCCGCCGCTCGATTCGGCAATGGTGGAACGAGCGCTGCTGCCGTTCATCGGGCGCAATCTCCAGGAGGCACCCAAGCTGAGCGCCATCAAGCTGGGCGGGACTCCCCTTCACCGCCGGGTGCGTCGGGGTGAAGACGTCGAAGCGCCCGTGCGCGAGGTCGAGCTCTACGAGGCCAAGGTCGACGAAGTCAGCCAGGAGGCGCTGCGGTTGCGCCTTCATTGTGGCAAGGGCTTCTACGTGCGGTCGTTGGCACGAGACGTCGCACGGGCGCTTGGGACGCTCGGCCATGTGAAGGCTCTGCGCCGGACGGCGAGCGGGGCGTTCTCGATAGACGCTAGTCTGTACGGAGACCAGATGACCGCCGATGCCATCGGGGAGCGTTTGATCCCGTTGAGGGAAGCTTGCGGTGCGCTGTGGCGTGTCGATCTGATTGACGAGGGAGTCTCGCACGCGCGCCACGGCCGCCCGATTGGGCCCGA
>Ga0164320_10000421_pt1 | contig 13631 bp, 11 predicted proteins | sample GuaBasSediGuay11_FD_113736 | JGI IMG/M metagenome (GOLD analysis project Ga0164320, IMG submission 113736) | Subseafloor sediment microbial communities from Guaymas Basin, Gulf of California, Mexico - Guay11, Core 4567-28, 0-3 cm | ecosystem: Environmental > Aquatic > Marine > Hydrothermal...
CAAAATTCGCGACTGCTGGAAAGCGTGTCGGTAAGAAGGACCTCGCACTGCAGGCAATTTCATTTGGCAACGTTTATGTTGCCCAGATCGCAATGGGTGCGACTGCACAACAGTCACTGCTCGCGATGCGCGAGGCGGAAGAGTATGAGGGCCCATCCCTGTTGCTTGCCTACAGTCACTGTATCGCGCACGGTTATGACATGGGCGATGGCATGAAACAACAGAAGCTCGCGACGGCCAGTGGTTATTGGCCACTGATTCGTTTCAATCCGGCACTGCGTGCAGCCGGCAAGAAACCGTTTGTTCTGGACTCACCACGCCCGAGCATCCCGTTCAAAGACTACGCGTACAACGAGATGCGCTACAAAATTCTTACGCGCACCAATCCCGAAGATGCTGAGAAACTCCTGCAAGGTGCGCAGGAGCAGATAGACCGGCGCTGGCAAACCTACGAACACTTGCAAAACCAGGAACCAGCGAAATTTCACCCCGTGGGATAGATCAGTTATGCCATCGACGAATTCGCAGACCCGAGTCACGACACGCTGGAACGCCGGGGATATAATTCCAGCGCCGTAGTTGTGCATATTGAATGCCCGGGAGAGACGTCATAACCTCGAACTGTCAACTGGTCACCGATGACGGGGCCGGCTCATATATGTAGAAAATCATCAAAAGCGTGGAAGTAAGTGTCCCCCGGCAAAGCCGGGGGCTTTAGTTTGTGAGCCGCTCAAAGCAGCGTAACGGGACCGCTGGCGCAGGCATCCTGCCTCCCATTACAATGGCTCGATGTCGATTTCTATCAGGCGCGCTGCCGCCATCATCCTGGCGAGCCTCCTGGCAATAGTTGGACGCTCAACTGCAGCGGATGACGCTATTTTTGATATTCAGGAGCTAGCCAGTCAGGGCCGCGTCGTTACGGCGCATTTCGCGGATTTCGACGGTGATCAGCGATCGGACCTGATGGTCGTGAGTCTCGAAGGGATTCCGCCTGAAGAATCACGCACGATATGGGTCTACCTGCAGCAGGATGACGGCACGTTCCCACCGACGCCGAGTCACAGTGTTGCACTGCCAGCCTGGAGTTCGGTCTATGACGTTGCGGATCTAAAGGAAACCCCGGGAGCTGAGCTGATTTTACTGCGCCCCGATGGTGTCACAATTTTCTCGATAGCAGACGCCTCCGCCGGGCAATGGGATTTGCCCGTCAGCGGTCCCAGCACCGTAGGCGCCGCAGATGACGAGCGCGGATTCGATTATTTCCGCCTGGTCTATCGTGACTTCGGCAAAGAGCCCTGGATACTGGTGCCGCAAATCGGCGTGATATCGGCGCTTACCGCCGACGGGGATCTGCAGGCTCAGATCGAAGTTGGGCGACGAGCCAATTATTTCGTTGTCCCGCAATCCGGGCCTTTCTCCATGGAAAGCGATATACAGTTATTCCTCGATACTCCCAAAATAGCCGTTGGTGATGTCGACGGAGACAGACGAAGCGACATGGTGGTCACGACTCGCCACGAAATTCGGGTATTCCTGCAAACGGATAACGGCGCATTTCCGCGACAAGCGAACCAAAAGTTACCGCTGCGATTCCTGAGCAAGCGCGATCACATTCGTGGTTCAGGCAGTGTCATATCGACATTACGAGACATCGATAGTGACGGCCGTCTTGACCTGATGGTCACTCATATTGAAGGTAGCTTCTCGGATGCGACCACACGAACCAGTATTTTTTACAACCGCGATGGCAGCTGGAACATCGCAGAACCGGATCAAAGCTTCGTCAGTGACGGCGCTCTTGGTTCGGACCTGCTACTCGATGTAGACCAGGACAACATACTTGAGCTTGTGCGCATCCGACAAAAATTCAGCGTGCTTGAGATGATCGAGATATTACTTACCCAGGAAATTGACTCTCAGGTATTAGTTCATCGCCGCAAAGCTGATGGCAACTTCAGTACCAAACCCTGGGGCAAAAAGAAAATCAGCACCGGCATCAGTTTTGACACCTTCCGACCTGAAGGATTCCTTACGCCCACCGGCCTCGACCTCAACGCAGACGGACTTATGGATTTCATTACTTCGAACGATGGCAAAGGTATCGAGGTTTTTCTGGGTGGTGAAAGTAAACCCTACGCGAGGCGCACCGCCAGGCAGAAATTCCCCACGGCTGGTGTAATTCACTTTGCCGATTTTGACGGCGATGATCTGCTCGATTTCGTGCTCATTGACCCACAGGAGTTTGATACTTTGGTCAGGGTCGGCCGCAATCGAGGCGTGCTGCCGGGTTCCAACAAGCCAAACTCGCAACCTGATTGAATCTCCAAGTTCAATCACTATCTAACCCAATAACTTGCTGGCAACGTATTGACCGAACTGCCAGTTCGTTTTTTCCATTTCATTCAGTGGGCCGCGGTTACCAACTCCGCATTCCAATCCTTTCTGAACTCCCGTGTTGATGATTTTATCTTCCGCCATGAATGCCGCGACCAGTTCCATGTCTGTTTTGACTTCAGACTCTGTTGCCCTACCAGCATTCAGGTCCCTGGCGACCCAGGCACGAAATCTCAAGCGGTTGTATTGCAGCGGTTGAATCGACAACCAAATGACCGAAGCAGTCCTGATAGCAAATGTCAGGCTGGGATAGATACAGCTAAGATGTTCCTTGTTTTCTTTTTCGTTCGTCGCTGCGGCCGTTACACAGCGCATAGTGTGATGGTTATACCCGGGCCCGCCCGGCATCACTTCAACAGAAGCGGTAGGAGTATCCGGTTCCAGTGTTGTCTTATGCACTCTGAACACGTGATAGCTTTCGCAAAAATTTTCAACCAGAACCTTCCAGTTACAGTCGACTTCGTCGTCATAGGAATGCACCACGTCCATGCCGGCCAGATTGAACGGGCCAACTTCTTCCTGCAATGACTCAAGACGTGGCGCCAGCGGTTCGGCGTTCTGATCCAGGTTGACGAAAACTAGTCCTTGCCAGACCTCGAGTCGCAGGTCATTCAGGCATATATCCTTCACCTGCGCAGGCTTCATAAACGGCGCACCCCGAAGTTTGCCATTCAATTCGTAAGTCCAGGCGTGATACGGGCAAACCAGTAATTTGGTATTGCCCGAGCCATCCAACAGGCGTGCCGAACGATGTCGGCATACGTTGGAGAAAGCGCGCAATTCGTCCGAACGATCGCGAACGACCATGATCGGGTGCCCTACCAGTTCGAAGGTCAGGTAATCACCTGGCTTTTTTAATTCCGAAACGTGACCCACGCATTGCCATTCCTTGTGGAAGATATTCTCAACTTCCATTGTGAGAAATTCTTCAGAGGAATAGAACCCGGACGATAACGGGAACTTACCCTTATCCGATTCACTGTTTGCACGCCAGTGCTCCAAACCTGCAAGAAGCTCGCTTTTTGACTTCCCCTCTGCTGCAAGCGGAGAGGATGCGCGACCCTCACCCAGGAATGTTTTCTTTGTGCTCGCCAAAATCCTCTCCCGACTGCTGGCACTGCCATCACCTGGAAGCCACCCGGTCACACATTCAACTGTGGTACCGTTCTGTGCCGAAGCACAAGCAACTATAACATTGGCGGAAATACATGCCGGACATAGACATAAGTTTTACGGATACGATTGATATTTCCGAAATTGTTGCGCTTTATGCTGCCAATGAGTGGTCGTCGGCTGAACAGCCCGAAAAACTCATTTCGGCTCTGCGTAACTCTGACTCATTGGTGACAGCGCGCATTGAAGGAGAGCTGGTTGGACTCGCCAATGCAATATCGGACGGTCACCTCGTCGTTTACTACCCGCATTTGCTGGTGCACCCGGATAACCAGGGTAAAGGCATCGGTGCTCGCATCATGTCAGCGATGCGGGAACGTTACGACTCCTATCATCAACAGATGCTTACTGCAGATGTCGATTCCGTGAAGTTCTATGAACGTGCGGGGTTTGAGCGTGCAGGCAAGACGGTGCCAATGTGGATTTATGCCGGCACAGATCATTGAGGAACAATGCATGATAATTCGAATGTGGCACGGGCGGGTGGACAACGATAAAGCCAGCGCTTATCGGGAATTTCTCAAGCAACGTGCAATTCCTGACTACCAGTCAGTCAAGGGTAATATCGACGTCAGGATACTCGAGAGACACGAGGATGACGCGACTCACTTCATTACGATGACGACCTGGGAGAATCTTGACGACATCAAGGCATTTGCTGGCGAGGACCTGGAAAAAGCCAAGTATTACCCTGAGGATGACGGGTATCTGCTTGAGTTCGAACCAACTGTTGTTCACTACGAAGTCGTTGGCCAGTCCTGATAAACCCCGTAAATTCTATCGTTGTTGCAACGTAAGAATTCTTAATACAGATCGACCGTCTGGCCTGCAAACGCCCCTTGGGGATATGACATGAGCGCTGCATCAGAGCTGCGTGAATATACAGACCGTAGCAATTCTATACACAAGGAATACCTCGGCAATCCAGAGCTCCTGCGACGGTATGAGTGCTTTGTTGATTGGCAACTCGACTACATGTTGCCATTTTACGAGGATCTTGGCGCAACTGAAGACCGGGCTGAGGCAGTAAATTTTTTTGTTTCGGATCTTACCGGAATCGACATCAGCGAACGCGACCTTGAATTCGCAAAAGTTGTTCCGCTCATGACGCGGATGTTGCCAGACAAGGCATTGGATGCAGTGGCTACAGCGATGCGGCTTAACGCCCGGGTTCTTGGTATCAATCTCTCTATTTGTCGTGAGTTATACAAAGAAATATCTATCGACACAGAGATCACGGAAGCGAGCTACTGCTCCGCCTGCCGACGAGCGAGCCAACTGGAAGAATGCCTTGAGCTCGTACACCTGACTGCGGAAATCGGCCGCGATCTGGATCAGCTGATTCGAATTCCGATGATCGGGCTAACGCTCAGAGCAATGCGGTTACCGGCCCGCCTGGCGGGATTCGGCGCCTTGCAAAAATTTCTGGAAACAGGTTACAAATCGTTCAATGCGTTGGAGGATGTCCACCAGTTCCTCGATGATATGACGGTCCGCATGACCGAGGTCTTTACGCAAATATTCACCAAGCCAATTCGATAACAATGAAATGCTCTGGGAGATTTCCGCAACCGCGCTGTAGACTACTATGCCATGACCTCGCTTCCTCTTGACTGCCGCGACCTGCCCGCCAGGCAAGCTGGGCTCGCCATCCTTGCCGCATATAATGCCGCGGACAACGGTACCGGGTTCTCTGCATTAATCGATTCCCTGGATGCCGGCTTGCGCATGTGGCTTATTGAGGCTGGCGTAAAACATCAGGTTGAGACAGTTCATGCCGGGGGCCTGCAACTGAATATAACGCGTGGTCTTTCACCTGGGCAAGGCACTATACCCGGACTCCATCACGTTGCAGCAGGCAGATCCGACGACGTCTGGGCGTGCGAACGTTCTAGCCGTCTCGCCCGGTTTGATGCGCTAACGGGCAGAGTCATTCAGGTGGCCGAGGTTGCGACGAAAGCTTCTCACCTGGCTGTCGATCGTTCCGGAAAATACGTTTTTGTGGCAGATCCCGGCGCCGATGTACTCCTCGCAATCGCAAGCGAAGATTTATCGGTGCAGCATGTCTGGCCCGCTCCCGGTGGACCACAGCTGCCGACAATTACCGACGATGGCATTGTTTGTGTAACTGGCGCCGGGTCTGGAACGTTGACAATCGTTCGCCCACGCGCCCAGGGCTACGCTGTACAGACCATCAGCGTCGGTGAGTGTCCGCACGATCCGCTTGTTACCCGGGACGGCAAACGCATTTTCGTGCCCTGTGCGGGTGACGGCGTCATCGTTAGCGTTGATCTTGAGAACGGAGAGATCCTTGGCCGCTTTCCCGTCGGTGATGGGCCGGCCCATCTTGCGCTCCACCCGGACGGCAGCAAACTCTACTCAGCAAATACATTCGACGGCACGCTAAGCTGCCTTTCCGTTGAAGGCGATTTGTTGGCTAACAAACCGAGTGGTCCATGGGCGCATCAACCTGTGATATCGCCGGATGGAAGTCATGTCTTTGTTGCTAACTTCCTCGACGATACGGTCTCGGTATTCGACACGGAACGGCTGGACCAGGTCACGAAATTTAAAACTGATGCCTATCCACACGGTCTCTATTTGTCGCCAAATGGCAAGTGGCTCGTTGCGACAGGATTTTCTTCAGACCATTTGAAAGTCTACAACGCGATTACCCGCACCGAAGTCGCAAGAATCGAAGTCGGCCGTGGTTCCTCGCACGTTGCATTTCTTCCCGACCAGGAAACCGCGTATGTCGCCTGTTCCGTGGACAGCCATCTCGCACGGCTTGATCTGCTCACAATGACTTGCTCACAACGCACAGGCATTTCCTGACACCGGCGAGTACCTCATCAGGTGATAATTGCACTCCTGATACAGTTCACCTGATAAATCGAACCTGGCCTGTTGCCAGGCCCGATGATCATGCACCGGAACACTTTCCAATTCCGGATCAATATGATTTTCATCATTAATTCAACGGAGTTCCGTCTGTTAAGGAAAGAACAAACGCTTTTGATGGTGGTGCGGTTCCCGCCAGCAGCTGAGAAAACGTCTGCTGAATCGACTCCTCGCCATGCAACTCGACAATGTCCATCCACTTATTCGTCGCGCCAACAAACCCGCTCCAGGCAGCCGAGACTTTAATCAGGACCGTAGACGCTCCGATTTCGCCGACGCGTTTCTGGAACTGGTCCGGCGCAAAAAACCAAACCGGCTTCGGTTCCAGGGAATCCGTCGACGCCGAATCGGCATCCCAGTGCGCAGCGCCGACCAGGCAGGAATATTTCAGTTGTTCGCCGATGTGGCCATGTAGACGTCGAATTACGGAACCATTGCCGGCGATATCGATGAACACCGTGGGCCGATCGGGATCCAGCTCCTCAATATCGTCATAGTCAGTGACCGTGTCATATAAACCCAGTTCAGCAACGAACTCTTTATTGCCCATCGATGTCAGCCCAACCAGTTCAGCTACACGGTGTTCCGCATGGGCAATCTGATACGCAACACCGATAGCAGTCTTACTCGATGCGCTTGATAAAATTACTCTTTCGGCGCCGAAATTCTCGTTCTCAGTGAGAAAGTCTTCGATCAGAAACGACGTCATGAACAATGGTCGTAGAATCATTTGTTGCGCTTCGAGCGCCTGAACGTATGCCGGGTCGCCGCTAACCGAAGTATATTGGTTATAAATTGAGGGGAGACTCTGGCGATGATCCGCACCATCGACGAACCCGCTTTTCGAAACCGACACAGGAGTTACAACAAGCTCAGTGGATATTGGTAAGAAACCATAAAACCGTTCGCCAGTGCCGACCTCACTGTGGCGAGATTCGATCACATCTGCGAACCCCCACACCGGAACCCGACCGAATTTCTCATCGGTACACGGAAAAAAGTGCCAATAACCTATGGCATCACCGAAAGCTGCATAAGTAACGTTATTCGCCGTCAGTGCGAATTTGTCCACGGCCAATCGAACCTGGCCCTCCTGGAGTTCAACTGACGAATCGGAATATTCGAACGTTTGCTTGTTCAGGTCGGATTTGTCGATCAGAAAATTGATGTTTCGTGATTTGCCGGTTTTATCTGTCATTAGAACGATCCCTGATCGGTCGATGCGACGCCGTTATTTCAGTAAGCCCGATGTCATGTCAGCGTATCTGAATAGTGCCTGCAAAGAGTAGCCCATTGCCGCCCAACAACACCAATAGCTCGTCCGGACAGTAATCGTGGCGTGAATCTCCTGCAGATCGGCATTTTCGGCGGTATACGGCCATTAAACAATTCACCTACGATAGTTTTTTTGGAACTGCTATGAGCCCTGCCAATTAAATGTCCCGGCTATTCCGAACTGAAGCAATTGATAAACAGCGGCAGCACTTGCTGGGAGATGCTGTTTTGGCCCAGCCTCTGTCGTTTCTTATATTAACTCTTTTCCTCGGATCCGTAGTTGTAGCGATTGGAGTTCTCGTTTCCCTCGGATCCTACGCACGTAAAGAGACCGTGAGCGGCTTTTTGTCGCCGGACACTGGCATTGTCAAAGTTCATGCGCCACGGACAGGTATTGTCGGACGCCTGCATATCAATGACGGGCAGGTCGTTGCGGAAGGTACTCCACTGCTTACATTGCTCGGAGACCGAATCACCGGCGACGGAATCGATGTCAACGATGAAATGGCGCGAGCAATTGATACCCAACTGCATGAAATTGCGATCCGCAAAGCCTTGGTAAATCGCGGTCGGGAAGCAGAAGAGGAACGCCTGACCGCCGAGCTGAAGGGGCTTCAGGCAGAGAGAGGAGCGATTGGTGAGCAAATTTCCGTGCAGCGGAAACTATTGAAAAACCTGCAGACCAATTATGAACGCATTCAGCAAGTCGCAGAAAAAGGATTCATCAGTGGTGATGCTTACCTGGCACGTGAGGAAAATCTACTGACCAACAAGCAGGTGCTCGCGAATCTCCTGCAGAAAAACACCGTTAACTTAAGACAGGCCAGGCAAATTGAGTTAGCTGTAGAGCGTGCACCCATGGAAAGCGAACAGCGCCAATCCGAATTATCTTCGACCCAGGCTGGTCTTGTACTAAAAAAGACTGAGCTGGCGGCACGCAAGTCTATAAACATTACCGCACCGATCACAGGCACGGTAACGGCTCTGCGGGCAACTGAAGGCGCATCCGTGGGCGTCCAGTTGCCGCTACTCACTATGCTACCCACGGATGGAAAACTGGAGGCCCATCTTTTCGTTCCATCCCGCGCGATCGGCTTCGTAAGAATCGGCCAGGAAGTTCGCCTGCTATACGATGCTTTCGACTACCGTCGCTTTGGTGTTCATGTTGGTACGATATCCGGAATATCATCATCAGTTTTTTCACCCGCAGAGACCGAGGCCGGCATCACGCTTGCTGAGCCGACATACCGTGTGACAGTGCAAATCAGCAGGCAACAGGTCGAGGCGTACGGCCAGCAATTCCCGCTACAGGCAGGAATGTTGTTAAGAGCAGATATTGTTCTGGAGAAACGTTCACTGATTAGCTGGATCATGAATCCGCTTGTAAGCCTCAGAGGTCGAACATGATCGACGCTTTGCGGCTGCTGAATTTCTCCAGCGCACGGCGACTGCCCGTTATTCGTCAAACCGAGGCGACCGAATGTGGGCTTGCCTGCCTTGCGATGATTGCTGGATATCATGGCTACAAGACAGATTTGAGCAGTTTGCGGTTGGCACATGCCGTGTCACTGAAAGGCTCAACGCTAAAGAATCTCATTGTAATCGCCGAACAACTGGACCTGGGTTGCCGACCACTGCAGGTGGAGCTGGAGTCGCTGGATCAGCTACGAACGCCATGCATTCTGCACTGGAATATGAATCATTTCGTCGTGCTGAAAGACGTCAAACGAAACGCATACCTGATTCACGATCCGGCCCACGGCGAGAAACGACATACCAGCGCCGAGGTTTCTTCGAATTTCACTGGCATCGCGCTTGAGCTAAGCCCTACCTCGAACTTCAAACATCGCGATAACAGAAAATCGATGCGCCTTGCCGACATGTGGGGAAGAATTGTCGGTCTTAAGGGAGTTCTTGCCCAGACATTGATCCTCTCATTGATCGTTCAGCTCTTTGTGCTCGTCTTACCCTTCTATATGCAGCTCGTCGTAGATGAAGTTCTGACCAGCTATGACACTGACCTGTTGGTTGTTTTGGCGCTGGGCTTTGGGCTACTCATGATAATTAATGAGATCGCGACTGCACTTCGCTCCTATGTGATCCTCTACATCAGCAACACGCTGGGCTTTCAGATGGTGTCGAACCTGTTTAGTCATCTTCTACGTCTGCCTTTAAATTGGTACGAAAAACGTCACGTCGGCGACATCGTGTCGCGATTCTCCTCGACCCGGCCAATCAGGGATCTGTTTGCAGAAGGGTTGGTCGCGGCGGTAATCGATGGCCTCATGGCCCTAAGCACTCTGATCGTGATTTTTGTTTACAGTCGTCTGCTTGGATTGGTTGTTGTCATTACTGCCGCGCTGTACTTGCTTCTGCGTCTGGTTCTTTACAAGCCATTGCGCCAGAACTCTGAGGACCAGATCGTCGCGATGGCCAGAGAGCAATCGACCTTTATTGAGTCGGTAAGGGGCATCCAGTCAATAAAGATTTTTGGACACGAAGCGGAACGCAGATCGCTTTGGCAGAACAGATATGCAGACGTTATCAACAGTAGCGTCAAAGTGGGAAAACTAAGAATTGGTTTTAACGCCGCGAACGGATTGCTGTTTGGCATTGAAAACACATTCATCGTCTACCTCGGTGCTTTGCTGGTGGTTGATGCGTCGCTCACGATTGGCATGTTATTCGCCTTCATGGCCTATAAACGCCAGTTCATTGATAAAGCCAGTATGCTGGTGGAAAGAATTATTGACTTTCGTCTTCTCGACTTACATCTGGAGCGAATTGCGGATATCGGACTGGCCCGGCCCGAGCGCGGATTGGAGAAAAATGACGGCATAGTTTCGTTCGACCGCGGCAAGAGCGCAGATAGCGGAACAATTTCGGTCGAAAATGTATCGTTTCGTTACGGTGCTGGTGATGCGTGGATACTGCGAGAGGCCTCGTTGACAATTGAAAGGGGCGAGATGATTTCAATCATCGGCCCATCCGGTTGCGGTAAGTCGACCCTAATGAAATTGATTCTGGGGTTATTTGAAGCGGATTCAGGGACAGTGCATTTCGATGGATGTAGTTTGCAAAAATACGGGCACGCAAGCTACCGAAGAAAAATAGGCACAGTCATGCAGGATGACTCATTACTGGCGGGGTCTATTGCCGATAATATTTCGTTCTTCGACACAGATCCTGATGCAGAAAAACTGCGGCGCTGCGCGGAGAACGCGGCCATCCATTCTGATATCGCATCCATGCCGATGGGTTACAACAGCCTCGTGGGAGATATGGGCGGCGTGCTTAGCGCAGGTCAACGCCAACGCGTACTGTTGGCTCGCGCTTTATATCGTGAACCGGAGATATTGATTCTGGATGAAGGAACAGCCAACCTGGATGCAATGACGGAGTCGAAAATTATACGTTTGCTTAAGCAACTCAAGATAACACGCATTTGCGTAGCTCACCGGCAAGCTATGATCATGGCTTCCGACCGAGTTGTTCAACTACGAAATGGCACTCTGCTGGAACTGAACAAACAACAATTAGCGACAGCGTTCGGCCGCAGGCAGGTCACTGAAAACCAACCTGCCAATTCCCAGCAAGATGCTGCGATCACGCCTGACCGTCGACGTTTTATTCGTCCGGCGAATTAACGATGAAAAAGACCAGCCCGCATGCCATGAAAAACTGAAACGCACCAGCCAGAGAGCCCGCGCCAATCTCTGTCTGCCACATCTGGAACAAAGCACCGCCGAATACTGTAAACAAGCCCAGCCAGACTATCAGGCCGGTGCAACAACCCAGAAGTGCATATTTCTTTGCCGCATTGAAGCTGGCAGCGGGCGCTTTTCGCACACTCCAGAGATCCCAGGCACCCTTGGCAGCCAACAGGCCAGCCGTAAATTCGAGCCCCACAACCAGGACAAGCGTCAGCCATATCAGGGCTGGACTCTGAATCGCCGGAATAAACGAGTCCGGGTACGCTTGATGATCTGCATTGCCCATCACATAGGCAAACGTCTGGTAACAGGCATCGAGGTTGGCTACGTTCTGGCCCGCATAAAACAAGCACAGCAAAGATATAAGAATGACGAAGTCGATCTTGAAATAACGTAAAAACATTGTTGTTCCCCCCAAAATGTTTTCCTTATATTACTCCAAGTACGGGCATAACTCCTTAATTAGGACAATTAGGGGGACAGTGACCACAACTCCTAGCTCCGGGTTATGGTTACTGTCCCTCTATCCTATCTTGCGAGTTACGGTCACTGTCCCTCTATCTTTATTTTTGCTAGAGGGGGAGCGCGGTTGAATATTTTACGCGCCGCAAGGCGAATGTTGAGCTCGCAGATCTTACTGCCGGGTGATGAAGGATTTGTGCATTGATAAAATCGTTGTAGGCGTCCATGTCGGTGACTACTACCTGTAACACATAGTCGCGTTCGCCTGAGACCGAGTAACATTCCGTTACTTCCGGTAGTGATTGCACGTGTTCTTCGAAGCTATCTCTGTTCGCATCAGTGTGCTCCACTAAGGCAACCGCCAGCAGCACGTGAATCTGAAACCCGAGTTTCCTGGGATTAAGCAAGGCAACCTGCTTTTCGATGACACCGCTTTCTTCAAATTCCCTGATTCTTCGCCAGCAATAGGTGCGGGACATGCCGACGATCTCGGCCAGGTTGCTCTGGCTGGGCGTCACATCGCGCTGCAGGGCTGCCAACAGCCGGCGATCTGTCCGGGATAGTTTCACTTCTCAATTTTCTCTATAAATGTCGATCTTTGCAACAATTGTTTCACCTTTTTATGAAACCTGACGTAATAAGAACATAAAGATTCCAATATTCACTCATAATGCGGAATTACGTGCATGCATACGAGGGCGGTCAGATGGACGATTTGTTTGAAAATCCGATGGGGCTTGATGGCTTCGAATTTGTTGAATTTGCATCGCCCGAGCCGGGTGTGCTGGAGCCGGTATTTGAGCTAATGGGCTTTTCAGCGGTCGCAAAACATCGCTCCAAGGACGTCACCTTGTATCGTCAGGGCGATATCAATTTCATCCTGAATGCGGACCCGACCAGTCATGCTTTCTACTTTGCCCAGGAACACGGTCCGTGCGCATGCGGCATGGCGTTCCGCGTCAAGGACTCTCAAATTGCTTACGCGCGGGCCTTAGAGAATGGAGCGCAACCGATAGAAATCCCAACGGGTCCAATGGAATTGCGCCTGCCGGCGATCAAAGGCATTGGTGGTGCGCCGTTGTATCTCATCGACCGATATCAGGAAGGCAACACAATTTATGACATCGATTTCGAATTCTTCGATGATGTGGATCGACACCCTGAGGGTTGTGGTTTCGATATGATCGATCACCTGACGCATAACGTTTACCGGGGTCGTATGGAATACTGGGGCAATTTCTACGAATCCATTTTCAATTTTCGCGAAATTCGCTATTTCGACATCAAGGGTGAATACACGGGCTTGTTATCCAAAGCGATGACGGCGCCGGATGGCAGAATTCGTATTCCGTTGAATGAGGAAGCGTCCCAGGGCGTCGGACAAATAGAAGAATTCCTGATGGCCTACAATGGCGAAGGAATTCAGCACATTGCACTGATCTGCGATGATCTTTACGCGTGCTGGGATCGACTGAAAGCCAAAGGCCTCGAATTTATGACGGCGCCTCCGGAAACCTATTATGCAATGCTCGAAGAACGGCTACCAGGTCATGGCGAGCCTACAAGTGAGTTGCAGTCTCGGGGAATCCTGCTCGACGGCTCAACAGAAGATGGCGATCCACGACTGTTGCTACAGATATTCTCTGCTAATCTGGTTGGGCCGGTCTTTTTCGAATTTATCCAGCGCAAGAAAGATGAAGGCTTTGGCGAAGG
>Ga0164320_10000422_pt1 | contig 13628 bp, 9 predicted proteins | sample GuaBasSediGuay11_FD_113736 | JGI IMG/M metagenome (GOLD analysis project Ga0164320, IMG submission 113736) | Subseafloor sediment microbial communities from Guaymas Basin, Gulf of California, Mexico - Guay11, Core 4567-28, 0-3 cm | ecosystem: Environmental > Aquatic > Marine > Hydrothermal vents...
AACTCGCTAACAGTTCCGCCTCGGTTGTCGACGGCGTAACTACAAACCGGATGCGCTCCTGCCGCAGTTCCCGCCCCGCAAACGGGCAAAGATTCAGGTCGACAACAACGGTCTCCACCCAGTAGCGCACGGATGCGATTATCGCGTCAGGATCGTTTTGATCCATCATGAGTGAAGCTGGAGTCCCGGCGAGATAGTATTCAAAGGTTTACCGTTCCCAGCGCGGCGGTCAGGCGGTCGATTGAAATATCGGCATTCACGGGAGCGGCTCGGCGGCGGATGAATTCAGGACAGTATATCTATTCCGGAGTTGTCGTGGATCAAATAAGAGAGGATTTCCCAAACGAAATGCCCGCGACGAGTTTGACGCCCATTGCCGTCAGTGGTTAGATAACGGACCAGGGGTTCAGAACTTAACATTCGCCGGGGATTCCGTGAGCCCCTGGTTGAACGAGACGGTGACGCCGTTTCCGAATACAGACCGCGAGCGCAATGCCTGGCGCCCAGGGGATCGCCGGTGGAGGAATCAGGAGGACATCATGACCGCAACATCCTGTAACCGGTGCCACGCCGAAACCGAAATCACAATCGTTAATTTCGCCGACGGCGAAGCCGATTCGTTACGCATTCGCCTGAGGGATTTCCCGCTGCGCCAATGCCCCGAGGGCCATCGCCAGTTCGTGCGCCCGAATTGTGCCATCGAGCTGCTGCGGCACCTGACCGAGGAAGACGAACCCGAATTGCCGGCCGGCAAAGAAAAGGGCTTTATCATGAAGAAATACCTGTGTGAAAGCTGCGGCGAAGCGCTCGAGCCGAAGCCCGATCATCGGCATACCTTTTCGATCGATATCAAGCTCGAGGATCTTGACCTGTTCGACGTCGACCTGTCGATGCCGGTATACAAGTGCTCGGCCTGCGGCAAGGAACAACTGCATTCGTTGAAAGAGGTGCGCAAGCTGACGCCGGCGGCAATGGCGCATGCGTTCGAGGCTGCCAACATACCACCGCCACCGGGTACTATCTGAACATTTGAAATCGAAAATGACCTGCCCCTGACCACTTGCGCAAATGCGTCGGCTCAGGCAGGATTGCCGGCCCTGGTAGATAAGATACCAGGATCTACATCGTTAGATCCTCGAGGAGACCATTGATGCCGACGTCTGCCGGACGCCATTTTCTACAAATACCCGGGCCGACCAATGTGCCCGACCGCGTACTGCGCGCAATGGATATGCCCACCATGGACCACCGCGGTCCGGAATTCGCCGAGCTCTCGCTCGAAATTCTGCAGGGCCTGAAACAGGTATTTAAAACCTCGAGCGACGTCATCATTTACCCAGCCTCGGGTACCGGGGCCTGGGAAGCCGCGTTGGTCAACACGCTGTCGCCCGGTGACAAAGTTCTGATGTTCGAAACCGGGCATTTCGCCACGCTGTGGAAAGGCATCGCGGGCGACCTTGAGCTGGAGGTCGAGTTTGTCGAGGGCGACTGGCGCCACGGTGTCGACCCCAAAGCGGTCGAGGCAAAACTATCCGCCGACACAAATCACGACATCAAGGCCGTGATGGTAGTGCACAATGAAACCTCCACCGGCGTCACCAGCCGCATCGGCGCCATCCGGCAGGCCATCGACAGTAGCGCGCATCCGGCGCTGTTCATGGTCGACGTCATCTCTTCGCTGGGCTCGATCGATTATCGCCACGACGAGTGGGGTGTCGACGTCACGGTTGCGGGTTCGCAAAAAGGATTGATGTTACCGCCCGGCCTCAGTTTCAACGCGGTCAGCGCGAAGGCGCTGGCAGCCTCGGAGAATGCGGGACTGGCGGCTTCTTACTGGCGCTGGCAACCCATGATTGCGGCCAACAAAACCGGCTATTTCCCCTACACCCCGGCAACCAACCTGCTGTACGCGTTGCGCGAATCGCTACAAATGTTACTGCAGGAAGGTCTCGATAACGTGTTTGCGCGCCACCAGCGCCATGCTGAAGCAACGCGGCGCGCGGTCCGCGCCTGGGGCCTCGAGATCCTGTGCCTGAATCCCGAAGAATACAGCGCCGCGTTGACCGCGGTGCTGGTGCCCGAGGGTCACGATGCCGACCATTTGCGTAACGTCATCCTGCAGCGCTTCAATATGTCGCTCGGCACGGGCCTGGCGAAAGTTCAGGGGCGCGTATTTCGAATCGGCCATCTCGGTGACTTCAATGACCTGATGCTGGCCGGCACGCTGTCCGGGGTCGAGATGGGCCTGGCGGCAGCGGGTATACCCTTTAACAAGGGCGGCATTAGCGCCGCGCTGGATTACCTGGCGGCTGAAGCCTGAACCGTCGAGCAGATTTCAATCGGGGATGACTGGATCACGCAGAGTAAAAAAGCCCTCGGCGGCCAGCACTCAGGCCAGCACTCAGGGACACACACTCTCCAGGAGCTCGAATAGCGATCGGCCTCAGTGGCTTTTAATCAAAAAAATTCGATGGAATTTTTAGCAGCGATCGTTTAACACGCCGATGATTTCCTGGCAGATATCACATTCACCATACTGTTCCTGAAGTTGATTTGTTACCTGGCCGGCTCCGTCCAGTATAGTCCTACTGACTTCGTTCAATCTTTTATGAACGAGTCGAAAATTAACACCAATCTCTTCGGAAAAAGCTCTCCATCTTCCCTCTATAATCCATTCTGGACGGTTTTCACTACCTATCTCCATTGCCATCCGCGTCGCAAGCTGCGGATAGACTGCTGTACACATCAAGTCATAAAATGGCGCAAGTCTTGGCCCTTCATCAGTCAGCAGTAGTGAAATATTTTTCGCATGGGCATCTGCATTGCCAATAAAATAATTTAATATAACCCAATCCAGCAACACTTTAATATCAGCAACAGGCTGTATGCTGTGCTCTCTGACAAGATTGAAACAGTCCTTCAAACCTGGCCCCCTTCCGCCTCATACTTTGTATCTGGTGGCACCCCCAGGGCCTGACAGAAGTCTTCTTGATGTAGTCGCCTTAATCCTCCACTGGCACCTGGCTCGCGATCGTAACGGCTAATTAAATAGAGTGGCTGTGCTTCTTGCAGTATCTGAACCATTGGTACAGGCAAACCCATTTGCCTGGCCACTCTCATACAAAAAGTTTCATTTTCCACTGTGTGCGGTAAACCGGCCATCGGTGGCTTTAATATATGGCTACTGGGTGCACCGCTCATCGGGAGGCTAATCTGTAGATCATCAAAATAGACGGGTAGTTTATTTTGTGCCCCTGCCAATGAAAGACGTATCCCCGCTTCCCCGGCAAGCATCGGCCTATTGGGCAACCCTTCGATTAAAGTATTTAATTCGCCACTCGTTAGTAATCGATAATCTGGGTGAGCATCAGGTTGCACATCTTCAGGAAGTAAGCTCACCGCGCCGGCACATTCACCACCAAGGACTTCTAACAAAGCGAAATCGTTCTGTTCAGATAAGCCCAATTTTCTGGCGATCACCCGCCGTAGCTCAGACTCAGGTAAAAGATTAGCGAAGAACGGTCGTGCTCGATCATCGTTAAAAGCTTCGGCCTGCAACGGCAACTGTAATTACAGGGGAATGGCCTGGTTGCTCTCCAGCCAATTTTGATCGTATTGGAAAACGAATCGGCGTTGGGTATCGAGATGGAGAACCCCTACAATGGTTTCGCGTAAGTAAACAAGTAGGGAATGACTCACTTGGAGCGCGCCGGGTTTCGCCATCCACGCGGCTGCACAATGACCTCTAGTCCGAGGCATTTGACCACTTGCAATGTCTTACCCAGTTCAATGGTTGGCTTATCGTTTTCCAGATCGGAGATGAACCGTACGCCAACACCACAAAGGCTGGCGAACTCCGCCTGGGTAGCACCCTGTTGCTTACGTCTCACCCGGATATATTTCCCAAGCGCCAGTGGAGCGTCTATTTTCCCGTACGGTAATTTACTGATCTTATCCATATTGAATTTTGCTAATCTTCCCGATCGGGAATAATGTCGTTTGATATTTCCGGAAGCCCGAATAGTGAGACTCTTCAGCGGCTTTCGCTGGTGAAATCACCACGCTCGAGCAGCCACGATGCCAGGATACCCGCGATCAGACCCCAGAAAGCGGCGCCGACGTTGAACAGCGGAAGATCGGCGACGGTGACGAGAAACGCAACCAGCGCACCGAGCGTAAAGCGATCGTTGAAGCAGGTCGTAAACGCGGCCTGCAGGATTTTAAGCAGTGCGAGCCCGGCCAACGTCATGACGAAGGCTTCGGGAGCATCGAGCAGGAATCGCGTGAAGGTCGGCGCGAGCAGCCCGAAGACCAGCGCGAGCAAACCCACGAAGATACCGGCAGTATAGTGGCGGCTACGTTCGCCGGAGCTGCTGACGATGGCATTTGTCGGGCCAGTCAGGCAGGTGCTGACGCCGCCGAATACCGCACTAACAAGGCTGCCGATGCCGCAGGCGGCGGTGATTGCGTTGACCGGCGGCTGGTGACCGACCGCACGCAGCACCGCAACGCCCTGTCCGTTTTGTACAACGAGCACGGTGACCGCCAGCGGTACGACGAGTTCGAACATCGCGCCTAACGACCAGGCAGGCGCCTGGATTACGGGTTCGATGATTTCGAGCGAAGCAAAGGTGCCGGCATCAAAACGTCCGCCAATGATCGCGGCGCCAACGCCGACCAGCAAGGCGCCGATCAGCGGCGGCATACGCCGTCCAATCGCCGGCCATACGCTTAGTACGACCCAGGTGACTACCATCGGCCCCGCGATAGCAAAGTCGTTGTGCAGGGCGCGCACGAGGTCGAGCCCGAAGCGCAGGAAGACGCCCGCGACCATGCCCATCACGATCGGCATTGGCACCGCGGCCATCGCGCGCCGGACCCAGCCGGTGATACTCAGAACGAACATCAGCAAACCGGTCAGGTAAAACGCACCGACGACCTCGGCAAAACTCAGGTGAGCGAGAGACGGCCCGACCAGCACAGTGCCGGGAATGGTCCAGAAAAACACCAGCGGCTCCCGGTAGAGCCAGCAAAACAGGATTGAGATCAGGCCGTTGAAGAAAAACACGCCGAATACCCAGGACGCGATCTCGGCCTCGGACAGCCCGCCGCGGCTACCCACCGACAGAATGATCGCGACCGGCGCCGTAACCGCGAACAGCCAGCCCACAAATCCGTTCGCGGCATAGGTGACACCGAAGTCACGCCACAACTGGCGAAGTCCCGCTAGCGGCGTGCTCGGCTTCTCCAGGGGGAAGTTCAAGACGACACCCTCCGACGACCGGCGTAAATGGAGTCTGGCCTTATTACATTTAACATTTCATTCTTCGCGTTTCTCCCTTCGTTACGGCTCTACTTACCACTTGATCAGAAATATGGGGCAGAGACTTGATCCCGTTAACAGGTTAATCCCGGTACCTGGCCAGTTTTAATTCCTCCCACATCCAGCGGCTGTCGTACGGCGCTTGCCCCTGGCTGGTGGCGCGGCGCAGTTCGTTATTTTCCAGGTGCTTTAGCCATTCGATGACTTTCTCGCGACCTTTTTTACTCCTCGACCACTTCATACAGGGAGAGCACGGAATCCCGAAGTTTTTGCAGGTAACTGCGGCCCGGCACGGTTTCACGCCAACCACGGCGTTTCAGGTAATCGTCGACGATGTTCCTGTCGTCAGGTGGCAGGCTGCGGCTGAGAAAATCCTCGAACATTATGCCGAAAAGCATGCCCTCGTAGCCGTGTCCTGCGAGTTCCTCGGCAATTTCTTCCCGACTGACGCCGAGTCGATCACAAAGCGGGCTGAGATGGGAATCAACCACGCTATCCATTTCATCCAACCACTCGGGACGATCAGCCCATTTCATGATATTGCGTATGGCTTTATCGGTGTCGCTACGTGTTGCCATGTTAATTTCTCAGTGGGGAATCTAAGCTTCGGCAAGGGGTACTATATTCTTCAAAATATATCACCTGAAGTGTAATGCTTACACAGTTACTGGCAAGTTCACTATTCGCCAAAGTATCCGGTGTGCACACACCCCCATTGACACGGATTTTTATTCGAGATCTTTCCAGAATATTCGTAGGATGAATAATCCTGGTTATAATAGATTTTTTGATATTGATATCAATTATTTTTGAATTTTTTATGCTATTTGGGCGCACCTGTTCATACCAGTTGGAGCTATCTGGTTAATGTTTGGGGAACGACAAACTTAATTGGTGCATTGATCGGCACCGGGAAAGGGAAGATACTTGAATACTCCGAAAATAAAGCTGACCCATGAATTACGCTTTGGTGCAAGAGCAGCGTACAGGGATGCGCAAGACAAGCCAGGACTACGCGGGCCACGATGCGACCGAGAAGGCATTGCTGCTAACAGTTGCCGATGGCATGGGCGGCTATTCCGGTGGTGAACTCGCCGCGGAGATCGCAGTGGGGAGCGTTTTGCATAGTTTCAGCAGTGAGGCGCAACCGAAACTTGCTGAACCGGACGTCTTCCTCGAGCGCGCCTTCGCTCGCGCGCATGTCGCCATCCAGCGCTACGCCCACGAGAAAGAACTACCCGAAGTACCGCGGACCGTTATTGTTGCCTGCGTTGTGCAGGAAGGCTACGCCTGGTGGAACCACGTCGGAGACGCACGTCTGTATCTGGCACGAGATGGGCGAATCGAGGCGCAAACCAAAGATCACTCGCTGGTGCAGGCGCTAGTGGACGCCGGCGAAATTTTGGCTGAGCAGGCCTACAGTCACCCCGAGAGCTACCGAGTGCTACAGTCCCTGGGCGCGCCGATCGCACCAGAACCGGGTCCAGGTGCGAGTGCGCGGTTGCAGAAGGATGACCTATTGCTGCTGTGCTCAGACGGATTTTGGGGACCACTGCGAATCGGCCAGCTGCTCAAGGGACTCAAGGGTCCGTCGCTAAGACAGTCCATTACCGAGCTTTCGAATATTGCCGAACGTCGCGCCGGCTCCCATGGCGACAATCTCACCGTGCTGGCGGTGCGCTGGCAGGACGAGAAGGTGTCACCGACGGCCAGGAATGCGACGCGGCCCGACAGCCGCGACGATGGCGCCTGGCACGCTGCCAAAGCTGCGAGTGGATCGCACCGATCGAAAACCAGGACCGGGTAATCAGTCATGTCAACAGACACCCCCCGGGCGGCAGCATCATCCGCGGAATCGGCGCCGGAGACACTCACACCCGACCCCGACGCCGGGGTCATGCGCGAAGTCCAGACGCGGCGCGTGCGCTTGCGCCGAATTCTCGCCCTGGCGATGGTAGCCAGCACCATTGTGCTGAGTGCTATCGGGTGGTGGACACACCATGAGGTGGAGCTTTCCATGCGCGCCACCCGTGGGGCTGCGCTCAAATCTGTTCGCGACTCGCAGGCGAAGTCACTGCGCGTGTGGATCGACGACCAAAAACTCAGCGTTTGGCGGCTGGCCCGCGATCGGCAGCTGCGCGAGCGACTGGGCACTGCCGCCCAGGATGCCGCAACGGTTTCCGCGACCTATTGCACGTCGCCACAGGCGCGTCAACTGGTCGCTCAACTCGAGGAAGCGCTGGTCGGCGCGGGAACGATCGCTTTCAATGTAGTCAATTCGTCGGGCCACATCGTCGCTTCGAACTTCACCGAATACTGCGGTCTTCGATATCGCGGCGAGGCGTTCGAAAGGGATTTTGCGCCCGCATTCGGTGGCGAGACATTGTTCGTTCCTCCGCACTACGACGCGGCCAACCTGGAGCGCGCCCCGCAATCGCTTCCTCTCGAGCGACCGTTGATCTGGATTCGAACGCCGATACGCAACGGCGACGATGATGTCATCGCCGTGCTTGGTGTCGGCCACCTCGCGGATGAACAGTTCTCCGCCATCCTCGCCGCCGCTCGTGCCGGAGCGACCGACGAAGTGTACGCATTCGACCGCAAGGGTGTGATGCTCTCGAAGAGCCGGTTCGAGGCTACATTGTTGGAGCACGCCACCTTGCCCACCGGCTCGTCGGCGGTCGGACGACTTGTGCTGCGCTCCCCGCTCACCGACCAGGCTGCACGTACGCGCCTGGTCGAGGCGGCGCTTGCGTCGCGCTCCGAGCAAGATGGCGCGAGCGGCATGCTCCTCGACCCTTATCCCGGTTACCTTGCCACACCGGTCGTTGGGGGATGGCGGCAGTTGGCGGAGGACAACATTTTTATCGCCATCGAGATGAGCGCAGATGAGGCATACGATCCGCTGGAGGTGCTCGACACCGTTTTCACGGTGGTGTTCGCGGCCCTGATCGTCGCGGTCGGTGTCGCTCTTTTTTCCTGGTTCACCGCCGTATTGATTCGCGCCGAAGCGGAGAAGGACCGCATGGGCCCCTATTGGCTCGGCGAACGTATCGGCGAAGGCGGCGTGGGGAACGTCTACCGCGCGCGGCACGATCTGCTCAAGCGCCCGAGCGCGGTGAAGCTCCTGAAGCCCGCGCGCGCCACTGACGAAATGACTGCCCGCTTTCGACGCGAAGCAAAACTCGCAAGCCAGCTCACCCATCCGAACATGATAGAAATCTACGACTATGGCGTTGGTATCGATGGCACGCTGTTCTACGCCATGGAGCTGATCGAAGGCGACACCGTGGGCGATCTCGTGTTGCGCGGAGGCCCCATGCCGGTCGCGCGCGCGATGCGCATCCTGCGCCAGGTTTGCGCCGGACTTGCGGAGGCACACGGCAAGGGCCTGGTGCACCGGGATATCAGCATGACGAACATCATGGCCTGTCTCTACGGTGGTGAGTATGACTTCGTCAAAATCCTCGACTTCGGGTTGGTTAAAAGCCTGGGCGGCGAACAGTCGCAAACCGTCACGCGTTCGGTGCGCATACTCGGTACGGTGCAATACATGGCGCCTGAACGTCTGCACGATCCCTCCGACGTCGATGTACGCGCCGATGTCTACGCGGTTGGTGCCGTCGCATTCTTTCTCCTCAGCGGACGGCGCATGTTCGAGTCTGAAGACACGCTGGCGCTGACCAGTCGCGTCATCAACGAGGTGCCGCCGCGGCTGTCCGAAGTCGCTGTCCAGCCGATTCCACCCGAGCTCGACGCGTTGGTCGCCGCGTGTCTGGAGAAGTCACGTGAGTCCAGACCGGAGAGCATTCTGGTGGTCAAGGAAATCCTGGACCGCATTGCCGAGCGGAATCGTTGGAGTCAGAGCGAAGCGAAGTCGGCATGGGACGCTTTGCACAAGGAGTTCGAGGCGGGGTAATTGTTGAATCGTAAGTGCCTGTGCTCCCGATCTGCACAGCAAAGATTCACCTGCCCTTAAATGGTATAGGTGGACAGGAGACCCACCGTCGCAAGCCAGTAATCAGGGAATAGGTATACTGTCCCGAGAAATCCCTCAAACCGATAGACACAGGAGGTGGCATTACACCTTGTAAAACGAGCGCCAGGCCATTACTGTCTTGCCTATTCGGTCCGTGAGATTCGAAATGTCTATTATCAATACTCCCAACCAATTGCCGTCGGTCGATCGTTTTTTGAACGATCCGGATATCGCATCGTTTGTACGCGATTATGGTGTACCCCTCGTCACTCGCTGTGCACGTAATGTCTTGGAGTCTGCACGCCAACAGGTCCTGGCCGGACAGTCGTTCGAGTCAGGCGATCTCATCGACAATCTTTGTGAGGACGTCGCCAGCGCGGTTCGTCCGTCGTTGCGGCGGGTCATCAATTTGACGGGGACGGTGCTGCACACCAACCTCGGACGCGCCGTTTTACCCGCATCCGCGATCGAAGCCATGGTTGAAGTGGCCCGGGGCGCCAGCAATCTCGAGTTCGATGTGATTGCGGGCAAGCGCGGTGATCGTCACATACATCCCGAAGCCTTGTTATGCCAATTGACCGGGGCGGAGCGAGCACTCGTGGTCAACAACAATGCGGCAGCCGTATTGCTGACGCTCAATAGCCTGGCATTACGCAAGGAAGTCCCGGTGTCGCGAGGAGAACTGATTGAGATCGGGGGTGCATTCCGCATGCCCGACATCATGGCGCGGGCGGGTTGCAAGCTGGTGGAAGTGGGCACGACCAATCGTACCCACGCGGTAGATTATGAGACAGCGATGGATTCCAGAACCGCGTTGCTGATGAAGGTCCATGCCAGCAACTACGCGATCCAGGGATTCACAAAGCAGGTCACGGAAGCAGAACTCGCCAACATCGCGCATGCGCATGATGTGCCTTTGGTGACGGATCTGGGCAGTGGCACCCTGGTCGATCTGGAAGACTATGGCCTGCCCCATGAGCCCACCGTCAGCGAGGCGTTAACCGCGGGCGCTGACCTGGTGACCTTTAGCGGCGATAAACTCCTCGGCGGACCGCAAGCCGGCATCATCGTCGGGCGCCGTGACCTGGTCGAAAAAATCAAACGCAACCCCATGACCCGCGCCATGCGCCCCGACAAGCTGACCCTGGCGGCACTGCATGCGGTGCTGCGCCTGTACACCCATCCGGCGCGCCTGGCTGAAGAGCTGCCTACCCTGCGCTACCTGACCCGCGACGTGACCGAAATCGAACAGTTGGCTAATCGCCTGGCCCCGATCGTTCAAGGCTATTGTGAAGGTTTCCAGGTCACCGTCGACCGCACCCATAGCCAGGTGGGCAGTGGCGCTCTGCCGGTCGATAGACTGGAGAGCGCCGCGCTGAAGTTTACCCGGCCTGGTGTACGTCGCCCCGGTAAAGCGTTAAAGGTGCTGGCCCGGGCGTTCCGTGAGCTACCGATACCGGTGATCGGGCGCATCGCGGATGATGCGCTGTGGTTCGATCTGCGGTGCCTCGAGGATGAAGCGGAGTTTGTCGACAACCTGCGCGGGCTGACGCGCTCATGATCATCGCTACGGCAGGCCATGTGGACCACGGCAAGACCGAGCTCATCAAGGCACTGACAGGGACGGATACCGATCGCCTGCCCGAGGAGAAGGCGCGAGGCCTGTCGATCGACCTGGGATTTGCTTATCAATCGTTGCCGGATAATACGACCCTGGGGTTCGTGGATGTGCCGGGGCACGAAAAGTATAACCGCAATATGCTGGCCGGTGTCGGCGGCATCGACCTGGGTTTGCTGGTGGTCGCGGCCGATGATGGCGTGATGCCGCAGACACGCGAGCATTTTGCGATTCTCGATCTGTTGGGAATCGATCAATGTGTCGTCGCAATCACCAAGATCGATCGGGTCGACGACGCGCGTATCCTGGAAGTCCAGGACCAGGTAGCGACGTTGCTCGGCAATGCCGGGCATGAAGAAACCGACGTGTATCCCGTCTGCGCACCGGACAACGAGGGTGTTGATGCACTGAAGAATGCTCTCGGTAAGCGGGCGCAGGGCGTGAACCGCCGTCCTGTCGATGGCCATTTTCGGATGGCGATCGATCGAGCGTTTACAATTAATGGGGTCGGACTGGTGGTGACGGGCATGGTGTTGGCCGGCACGGCCACCCTCGATGACAACCTGGTGGTGTCTTCCGATGGATCACCGGTGCGGGTACGCGGAATTCGGGCGCACAACGAATCGAGCGATCGGGCACAGGCGGGCGAGCGTTGCGCGCTAAACATCGTCGGACGAGGCGTCGGCGAAGGCTCGGTGAATCGCGGTCACTGGTTGATGCATTCGAGTTTGTACGCGCCGACCCGAAGAATAGACGTCGATTTGCGCGTGCTCGACTCCGAAGCCAGGCCGTTGAAACACTGGACGCCGGCGCATTTGCACATTGCTGCGGATCATCTCGCGGCACGCGTAGCGGTTCTTTCCGGAGGCGCCATTGCCGCGGGCGACCGGGGTTTAGTGCAACTGGTGCTGGAGCAAGACGCCTTCGTCGTGCACGGGGATCGTTTCGTGCTGCGTGACCAGTCCGCCCAACGCACGATTGCCGGCGGGCATGTGATCGATCCCTTCTCGCCGAAGCGCGGTCGTGCACGACCGACCCGGATCGCCGCATTGCAAGCCATGAATCGTCTTGATCCGGGCGACGCGCTCGATGCACTGACCGAGATAAGTGAAGCTGGGGTGCCGCTAACCCCTTTCTCCGTCTCACACAATCTTGCGGTCCTTCAAACCGATGCCATCATTGAATCGCTTTCACTGAGACGGGTTGGTCGTCAACCACAGCAGTGGATCTTTAGCGCAACGCAATGGCAGGACTTACTCAACCGCATCGAAAAGGCTGTCGCAGGTTTTCACCAGTCCAGGCCAGAGCTCCCCGGGACCAGTCTCAAAGACATCCAGTTAGCACTAAAACCTCATGTAGAAGCACCCATACTTGAAGAAGCCACCGGTTTACTGGTGAACGAAAAGCGCCTGGGCCAGCGGGGTACGCGGTTTCATTTGCCATCGCACGTGATTCACGTCTCTGAGCGCGACCGACAGCTTTGGGCGCGCGCAGCGGCCAGGCTAGCGCCGGATTCGGGCAGCCCGCTGAGCCTGCATCAAGCAGCGCAGGCGCTCGGAGTCGACAGGAAAACCCTCGAAGCGTCGTTGAAGAACGCGGTCAAGATCGGGGAGATGGTGCTGGTAGCAAAGAACCGTTACCTGCCGACATCGTATGTGGCGCGACTGGGGTGCGCCGCCGAAGTATTGGCAGCGGGAACTGCCGAGGGTTTCTTTACCGTAGCTGAGTATTGCGAACAAACCAAAACCGGGCGAAACTTTGCCATTGATTTACTAGAGCACTTCGACCGCCTGGGATTTACCGAGCGAGCAGGCAACAACCGCCGAATCAGACGTCCCGCCGCGACTGTGTTCGCGCTTGACGATGAAGGTTCATGAGGAAGAGGATCGCACCCCGGTGGGGCGCCCAGACTTCAAATCCGGTGAGGGGCGTACCACGTCCCTGGTGGGTTCGACTCCCACGCTCTTCCGCCATATATGGCCTCTAACTATCTGATAGTAGGGGCTTATTTATTTCTAGATCACATTCAGCCTACGCTTTAGCCTACCCCTAAACATCGAAAACCGCTCATTTAGCGGAGCAGGGCGTAGGAAAAAAATATTCAAATACCCCAAAGGTGGAACTGACAAAACTGACAGAAGTCCTATTCTGGTTCCATACCTACGCTGAACGCCTGAGAACTTGGCCCGGTGGGTGTTGGTAAAGCTTCTCGCTGAACAAATAGATGGCTAACAGGATTGCCGTCAACTTCAATCAACGGATACGGAACGGTGAAGTCAGCCAGGTCGCCGCAATGCGTACATCGATGCTGCCACTTGTGGATGTAGTCCGTTGTAATGGGCCTCTTGCTGACAAGCCGGTAGACACCACGCTCACACCGATCACAGACATACTCGATTTTTACAGCAGGGATCTCGTGGCGGATTCGGGGCATGCTCTGATGATAAGAGAGACTGGTTACGCGCTCAACTATTCTAAACTGGATCTCCAAACATCAATGGAAATTGGCGGCTAGGTGCCCAAAGCGGAAGCTGGTGGTCTGAAAGCGAGTGACGATCTTCGGCCAACTGCGGTCATTCGCGAGGTGGTGCATGAACGACTCTGAAGTGCCCACAAGAGACACCCATAGCATAATAGCGAGTAGCAAATTTCGACCAGGACGTACAATCAACAGGCATAAAAACCCCCGCACAGTGGTGGGGTCTGGA
>Ga0164320_10000423_pt1 | contig 13599 bp, 12 predicted proteins | sample GuaBasSediGuay11_FD_113736 | JGI IMG/M metagenome (GOLD analysis project Ga0164320, IMG submission 113736) | Subseafloor sediment microbial communities from Guaymas Basin, Gulf of California, Mexico - Guay11, Core 4567-28, 0-3 cm | ecosystem: Environmental > Aquatic > Marine > Hydrothermal...
CCAGCCCTCCCCATACCCTGTACTCGTTTTGCCACAGCTTGCCCAGCGGTTCGTGTTTATATAGCGGGGTATAGCGGGGATCCTTCGTCTCGGTGTAAAACAGGCAGGACTCGGCGCAAACGCCGCAGCGCACGCAGCTCGAGAAAAAGGACATAACCTTCTTGTCCATTTCGGCGCGCAGCATGTTCAGGCCTTTTTCCAGTCGCTCACTCATGATCGCTTACTCCGTTCACGCGTCGATCCCGCGCCGGCCGAACCAGGCGCCGGTAAAAGCCCGGCTGGGGATGAAGGTAAAGGTATGCATCAGGCAGCTGAACGGAAAATAAATCAGCAGCAACTCGACGGTGAACCGATGTAAAAGGCGCAACTCGCTATGCCCCTTCAACAGCGCCAGGCATCCTGTCAGCATCACCACGAAGGTCAGGATTGTGGCGACATGGTCGTCCAGGGTTGATATCAGGCGACTTACCGAATTCAACATACGTCGTAACCACAACAGGATGAGACCGAAAAAAGCAAACTGGGACGCGACGATAAAAGCCCAGTGCGGCATCGGCGTCCAGCCGAAACCGAGCAGGTTTTCCTCGAGGAAGATCACGTGCGGCGCGGCGAAAAACAACAGCGCGAACAGACCGAGATGAAACATGTACCCAGCAACAAGCTGCACGCCGATGTGCGGTGCAATCTCGCGGTGCGGCACAAATCGACTAAAGACGTTGCGAATCGCGCCGCTACTGGCCGAGCCGCGTGCCACCGAGAGATCGGTCTTGCTTTTGGCAAACACGATTCGCGCCAGCTGCCAGAGCACGCCAATGCAGAATACCGCTAGCGAGAAATACCACAGTGGTCCGTCGATCAGGTATTCAATCATTAGCCCGCTCCCGTCGTAGAATCGTTGCTTTCAACCGGTCGGCCGTGCAGCCGGGCAAATTCCTCGGCCGAAATGATTTCATCATTTTTATGACAGGTTTTGGCCCAGCGATCGTGGTGCGCCTCGGCCCAGTTAATATCGACATAGCCACTTTTCATGCCCTCGGACGATCCCTCGGTGCCGATCGAACCCAGGTACATGTGCCCGATGGCAACGGCAATCAGTAAAATCGATCCGAAGACGTGCACGACGTGTGACACCGCCATGATCACGCGACCCTGGCCAAAATTCGGGAGCACCAGTATCAGCCCGCTGATCGAAATCGCCAGGCCAACCAGGATCACCAGCCAGTACCAGCTCTTTTCACCCATGTTGAAAAAGCCCCCGGAGACATGCCCCTTGCCGATAAAGCCGCCCCCTTTCAACAGCCAGGTCAAGTCCCCCTTTTCATAGATGTTGCGGCGCGCAAAGCTGACCAGCATCAGCATCAGCGAAACCAGGAATATCGGACCAAACAGGTTGTGTCCCTCCTTGCTCGCCGACGCCATCAGGGAAAAAAGGTGGTGGCCGAACAACGGAATCATGAGCGTACGCCCGAGCAGCAGGATCAGGCCGGTGATCGCCAGGAACAGAAAGACTATGGCCAGGCACCAGTGCAGGATGCGCTCGTAATCGGTAAAGCGATGCACCATGCGACCCGACAGCCCACCCTCGATGCCAACCTTGCCGCGCAACACGTAAAACGCCAGCAGCACCAACACTACCGCAATCAGCACCGTGGGCGCATGGCGCACCAGATTATCGATGCGAAAGCGCGCCCAGCGATCGCCCTGGACATTGATCAGGACGCCGCTGTCGACGCCCTTCACCTGGCTGATGCCGGTGACCGGAAGGTCCCGCTGGCGTACTTCGCGCCACAGGTCGCTGCCCGGATTGGTCGTGGAAACACCCTGCGGAAAGTCAGGCCTCTGGGGAGGCCCCGCAGTCGCCGGCGCGGTCAGCAAGAGTACCAACAGCAGGGGCGATATTAGTTTTACAACATCAGGAAGAATGGATGACTTAAGCTTATCGAGCAAAACAAATCCTGCGAACATTCGTTATCCGGGCAGAATAATTCATGTCCCTGGGTAGACAACGACAAACAGGTCAATAATTGACCCAGGACAACAAAAAACCGTCTCCACGGGTCGGGTCAGGCAGTATCGGTCGATTCCTTGCGCTGCTCGCCCGTCCCGCTCGCGGCCTGATCCTCGGGCACCGGCTCGGCGCTATCCTTGACCTCTTCGTACCACAAATCATGGTGCTCCTTCGCCCAGTTGGTATCGCAATACCCGCTTTGCATGACTTCGAAGGTCGCATCCAGCGCCGCGGTACCCATGTATATGTGACCGAAGGACACGACGATGAGGGTAATCGCCGACACGCCGTGCACCCAGTGATAGAACTCCATGGTGGCGCGGGTTTGCCCGAATATCGGGAAATCGAGCACCAGTCCACTGATAACCACCGCCAGCCCAACCACCGACGCGACCCAGAACCAGAGCTTTTCGCCGGCGTTATAGCGCTCGCTGGGGACATGTTTGCCGAACAGACCGCCGCCTTTCAGCAACCACTGCAGGTCGATTGACGGCGAGGGCATATTGTCACGCACAAACAGCACGAACAGCCAGGTCAGGGAGAGCATGAAAACCGGTCCGAGATAGTTGTGCAGGAACCTGGTCGCGCCCGCGATATTACCAAACCCCTCGGCGCCAAAGATCGGGATCAGCAAACCGCGTCCGAGCAGCAGGGTCAGTCCGGTCAACCCGAGCAATACGAACAATATCGCGGTGGTCCAGTGCGCGGCGCGCTGACTCGTAGTGAATCGCAATACCCTGAAACCGGAACGCCCTTCCGCGAGCATGATGCGACCGCGCAACAATCGGAAAACAGCGATAACGAAGAGCATGATAAAAATGGCCGCGCCTGCGCTCGGTATCAATGTCTCCAAGCGGTATTCGCGCCACGACAGGCCTGACACGTTTACCAGCACGTTGGCGCCGGGTGACTTGACCTGGCTGACACCGGTAACTTCGCCTTCAGGTTGGCGCACTTCACGCCAAAATTCGGCGCCGGTCGAGGTTGAAGTCATCTCGGCCGGCTTTGCCGGGGGATCAGCGGCCTGTACCGGGAAAACAGTCAGTAACAGGCTAACCATCACGATCAATGCATGGACTCTCATGACTCTTGCCCTTTTCATTATATTACTCAGCCCACCGCCGGCGACAACCCGATACGTCCCTGTATCGATCTTGTTTCTAACTGTTTGTGGTCACCCCTGGATCTTGGAGTTATTGAAGTTGACACCCCAATCGAAAGCACTGGCGCCGCGATTGATGACGCGTTTGCGATAAATGCTCGACAGCACATCACCATCGCCCGCCAGCAACGCCTTGGTCGAGCACATTTCCGCGCACAGGGGCAACTTGCCCTCGGAGATGCGATTGCGCCCGTACTTCTTGTATTCCTCCGAGCTGCTGTCGTCTTCGGGTCCACCCGCACAGAAGGTACATTTATCCATCTTGCCGCGCGACGAGAATGCCGCGGATTCCGGAAACTGCGGCGCACCGAAAGGACAGGCGTAAAAGCAGTAGCCGCAGCCGATACAGATGTCCTTGTCGTGCAGCACGATGCCGTCACTGGTGGTATAGAAACAATCGACCGGGCAAACCGCGGCACAGGGTGCGTCGGAACAGTGCATACAGGCCACCGACAGCGACCTTTCACCCTGCTCACCATCCTTGATCGTGACCACGCGACGGCGATTGACACCCCAGGGGATATCGTGCTCATTCTTGCAGGCGGTTACACAGGCATTACATTCGATACAGCGTTCCGCATCACAATAGAATTTCATTCTAGCCATTTTTCAATCCCCCCTAAGCTTTGCTAATGCGACAAAGGCTGCACTTCGATTCCTGCATCTGCGTCACGGAATCATAGCCATATGTCATCGCTGTATTGGCCGCTTCACCCAGAACATAAGGTGCAGCACCCTCGGGATACTTTTCCTTCAGGTCTTCGCCCTGGAAATGCCCGGCAAAGTGGAAAGGCATGAAGGCCACGCCGGAATCGACGCGGCGCGTGATCATGGCCTTGACCTTGACCTTCGCCCCCTCGGCCCCTTCGACCCAGACGTCCTCGCCGTCCTTGATTCCCTCGTTATTGGCGTCACGTGGATGAATCTCGACGAACATATCCTGCTGCAGCTCGGCGAGCCAGGCATTGGAGCGGCTTTCTTCGCCGCCGCCCTCGTACTCGACCAGCCGCCCGGTGGTCAGGATTAACGGATAATCACCGGTGTAATCAATGGCCTGGATCGACTTGTAACGCGTCGGCAAGCGCCAGAATGACTTGCGATCTTCGTAGGTCGGATATTTCTCGACCAGGTCGCGTCGCGACGTGTACAGCGGTTCGCGGTGAATGGGCACCGGATCCGGGAAGGTCCACACCATCGCTCGCGCCTTGGCGTTGCCGAACGGCGAACAACCGTGCTTGATGGCGACGCGCTGGATGCCGCCGGAGAGATCGGTTTTCCAGTTTCTGCCTTCGGCCGCCGCTTTCTCGTCGTCGGTGAGGTCATCCCACCAGCCCAGCTTCTTCAGGACCTTGTCGCTGAACTCGGGGTAGCCATCCTTGATCTCTGAACCCCTGCCGAAAGAACCTTCCGCCAGCAGGTTGGTGCCGTTGCGCTCGACGCCGAAGCGCGCGCGGAAGGTCAAACCGCCATCCGCCACGTTCTTCGAAGTGTCGTACAGGTTCGGCGTACCCGGGTGGTTCATTTCCGGCGTACCCCAGGACGGCCACGGCAGCCCGTAGTAATCGCCGTCGGCGGGACCGCCCTCGGCCTTGAGCGTATCGTAGTCGAAAGTACCCCAGACCTCCTGGTGCTTCTTCAACCGTTCCGGGCTCTGACCGGTATAGCCGATGGTCCACATGCCGCGATTGATTTCGCGCAGTATGTCTTCGACCAGTGGCTCATTGCCGTTGACCTGGATGTTCTTGAACATTTGCTCATCCAGTCCCAGCTTCTTCGCCAGCATGTACATGATGGTGTGATCCGGCAGCGACTCGAACATCGGATCGATGACCTTGGTACGCCACTGGAACGAGCGGTTGGACGCGGTGACCGAACCATAGGTCTCCAGCTGGGTGGAAGCCGGTAACAGGTATATGCCGTCCTTGCGATCCGGCATGACCGCCGACGCTGTCGGGTAGGGATCTACGATGACCATCATTTCGAGGCCTTCCATCGCCTTCTTCTGCTCGACGCCGCGGGTTTGACTGTTGGGTGCGTGACCCCAGAAGAACATCGCCTTGAGGTTGTCATTTTGCGCGATATTGGCCTTGTCTTCGAGAACACCGTCGATCCAGCGTGACACCGGAATTCCCTTGGTGTTCATGACCGGCACATCCTTGCCCTTACTCTGTTCGTAACTGCCGCCGTCGAACTGGCCCTTGACCCATTCGTAGTCGAGACCCCAGACGCGCGACCAGTGCTTCCACGAACCGGCGGAAAGCCCATAATATCCGGGCAACGTGTTGGAAAGCACGCCCAGATCGGTTGCACCCTGGACGTTATCGTGGCCGCGGAAAATATTGGCGCCGCCGCCGGAAACGCCCATGTTACCGAGCGCCAGCTGGAAAGCGCAGTAGGCGCGCGTATTGTTGTTACCGATGGTGTGCTGGGTGCCGCCCATGCACCAGATAAAGGTGCCGGGACGATTGTTGGCCATCGCCTTAGCGGCAGCAAATACCTGGCTTTCCGGCACGCCGGTGACGCGCTCGACTTCGACCGGGTTCCAGTTCTTGACTTCCTTCATGACGTCGTCCATGCCGTAGACGCGTTGGCGGATAAACTCCTTGTCATGCCAGTTGTTTTCGAAGATATGCCACAACATGCCCCAGATGATGGCAACGTCGGTGCCGGGACGGATCTTGAGGTGGTGATTCGCATGCGCCGCGGTGCGGGTATAGCGCGGATCGATAACGATTATCGGCGCATTGTTTTCTTCCTTGGCCTTGAAAATGTGCTGCAAGGCGACCGGGTGCGCTTCCGCCGGGTTGGAGCCGATCAATAATACCGACTTGGAGAAGTGGATATCGTTATAGGAATTGGTCATCGCGCCATAGCCCCAGGTATTGGCTACCCCGGCGACCGTGGTGGAATGACAGATGCGCGCCTGGTGATCGACATTGTTGGTGCCCCACATGCCCGCGAACTTGCGGAACAGGTAAGCCTGTTCGTTGCTGTGCTTGGCCGAACCCAGCCAGTAGACCGAATCGGGGCCCGACTTCTCGCGGATTTCGAGTAACTTGTCGCCGATTTCATCGATCGCCTGCTCCCAGGCAACCTTTTGCCACTTGCCGTCGACCAGCTTGGTCGGGTACTTGAGGCGGCGCTCACCGTGTCCGTGTTCACGGATCGAGGCGCCCTTGGCGCAATGCGAGCCCTTGTTGAAAGGATGGTCGAAAGCCGGCTCCTGCCCTGTCCAGACGCCGTTTTGAACCTCGGCGATGATACCGCAGCCGACCGAACAATGCGTACAGATCGTCTTGATCTCCTCGGTATTGCTACCGGTCGCATTCGCGGCTTTGGCCTTCTTCATCATGACCGGCGATACCGTGGTCGCCAGCGCTGCGCCACCGGCCATCAGGCTCGAGTTTCGCAGAAATGTGCGGCGTGTTATCGCGCCGGGTACGCCGCCGTCGGACGGGACGGTGGTTTTAGTTTCGACAATGGATGATGTCCTGGTTAACTTTTTCATGTCATGCCCCCGGTTAAATGTCAGCAGACTGGTAATAGTCGAGAACGTGCGGGCTTAGCTGGTAACCCTTCTGACCTGGTTTTTCGGTAGATGTTGCGCCGACATCGGCAATCGCCGCGGTGCCGGCCATGGCGGTGGCCGCCACGCCCGCACCCGCTAGCGTGGACTTTTTGATGAATTCGCGTCGTTCCTGGTCGCTGGGTTGACTTTTATTTTTCACGTTCTTCTCCTCCACAGGATAATAGAGTCCAACTGTTTTATTTTTAACTACGCATCGAGAGGTATGCTGACTCCAATTTAAAAATTGCCGCGCCAAACTGCGCGACAGGTTTGTAAAAATCGGCTGACCGGGCCTGACCCAGATCAGCAAAAAATCGCTCCAGCCAGGGTTGCATGTGCGTTTCGAAGAAACCTTGCTGCTGCTGAAGACTGAAACCGTCGGCAATCATAACAGAAAGCACTTCGAAAATCGCGGCCGCGTGATCCTCGGGCTCACTCGTGTCTTCGCTGCGTTCGAAACCGAGCGCGCGCAAATCGTCGCGCAGGTCGCTAAGCGGTTGTTCCATAAGAAAACCTGTCAGGTACCAGGAACCGTAGGGAACGGTTTCGCCCTTGCCGACGCCAATAAAAAGATCGTTGAATTCTTGCTCCAGCCGAACCGGATCCTGGCCTTGTGCCGAGCTGGCGAGATTCGACATGGCGGCGTGAAGTTCGTCGGATTCGTCATCACCGTCGGGTGACAACTTGCCGACATGATCCAGCAGGGCCTGATCGGGCGCGGCGCGCAACAATGCCGCCAACAGCGCCCAGGCCGATGCCCGGTAGCGTTGTTCTTCTTCGATGGCGGCGTCGTCTGCGGTCGTCATAACGGTATCGTCCCGACGCCGGCTAGGGGCGAAAGTTTTTATGTGGATTGAACTGGCCACCCATTGCCTCGGGGTCCTGAACGATGTCGACGACTCGGCAGTCTTCGCACATCTTGAGCCGGTCCAGCGCGCGTTCGCCGGAGAACATGTGATGGTCTTTCAGTTTTTCCTGCATTCTGTTTATGACCGACGAAGATGCAAAAAGTTTTCCACAGGCGATGCAGGCAAAGGGCATGTCACGAATGAGTGCGCGCGCGCAGTTGCGCGCCTCCGCTTGCAACAGCAGGCGCGGCGTGAGGCTGATCGCATCCTCTGGGCAGGTTTGCACACAGGCGCCGCACTGCAGGCAGTTGCTCTCTATGAAAAAAACTTCGGGTACCTCACGATTCGAGCCATCCTGCAGTGCCCTGCCCGGGCAGGCGCCGACACAGGCCATGCACAGTGTGCATGTTCCGGCATCGATAACGGCTTCGCCAAACGGCGCCTGGTTCGGTAAATCGACCCACTCCGCCTGTGGTCGCAGGCGCGCAACCAGGTGGTCGAGTGCCTGCAAAATGGCATTGCGCTTGCCCGGCGGCATATCGTACTCGGCCGCCTCGACGGTAGGCCCGCTGTCGAGTGACGCCAGCGCCGCTTCGTGTTTACAGGTAGCGATACTTTCGCGTTGCAGGCCCAGGCCGATGACCAACTCCTGCACCCAGTCGACCTGCCGCTCGAGGTTGGCGACCGAACTCGCCGGAGCCTGGTCGTCGACGTAGAGAACCACCTGTGTGGCGCCGTAAGCCAGCGCCGACAGGCACAGGTCCACTCCGACACTGGCGAGTTCCTCGACCGCGACCGGCAGCAGGTTATCGTAGGCCTGCAGGTAGGCCTGCGGGGAACAACTCTCGGCATGAAACAACACGATGGCGTCTTCGCCACCCTGCTTCAGGTAGCAGGCGAGCATGTCACGCAGGCGCATGCCGTTATCACGCAGGTTCGGGTACAGGTAACGAATCGCACCCGACGGGCAAACCGTGGTGCAACTGCCCCCGCCCTGGCACAGGTAGGGATCGACTTCAATGATGTCGCCCAGGCTTTGAATCGCTTCCGCCGGGCAGGCGTCGAGACACTGCCGGCACGCGACCTTGCCGTTGACCGAATGCGCGCAGATCGACGCATCGTAGTCAAAATACCTGGGTTTTTGAAATTCGCCCCGCAGTTCGCCGAGTTGCGTGATTACTTCGGAATTATTCCAGGCGGCGGGCGGCAGGTGAAAGTATCCCGGCGGTAACATTTCGCGCGCCAGCAATGGCGTTTCACGCAGGTCGAGGATGGCGTCACCCTGGTAGCGGTGGTGCTGGTCGCCCGGGCCGTCGACTTCAACGACATAGGCGCCGAGATAGCCGCTAATTCGCGTCCGACCTTCGGCAAGCACGACCGGGGTCAGATCGATCGATGACGGCAGGTCAGCGCAGTTTTTCAATGCGGCCTCGTCTCCCAACGCCAGCAGCTTGCCGGCCGACTGGTAACTGAGCAAGCTGGTGGGCTCGAACTCGAAAGCGTCATGCACCGCCAGGGCCTGTTCACGCGCCCCGATATTACTCATCATCCACCCCCGCGGCAGGCTTGTGCCCATCGCCTGCCGCCGCAACGGTCTGCCCGGGCCGGTTGACGTTATCCCCTGTTTCGATGACAGCTTCGACCTCGCCTTCGATGACAGCTTCGGCCTCGCCTTCGATGACAGCTTCATCCCCGTCTTCGATGGCCTCGACGTCTTCAAGCGCTAACTCGTCGCTGGCCTCGTTTTCGCTTGCCAGGGCTTCGCGCAACTTTTGCTCCTGCACTTCAATCTGGTGTTTCATGTCGCAGGTGACGATATCGCCGAGCTTTTCGAAGTAGGTATAGTCTTCATCGTATTCATCGAGGCCGTCACGAATATTGAAAACGGGCGCGCGAAAAAGCTTGCGCAAGGCGAGGTTGCGTAATTCATCGCTGACACCCGAAGACATGAAACCGCTGAAATCAGATTCTTCGGTCAACGACTCGATGTCGGGCATATCAGCATCGGTCAGCGGTGGCGCCTCGATTTCATCCACCATCGGTTGGTTCAGGCTGGCGCTCGCTTCCGCCGGGGGCGTTTGTTCGACACTCGCCGGCGCCTGCTCCGCCTCGAGCTTGCGGCGCGACCAACGCGATAACACCGAATTGTTACGATCGTCTTTCATGACGATTTGTTCCCGGAGGCGCTTTCCGGTTTCTCGGTCTCGTGCCAGTTTTTGAGCCTGCGTTTGGTTTTTCGGACCGCCACGTAATGCTTCAACACGTATGCCTCCACCCACTTGTAGAGCTGGGCCGGTATCTCGACCGAATAGATCTGCTCATCCCCTTCGAGGTATGCGTGCACCTCGTCGAAACTCAGGGATGCCAGGTAGGGCACTGGCATTTCGTCGTCCCCCTCGGGTTGGCTGGCGACGATAAAGCATCCCGGTTTGGGTGACATCAGGTTGTGGTAATAGCTTTCGCATTCATCGACGTGAAGGCGCAGGCTCAAACCGCTCACCAGGAAATGCTCGGTATCGCCATCCTGGTAAATTCGCTTGATCGACGCTTCCGCCTCGGCGTCCTGCACGACCACACCGAGCGCGTCGTAGCGAAACTCCGCCCAGGCATGCGTTGAAGGGTTCTTCTCCATCACCACCGCGATTGCCAGCGAATCGGGCAATACCTGATCGAAATCGTCCATTTCGAGCGTTTCCATGGTCTCCTGCAGCGGCAATCAAAAGTAGGAACACAGTTATATCACAAACTGTAATAGTGGGTACCTGATCTTACAGACAGTGTCTGATCTGATCGAAGCTGATTGACCACTTTCACCGACAGCAGCCATTCGTGAGGCCCGAAATGGTTCCGTCGAATAGTCTCTGATCGGCACTAAGCCGTCATTGCGAGTCGCGTAGCGACGCGGCAATCTCCAAACGACATGCCAGAATTCGGGAGATTGCTTCGCTTCGCTCGCAATGACTTTAATTCGGAGTTATTGCTGTTCGAGGGTGAAGGGACGTTCGTTTTTGAGTGACGGGATGCGGCTACGTACTTTGGCGACCTGCGCCAGATCGATATCGGCATAAATGACGCCCGGCTCGGCGCCGCCATCGGCGAGGATTTCGCCCCACGGGTCGACGATCAACGAATGCCCGTAGGAGTAACGCTTGTCGTTATGATGTCCGCACTGGTTCGGCGCGAGGACGAAGCAGCCGGTTTCGATCGCGCGCGAGCGCACCAGGGTATGCCAGTGCGCCTTGCCGGTGGTCTGCGTGAATGCCGCCGGGATCGTAATAAACTCGGCGCCGGCCTGCGCCAACGTGCGGTAAAGTGCGCCAAAACGCAGGTCGTAACAGATCGACAGGCCAAGCCGACCCCATTCGGTCGCGACCACGACGGCCTTGTCGCCGGCGGCGATCATTTCCGATTCGAGATAGCTTTCGCCATTCTTGAGCTCGATATCGAACATGTGCAACTTGTCGTAACGCGCGCCGATCTCGCCGTCCCTGCCGAGCAGGAAGGAGCGATTGAAAATGCGACCACCATCGCGAATCAACTGTGAACCCACGAGGATGACGACACCGTGCTCGCGCGCCTTGCCACGGAATGCGGCCAGGCCGATATCGTCCTCTTCGGCACGGGTGGCCGCGGGGATCTGCGCGTTGACCGGCTCGATCAGGCCGACGGTTTCGGGCAGAGCGACAAATTCCGCGCCGCCCGCGACCGCTTCGTCGATGGCCGCGCAAACCCACTCGACGTTGACCTCAACATCGCGCGACGCGGTGTTCTGTATGCAGGCCGCGCGAAACCGGTTCACCCGAGAACGCTCTCCGCATCGTGGAAGTCGTAGCCGAGATCGTGCGCGACTTCACGTTGCGTGATCTGGCCACGGTGCACGTTGAGTCCATCGCGCAACCAGCGATCGTCCTTCAACGCCTGCTGGTAACCCTTGTTGGCGAGCGCGATGACATGCGGCAAGGTCACGTTGTTGAGCGCATAGGTCGAGGTGCGCGGCACGCCGCCCGGCATGTTGGCGACACAGTAATGCACGACATCGTCGACGACATAGGTCGGTTCCGCGTGGGTAGTAGCCCTCGAGGTTTCACAGCAGCCACCCTGGTCGATGGCGACATCGACGATGACGGCGCCGGGCTTCATCGCCTTGACCATCTCAGCCGTTACCAGTTTCGGCGCCTCGGCGCCGGGTATCAAAACCCCGCCGATAACCAGGTCGGCCTCGACCACGTGGCGTTCGATGGCATCATCGGTGGAGAATACCGAATTGGTGCTGCGTCCGAATTGACGCCAGTGACTCTCGATTGCCTCGGGATTGCGATCGAGCACCCAGACATCCGCGCCCATGCCGACCGCGATATGCGTCGCATGGGTACCGACCACGCCGGCGCCCAGTATCACCACCTTGGCCGGATCGACGCCCGGCACCCCGCCGAGCAGCATGCCGAGTCCGCCATGCGGGTGTTCGAGGCAGTAGGCGCCAGCCTGGATCGCCATGCGCCCGGCCACTTTCGACATCGGCGCCAATAGCGGCAGCCCGCCATGCGGTGAAGTCACCGTTTCATAGGCAATACAGATGGCGCCGCTGTCGACCAGGTCTTTGGTTTGCTCGGGATCGGGCGCAAGGTGCAGGTAAGTGAACAGTACCTGGCCCTCGCGTAACATCGCGCGTTCGCCCGCCTGCGGCTCCTTGACCTTGACCACCAATTCGGCGCGCGCGAATATTTCCTCGGCCGAATCGATGATTTCGGCGCCGATCGCCTGGTAATCCGCGTCGTTGACACCAATGCCTTCACCGGCCTTACTTTCGACCATGACCTGGTGACCGTGCTTGATCGCTTCACGCACGCTGGCGGGCGCCATGCCGACCCGGTACTCGTGATTCTTGATTTCCTTGGGAACGCCAATCAACATAACTGCAACCTTTATAGATGATAAATAAAACGTAACGTTAATCGAGCGCCACGGCCGCGACTAGTGCCAGCAAAATCTAATTACTGTACCAGTCCGGCAAATATAAAGACCACATCTTTTATACCGTTTCTAAATCGGCTAATCGTTGCTAGAATAGGCCGTTCTATGCCCGCGACAACCCCACAGAATCAGCTCATCGACCGCTTCGGCCGCAAGGTCAGTTACGTGCGCCTGTCGGTCACCGACCGCTGCGATTTGCGCTGCGTCTACTGTATGCCGGAGAAGATGAAATTCGTACCGCGCACGCAGCTGTTGACGCTCGAGGAGATGGAAACCGTCGGTCGCGCCTTCATCAAGCTCGGGGTCGACAAGATTCGCATCACCGGCGGCGAACCCCTGGTGCGACAGAATATCCTGCAGTTGTTTCGCAATCTTGGCGAATGCGACGGACTGCGCGACCTGACACTGACCACCAATGCGACCCAGTTGAAAAAATACGCGCGCCCGCTCAAGGACGCCGGCGTCACCCGCATCAATGTCAGTCTCGATACCCTGAACGAGGATCGATTTCGAGAGATGACTCGAATTGGTGATCTGAAAAAGACACTGGACGGCATCGACGCGGCCATCGCCTGCGATTTCGAACAAATCAAACTCAACACCGTGGTTCTCAGAAACCACAATCACGATGAAATTCTCGACCTGGTCAATTTCTGCATCGATCGCGGCATCGACATCAGCTTTATCGAGGAAATGCCGCTCGGCCAGAACGATCACCACGACCGCGCGGTTTCCTATTACTCCAGTGACCAGATACTCGAAGACCTGCAACAGCACTTCGAGCTGATACCGAGCACCATGACCACCGCCGGCCCAACGCGTTATTACCAGTTAACCGGGCACGATAATGCGCGCGTCGGTTTTATTTCGCCGCACAGTCACAATTTCTGCGAATCCTGCAACCGCGTCCGCGTCACCGCCGAGGGGCGATTGTTGCTGTGCCTGGGCCAGGAGCATTCAATGGATTTACGCCATGTCATGCGCGCCAATCCCGGGCAGACCGACGTGCTCGAGCAAGCCCTGATCGACTCCATGCAAATCA
>Ga0164320_10000424_pt1 | contig 13586 bp, 10 predicted proteins | sample GuaBasSediGuay11_FD_113736 | JGI IMG/M metagenome (GOLD analysis project Ga0164320, IMG submission 113736) | Subseafloor sediment microbial communities from Guaymas Basin, Gulf of California, Mexico - Guay11, Core 4567-28, 0-3 cm | ecosystem: Environmental > Aquatic > Marine > Hydrothermal...
ACAATTCCGCACGCGCTGAAACGTTCGAGTATCCCGTTTGAATCTCCTCGCCCTTCTTCGCCGTAGCCACAACAGTCAGTCGAGCCAATGGGCGGTGGTCTGTCACAAGGCTGCCGTTCAGGGTCGCAATCATCACTCTGTCGTCGCTGTCTTCCCAGTAGATAGAAACCTTTTCGATCGCCGGATCCCCTGCTCTTACCTTGCTTTCGACAAACCGTAGTATCGGCAAGATTTGATCCGTACCAACGTCTGACCACGGAACTGTCGTCACATACAACTCACCGGGTGATACCGGGCTGCTTGCCTCCGGTATCGGTGTCTGCGGCCCGCTGGCTTTTGCCGCAGCGTTTGTCGCCGCTTTAAGCATCGACGGTTGCGTCAGATCTTCGGTGAACGCGAAACCGGTATGTTCACGTGTAACAACTCGCAATCCGACGCCCTGACGAATGTCCGTATTGGCGTGACTTATCACGCCATTCTCAAGCGTCAACGAATTATTTCTGACGTGTTGAAAATACAGGTCAGCGATATCGGCACCATTTGTCGTCAATGCCGACATGACGCGGTTGACGACAGACTGATCTACGTTGAACCACTCCGTGAACGGATTCGGCGGGGTCTTCGGCGCCATCGTTACCGCAGATTGCACACCACACCCTGCAAAAAACGCTGGCATCGTAATGACTGTGCCCCCCGCAGCAACGCCGCCGAGAAAATCTCTTCGTCTGATAGTAATTTGATTATTCCTTTACTGGCGACGTCTCCGGCCCCAATGCCTGATCAGCAAAAAACCGAACAACATTCCGCCAAGATGAGCGAAATTGGCGACGCCATTATTGACACCGCTAAATCCGATCGAGAGCTCAAACACACCGAGCATAATGACAAAGTATTTGGCTTTCATCGGAATCGGGGGGAATATCAACATGATCATGCGATTCGGAAACGCCATACCGTAGGCCAGCAATATTCCGAATACGCCGCCCGATGCCCCGATGGTCGGAACGCCCCAGCCCTGTACAACCCCAACCAGTAATTGCACGACGCCGGCACCGATCACACACACCATGTAATAGGTGAGGAACCGACGCGCGCCCATCATTCGCTCCAGTTCGCGACCGAACATCCACAGCATCAACATGTTGAAGAGGATATGCATTAGCGACCGCGTATCGTGCAGGAAACCGTAGGTAACAAGCTGCCAGGGCATAAATGACGGGAACTGGTAACCGGGTGGACTCACCAATGGCTGCAGGGCGAAGAATCGTCCCATGATTTCAGGAGCAAAATGCTGTAGTGCGTAGACCAGCCCGTTCGCTACCAACATAATGAATATTACGTCGGGTATAGCGCTGTTACCGGCCGGTCTCCGGCTGTAGATATGTTGATTCATTTATGTTCTTTCTTGGTAGGTGATCGGGCCCAATAGTAGACAATCAGACCGATTTCAACAGCTTGAATTCCCGAGATTAGTCAGGTCGTGGCCGAATCTTATCACCAGCCGCCTCCGCCGCCTCCACCGCCGCCTCCACCGGACGAACCTCCACCGCCTCCGCCCGAAGACGATCCCGGCGGCGTTACGGATGAACGAACAGCAGAATTGAGTCCACTGGACAGACTATTGGTTGCCTTGGTCAGATTCGACGAGTTCCATTTGCCGTCGTACCACGACGGATTATAGGAGCTGCCATCCGGTTGCCGAATCGACGCGAGCAGGCTTGTGAAGCGTTCAGACCACTGCTGGTCAACACCCAGCGCCAGCGCAAATGGTAATAGTGACTCGAACAACTCCGGCGTTTTTTGTGGGGGATTCCTGAGGTTCAATTCCTCTTCCTCCGCGACCTCAAGATAGTCTTTGAAACCGAGCATCTCATCCAGCAACTGCCTGCCGCGCATTGTCGGTCGCTTCATGATGATGGCGAAAAACACTGTTGTCACGAACATCAGAATGACTATCACGATCACCATAAACGTCGGACCGTTGCCAGCTTTCAGCGCCAGACCGCTTGCGATGAGAATGAGTGCGATCGGCGGAAGATTCAACATCCCGTTAGTGCGAAAGTATTTTTGTTTGTAGTCATCCATAAGTGATTTCTTGTGTTCGCTACGCGCCTTACCTAGCAACTCATGATTGAAATCCTTGAGCGTTACAACATCGTCATCTTTGAACAATGCCGTATACAGTTCCTGCTCACCAGCAGCGAGTAGCTCCCGATTGAGCTCGGATCTGTTTTTGTGGATGGTGTGTGTACTACCTTTCTTCTTTATCTGCAGGTGACCTTTGACCGCCAGATTGACGATCGCGGCTGTCATTACCTTATCGTCGTAATACATTTGCCGGATGTAGCGAAGCGATGCTGGCGAAAAACCTTTCGGCGGCTGGTATCGGGTAACGACGACCCCTTCTTCCGGATCCTTGCCGTGCTTTTTCCAGACAGGAATGTAGTACGCGAGAAGCAACACCAGTCCGAGCAACGCGATCAGGAGATTTCTATTATCGGACAGCAGCCAGCCAAGACGTTGTAGCGTCGTCGGCTCTTCAACCAGTCCTTTCGGCCAGCCAACAACGATTGTCAGGCCATGAGCCGCTGGCAAAGGACGATCAGCGCTAAAATGAACGGCACCGGCCTCGTCCATGTAACGCCCGTATTCCTGGGCCTTCGATCCAAGCCGGCCGGTATATCCCTCCACCAGAATTTGATTTCGCGGAGCATCGAACTCCAACTTGACGGTTGCACTCGCCGCATCGATAGGAAACGCCCACCGGTTGCCGGTGACGTTCCAGTAAAGCTCATCGTGTTCCTCAAAAAATCCGAGCATTCGATTGGCGCGATAACGATAAACGTAGGTGTGAATGCCGGGCTCGATGAGCCTGTCCGAGCGACCGAAGTACGTGCGAACATCTCGTTCGTTTCGGACGGTATGAAAAGACTCCGGCATTTCATTCCGTTGTACTCCCAGCGGCTCTACTGTTATTTCATAATTATTGCCGAGTCGGTCTTCGTACTCGACCGGAAAATCGCGATAGATGCCACGACGAATCTGATTGCCTTCCGCGCGAACCTGAATGGTCTCCGTCACCTCGATCATGCCATCGGTGAATACTCGAACATCGCTGTGGAAACTCAGGATGCGCTCGTCGGACCAGGCTATTGTCGACAACAGCAGTGCCAGGAAAACGAATAGCTTTCTCATTCGACTGTCCCGAGATCAACCAGTGGAACATTGGCTGCCTCATCAGATGATTTTTGAAAAAAGTCTTTTTGTTTGAAATCAAACCAGGCCGCAATGATGTTGCTCGGCACTGTCTCGGTCATCGTGTTGTAGTCACGGACCGATCCATTGTAATAGCGACGCGCAAACTGCAGGTAGTTCTCGGTTTCGACGAGTTCATTCTGCAAGTTCAGAAAGTTCTCGTTTGCTTTCAGGTCCGGATAGTTTTCGGCCAATGCGATAATGCGCGCCAAACCGGCGCTGAGCTTTTCTTCCAGCTTCCCCTTGGCACGAATATCAGTTGTCTGCATAGCCTCGGTCCGTAAAACCGTGACAGCTTCCAGAGTCGCCTTCTCGTAGCTGGCGTATTGATCAACTGCAGTGACGAGCCTCGGTATCAGGTCATGTCGGCGCTGCAATTGAACATCGATATCACTCCAGGCAGTACTAACACGATTACGGCTACCCACCAGTCGATTGTAGAAATATACACCTGCAGTCAGGATAAGCGCGATTACAATTATCAGGATTGTCGTCATACTAATTCCGCGAGTCGGTCAATTGCAGGTATGATAACGCCCTTGCGGGCGGTCGAAGAAGAATTAATGTCCTTTGTTGGAGAGCTGAAACGCAGGAATGTCGTACGCGTAGGTATCGCCTACGTCGTCATCGGCTGGGTGCTTGCCCAGATCGCCGAATTTGCATTCGACAATTTCGGCGCGCCTGAATGGGTTCTCAAGTCTTTCGTCGTTTTGCTTTTGCTCGGCCTGCCGATCGTTTTGTTTTTCGCGTGGGCTTTCGAGATGACGCCAGAGGGTATCAAACGGGAAAAGGACGTCGATCGCAGCCATTCGATTACGTCGCATACAGGCCGAAAGATCGACTTTTTGATCATCGCCGTACTCGTCATCGCCGTCGGCGTTCTGGCGTTTGACAAGCTAGTCGGCGATGTTGATGGCACAACAGCGACGTCGCTCGAGCAATCTGTCGCTGTATTGCCGTTCGTCAATATGTCTGATGACGCTGATCACTTTGCCGACGGACTGACTGAAGAACTGCTCAACCTCCTCGCCAAGAATCGTGATCTGAAAGTCGCGGGTCGCACGTCGTCGTTCGCGTTCAAAGGCCGGAACGACGATCTACGAGGAATTGGTAAAGCTCTTGGTGTCGCAAAGGTTCTTGAGGGTTCGGTGCGTCGCTCGGGTGAAAGGCTTCGTGTGACTGCTCAGCTCATTAATGTCGAAGACGGCTTTCATCTTTGGTCCGAAACCTACGACCGCGACATGGCCGACATTTTCGATATTCAGGATGAAGTGGCAGCGGCGATTACTCAAGCTATGGAGCTTCACCTGACGCCAGCAACAGAACGGCTAACCGATAACGCTGATGCCTACGCGGCTTACCTGCAAGCCATTGCACTTCAGAGCCTGGAGGAGAGGGAGGATATATTCACTGCCATCGCGGCGCTGGATCGAGCGGTTGCCCTGGATCCGGAATTTGCAAAAGCCTACGAGCTAAGGGCCTTTTTTCATTGGATGAGTGCCGGGTGGGTGGTCCCGTCTGCTGTCGGCCAAAGACAAGTGTTTGATGCCGCCAGTGAGGCGTTGCGACTCGACCCATCACTGGCTTCTGCAAGATCGTTGAGAGACACGTCAGACGTTAGTAACTGGACGTGGACGATTGAAATCGGCGCTCTTGAAGAGTTGGTCAAATCGGACCGAAGTGTTCGTGCTCTGGACTCATATGCCTACGATCTGGCGGTAACCGGGTATTTTGCAGAAGCAGAGTCCATTCTTCGAGAAATAGTTGCCAGGGATCCGCTATCCGGAAATGCTGTTTGGCGCCTCGGCGATGCGCTATCGATGCAGGGCCGCTACAGCGAAGCTCTCAAACTGTGGCGAAAGTCTGTGGAGTTTGGCGCCGTCGAACCCATGTATCGACTGGCCGTGCACCACCTGATCATCGGAGAAGATGATACCGCTGCGACCTATCTGGACGAACAGGGAGCGCTCTCGGCAAGTGATTTTTCCGGTGCCCGAGCCTTTATTCATTCGATGCGGGACAGCAGCACCGGAGAGCAAGCGCTCGATCAATGGATCGCCAAGGAGGTCGAACGTGGCGAAAATCCGGTCGAAATAAACGTTACCTACGGCTACTACCTGGCGTTTGGCTATCTCGATAAATTCGTCGCAAGTCTAAACGAACGCAGCCAGCCGGGGCCCGAATGGCAGGATGGCGAAGATATGGAAACGACCGGTCTCGTTCATGCTGGCAGCAGATTCATACAGCACCCTGGGTATGTCGAGCGTGCCAAGGCAAGTGGATTAGCCGACTTGTGGGATTCTCGCGGCGCACCCGATCGCTGTTCGAAGGCGGGCGGCGAGTGGGTTTGTAACTGATTGTTCGGCCGAGGGTCGCGCGTTTATGCCCGGTGGGTACTCCTAACTAGTAGAAGAACGAAAAGAAGATCTGGAAGATGTCAGCGTCGAGCTGATACAGCGGTTCGCTACCGATCGGTTGCAGTGCTGTCATATCGGAAAACTCGTCGTAGTCAACGTGTAGCATGTTAAGTGATGCGGTGACCTTGCCCTTCTTTAGAAAACCCCAGTCGTTACCGTCATCACTCAGGAATTCGTACGCGGCCTGGAGTTTGAAAGTGTAACTTTGAAGCGCGCTTAGTTCTTTATCTCGACCGCGAAAATTCGTCGCCTCGGAACGCGAAAACAAGTCACTGTAGAAATGCGCTCCAGTCTGATCGTGATATCTTAATTTTCCGGTAAACGTCCAGTCGCCCCAGGGGTGAATGTAAGTCAACGAGACCGTGTGACCTACGATATCCCAGGTGTCAGTAAAGAACCGGTATTCACCTTCTATGGCGGCCCGATAGGGCAGAAAATAACGGGCGCGAATACCTAACGCGTTACTGGTGCGCGTATTGGGATAAAGCTCCGGTTCGAAGCTGTAACCCACCGCGCTGCTCAGATCGAAATAACGAACTGACCGGTACGGATTATTGAGATAACCCTCATCGGTGATCGTTTCAAAATTCAACGTGGAAATAAGATTCTTGGTCAGGATCTGCGTGAGGCCCACGCTGTAAATCTGCTTATCCAGATCACGTTCAAATGACGGATCATCTGACCGTCGCACCAGATCATCACCCAGAGCGTACCCGAGCGTCAGGGTCGTAAGGTCGCCGAACATATCCTGGCTAACGGAAAAACTGACTGTTTCGGCATCGTAGTCGGATTCTTCACTACTAACGTAATTCACGCGCATGGTGGTATTGCCACGCAGGTAATCCATACCCAGCGACCATTGCTTGCGTTCTTCGGTATAGGGGCTCGCTGTGGTAATGACGTCGATCGATGCCGAGCTGACCATATCGACGTAGTAGTTACCAACGAATGACAAACTCTTGCCCACTTTCTTTCGCACCAAAATTGACGGGCCATCAATTTCAACGCCGCCACCATCGTAAAGATGGTAAAGGACGTCGGCACGATCCTCCGGCAGCACGCCTGCAAAACCATTGCTGGACAATGCCAGCAGCAGAACGGTGAAAGAAAGTCTTCGTAAAATCATCGCCGAGTCATCTAAATCTAGTTACAACCACAGCCGCCACCGGCCGCGCCTTCACCACCACGTGCACCCTCACGGGCTTCGTAAACGTGTTGAATATAAGCGGTCGATACCGAATCGGCATCAAGCGCCATTATGGGATCAGCCAGTTTGTCTCGCTCGTAGGGCTTGACCCACGGTTCGATGGGCCCACAGGCTGAGAGTCCCATGAGCACGAGCAACGCTAGCAATATGCGGCCTGTCGATCGGTGTTTCATAATCATTCCTGTACTTTATCGGCGCACGCGGTGCTCGACTGTGACGCCTGCCTCAGAAGAACACCGTAAAGCCAAGGTGTGCTTCAAGATTGTGAGCTGTCTTCTCTTCACCCAGTAGATCGATATCAAACAAGTGGTCGCGGAAATCGAGGTGCAATGCAACAGCGTCGGTCAGCAAGAACCGGTAACCCGCGCCGACATTCACCGAAAAGCGATCATCACCCGCGAAACGCGTCGAACCCAGTCCAGCGATCAAATACAGGTTCGTGTTGTATGCGCGGCCTTCTCCGATAAACACTTCGCCTGGAAGAATGTTGTAGCCGAGATTCAGATTGTAGTACGTCATCGTACGTTCGCTGTCGGTGATAAGGCTCGCCCCACCCGACAATATCTCGAAACTGGTCAATCCACCTTTGGACTGACCGACGGTACCTTCGACGAAGAACCCTTCGGTCATGTGATATGCCAAACGAACACCGTAGGAAACGTTTGACCCGAAGTCTTCGATTCCCATGATGCCGACGAAAGCGCCAATCTCGAAGTCTTCACGATCGATTGCGGGCTCTTTGACTTCGCGACGTTCTACCTGCGGGTCAATAACCTGTCCCGGCGATTCAGCAGAAGGAGGCGGAGCCTCTTCCTGGCCGAAACCAAAAAGATTTTTTGTCGCTGCACAACCCGAAAGGCCGACAATCGCAACAATTAGAAAAAGAACGCGAAACCAACTTTCCATTCTTCTACTTCCTCATTTTCATCACGGCTCGTGAACACCACGTAGCTCTTGTATTCAGCACGCAACAGGAATCGTCGCGTTGCATAAACCCGGAAACCGGCGCCGACATGACCGATTTGATCGGTGCGGTCTTCGCCCTGAATAATAGTTGACTTGGGGCTCGTGTGAATCACACCGGCACCCAGGGTAAAAAACGGTGACACACGCCATTCCGGGAACGCTTCGTGAACAACGTTGACGCTGCCCATCCACCCGTTCGAAAAATTTCCGAGAATCTGCGAGCCCCAAAGCTCGATCGACACATTCGGATTCAGCGAATAGCCGCCGTAAAGCGAAACAATATTGGCACCACCAAAATCGCCAGCCAGTAAGCCCAGCTCCCACTTAGCGTTGGTAAATTCCTCCAGACCCGCTTCATCGAAACTGACCGGGTTTCCATCAGGCTGCAGTGTTCGCTCCATTTGGGCACGATCAACCCAGCCTTCCTTGCCATTATCTGCGCGCACGAGATACCACTCAGTGCGCTGCTTAAGGACGCCTACGACTTCGCCGCGATCGACCACGTTGAATATTGGATAGCCACGACCCGGGCCGGTTCGCATCTCCAGATAGGGATCGGCAACGGTGACGGTGCGATATTCATCGGCGGCCTCTGCCGGCACCGTCAGAAATATCTGCAGTACGGCGGCAACAAGGCATCCAAGCCAAACGCTGCTAGTTAGCTGGGGCGTCGAAGGGATTGTTGTAATACTGGGCTCCGACATCCAACCATTCCGCGATGAGGCGCTGCTCCGCTCCGGATAGAATATTGAAATGATTTTGATCGTTCGGATTGTTAAATCGGTCAAAGAAATAGCTCGAAGCCCTTGCACCTGCCACCGAGGCCGGCGGTGGAGTCGGTATGAACTCGAGGATTTCGTTTCCATCTTCATCCAAGCCTATGACTCGCGTCGCATCGACCACCATGCCGCCAGTGTCTAATATCTGAAGATTATCAGTAACTAACAGTTCGCGATAGGCGTTCTGGTGTTCGGGTACATCGACGGAGGCGATTGTCTCCAGATTGAACTGCCCGTCAGGAACCCGGTTTACGTTCAGAACCGGATCGAACGGCGTGTGGCAATTCAGGCAGTTGTTGTTCTGCGGGCTGCCATCCGGATTAAACACCTGATCACCATTTGCATCGACAACGAGCCGGGGCTGACTCCATAACGGATGAATAACTGACTCGTAATTGATAATGGAACGACAGCGCCACTGCCAGTCAGACTGGCAAGCGAGTGACGTAGGTGACGCTGTTGTCAGATCCGTATACAGGTAATCAATATCGGGGTTAATCGGGAGCCCGTTGATATCCAGCGGATCAGCACTCCAGACATCACGATAGATGACATTGATTGATGGTTCGATGGATGTACAAAGGTCGAGCGTTACAGGGTCTGGCGTCGTGCATGTAATACGTGCGCGAACCTCAGCCATGGTTTCGCCAACATCACCCACAAACCACTTTGGATCCGTGTTCGGGAACGCGACACCGGCGACAGGTGCACCTGCGTAAGCACTGTCGAATGCATCCATGCGGCCATGCGATACACCGCTATTGGCGTCGTGGCAGCCATTGCATTTCAGCTCCTGGCCTGCGGCAACAGAAATCCAGTTCTGGTGACGCTGTGTAATACGCATGCCATTTTCGTCAACCACGCTGACCATCAACGCCGCGTTGGCGGGAACTCTGGTTATAACGGAGCCGTCGGGTTCAATCATTGCGTAGCCGACGATTTCCTTCATTCCAAAAGCGGCCGTTACTCCGAACGCTGTGTTGTCGATATCCCGAATGTCGTCTTCCGGTTGTGAAACAGCTTTCTCAATTCTGAGGAAGCGAGCCGGCCGATCGGTGGCCAGGGTCTGCAACGGGTCTGCGAGGACAGCGGGAACGATACGCGGCGGTATTTCGCCATCGAAATCATAGACATTGCGAATATTTAAGATCGCTTCGCCGTTATCATAAAGCGTCGGATCAAGGGTCGAATTATTCAGTCCGTCGAGAACCACGGGCGGAGTCGGCCGTGGGTCGGCCGAAACAACCTCGGTAAACATGAATCCTTCTTCGCCAGGAACGATAGGCAACTGCGTATCGTCGCGTGGGTCATAGATCCAGATACCGTACAACGGCGGTGCGACCAGGAAATCGCCGGCGACCGGCGTCGGCGGATTGTCATCATTTGGATCGATAACCACAACGCTCAAAAGGTTGTCGTCCGTACAGGCAACGATACGCTCATCAAGCGTGTCAGGATCGCCATCGTCCGGCAGAAGTTCTATCAGGCGGCATTGACTCCAGCTGACCATGAGTCGAGCAGTGCCGTCCTGAATCGGGTAAACGGAAAAATATCTGCCGCCAACTGATGGTTCGCCGGGTTCAGTAGAAACAACGTTAACCGTCGCGTCTTGCTGTGCCGGGCCGCTCAGTACGCCGATGTTGTCTTTCGTCGGCTGCGTATTTTCGAGGTACTGCGGCGTATCGATAAACAGTAGTTCGCCACCGCCTTCGGTATTCGTGAACGGACGGGCCAAAACCATGATTCGCCCGTCTTCGACCTGCCTGGGCTGTGCGAACTGAATGGTCTCTCCATTGGCGCCTGTGTCGTGACTCTGCTGTCCGTAAAGCAGCTCATTATTCGAGCCGTCTGGATTCATGCGATACAGATTGACCGCGTCATTGGACTGGTTGTGATCCCACCGACTGTAAACGATCTGCCCGTTATCCAGAACGGAAGGATCCAGATCATGACTTTGGTTGAACGTAACCTGCCTGATATTGCTGCCATCTTCATCCATGACGTGAAGGTTGTAGGCGAATTCGTTGTCATCTTCATCCTGGGCGGGAAAACCGCTCTTGCCTTCATCGAGCAGCAACCCCTGTGATTCCTTCTGGCGGGTCGACGAGAAAATGATGCGGCCGTCCGGCAGGTACTTCGGCATGATGTCGTGACCAATCTCTGCCGTCAGTGGCGATGAGATAACCCGAATCAGCGCATCGGTCTCGAACGTGTATCGCCAGATATTCCAGGTTGCGACCTGATCTTCGACATCGACGCCTTCTTCGAAAGGCACTCGCATCGAGAACAACAGGCGGCTGCCGTCATAGTCCATTTCAACATCGCGGATCGCCGCCAGTCCCATTGATACGTCTTCAGTTATATTGACCGGCAACGCGCCAACTGCAGCGCGATCCCGGTAATAGAGGTCAGCGCCGAAATCAAAAGTGATTTGCTCACGCAAATCCTGTTGTTGAAAAATGCCGTTGTCGTCGGTTGGAAGCGGAGACTTTATATAGGCAATCGGAAAATCGATGATGACCGGGTCGGGACTCTGCCCCGTTCCGATTTGCACACCATCACCCTTGCTGCAGGCAACGATCAAGATACTCACCATTGACAACACGACCATCCTGGTCATTTTTCCGGAAAATCCGTTTTTGTGTATTTGCGATAGCCTGTTCATTGCTCTCACCTTAGGTCTCGGGGCAGGGTACGACGCATTACTGTTGACATACCGTTAACGCGATCACAGTGTCGAATTATAAGGGCTGCGTTTGCACTGATGTAATGTCTCAAAAGCACGACACATGACCTCGTCAGTTACGCTTCGATGCGTCACCGTCTATTACACGTAGGCAATCGCGATCCGGTTCCATCGGCTAATTTTCCTCAGAGAAATATGTCCTATTTCCGCCACAACGGATACCGCTATTCGCATTGCATTGCCGTGCGGTGTTGCCGGGATGTGTCACTACCCGCCCATCCTGTCTCTCTTCACAGACAGTTGTACAGTCCTTCATAATCAGTAGCTTATCGGCATCGGCCCATTTGCTTGTGCGGTACTGCCGACAGTCAGTTGACATATCCTCATCTCGGTTTATGCCTATAGAGGCACCGTAATTGATTGTTTTTTAAGTAATTGTTTAGTCTTTTTCGACCGATTCCAGATACTGGCACAGCACTTGCTTTACTCATGGCATATGACCTGAAATGCAGCGCAGCCCGAAAAACAAGTAATTCAAGGACTGTGAGTGCTTTCACGGTGATTTAGTCAGATGTTTGGCAACATTTTGCGACCCGGCTCAACAAACAACAACGGTCAGCTAATGACCTTAAGAGCAGAAACGATATGAATAACAGGATGTGGAAAAAACACATGGAAGACGTTTTTGGAATCTTGTCTCGCTTTGCTATTGCAGGACTGCTTGCGGTGGTTCTTGCAACATCCGCCAACGCGGACGACCGTGAAAAAGCCAGGCGCATACATGACCGTCTCGCTGGTGTACCACCGACCGCTGACGATATGCTGGAGCTTGAGAGTGCCATGGCGGGTACCAACCCAGAGTGCTCGAGATTTGCTCTAAGCGGCGTAGATCCAGCCGCTGAGTGTGCCGCCTACCTGGCCATGGAAAATGTGAGTTTTTACAACGTCACGCTGAAGAACTTCGCTGCACCGTGGACGAATCGAGATCGCTCGGTATTTGTACCGCTGAACGACTACATCGCAACCGTTATTGGCATAATCCGCGACGACGAGCCGTTCAACGAACTGCTTTCCCGTGATGTTACGTATGTTGGCAGGCCTGGCGTCGTCTCTGCTGCACCTTCAGCAAATAACAACGACCACTACGCGCAGCTGGAAGCCAACAACATTAACCTGCGCGACGAACTTGAAATCGGTTTGCAGTCGGATGTGAATAACATTCCGCCTAACGCGACGGCAGGCGTAATTACATCGCGCGCTGCGGCGGAAGCGTTCTTCGTTGCCGGTACGAATAGGGCAATGTTCCGCTTCACGATGCTCAACCATTTCTGTAACGACATGGAACAGTTGCATGATCCTGCACTTTCGCCTGATCGCATACGCCAGGACGTGCCCCGTAGCCCGGGTGGCGATAGCCGACTGTTTCTGAATAACTGCGTTGGTTGCCACACGGGTATGGACCCAATGGCGCAGGCATTTGCCTATTACGACTACGACGACGATACGCTTGATGGTGACCCAGCCAGCATGTCACTGGAATACACAGCTGGCAGTGTTCAATCGAAGTACTTTAATAATAACCTGAACTTCCCTCCTGGATACGAAACGCCCGACGACCATTGGGATAACTACTGGCGCAAAGGCCAGAACTCTTACCTCGGGTTCAATAATGCGCTACCGGGATCGGGTGACGGTGCGAAGTCCCTGGGAGAAGAACTTGGTAACAGCCATGCATTTGCGGCGTGCCAGGTGAAGAAGGTATTCCGCGCCGTTTGCTTGAGAGCGCCGGAAGATGCGCCTGATCGAACCAAGGTGGATGAAATTATTGCTACGTTCCGTGGCACCGGATATCGGATGAAGCAGGTTTTCGCCGATACCGCCGTCCACTGCATGGGCCTGTAGGGAGATAGGATGATGACTAACGCAATAGGAATTGCTACCCAGGCCCGGCTTTTAAGTTCGTTGCGCACTGGTGCTCTCGTATTTTTGACAGCCGTCGTCCTCGCGGCATGTGGCGGTGGCGCTCAAACCACCGATAACCCAACGTCGCAGGCGCCGGGCAATAACAACGATCTGGCCTACACCGGTCCGGCAGCTGAATCACCAGAGGTGCTGAAGTTCCAACAGGAATTCTGGTCAAATGCCAAGTCAACCAATCGATGCGGTAACTGCCACAACGAGACGGTCGGACAGGTGCCGATGTTTGTTCGAAACGACGACATCAACGAGGCCTATGCCGCTGCGGTAACGGTCGTTGATCAGACACAGCCCTCGTC
>Ga0164320_10000425_pt1 | contig 13586 bp, 15 predicted proteins | sample GuaBasSediGuay11_FD_113736 | JGI IMG/M metagenome (GOLD analysis project Ga0164320, IMG submission 113736) | Subseafloor sediment microbial communities from Guaymas Basin, Gulf of California, Mexico - Guay11, Core 4567-28, 0-3 cm | ecosystem: Environmental > Aquatic > Marine > Hydrothermal...
GCACCATGCAATACACGCCCCGTCCCGCGGCTCGAATCAGGGCGTCGAAAACATCATTCGCCGCACCCCCTTCCTGCCATATGTAAAACTCCATCAATACACTGATTCCTGCGTTATCGATATCCCGGGTAATACCCTGCAGTATCTGCTGGGTATCGGCTATCAATTCCATGTCATTCCCGGAAAATGTACGCGAACCCGCGGTATTGATGCCAAGGATATTCATACTATGGGCGGCGGGAGTATGGCGCGACCAGTCAACATCGGTCATGCCCTGGCTTACCGTGATATCGTCGAATTCGTGGTGATCCAGGCGCAGCTGGCTAAGTCTGGCCATGCGACTGGGACTGATTCGACGTTCTCCTATCATCAGGTAAGCCGCGGCCCCGACGTAGGGAATCATGACCACAATAACCAGCCAGGCAAGCGCCACACCCGTCGCCGGTCGGTTCATAATGACGCGGATTGATATACCTATGACCAGCACTAACTGCAGTTCGGCTAAAAGTACTATCGGGTTTAGCGGGTCAAGAGAAAATTCCATAGCCTGTCCGGGTTATAAGTGTCCGTTGATTGCTGCTGCTGGATTGCAGATTTACCAGATTCACTATCGCGCGTACCACATTTAAGTGTGTTCCACCCAGGCTTCATAGACCAGCAAACTGATATCTGAAATGAGTCGCTCGCCCCTGTCCTCGGGGCCTGAAGAAACGCTCGGCAGGTCCCGCGTCATGATACTGATGGCCCAGCCTCCTTGATTTACCCTGATCAAACCACTTTCGGTGGAGCAATCGTCCAGGCTCCCGGTTTTACTCGCGACCCACACTGGTTCGGGCATATCGAATTCACGCGCCCAGGGACTTGCGGGCAAATATTTGCGCAGGGGTTCGATGTATTTCTGAATACGCAGTATGTCCCAAAAGACGGTCTGTGACGCCGCATCCAGTAGTTCACCCCGGCGCATGCGCAGCAGGAAAAAGACGAATTCGCGGGGCGTGCTTTTACTCAATGCCATGGAATCCGCATGCGCTTCCCTGAAATTACTCCAGTCGCCTATTCGGGTCTGTTCAAGCTCTAGCCTTGCGATTTCTTCATTGATTACTTCCAGTCCAAGATAATCGATCAGCAGATTCAGGGCCGAATTGTCGCTGATCATCATCATCAGGGTTGCCAGGTCTTTCAATGTGGGCCGTAGCCCGGGATCGAGATGCACCAACACACCGGACCCGGGCTCGGCAAATCCCGCCTGGTACTCGACGCGATCGGCGAGTGATAGCTGCTTTGCCTCCGCTTTTACCAACAAGGTGAAGAGAACAAACATTTTAATACTGCTGGCAGCCGGAAATACTTCATCAGCGTTGACGTTGATGCGATGGCTGGCGTCCAGGGTCTCGGCGCATACACCGACACGACCAGAAGATAAACCCGCCAGTTTGCTAATCACCTGTTCTAGTTGACTGTCTGTCATGGCTATCGTCTGTTATGCCTGTAGGGCCGAATTTATTCGGCCTGAGAATTCGAAACCGATCGGTATCTGGTCGAATGAATTCGACCCTACAACGCTCTCTAGGGAGACGGGACCTGATTCTTGAATTCTATCCCGGCGTCAGGTAAGGAATGCTGCCCGCCACATCGGTGTCGTCGATCAGGTTAAACCGGCTCACACTGCCATCTCTACGGGACTGGCCGAAACTCGCGTATTCAGGATCGTCGGCAAATGCCTGGGCGGATTCCTGGGAGGGGAATTCAATCAGGGCAATCAATGTCGTATCCAGGGGTTCACCTTCCATATTGGTAATGTTGGCGCTGCGTGACAGGTATTTGCCGCCGTGCTTGTGAACGATGCCGTGTACCGCGGCCGCATAATCCGGAATCCAGGAATCGTCGGTAACTTTAACATCAGCAATTAAATATACGGGCATGATAATTCTCCTAACTGGTTTTTAATTTTTTATCGAAAGCGCGAATTCAAACAGTGATCTCGCGATGCCATTATACATGCTTCACCTGAACTATCTGCATACACCCGCTCAGGAAAAGCCCCGGCAAGACACTGAAATTTATCAACAAACCACTATCGCTTGTGCGGCCGCGCCACAGAATTTTCCAAACCCGGGGAAAAGGGTTAAACTTGGGTGCTTCAAAAAAACCGCGACGGAAAAATGCGGACCCATGGAAGCAGGAATACACAGCCATATAAAAATCGATCAGGAGATCATCATGACTATAAAAAAGAAAATTATCGGTACCGTCGCTGCAGCGGCATTGGGTGCCTGTTCAATCTCGGCACTAGCCGCCACCGAAATACAGTGGTGGCACGCAATGGGGGGAGTCAACGGCGAACGCGTGAATAAAATCGCCGAGGACTTTAACGCGACACAGTCAGATTACAAGATAGTGGCGAACTACAAGGGCAATTACACCGAGACCATGACCGCGGCCATAGCCGCGTTTCGGGCTGGGAAACAACCCCATATTGTGCAGGTATTCGAAGTCGGAACGGCAACCATGATGGCCGCCAGGGGCGCTGTATACCCGGTAGAACAGATGATGAAGGACGCCAAGGAGCCTTTTTACAAGTCAATCTATCTGCCGGCGGTAATCAGTTACTATCAAACCTCGGATGGCGAGTTGCTGTCGATGCCGTTTAACAGCTCGACCCCGGTGCTCTGGTTCAACAAGGACGCCTTTCACAAGGCCGGTATCGAGGCGCCACCCAAAACCTGGGACGAGATGAAAAGCGCGTCGGAAAAACTGGTTGCCGCAGGATACAAATGTGGTTTCTCCTTCGGTTGGCAATCCTGGGTGATGATCGAGAATTACAGCGCCTGGCATAATCTGGAGATGGGAACCATGGAGAACGGTTTCGCCGGCATCGATACTAAATTCACCTTTAACAATGATATGCTCAAGGCCCGCATAGCCAACATAGCCAGCTGGTCAAAAGATAAACTGTTCACCTACGGTGGTCGACGTGGCGACAGCCTGTCGATGTTTACCAATGGCGAATGCGGCATGTGGATGAATTCATCCGCCTATTATGGTTCCATCAAGAAGCAGGCCAAGTTCGATTTCGGTCAAACCATGTTACCGCTCGATACCAAGGTGGCTAACAAGCCGCAGAATTCGGTAATCGGCGGCGCCACGCTGTGGGTCCTCAAAGGGCGCGATCAGGACGATTACAAAGGGGTTGCCAAATTCATGACCTACTTGTCTTCGGCGGAAGTTCAGGCCTGGTGGCACCAGGAAACCGGTTATGTTCCGATCACCACTCCGGCTTACGAATTGTCGAAGAAACAGGGCTTCTACACCAACAATCCGGGGACCGATACCGCCATCAAACAACTTAGCCTGAACCAGCCAACCGCTAATTCTCGGGGGTTTCGTTTTGGTAATTTTGTACAGATACGTGACGTCATAAACGAAGAAATGGAAGCCATCTGGAATGGCAGTAAAACCGCTGCCCAGGGCCTCGATGACGCGGCCAGGCGCGGCGACAAACTGCTGCGCAAGTTCGAACGCGCCAATAAATAGTTCTCTACAGTGATTACAGCCGCCCCTAATGCCCAGTTAGGGGCGACTGGTCCGTTTTGATGTAAGAGAAGCATAGATGCTTAAAAAGGTTCATTTCGGCCCATCGTATTTACCCTATTTGCTGGTGGGGCCACAAATACTGATCACCGTGGTCTTTTTTATCTGGCCCGCGGGACACGCGCTGTACCAGTCACTGTTGATTGAAGACGCCTTTGGTCTGAGTACCGAATTTGTCTGGCTGGAAAACTTTGAAGTCCTGTTTGAGGACGAACACTATCCAGACACTTTCAAACGCACTATTTTCTTTTCCATCCTGGTCGCAGGGCTTTCCATGAGTTTTTCACTGGTGCTGGCGGCGATGGCTGATCGTGTGATCAAGGGTTCAATGGTCTATCGTACCCTGTTGATCTGGCCCTATGCCGTTGCCCCGGTTGTTGCCGGCGCTCTGTGGGTATTCATGCTCGACCCGACCCTGGGTGTTTTAACCTACGGCCTGTCGGCGATGGGCTACGAATGGAATCATAAACTCAACGGTGGCGAAGCCATGACCCTGGTGGTCATCGCCGCGGCCTGGAAACAGGTCGCTTATAATTTTCTTTTTTTCCTGGCTGCAATGCAGTCAATCCCGAAATCGCTGATCGAGGCGGCCGCGATCGATGGCGCCGGACCGGTACGTCGATTCTGGACTATAATTTTTCCGCTGATCTCGCCCACGACCTTCTTTTTATTAGTGGTTAACATTGTTTACGCGTTTTTCGAAACTTTCGGGATTATTCACGCCATCACCCAGGGCGGTCCCGCCAAAGCGACCGAAATCCTGGTCTACAAGGTTTATAACGACGGTTTTGTCGGCCTCGACCTGGGCGGTTCGGCAGCCCAGTCGGTTATCCTCATGGCAATTGTTATCGGTCTTACCGTGATCCAGTTTCGCTACGTGGAAAAGAAGGTCGAATACCAATGATCGAAAATCGGCCCATGGTAACCCTGGTCTCCCATCTGATGCTTATCCTGGGGGTGGCGATCATAGCTTTTCCGATCTGGATCACCTTTGTCGCCGCGACCCATGACGCGGTGCGCATGGCACAGATTCCACTGCCGATCTGGCCCGGCGACCAATTTTTTGTAAACTTCGACCAGGCCATCAACAAGGGTATCAGCGGTGGCGCCAACCGGGGCGTCGGCATGATGCTTTTCAACAGCCTGGTGATGGCGATGATGATTGCACTCGGCAAGATCGCTATCTCGTTACTGTCAGCTTTTGCCATTGTCTATTTCCGCTTCCCGTTTCGCATGGGATTTTTCTGGATGATATTCATCACCCTGATGCTGCCGGTAGAAGTCAGAATTATTCCTACCTTTGAAGTAGTGGCCAATCTCAACATGCTCAACACTTACTGGGGCCTGAGCATTCCGCTAATCGCCTCGGCAACCGCCACCTTCATGTTTCGCCAAACTTTCCTCACCATCCCCGATGAATTGCTGGAAGCGGCGCGTATCGATGGCGCGGGTCCGATGCGTTTTTTCTTCGACATCCTGCTACCCATGTCGCGAACCAATATTGCCGCGCTCTTCGTCATTCTTTTTATATACGGCTGGAACCAGTATCTATGGCCACTTCTGGTGACCACCGACCAGAGCATGTTCACCATAGTGATGGCAATCAAGCAAATGCTCGAAGCGGCAGAACAGGCGCCCGAGTGGAACATCATCATGATGACCACGCTGCTGGCGATGATGCCCCCGGTACTGGTCGTCATATTTATGCAAAGATTATTTGTTAAGGGTCTCACCGAGACCGAGAAATAAGGGAAACATCATGGCGAAAGTCAGACTCGACAACATCGGCAAAACCTACCCGAATGGCTTCCAGGCCATCCAGGGGGTTGATGTGGAAATCGCCGATGGCGAATTAATTGTCCTGGTGGGCCCGTCTGGCTGTGGTAAATCGACCCTGATGCGGATGATCGCCGGTCTGGAATCGGTAACCGAGGGCAGCATCAGCATCGACGAGCGCGAAGTCAATAATCTCGAACCTGCGGATCGGGATATCGCCATGGTATTTCAGAATTACGCCTTATATCCGCACATGAATGTATTCGACAATATGGCCTATGGATTGAAAATCCGGCGCCTGCCGAAAGCGGAAATCCAGCAACGCGTCGAAAAGGCAGCCGCCATTCTGGAATTGACCGCCGATCAATTAACCCGCAAACCACGCGAGCTTAGCGGGGGTCAACGCCAGCGGGTCGCCATGGGTCGCGCCATAGTGCGTGAACCCAGTGTATTCCTGTTCGATGAACCACTGTCGAATCTGGACGCGAAGCTGCGCGTGCAGATGCGCATCGAAATCAAGATACTGCAACAACAGCTGGGCACCACCAGTGTCTACGTCACCCACGACCAGGTCGAAGCCATGACCCTGGGGCATCGCCTGGTGGTTTTGAACCATGGCCTGGTGGAGCAACTGGGCACCCCCATAGAACTCTACCAACGTCCGGCATCGCTATTTGTAGCCGGCTTTATCGGTTCGCCAGCGATGAACTTCGCGCCCGCCAGGATCAATGCCGATGGCAGCGCCGTCGACCTCAATGGCGGAGTCGCGTTTACCCTTGCCGAGGGCAGTTATACCCAGTATGGCAACCGACAGGTCATACTCGGCATCCGTCCCGAGGACCTTCGACTTGCCGCTAGCGACGATGAGAAGTGCAATCTCAGCGTCAGCCTGGTCGAGCACCTGGGTGCAGACACCCTGGTGCATGGTCATTTTGGTGAAGACAGGACGGATATGACAATCCGGCTAACCGGTATTCAGAATTTCAACCCGGGCGAGCTTTTAGCCTTGCATATCGAGCCCGACAAGATCCACCTGTTTGACCCCGAAAGCGAAAAGCGTCTCGCCTGAAAGTGGCTAATAAAAATAATACCTCGATCAAAGAATTCTTCACTGGCATCGTCGTTATGGGATTAATCGGGTTAAGCAGCGCGGCACAGGGCCTCGACCTGCAAGGCCACAGGGGAGCCCGTGGGCTGATGCCGGAGAATACTCTACCGGCGTTTGCGGCGGCGCTTTCCATTGGCGTCAGCACCCTGGAACTGGACCTCGCGGTGACCGCGGACGGTCATGTTGTGGTCATTCACAATCCTCGCCTGGAGCCGGAAATCGCCCGCGATGCCAATGGCGAATGGCTGCGGCAAAGTAGCCCCGGCATCCACTCGATGACGCTGGCGGCGGTTAAGTCTTACGATGTCGGACGCCTCAATCCCAACAGGAAATACGCCCGGCGCTATCCCGATCAGCAGGCGGTCGATGGTACAACCGTGCCGACCCTGGACGAAGTTTTTGATCTCGTCAACAAATCCGGCAACAAAACGGTGCGCTTCAATATGGAAGTCAAGCTTAACCCGGAACACCCTAAATTAACCCTGGCACCGGGAGAATTCGTCGCCGCGGTGCTCGAGGTTGTCCAGCGTTACCAAATGGAATCCCGTGTTGCCATACAATCATTCGACTGGCGCGCGCTGCAAGTGGTCCAGGAAATGGCGCCTGGCATCCCTATCTCATATCTGACTGTCAACCAGTCATGGCTGAATAATCTGCAAACCGGCAAGCCGGGAACCTCACCCTGGTTATCCGGATTTGACCTGGACAACTTTGGCGGCAGCGCGCCGCGCGCGATCGAGGCGGCCGGTGGCGATATCTGGTCCTCTTATCACAAGGAAGTCAGCGTCGAATCAATAGAACTTGCGCATCAACTCGATTTACTGGTAAAAGTGTGGACGGTGAATGAAGCAGGGCAAATGCGCGAGTTGATAGACATGGGTGTCGATGGCATCATTACCGATTACCCCGACCGGCTGCGACAGGTACTCGAAGAACTCGGCCTGGAGCTACCTGCGCCGACCCCGGTTGAATATTGAGTACCCCGCAAATGCCGGTGATAATGCCGGTGATAATGCCGGCTGATCAATTCTTGTTGCGCGCCTTCACTTCAGTCATGAATCGATCCCGGATCACCACGGGGTCGATATCGATCACCGGCAGCTTGATATTTCCCGACTCGCATTTGCAAACCACGATCGTCATTTTGTCCGAGTCCAATGCGGCCTGTACCGTTACTGCGGCCTCCTCGGCCTGGCATTCGACCACATTGTCACAACCACAGGCGCTCGCCACCGCCGCCAGCGAAGTCTTCTTGCCGGCATAGGTAGGTTGATCTCCGGTCGAGCCGTAGCTGCCGTTGTCGATAATGATCAACACGAAATTATCCGCCACATTATTGGCAATGGTCGGCAGGGTACCGAAATTGGTCAATACCGAGCCATCGCCATCGATTGCGATTACCTTGTCTTTTTGCGCCAATGCCAGCCCCAGGCCGATCGACGACGCCAGACCCATGGTGCCGAGCATATAAAAATTACTCGGTTGATCATCGAACAGATGCAATTCCTGGCTGGGCAGGCCGATATTGCAAATCACCAGTTTATCCGAGATCACTGGAATCAATGATTTTATAACTTCGCTGCGTATCATTTCAGGTCCCCTTCCAGAAACTGGCGTCGGTGAGCACCGCCACCGGCTTCTTGCTGATAAAACTGTGCTTGAGAATGGCATCGAGTTCTTGCACGTCATCGGCATGGTGAAAGTGGTAGGTGGGGATATGTAACTGTGCCAGTAACGCTTTGGTATGCACCGCCATCTCCACCTGGCAGGCAACCGGTTCGCCGAGTTCACCCCGGTAACTGATCAGCATCGGTAGCGGAATGTGATAATACTGGATCAGCGTAACCAGGGTATTGACGGTGACCCCGATCGCGGTATTCTGCATGATGATCGCGGCACGCTTACCGCCCATATAGGCGCCGGCACAAAGCCCCATACCCTCGTCTTCCTTGTTCGCCGGGATATGGAAAATCTGCTCATTCTGTTCGATCTGGTCGATTACACCGGCGAGTTGTTTACAGGGCACGGTGGTAACAAACTCGATCTGGTTATTGATTAAATCCGCTACTATTTTTTCGTTTACCGACACTTCACTTCTCTCCTGGCACGATGTAAATTCGGTGACAGTATACCTGTTTAGCGCAACTCCGTGGACTGTCCTCTCGGCTGGAGTTACCCGGGCACACCCGCCTTGATCAGGCCGCCAAAAAAATGGTCGCTACTCGGCTTATGCGTGATCGGTAGTGCCTGTTTAATGAACCATATGGAAAGGTCAGGCTGAAGTTTTAGCGCACGCACCAGTGCCTCATCCGCCTCCTCACTGCGCCCCAGGTGACCGAGCGAACTCAGCTCACCCATATAAGCCCATATCGCCGAGATGGGATACTGCTGTGCACGGCGACAGCAGTACAGAGCCTCCTCGTATTGTTTCAGCAAGGATAGTGCAATCGCCTTACTTGCCAGAAAGGTCCACATCAGGGGATCGTGTGGACTGAGCCGAATCGCCTCGTCGTGGCATCTGACTGCCTGCGCCGGTAAGGCGGCTGTATGCGGCGACATCGGCATAGAAGATTGCTGTCAATTTTCGTGTACTGGTCTGGCTAGGCATAAGCTTTGAAAAAAGTTGGCCTGGTCGGGATTATTTCAGAAAACGTCAGTGACCGTTAGCTATAAAGCAACATGCTCAATCTCGGGGCTTATTACGATCATGGTTTACCAGTTGGGGTTCGTTCCTCACCCCAACCTACGAAAAACTGCCTATCCTCTAATTTGCTGGGTAGGTTGGGGTGAGGAACGAACCCCAACACAAACTCAAAACATTTGCACAATCAATGCCCTGGTGAGTGGATCGCGCGCATTTCCCAGACGATCCGTTAGAGAGAAATGATTATCACCGGGCATGGAAACATACTCGGCCCTGATCCGATGCTGTCGCAGTCGAGCAGCGTACTGCAGCGATTGCCAGTGGAAAAGGTCAGGCTCATTTTCACCGACAGCAAGGATGCAGGGACCCTTTGCAACAGGGCTTAAATACATCGGGCTCATCGCTTTCGCCTCCCTGGCGCCGAGTCGAATATCGGCCTGCAATTCAGTGTGGCGATGTGGTTCGATATCGAACAGGCCACTCAGTAAAAGCGTACCCTTGATCAGGCTTTTTGGCAGCCCGGCAAGCTCAGCCCAGTCAGTCGCCATCAGCATTCCAGCGAGATGACCTCCGGCCGAATGCCCTGATACGAAGATACGCTTGCGGTCGCCATTATATCTGGCCAGGTTTTTATAAATCCAGATCATTGCCGACCTTACCTGCTCGACGATATCGGTAATTCGAACCGAGGGGCAAAGGTCGTAGTCGAGCAGTACCACGGTGGCGCCCGCCGCAACCAGTGGCGCGGCCACATGGCTGTAAACCAGTTTATCGACTGCAACCGCGCGCCAGTAGCCGCCATGAATAAAAACCTGTACCGGGGCATTTTTCTGCGCAGCTGGAAATATATCAAGAATTTGTCCCGGGCTATTGCCGTAGGACAGGTCGACCAGGCAATCGAGTTTGCGTCGGACCCGGGCACTGCGGGTGGCTGATTTGGCAAGATACGCAGCCGGGTTATGCACCGTCTTGCTCGGCAAATACTGATAATTCAGGTCTTTTACCTGGGCCGGACCGGGTATTTTAGTCATAGTGCTCCCAGTTGATATTCGCGAAAAAGTCTGGACGTTGTCGATATTTATCTCAGGCCGGTTAGCTGCCGAGCTGCCTGCCGCCATAGGCAAACTGGCCATACCACTGCCCGTTGCGATAATCAATTTCAACCCGGGTCGGCACCATGCGTGCGGCGACTCCCTGCGACAGGTCTTTACCCTCGGGAAAGTCCCTGGCAAAGTCTTCAGGATTACAGGCAGCGGACGCGATCGGTCGAAAAGCAATTTCGATAAAAGGGTTTACCCGGGTGGTTTCAAAATCTACCTGCCGATGAAATAAAACGCGTTTTTTTACCACGCAGGAAAAATATAACTGTAGCTCGATCATTAATGGACTCTGCAATTTTTGTAATGCTCTATCCGCACGCCCGGTCCAGCTGACAACTAGCTCACGCTGGTTTATGCGTACCGACTGGGATTGCCGGAAATCGTTAAACCATCGATCGATGATTCGAACAGGATTTTCGAAGGCAAAAAAACTAGCGTGAATATTCAGAAAATTCATACCTATAAAATTCTCCCCCGATTAAACATGTGGTTCCCGCCTCCCAAATGGCCGAATAAATTCGGCCCTACATTTACCATTCGCCGCTGACTTGCATCGAAGACCAGGGTTCGGCAGGCGCCAGCGCCTCTCCTTTTTGCAGCAACTCAATCGAAATATTGTCGGGCGAGCGAAAGAAAGCCATGCGACCGTCGCTCGGCGGTACGTTCAACTCGATGCCCAGGTCGAGAACTTTCTGGCATAGCGCGTAGACATCGTCAACCTCGTAGGCAAGGTGGCCGAAATTTCGACCGCCCTGGTACTTTTCCCCGTCCCAGTTATAGGTGAGCTCCACCAGCGGAGCCTGTTCCGCCCTGGCCTGCTCCAGATCCTCCGGGGCGGCCAGGTAAACCAGCGTGAATTGGCCCTGCTCGCTCTGGTAGCGCCTGGTTTCGACCAGGCCCAGCAAATCCCGATAAAAAGCCATCGAGGCATCGAGATCCTGTACCCGCACCATGGTATGTAGATATTTCATTGCTTGTCTCTTCGATTATTCAGGCGGATATTATGGCACAGCTTATCGGTGCTGGTCAGCTGCCGCCGAATTCTCTAATATCCGCTCATGACATCCGGAAAACAGTTATGAAATTCAATCCCCACGTACTCGACTGCGCCGCAGCCCCGATCGCCGAGGCCTGGTCCTGGGTCAAAAATCCGGATTCGGATCGCCTCATCGATATGTGCCAGGCGGTCCCGGCACACCTGCCACCGCAATCGCTTAGAGACTACCTGGGGGAGGCGATCAAGGCCGGAGAAGGCGCTACCTATACCGATATCCGCGGCATTCCACCGCTGCGTCAGGCGCTGGCGGAGAATATCAGTGAACGCTACCAGGGCCAGGTCGAAACAGAAGACGTGCTCATTACGGCCGGTTGCAACCAGGCATTCTGCTCGGTCATAGATACGCTCTGCCAGGCTGGCGATGAAGTCATCGTACCCCTGCCCTGTTACTTCAATCATCAAATGTGGCTAACGGCGCGGGCAGTGGTCCCAAGGCACCTGTGTTTTAACCCGGAGACGGCGATGCCCGACCCGCAAGAGGCGCGCAGCCTGATTAACCAGCGTACCCGTGCGATCCTGCTGATCACTCCGAATAATCCCAGCGGAGCCATCTACAGCCCCGAGTGCATCGAACAGTTTTATGATCTCGCCCGCGAACATGGTCTGGCCCTGGTGATCGATGAGACCTATCGCGATTTCATCGATATCAATAATTTGCCGCATCAACTGTTTTCGCGACCGCAATGGCGCGATAGCTTCGTTCATCTTTACAGCTTTTCCAAGGTTTTCAGTCTCACGGGGCACCGTACCGGTGCGGTCGTGGCAGGCCAGCCTCTGCTCCAGCAATTGAGCAAAATTCAGGACTGCACTGCAATTTGTGCGCCCCACGCCGGGCAACTCGCCGCGCTCTATGGCCTGCAAAACCTGCAGGCATGGAAACAGGAAAAGGCACAGGAGCTTACCCGGCGCGCTATTGCCATCAAACAGGCTTTCGACCATCCCCAGCTGCAATACCGCCTGGTCAGCGCCGGCGCCTATTTCGCCTATGTCGAACATCCCTTTGCCATGTCTTCGCGCGATGTGGTTAAACGCCTCATCGAAGAACAGGAAATTGTCAGCCTGCCGGGCAGTTATTTCGGGCTGCAACAGGAGCAGTTTTTCCGTTTCGCCTTTGCCAACGTGCACGAAAAACATTTTGATGACCTGATCGGTCGTTTAATCGACAGCCAGTAACAGCGAGGTAACAACATGAGTGAAAAGATCAGCGGCGCCTGTCTTTGTGGCAAGGTACAGTACCGGGTAAGCGGACCTTTCGATGCATTTCACCTGTGTCATTGCAGCCAGTGCCGGCGCTCCACCGGGTCGGCACACGCGGCCAACATCTTTACCAGTCCCGAGCGCCTCGAATGGATCGCCGGGGAAGACCTGGTTAAACGCTACACTCCCGATCAGCCGAATATGATTTCAAAGTGTTTTTGCAGCCATTGCGGCTCGCTAGTGCCCTATACCAGTCTGCATAGCGGCAAACTGATCATCCCGGCAGGCTCCCTGAACGAGTCACCCGGCATCCTTCCCGATGACAATATTTTCTGGCGTGACCGCGCGGACTGGTACGAGGCGGGTCTGAAAGCCAGACGCCTGGCGCAATTCGACGACGAATGAACCTTCAACCGTGCCGTTTGTCTGAATCTGAATAGTAAAAACAGCCCTGTAATTCTCACATGCCAACTGCGAAACGCCTGCTGATTTTACTGCTGATTGTCAGCGGTAATATCTACGCCGTCGCAGAAATCGAGACGCTCAGCAAAACCGAGTTTGCTTTCGATCTCGATGGCAGCCGCATCAGCATCGAAATTCGCGACAGGATATTGCTCAGCAAGAAAGACATGCTGCTCGACTGGGTACTCTACTCGGCAAAGACCGTGTATCAATACTATGGCCGCTTTCCGGTCGATAAGGTACAGATAAAACTGCAGGTTTCCGGTGGCTTCGCGGTTCGTTTCGGCCAGGCCTTCGGTGGAGACTCACCCCATCTGCGCATCGTTATCGGCGAAGATATCAACCCCGAAATGCTGGCCAGGGACTGGATCCTGGTACATGAAATGGTACACCTGGCGATGGCAGACATCCCCCGGCAACAGCGCTGGCTACTGGAAGGGCTGGCAACCTATGTCGAATCGGTTGCCCGCGCCCAGCAGGGTCATTTAAGCGAAGAGTTTGTGTGGAATGGTTTCCTGCTACGCATGCCGCAGGGTCTGCCGGAAAGCGGGGACGAAGCGCTGGACAACACCCCTAGCTGGGGTCGCACCTACTGGGGAGGCGCAATCTTCTGCCTGCTCGCCGACACCGAGATGCGCGCCGTAACCGAGA
>Ga0164320_10000426_pt1 | contig 13570 bp, 11 predicted proteins | sample GuaBasSediGuay11_FD_113736 | JGI IMG/M metagenome (GOLD analysis project Ga0164320, IMG submission 113736) | Subseafloor sediment microbial communities from Guaymas Basin, Gulf of California, Mexico - Guay11, Core 4567-28, 0-3 cm | ecosystem: Environmental > Aquatic > Marine > Hydrothermal...
GGATTTTCGCGTTCGACAAGCGACGGTCGATCACGACGATGCATGATCATATGTGCCGGGTGAATCACCCAGTCGACTGAACTGCCGACAGTAAATTCTTCGTTTAATTCGAGATCCAGTGACAGGCCGCGCCAGCTTATGCGGGATATGCCCTGCTCTGGATAGTGCCCCTCTACGGTCGCTGAAAAGATATTGTTATGCCCCATCAATCGCGCTACCAGTGCGTTGCGGGGCTTTCGTACTACTTCGGCTGGTTTGCCATTTTGTAGTGTCTGCCCCTTATGCAGCACATACAGCCGGTCTGCCAGCATGGCAGCCTCATTGAGGTCGTGGGTGACTAGCAATATGGGTATTTTGATGCTACGCCGAAGAATAACCAGTTCCTGTTGTAACTTTCTGCGTGTGACCTGATCGACCGCTGAAAAGGGTTCGTCGAGCAATAAAATTTTTGGCTGCCTGGCCAGTGCACGGGCGAGCGCAACGCGTTGGCGTTGTCCACCTGAGAGATTATCGGGCAGGCGATCTTCCAGGCCTTTAAGATTCACCTGTTCCAGTAATTCATGCGCTTTTGCGGTGCGTAGACCCACGGCAAGATGGCCCAGGGCGATGGTGACATTTTGCAGTGCGGTCAGATGCGGGAATAAAGCGTAATCCTGAAAAACAAAACCGATGTGGCGCTTTTGAGTCGGCATGTTGATACTTTGCTGCTGATCCAGCCAGACTTCGTCTTCGCAATGGATAAAGCCCGATTCCGGTTCATGCAAGCCTGCAATTGTCCTCAGAATGGTCGATTTACCACTGCCCGAGGGCCCCACTAGCGCCAGTAATTCGCCAGCACGGCATTCAATCTCAACATCCAGCGGGATTGGCTGATGTTGGAAAATTCTTAGCTTGACGCCTTTATCGTCCATAACGCCTACGCCGATACGACAGTCGATAGACGAGCCCGATCGTCACCAGGGAAAATACCAGCAGAAAGGCCGACATGATTCCCGCAGTATGATTATCGAAAGCCTGGACCCGATCATAGATAGAGATGGCAATGGTCTTGGTTTCACCTTCGATATTACCGCCGACCATCAACACGACCCCGAATTCACCCAGAGTATGCGCAAAGGTTAACGCCAGGGCCGACACTGCACCCGGCCAGGCCAGTGGGAACTCGATGCGCCACAAAGCCTGAAATTGCGACAGGCCACAACACCATGCCGCCTCCCTGATATTGGTGGGTATTGCCTCGAAGGCACGCTGCATGGGTTGAATCGCAAACGGTAGATTGAAGATCACCGAAGCCAGTAACAGGCCATCGAAAGTAAATACCAGGTGATGCCCCGTGAGTGAATAATAGAACTGGCCAAGGGTCGAAGTTGCACCCATACTGATGAGTAAATAAAACCCCAGTACGGTCGGCGGTAACACCAGGGGCAGGGCAATTAGTGCCTCTACTAGTGCCTTGCCCGGGAAGTGCTGCCAGGCCAGCAAGCGCCCGAAAAAAATAGCCAGCGGAAATAAAATGATACAGGTCCAGAAGGCCAGGTTCAGGGACAAGGCTAAGGCGGTAGTATCCATGCTTAGCCTACATATTGCATGAAGGGAACGAAGCTCAGGGGAAATATGGCAAACAAGGTTGATTGATCGCCCGCCGATGCATAGCCGTAGCTATGGATCAAGGGGGATCGATCAATATTGGCAGCCAGATTTTTCCTGACTTCGTTCAAGTGCAAACTGTATTTTTCGTTATTCATGATTTACGAGTCTAATTGTTTGAAATTAATGATAAATATCATAGGTCGTTACCGCCTTCGTGCAATATGTGGGCTATTACTCTGTCATAGACGGTAACTCATAGCCATAGCGCGCAAATATTGTTCTTGATTCTGGACTACTGATAAAATCGTAAAACTGACGTGTGATATTACCCGCGCCATTTAACAAAACCTTGTGCTGTCGAATTGGCTGATGTCGTGACTGAGGAATAGGCATGACTTCACTTATGCTGGCGATCGCTGGCGATATCGCCAGTGCGTAGGGAACAATGCCACCCTGGCTGGAACCACTGATGGCGAACTGCGTCGCCTGCGATGCGTTTTCCCCCTTTATAAGATACGGTTGTATGGCCTCCCACAGGCCGATCGATTCCAGTGTTTCACGCGCAGCGCGTCCATACGGCGCATGGTCAGGATTGGCAATGGCGAAGTGATTCAGGTCACCGTTTTCGATAGCCGATCGTAACCCCGACAGGTCTTGCGTGAGTATAATACTGCTATTTTTTGGCACAATCGCGGCGACCCGGCCTAGCGCATATACCTGCCCGGAATCTTGCGTAAAACCTTCTTCAACTAACGCGGGGACCTAGGACTCATCTGCTGACAGAAACAGTTCAAAAGGTGCGCCCTGTGCAATCTGTCGTCTAAAATTGCCGGATGAACCGTAGGTAATGCGCGGGGTAAGCCCCGTTTGCCGCTGGAATGCGATTACAATTGCAGGCAGTACGAACTGCAGACTGGAAGCGACCGCGAATTGAGGAAGCGCTTCCGCCTGCACAGTGAGATGGAGCAGTAATCCTGTCAAAAATAATGTTAATCGCTTCATAATTGCCAGCTAGAATAGTAACTTAACTTGCCCGGTAGAATTGTTTGGAAGTAGTGAAACTACCCGGGATGAGCTTTAAAATTTGCGGAATTGATGGCAAGCGACGCAGCTCCCAGCAAGTTGTCCAGCAATGAAATAATTGGGTGGTTTTGCCTTTGCCGCGCTTATCGCGGCAATCACGTCAGACTTGAACTGGTCAATATGATCATCGATGACAAGATGACTGGTATCGACGCTACCCGCACCGAGCGCATCAGTGGTCGTATTAATTAACCACAGGACCTCCACGATCCGTGACTGATCCTCGCTGCTGATATGATCTTTACCACCAGGAATTGCATTCAATTCCTGGATATTAGAGACTAAGTTGCAGCATTTCGCTATCAATTTCTTTTTGCGCCAGGTATATGCGGACTGAATCATAACTATGATTCCGGGACACACTAAATATGCTGGTTCTGTTAAGATATGAGGTTCTGAAACGAAACAGTTAGTCTAATTCCTGAAGTCACAATTTCGGCAATTTAATTGAACAATTATCATGCACAGTAATTTAATACAGAAATACAATATACCCGGGCCGCGCTATACCAGCTATCCAACCGTTCCGTATTGGGATGAGGAATCAATTACTCCGGACATATGGAAAGATACGGCTGTTCGGGCATTTCAAGAAAGCAATGCAAGTGAAGGTATCAGTTTATATATTCACCTGCCATTTTGTGAAAGTCTATGCACATTTTGCGGATGTCACAAACGGATTACCAAAAGACATAACGTAGAGTCGCCGTATATCGATGCCGTGCTGAGTGAGTGGAAGTCTTACCGGGAATTATTCTCCGAAACACCCCAAATTAAAGAAATTCACCTTGGTGGCGGTACCCCGACATTCTTCAGTCCGGATCACCTGAAAATGTTGATTGATGGCATTATGCAACATGCGGGCATAGCGGAAGGATATGAGTTCGGTTTTGAGGCGCACCCTAACAGTACAACTAAGGAACACCTGAAAACCTTATATGATTTAGGGTTCACAAGATGCAGTTTCGGCGTCCAGGACTACGATCCGATAGTGCAAAAAGCGATCAACAGGATTCAAAGTTTCGAACAGGTTAGGCGGGTAACAGACTGGGCCAGGGACACGGGCCATACCTCGGTCAGTCATGACCTGGTGTTTGGCTTACCGCATCAAACTCTGGAAAATGTAATTGATACGATCAATAAAACCAATGAACTGGTTCCAGACAGATTGGCATTTTACAGCTACGCACACGTTCCCTGGATAAAAGGTACCGGTCAACGTGGTTTTAGCGATGCTGATCTGCCTAAGAATGAGGTTAAAAGAGCGCTGTATGAATCGGGTAAGAAACTGTTCTCGGAATTAGGTTATGAAGAAATTGGCATGGATCATTTTGCCCTGAAGTCTGATTCCTTATTTGAATCATTACAAAACGGTAAATTACATCGTAACTTTATGGGATATACCGCGAGTAAAACCCAGCTAATGATCGGCCTCGGCATGTCGTCTATCAGCGACTCATGGTACGCCTTTGCGCAAAACGAAAAAACCGTTCCCGAGTACGAAGCACAGGCTAACAGGGGTGAGTTACCGATATTTCGAGGTCATTTATTAACCGATGAGGATCGCATCGTGCGGCAACATATTCTTAATATCATGTGCCATTTTGAAACCACGTGGGACAAACAGGATCGCCAGTTTCCCGAGTTGGAGGCGTGCCTGCTAAAGTTGCAGGAAATGGAGACCGATGGACTGGTAGAACTCGGTAACAATAAACTGGAAGTGCCGGAACATGCACGGCCTTTTGTTAGAAATATTTGCATGGCATTTGATTTGCGCTTGTTGCGTAAGGCTCCTGATACGAGAATTTTTTCGATGACGATATAAGCCCTTACCTGATTTGATCAGAGGTTTCCTGGTTATCTTCTAGCCCACATATTTCCCCTGATCTTCATTCCCCCTCATGCAACATGCGGGCTACCGCACTGTTCCCGTAATAAACACTTTTGGAGTTTATCAATTATGACCACTATAAATATCCAGTTCACCCTGTTCTCAGCGTTCTATTCACCGCTAATCGTCACCATGGCCGGTGGGTTTCTGAAACAGGAGGGCCTCGATCACGAATGGTCAGTTTCGCCACCGGGTAAATCGGCAGTGGATGCCGTTATTGACGGTAGCGCCCACGTTGCCCAGTCGGCAGCCAGCCATGGGTTCAATGCTTCGCCGCGGGGCGAACCACCCTATCCGCTGCATTTTGCCCAGGTCAACGAGATGGATGGGTTTTTTATTAGCGGCCGCGAAGCCGACCCAGATTTCTCATGGGATAAGCTTGAGGGTGCAGAAGTTGTCATGTTCAAGGCAGGCCAGCCGAACGCGATGTTTCGCTACGCCTGTTACAAGGCCGGGATCGACTACGATAAAATTATCCCGGTAACACCGGGTGGCCCAGATGATATCGACAAAGCCTTCAGAAGTGGGCAGGGGCAATACGTTCAGCAACAGGGACCCTATCCACAACAGCTTGAAACCGAAGGCCTGGGCAATATAGTGGCCCAGGTTGGCCCGCGCATCGGCCCCTGCGCTTTTTCTAGCCTTGCAGCCTCGCGCGCGTGGCTCGAAAGCGATATGGCCAAAGCCTTTACGCGGGCCTACACCAATGCCCGTCGATACCTGAACGAAGCTTCGGCCAAAGAAATTGCCGCCACTGAAAAACCGTTTTTCCCCGATATCGATGCGATCGCGTTAGAGAACTGCATCGCGACCTATCAGCAGTTGGGTTGCTGGACACCACACGTGGAAATAACCCGGGATGCTTATGAAGTAACTCTGGATGTATTCCAATATACCGGGGGTATCAGCGAACGAATTCCGTACGAGCTGGTTTGTGTGGCACCGCCAAAAGTAGAGCATTGAGGCTGGGTTGAGTGTTACCAGCCTGGACTTCTACGGCGTATCAATGGCTTGCACATGCGCATCGAAAGCTGGGTCATTCATCAGTGACTTGCAGCGCTCGAAACGATTAATCGAATAGGCCCAAAAATCCTCGGCCTGGTTGCCATTGCTGTGCTGGATCAGCCCCCAGAGTGTCCACAGCAGATCGCACATGGCTTTATAGATTACCATGCGGCCCATTTCCGCAGCAGCAGGTTCATTGCCGCAGTAAGCTCGCATTATTTCCGCATCCTGCGCGGGCGTGAAACCAGCCTCGACTGAAAGATCGCCCAGATCCCAGAAAGGGTCATTCATGCCGGAGTATTCCCAGTCTACGATCCACATGCGTTCTCCATTATCAAGGAAGTTTTCGCACAGCGGGTCACAATGACAGGGGGCCAGGGTCACCGGATTACGATCCAGCGCCTCACGTACCGGCTGTGCCGCTTTAACCACGTCAGAGTAACCCTCCGGCAGTTCGGCCTTCAGTTTGTCGAGAATGGCCAGGTAATCGTCGATCATCGCGAAAAGCTCAAAGCGAAACTGGAACGGCTCACCACGGCTATGCATTTGCTTCAATGCCTCGCCTGCACGCGCCGCTGACCCAGGTCGGTGCCCGAATTCATCCGGCGTCATGGTTACGATGTCATCAATGTGGCGTGTCAGCATGACACCGGATTCGGTGTCTGCATAAATCACTTCTGCGGAGACTCCGGCTCTAGCGGCCACTTTCGCGTTGTGAATTTCAACAGCACGGTCGATGTATTCCTCGGTTCCCTTACCTGGAATTCGAAGCACATAATGATCTTCCGCGGTATCGATGCGAAATACCAGGTTCGTCAAACCACCGAGCCTCTGGGTTTTATAACTGTCTGCCACCATTGCTTCAAAACCCGGGATCGCGGTCAGTGTTTGATGAATCTCCGCTAACATGTCATTCATATCCTCATCTCCAGTTCCAGGTTGAGAGCCAGTCTTTTATATCGCTTCCAACTGATGCCGCATAAACGCGACATTGGTAATCAGTCCAGGCAACAGCCACTGGAATAATCGGCACATGTGGATGACTTCATCGAGGCTGCCATCGGCTTCGGCGGCCCGTCTAAGTGCCTCCGAAGACAGGCCGCCCGGATTCGGGAGTTCCTCTGCGGCGAGTTTTGCGACGCGTTCGTGGCAGGCCTGGCACACCGCTTCGTGTGCCTCGGTTACCACCGACTCGCGTAGATCGTTCCATGCCAGGGCGAAGTAACTCGGCCAGCGTGCAAATGCGCGGTAATCGGTATTGACGAAAGGTAGTTTTAAACGCTGCTTGACGTCTTCATAAACTGCGCGCGTGGGTTCATCGGCGTGGTGTGCCTCCATCAACAGGAAAGGTACCTGTACGTCGGGTGCATGGCGTTCCGCGTAGGGTTCAGCGGCGGTTTCATCGCTCATGTCACCGACTTCCAGCAAATGCCGTACGATTGCAGCTATGATCACATAGGGTTGATTGCCGTGCGAAAACACGGTGTTCATTTCACGGATATTGTTGATCTCGCGTGACGCATAGCCGAGATCAGTCAATGCCTCCACCAGCGGTTTCGGATTCAATTGCGCGGTCTCTACTTCGACTAATTCGCGCAATTCGAGAAATGCCTCGACGAATGGCCGGCTTTCACAAAGTGGTTTAAGACCGCGCCATAATTCACCAAAAAAGTTCGGATAATGGCTGTAAGCCATGGTTACCACGCCCATCCACGGTACCTGAAGTACGCGCTTGGTATCTTCATACCATGCTCCGCGTTGACCGCTAGCGAGGTATTCGGGTAACGGATGAATTGCAGGAATGGGGTCGGGGCGTAATCTCTCGATATAGGTCATATTGATTCTCTTTAATATTATTCTGGCATCTCCTGGGTTTTAGACCGTATCATGAAATGGAAATTCAGCGCCAGTTTTACTCGCACCGCTATTGGGCAAACATTGGCCGTCCAGATTAATACTATTCGAGAGGAGACCCTGATTAATGAACATCGATTTGGCCGCTGTGCGAGCCGATACGCCGAACTGTGAAAACCTGTTGCACTTTAACAACGCAGGTGCATCGCTAGCACCACAACCAGTTTATGACGCGGTGATCGCGCATCTCGATCTCGAGCAGCGCATCGGCAGTTACGAGGCAGAAGAGGCCGCATCGGCAACGCTTACAGATTTCTACGATGCGATAGCAGAAATGCTTGGCTGCCATCGTGACGAGATAGCATATGTCGAGAACGCGACGCGTGCCTGGGATATGGCGTTTTACTCACTGCCGCTTAAAGCGGGTGATCAAATTCTCACGCATTCGAGTGAATACGCGTCGAATTACCTGGCTTACCTGCAACTGGCCCAGCGGCGTGGACTGAAGATCGATGTCGTCCCATCCGATACCTATGGTCAAATCGACGTCGCCGCACTGGAATCGATGATCAACGAAAACACACGCCTTATTTCAATCAATCATATTCCCACTCAAAGCGGGTTGGTCAACCCGGCTGAGAAAGTCGGTGAAGTGGCTAGCAGGCACGGAATTTTTTACCTGCTCGACGCCTGTCAGTCTGTCGGCCAGATGCCGATCGATGTGAGTCGGATAAAATGCGATCTGTTAACCGCCACAGGCCGGAAGTTTCTACGTGGCCCACGTGGCACTGGTTTTCTTTATGTGCGCCGCTCGATTCTCGACAAGCTCGAGCCACCGTTCATCGACTTGCGATCGGGAAACTGGATCGATGCGGACAGATTCGAGTTCGCGCCTGGTGCAAAACGTTTCGAAAACTGGGAAAGCTACGTCGCGGGCAGAATTGGCTTAACCCACGCAGTACGCTACGCACTCGACATAGGTCTCGATAACATCCAGAGCCGTGTCGTCGGACTCGCGGAACAGCTACGTACCCGGTTAGCACAGGTCAAAGGCGTAACCGTAAAAGATCCTGGCGAAAATAAATGCGGCATCGTAACCTTCGACAAGCAGAACGAAGACGCATTTGCGCTGGCTGCACGTTTACGCGCCAGGCAAATTAATATTTCGGTCACCACATTGGCAAGCGCTAGACTCGATAGCCGATTTGGTGAACAGCAGAAATTTGCACGCGCATCGGTGCATTATTTTAATAGTAAGGAAGAGGTCGAGCGGTTTTGCGGGGTCGTTACGGGTTAAAACGCCCCTCCACGTTTAAGCGCCATGTATTCGCTGATCAGGGCCGAGTGCAAATAGGATGGCTCGGTGTCGGCGACTATGACGTGATCGCTTCGCAATGCCGCGAGCATCGCTGCCTGTTTTTGCCGATGCTGGCCGGCGCCGCAATAACTGAGTGCATCTTCGATTGACTCGATTTCCCTGTGTTGCGCCTCGGTGAGCGCCTGTTGGCGCATGCAGGCGACCAATACCAGGTGATGCTGGGATAGCATTTTTGCCGCCTTCGACAAGTCATCGCGGTCTTCGGGTTCGATCGATGAAATCAAAATAATCAGCGAACGCTTCGACTGACGTGTCATCAATTGTTGTGCTACTTCGAGATAGTCACTGGTGTCCAGTGAACTGTCCAGGTCGTAGACCTGGTCGAGCAGGTGGCTGATCTGATGCCTGCCCTTGATTGGCGGTACCCATCGCTGCTGCCCGGCAAAGCTGAGCAGTCCGACCTTGTCACCCTGGCGAAGTGCGACAAAAGCGGAAAGCAGAAGTGCATTGAGGGCGTGGTCGAAGTGGCTGATATCACCGTCTTTGGCGCGCATCCGGCGCCCGCAGTCGAGTAGAAAAATGACTTGCTGATCGCGTTCTTCCTGGTATTCGCGTGAAATTGGCCGGTTGAATTTCGCAGTTGCGCGCCAGTCGATCTGGCGTAGGGAGTCGCCGACACGAAAGTCGCGTAACTGGCGAAAATCGGTTCCGTCACCCCGGCGTTGGCTCAATTGCACGCCCCAGTCACTGTACAACAGATCGCTATTGATAAAAGACTTTTGAAAAAGTGGTTTGTAATTGGGATAAATTTTTGCCTTTTCGGATTCGCAGAAGTAAGTGTTTTTCTCCCATAATTTCAGTGACGACATGATGCGACAAAAAACCTGGCCGAATTCGGCGAGCCCGCGTTGAAGTGGAATAACCTGGTAGCGAAACACCGCATGCTCGCCGGGTGCAATCTGAGCCTCTACCGGCAGGCCCCTTATCTGTATCTGCGAGGATGGTGAATCGGTCAGGCAAAGCTGCTGCGGCCTGGCCGATTGATTGCTTACCTTGATGGTTACTTTTTGCCGCACTCCGAGAGCGAGATGCGAATCGAGCATTCGTGTCACTTTTAAATTTGGCTGGGTGTATTTGGCGATGAGGTAGTCGAGCAGGGCTAGCATGCCCAGCACCACGGCGTATGACCAGAACACAAACCGGAGCTCTGCTGTTTTATGCCATTCAATAACGCCAGCCACGGCGGTGAGCAGGCCGAGCACGATCCAGACCGACAGCAGTAGCAGAAGACGTGGCGAAGGTCTCATGAACGTGGTGCGTCAACCTTTTCTATTAGTGTGCGCAGCACGTCGTCAGCATTTAAACCATCGATTTCTACTTCGGGTGCGAGAATCACACGGTGGCGGAGAACAGCGAGTGCCATCGATTTCACATCGTCCGGGGTGATAAAATGCTCACCATTCATGAGGGCGACTGCCTTGGCGCATTTCAACAGGGCGATACTGGCACGCGGCCCTGCACCATGACGCAACAGGGTCGTATTTCGTGTCTCGCGGGCAAGATTGATGGCGTAGGCCGCGACGCTTTGGTCGACGTCGATCGACGCACATTGATTTTGTGCGGCGGTCACATCGATGAGAGCTTCTCCCGCGTCATCCTCGTCTACTGTCTCCTGTGCAGCGTTGCGGGTGGCGAGCAGGATTTCGTCGTCGGCCTGCGGATAATCGATATTGATCTTGATCACAAATCGATCAAGCTCGGCCTCGGGCAGGGCGTAGGTACCTTCCTGCTCTATCGGGTTTTGTGTTGCCAGTACCATGAAGGGTTTTGCTACTTCGAGGGATTTGCCATCGAGCGTCACCTGATATTCCTGCATCACTTCTAATAGTGCGGCCTGGGTTTTTGCAGGAGCACGGTTAATTTCATCGGCGAGCAGCAGGTTGGTGAATACCGGTCCTCGTTTAAGTATAAATTTGCTTTGTGCCATATCAAACATGACATGACCGGTGACGTCACCCGGCATTAAATCGGGCGTGAACTGGATACGTTTGAAAGTTCCCCCGATGCCCGAGGCCAGTGCTTGCACCAGTAAGGTTTTACCCAGGCCCGGTACACCTTCGATGAGTACGTGTCCACCTGCGAGCAACGCTATCAAAACCTGTTCGACGACTTTCGACTGGCCGATTAAATGCCGGTTAACGTGTTCTTTCAGTCGGTTTAACGACGTGGATACGGCTTCGAGATTTGTTGTTGAGTGATTCATAATGATTGCTCGATATATTTTAATAGTTTCACAGTACGTACGAATGATGTTTCGTTGAAGTCTTTCGCATTCAGCGCGATATTCACGGTCGCTACTTCGAGGCCGCAGTGGCGGCTGATAAGCTCGATCTGTCGTTCCGGGTCCCTGCTGGCGCTGGCGAATTCGGGTAGTAAGATACTGGCGCGGCGAAATATTTGATGCCGCACCGGCTCAATCAGTTGTTTGCTTGCCTTGCGCTGCCATAGATAGTTCGCGGTGGCAGAAAAATGCTCGCTCAATGCGCGTCCACCGCTGGTGTCGCGTGGCACAATACGGCCAAATCGATGACCTAGATACCAGAGGCAGGGGACTACGAATAATCCCAGGGCGATCAGAAACTCGGGTGCGTTGTTTGCTATCAGGACCCAGATAGAGTCACGCAGAGTCGGGTGCAGGATAGCGAAGTCACCGTCCTTTGAACTCAGCACCCAGAGCAGGTAGGCGTGATCGTATTGGTCGATTCGGGAGGAGGTCCAGATGCTCGGGTCTGAAATAATCGTTAACAGCCCGCTACCCACATTAAATTGCATCAGGTGTATACCGTATTCGGATGCTGACCAGCTAAATGGTTGCGGAATCGATTCGTCGACATCTATTCCATCCGAGTAGGGATGAGTTAATACTCGATACGACCCAAATGCGATTTCCAAATTACCGATATCGTCACCAAAATCGATGGTCGTCAGGGAGTCATTTTCGCCAGCAAATTGCGCGATTTCTTCGGGGGTCTTGCCCTCGTCAATTTGCTGGTTATATTTGCGTAATGATTCGCTGATCGATGGTTTGCCTTTCTCGGAACTGGCATCCTTATCCTGCTGGTCGTCACCTGCCGGGTCTTCATCCTCTGTATTGTTATTTTGGCCGCGCCAGGTCACGCCGACGTTAAATTCTTCGAGTAGCAGGTCATGCGAATTGCCGATTGAATTGGCTGTTACGATAAGATTGCCGCCATTTCCTAGCCAATTCAACACCTGCTCAAGTTGGCGCGGGTTGACTACTTGATTCGCATCGGTGATCAGCACAGTGGCAACCCCGTCAAGCGTATTGAGCCCGATAAGGCTGTCAGCTTCAACCGAGTCTATGCCGCTTTGTTGCATAAATTGTTGCGCCGCCAGATAAGGGTTGCGTAGCGCCTGCAACGACCATGAGGTTTGTTCTTTGTCATCATAAAACTCGATGCTGGTATAAATTCCCCAGCCAAGCAACGCGATGACCGCGAGGCCGATAATAAGCAACAACCTGGCGCCAATATTAGAGTGCATCTGCCATTTCCGCCGACCAGCCTTCGCACAAATTTTCTATTGCCTCATTCGAGGGTAATTCGTGGCCATAGGCCAGGTGGCACCAGATACGAGTAAGTCCGACAAAATAATTGCTCAGGGAATCTATTCCACGCGACTTTACCAGGGTGGCGCATTCGGCCTCGGTATAACTGGATTTAAACGCCAGTGCATGCTGTTCTATCAGGCGTGAAAGGGAAGCCCGGTACAACAGTCCGAGCGCATCGCGATGACGATTGTCGTGCCAGAACGACATGACCTGTGCGGGAATATCGTCTGGAAGGCTCTCGGGCCGGACATCTAGACCAAACATAACTTCCGGTGTCGACTCTCTTTTTTGGCCGCGTTGCAGGCTTCGAATAGGCCCGCGAAACCGGTATAAAAGATAAACAAACAAAACAACTGCCAGCGTTATGAGTAATAATTTTAGCCAGGCGGCAGTTGTCTGCAGTGTGTTTTCGCTGTCAGAATTACTACCAAAATCGACGTTATTTTCCCACCACTCGATAAAATTAATCAACCACTCGGGAATCTTATCTTCATTTTCTTCAATCAGGTTTTTAAAACGCCATTCACGCACACTTATTTCCTGGCCGAAATCCTCTCCCTGTAATACTTCATCGATCAGTTGGCTCGCCGATGTATTGTCATGATTGACTTCAGCGTAACTGGTCGATGGGGTTGTCAGTGTGATTAGGATTGCCAGCAATGCTGCCGACATTAACTGCCCTATTTTTTGCGTCGATTGGTGCTTGCGATTCGCCAGATTTCGAAAAGTGATCTCGATGTCCCAGGCTTCCAGCTCTATGCGCCGATTTAAATACAGGGCAAAACCCGCCATAGTATGAAAAGGCATGACCAGGGTCATGGCGATAAACCAGCAGACTGTATATAACCATTGGCCCGCAAGGGTCAGTTCTTCGACCGTATCAACAACTTTTAATCCAAAATCGTCGGGGATGAAAAAAAGAACCAATGCGGCGATGCCGGAACAGCAAATCCACTCGAAACAAAAACAAATGGCCTGATTGCCCACCGCAATATCATTATGTTTACCGTGCAATACCCTGAGGCGGCTACTGCGCGCTTTTCCGCTCAACCCTTCGAGAACCGTTACCGGGGCGTCGAAGGCGCGTTGAAAAGACAAGCGTCGCCATAATAACCAGGGAATCGTATCTTTTAGGTAAAGCGATTTGGCCTGCCAAAGTATTTCGACCTGACCCGACTCATCACCAAACACCATTCGA
>Ga0164320_10000427_pt1 | contig 13565 bp, 8 predicted proteins | sample GuaBasSediGuay11_FD_113736 | JGI IMG/M metagenome (GOLD analysis project Ga0164320, IMG submission 113736) | Subseafloor sediment microbial communities from Guaymas Basin, Gulf of California, Mexico - Guay11, Core 4567-28, 0-3 cm | ecosystem: Environmental > Aquatic > Marine > Hydrothermal vents...
CCAGGCGGCCAAGCTGGCTATGGTGGGTGAAATGTCAGCCAGTATCAGTCATGAATTGAATAATCCGTTGGCCGCGATCCGTAGCTATGCGGATAATGCCAGGCAGCTGCTTGCCAGGGACAAAGGTCGAAAGGTGGACGAAAACCTGGAGCGTATCGCCGGGCTGACCGAGCGAATGGCGAAAATCAGTACGCAGCTCAAGTTTTTCTCACGTAAATCGAGTGGACGGCTGGAGCCGGCAAACCTGAACCCCGTGATTCAAACGGCAATCGAGATTACGAGACCCCAGTACCGGAAAACACACATTCAGATCGACACGCATGGCGTAGCACCCACTATTTATGCCGCTGTGGATTCGAATCAGCTGGAACAGGTCTTGATCAACCTGATCAGTAATGCCTTCCATGCCATCGGTGATGAAAACGATGGCGAAATCAGCATCAGTACGGAACAGGCCGAAGGCCTGGCTTTGATTCATGTCGATGACTCCGGACCGGGTATCGATGAAAAGGATTTATCGCGCATATTCGAACCCTTTTTCACGACCCGGGAATCAGGCCTGGGATTGGGTCTTTCCATTTCGGCGAGAATTGTTGCCGGCATGAACGGCAAGTTGTCCGCGCGGAATTTAACCGAAGGTGGCGCCCGATTCACCATATCGCTGCCGAGCAGCAGTCAATCCGATGACAGCAACTGACGTTTATTTCATCGATGACGAGCTGGACCTGCGTCTGGCCAATGAACAGACCCTGGAACTGGCCGGTTTCAACGTGGCACTGTTCGAAAAAGCCGAAGACGTGCTGCCTCTGCTCGACGAGCAGGTCAGCGGTGTTGTCGTCAGTGACATCCGCCTGCCGGGTATGAGTGGCATGGATTTGTTGCAGGAATTGCAGCGAGTCGATGCCAGTCTGCCGGTTATCCTGATTACCGGTCATGGCGATATTTCCATGGCAGTCGATGCAATGCAGAAAGGCGCCTACGACTTTATCGAAAAGCCTTTCTCGTCGGGGCGCCTGGTGGATACGGTCAGGCGGGGACTGGAAAAAAGGCGCTTAACGCTGGAAAACCGCGACTTGAAGATCGAGTTGAATGGCCAGGCCACCCTGGGTCCGAGGCTCATCGGCAAAACAGCGGTGATGAAATCGCTGCGCCGTTCGATCAATCAGCTCGCCGATACCGCGGCGGATATTTTGCTGATGGGAGAAACCGGTACGGGAAAGGAACTGGCCGCGCGCTCTCTGCATGAGCAGAGTTCGCGCCGGGAGCGGAACTTCGTCGCCATCAACTGCGGCGCGATTCCGGAAAACCTGATCGAAAGTGAACTGTTCGGCCATGAGAGAGGCGCATTTACCGGGGCCGAAACCCTGCGCATCGGCAAGTTCGAATATGCCGATCGGGGAACGGTGTTTCTCGATGAAATCGAATCCATGCCCCTGCCGGCCCAGGTCAGGTTGCTGCGTGTTTTGCAGGAGCGCGGGTTGGAACGGCTGGGCTCGAACGAAGGCATCGATCTGGATATCCGCATCATTGCCGCCAGCAAGGTGGATCTGAAAGCGGCCGCGGAACGGCGCGAGTTCCGTGAAGATCTGTTTTACCGGTTAAACGTGGTGACGCTGGAATTGCCGCCGCTGAGGGCGCGCCGGGAGGACATCCCCTTATTGTTTCAGCATTTTTTGTTGGTCGCCGCCGCCCGCTACGGCAAGGAGGCTCCCGCCATGCCGCAGGACTTCAGTCGCAACCTGATGTCCTATAACTGGCCCGGCAATGTCAGGGAGTTGCGTAATGCAGCGGAGCGTTTTGTCTTGCTGGGCGATGAATCCGGCCTGCAGCTCAACGATCAAAGCGGCAACTCCCCCTATGTGCCTATGACCTTGCCGGAAAATGTCGAAGCCTTCGAACGGGCCCTGATCGAACAGGCGCTTTCCGAATCGGGGGGCGCCATCAAGCAAACCATGGAACTGCTTGGACTGCCGCGAAAGACCCTGTATGACAAGATGCAGAAATACGGTCTCGATAAACGAAGATACAAGTGATTTTCGCCCCGTTGCCGCCGGGTAACGGGTAGATAACCCCACTTTCAATGCGCTCAAATGGGTGGTATTCCCCCCAAACACGATTCCCCGATGTTTTCACACCCTCCTGTTATTGTTTTTAATATCAATCATTTACAAAAATGTTTCGTAATCTGTCCATGTTGGCCCGATATTTGCAAAATTAGTATTTCACAATACATTTATTGCTCTAATCGATGAGCATTTATTACTACACATATCAGGAGGACATTTTATGAATATCAAACGCAGATCTTTTATGGTCGCGGGTTCGGCACTGCTGGCAGTCAGCATGTTGGCGCCGGTTGCCGCGACCGCTAAGGAAAGAGTGGTTTTCACCGGCGGGCCCGCTGGCGGTACTTTCCAGGTGGTAGCGAATGCAATGCAGGTCTACGATCCGATCAAGGCATCGCCTGATTTCAAAGTCAGGGCCCAGTCATCGGCCGGTTCGGTCGAAAACCTGCGCAAGGTGAATTCCGGAAAGGCGCAGATGGGAGTGGTTTACTCCGGACATGTCTATCTGGGCAGAAATGGCCAGATGAAAAACGACCCCAAAAAATATGAAGACGTCATGGCGGTTGCCTGGCTTTATGGCGCTCCGGCACAACTGGTAGTGCGCAAGGACTCGGGCATCAAGAGCACCGCCGACCTCGCCGGCAAGAAGGTTGGCGTCGGCAACGCGGGCTCGGGCGCTTTCGCTAACTGCGAACTGTTCTTTACCCACCTGGGGATCTGGGACAAGGTCGAGCGCAATGCGATGGGTTACAATGACGCGGCCCAGGCCTTCGGCAACAAGCAGTTGGACGCCTTCTGGCTGTTTACCGCCTTTCCCAGCGGCGCGGTCATCATGGCGGCCCAGACCAACGATATCGAACTGATCGACCTCGGTATGGATGCCGAAAAATCAGGCTTTTTCGACAAGTACCCCTATTTTTCCAAGATCACGGTGCCGGCGGAAACCTATCGCGGTGTCAGCAACGAGAGCCCTTCGTTTCAGGATTCCGCGCTATGGGTAGCTAACGCGAAGGTATCGGATGACACGGTTTACAATATGTTGTCGATGATTTACACCGACGAGGGCCTGGCCCACATGCTGGAACAGAAAAAGACCTTCAAGAACATGAGCGTGGATACCGGCGCCCAGGGCGTCGTGACGCCATGGCACCCCGGTGCGGTCAAGTTCTGGAAAGAAAAGGGTATGATGTAACGGTTCAATCCGGGGGCGGGTTGTTTCCGCCCCCGTCAAATAGCGCTGGATGTCGACGCAGGGATGCTTGACTTGAACAATAATTGAAGAGGGGGGAGCGCTCATGCGAGTAGACGAAATGAACAAGGTCGAACAGGTATTGTTCGACACCATGGCACTCGGTCTAGTGCTTTTTTATTCCTATTCGGCCGTTATTTCCCCGGCTGCCACCCAGTATCATCGTGGCATCTATGTCGTCATCACCTATATCCTGGTGTTCCTGGTGTATCGCTCCGCCGGTCGAGTCGGGCGCGCTTTCGACTTTGTACTAATCCTGGGCTCGATCGTGACCCTGGGTTACTGGATCCTCAATTTTGAAGTGATCAACTATCGCGCCGGCGCCGAGACCGAGCTCGATAAATGGATTGCGATGGTGGGCGTGCTCATCGGCATAGAGGTGGCGCGCCGGGTCGTCGGCATCATCTTTGTCATCATGGGCACGATCATGATCCTGTATGGCATTTTCGGTGATTACCTACCCGAACTGATTGCTCACGCCGGCGATACCTTCCCCGATCTGTGCACCAGTATTTTTTACAAGAGTGACGGTGTTTTCGGCATTATGGCCAACGTCCTCGCGACCTATATTATTCTGTTTGTAATATTTGGCGCCTTCCTCCAAAAGAGCGGCGCGCAGCGCTTCTTCATCGATCTTCCACTGGCCGCGGTCGGCCACAAGATAGGCGGCCCCGGCAAGGTGGCGGTTATCGCCAGCGGCCTGTTCGGTTCTATTTCGGGCAGCGCCATCGCCAACACGGTGTCTACCGGCGCCTTTACCATTCCGATGATGAAAAAGGCGGGTTTCGAGAAACACGTCGCCGGCGGCATCGAACCTGCCGCATCGCTTGGCGGAATGTTCATGCCACCCATTATGGGCGCGGGTGGCTTCATCATGGCGGAGATGACCGGGCTGCCCTATTCGCAGATCATGCTGGTGGCGATATTCCCGGCGCTGATGTACTTCTTCAGCGTCTTCATGATGGTTCATTACTACGCCAAGAAGAACAACATCGTCGGCGAGAAAAGTGAAAAAAGCGCCTCCGAAATATTCAAGAAAGAGTGGTATTACATACTGCCACTGTTGGGGATCACGATTTTGATGCTGATGGGTTTCTCACCCGGTTACTCGGCCATTCTGGGTATCGTTACCTGCATCGCCGTCAGCTGGTTCAAGAAAGATACCCGCATCGATGCCAGGGGCTTCGTGGCCGCATCGCGGGCAGGCGCCGAGGCGAGCCTGAAAATCGGCGCGACGGTCGGAGTCATCGGCATCATCATCGGGGTCCTGACTTACAGCGGGCTCATACTGACATTCGCGGACATCGTCATCGAACTGGCCGCTGGCAAGCTGTACTGGACCATCCTGCTAATCGCCCTGGCCTCGCTGGTGCTCGGCATGGGTGTCCCGGTGACCGCAGCCTATTTGATAACAGCCGTGGTTGCGGTCCCGGCCCTGACCCATCTCGGCGTCAATTTGCTGGCGGCGCATATGATCGTGTACTGGCTGTCGCAGGATTCCAATATTACGCCGCCGGTGTGCATCGCCGCCTTTGCCGGCGCTACCATCGCCAAGGCCAACATGTGGGCGACCGCGTGGATTGCGTTCAAGTTCGCCAAGTTCCTTTACCTTGCGCCGTTCATATTCGGCTACGTGCCGGCCTTTTCACTCGACGGCAGTTCGACCGATATCCTGATCACTTTCGTGCTGGTATTTTTCGCTACCTGGGCCTATAGCTGGCTCCTGAGCGGTATCTGGATGAAGCGTAAATTGCAGGCCTCTGCAGGAGAATAACAAAGTGTCTAGCCAGAACCCTTTACCAGTAGTCGAATACAGAAAAATTCTCTATGTCACCGACCTGTCCGAATCCGGCCGGCAGGCATTCCCTCATGCCGTTGCCATTACGCGCCGCAATAACGCTCAACTGACGGTTTTCCACGTGGTCGACAACCGTGACCTGCAAAGCCTGGAGAGCTATATCAGTAGTGAATTGTGGGAAGAGCTAAGCAACAGAAACCTGGACGATGCAAGAAAGATGCTGCTCAGCCGCAAGCGTGACGATTTCGCCATCAAGAATGTCGAACAGTTTTGTGAAGACTGCCTCGTGAATCAGCCCGAGCAGCCCGTGCTGAGCTATGAAGTAAAAGTGGAGACCGGCGAACGCCTGGAACAAATACTTGAGGAAGCACATGACGGCGGATACGATTTACTGGTCATCAGTAAACACGGCAACCGCGCATCGGTAAAGGATGCGGTCATGGGCGATACCACTCGGCGAATTATGCGCCGCTGCAGGATTCCCGTACTGGTGGTGCCGCTGAACGAATAACAGGCTGATTCGAATCTATCGGGATAACTGGCCCAGGCTTTCCTGTGCCTTTTCGTATCCCAGCTCTATCATTATTTCCCTGCGAAATTGGCTGGCGGTGCTATATTAACAGGTATCTGCTTCCGGTATTTGTCGACAGCGATTGAGTTAGACATATACTATTGAAGTTTGTTACTAATCATAAATTGTAAGCATTGCCAGGGCTACCCAGGGAGACATAGGTACAGGCGAAGGATCCGGAGAGCGGGGTTTACAGTAGAATAAAAGGCCTAAAGTATTGGTTTTCGATGACGACCCTACAATAAGTACCAATGTGCACCTGTCTGCTATAGCCGAGTCTATCCCGGGCGTCGTCTACCAAAGAATTGTTTCTCCCGATGGCGATATTCGCTATACCTATATTAGCGAAGGGGCCAGGGATCTATTCGGCGTCCCACCTGAAGAGATTCTAAAAGATCCCAACGCCCTGTTCGATATATTCACGCCCGAATACCACGCGACTTTTCGCGAAAAGCTGTTGACAGCGGCCAGGGAATTAACAATGTGGGATGTCGAAGCCTCGATAATTACCCGCGAGGGGAAACGCAAATATACCCATGCCATAGCCCGTCCGTCGCAGCAGGAGGATGGTTCAGTCGTGTTTAATGGTGTGATTCTCGATGCAACGAGAAGTCGTCAAGCCGAAATCATGGTTCAGCACTTGGGGCGAATTCTTGACCGTTCTTCGAACGAGGTCTACGTATTCAATTATGACGATTTAAAGTTTGTTCAGGTCAACCAGTCGGCAGTTGATAATCTTCAATACACGCAGGATGAATTGATATCGATGACGCCAATGGATCTGGCAACGGATTTCGGTGATGACCTCCTCGCCAGGTTTCTCGAACAATTGCGTAGTGGAAAGCAAAACGAAATTAGTTTCGAAACCACCCACCGTAGAAAAGACGGCACAAGCTATCCGGTCGATGTTACTTTGCAGATATCACGCGAGCAATCACCGCCTTGTTTTGTGGCAATAGTACAGGATATCAGTGAGCGTAAGCGAGCCGAGGATCATATTCGGCGACAGGCTAGCTATGATGCGTTGACGGGGTTACCTAACCGAACCGTTTTTTTCGATCACATGACAATGGCAATTGCCAACTCGTCCAGGTACGGTAAGAATTTCGCGGTATTATTCGTCGACCTTGATCGGTTCAAGGACGTCAACGATAGTCTTGGACACATAATCGGTGACGAACTTCTCAAAAAGGTCGGTTTCCGTCTGAAAACAAGCATCCGGGCTATTGATACAGTAGCCCGATTCGGCGGTGACGAATTTACCATTATATTGCCCGAGATTACTCGCGGTCACGATGCGGCAATAATCGCGGAGAAAATTCTCGAGAGGCTTTCCACGGTCTTCGCCATCGAAGACCAGGAATTATTTATCGGCGCCAGTATCGGCATAACGGTTTACCCAAACGATGCCAGTGATGAAATTACCCTGCTGCGAAATGCCGATATGGCAATGTACAAGGCAAAGGAAGAAGGGCGCAACACTTACCGGTTCTTCTCTCCAGAGATGAGCGCCAAGGCCACCAGCCGCATGCAGATGGAGGGTGATTTGCGTCGCGCCCTCGCGGGTGACGAGCTATTTCTTCTCTACCAGCCCATTGTCGGTATCTCATCCGGTGAGGTGACAGGCATGGAAGCACTGGTGCGCTGGGACCATCCGCAGCACGGATTGATATCGCCCGATGAGTTTATTACCCTGGCCGAGGAAACTGGCCTGATAGGCCCTATCGGTGAGTGGGTACTGGGTGCCGCCTGCAGACAGGCTAATGACTGGCTTAGCGAAGGATTATCGGAACTAAAACTTTCTGTCAATGTATCAAGCCGGCAGTTGAAGCACGGGCTCACTGGTGAAACCATTGCTCGTCAACTCGAAGAAACCGGTTTCCCGCCAGCGTCTTTAACGCTTGAAATTACCGAAAGCCTCTTCATGGGTGATTCCCCGGAAGCCATTGCATGGCTTGGCGCTATCCGGGAATTGGGGATCAGCCTTTCGATAGACGATTTTGGGACCGGTTTTTCTTCGCTCAGTTACCTGAAAAATATTCCAGCCGATTTCGTAAAAATAGACCGCAGTTTCATAATTGGCTTAACAGAAAACCCCAAGGACCAGGCAATGGTCAAGGCCATCGTCTCTCTGGCGCATGCCATGGGGTTCCAGACAGTCGTGGAAGGGGTTGAGACAAAGGAACAGTTAGAATTCGTGAAACCTCTGGAGTGCGGCTATATACAGGGTTTCTACTACTCACCGCCCCTGTCAGCAGTCGAATTTAGACAGTTCCTGAAGGACTTCAAGGGACTCTGATTTCATCGATTTGTCGTTGCGGTCATATTATTAAAAAGACGCTTTGTCTAACGCCTGAACTTTTGCGGAAATCAGTCCTGGTTGTCGACCAGCTTACCCCGGTGACGCACCATTTTACCTTCATAGTCGTACACAAAACTGGCACTCTCGAAAAAACTGAACGGAATGTCCATACCGATCTCACGCGCTTTACGCCAACTAATCGCGATGTCTGGCGGAGATACAATGCCTACCTTGAGGTCTCCGACCTTTACCTTAGCGGATAACACGTCAATACCGTAAAATGCGGCCAATTGAGCATTGCTGTCGAAGGTAATGCCGATTGCCATGACAGCGCTGTCGTCACCCGCTTTAACCACATCGGGCACCAGGCTGAGCACTGGAACCCGATCGGAATGTTGGTTAATCGTCTGGATTTCCCGGAATACGGCAGTACTGCCGGTGATCCAGAAGATGCTGTCTTCCAGCAGGGGATCACTTTTTCGCATCTTGCTGACTGCGCCCTGGACCTTTACGGCGAGTTCTTCCCTGGCGCGTTGCGGATCATCTATACCCACATTGATTACCTGAATTCCGAATGGACGGACATACTCGGCAATGGGTTTGGCCTGTGTCTCAACCGCACTCAGGTTCTTGTTATTGACGAGAATGCCAAGGTTTTTCAAATCAGGCTTGAGTTCGAGTATGTAGGCCATTTGTGATTCCACCGGCATATTAAGCGATGTAAACGCAAAGTTAGTGCCGCTGCCCTGGTCATAGTTGTCGATTTGACCCAGGGCCACAGGGTCCTTGGAACAAACCGACACCACGGGTATGTCCCCGCCATTATAGGCTGCAAATATCCAGGCGGTGGACTCGGATCCCATCGAAAAAATCAATTCGGCATCCCATTGGGCGGCCATATCAAGCCCTTTCTGGCCACGCTCTGCATCTTTTCGGAAATTAAATACGATAAATTCAGCGTTGATGCTTCTTTCATCGAACACATTAAGAATAGAAGTGATAGCGGTGTTATAGGCTGAAGAGCGGCGCGGATAAAATACAAAAATACGCCGCGCGGCCTCACCGGGGACTGTTCCTTCAGGGTGGATTATTACCTGGTAAGGGTCACCTTCTACTGCGGAAAAAGTCCAGGTCGGTGTGACGTTATTGTCGTATCCAAACCAGTCCTCATAATGATTAGCCGCGGTTGCTGTTTCCAGGCAGGACAGTATTGCGCTTGCAGCAAGTACAACGATGCCAAGCATTATCTGGCGAGATGGTTTCATGGTAATCCTCCTCACTGAGAATATCCCGCCGCATAGCCAGGGGAGCGGGGTTGAGCAGAGCCGATGATAAACATTAGTCCGAAAATCATTATGATGCCGCCTATCCAGGCGAGGACCATGGCATCTTGCCCTCCGATTATAAAAAGCTGCCCAATTAACACCGGACCGGCTATGTGGCCAATACGCTCCATGAGTCGGTAGGTAGCAGTAGCAGTGCTGGGCCCGATCTTTTCTGCCAGATTGGATTCCGCGATATGAGTTACGACCGGCGCGTTTATCATTCCATGGGAAAGTCCGGTTATTGCAACACCAACAATCAGGATGGTGGTAGAAAAATTCTCGCGGTTGCTGAGTTGGGCAAACCCCTCCCAGTCTGCCAGGCCGATTAGTACCAGACCCAGTCCACTGATCATCGAGCCCCAAAATAATACGATGTGGCTTTGGCCCACGCGATCGACCCACCTCGAAACATAGTGGGTAGAAAGAAGCACGCAAACACCGTAAAGCATGATGATCTGACCAATGTCCTCCTGGAAATATTTTTTCTGGGAGAGCAGCAGGGGCAGGGCAAAGATGATGACACCCGTCAAAACCATTTTCGCGGGAATACCTACCAGTAATATTGTCTTTAAAAATTTCAGGCTGCGTGAGACCAGGGCCATGTTCCTGCCAAGTGCGCGTATGGTGGAGGTCAGACTCGACTCGCCGGTAATCGTTGGCATTATCGAAGGAACCATGGCCACGGTGTAGATGGCCATAGCGATACCGAAGGCGGCACTGAGCAGGAATACTCCTCGCTCCCCCATATAGGGAACAAGTAGTGAACCGATGGCAAGGCCGGAAATCATGCCACCCTGAAACCCGAAAACAATGATCGACACGCCCTGGGTTCGCTTACTGGGAGACGCTGTCATCAGAATATAGGTCTGCACCGCAATGAAAAGAATGCCCTGTCCCAATCCTGATATCGCACGGGCCAGAATGACCATGATTATATCGTCTGGCAGGGCCAGCAAACCCAGGCCCAGGGCAGAAAGCAACATGCCGAACCACATCAATCGGCGAGGACTGACTTGTTCCGCTATATGTCCCGCCGGGATCAGGGCAAGTGCGAAAAAGACGTAATAGGTAATGAACGGAAGTGACAAATAGGTTGAAGACATGCCGCCTTTCATGACGATTTGATCTACATATTGAGGTAAAAAGGAATAAGTGAGATTTTCGATGAAAATAGCCACGAAAAAGACCGGTTTCACCAGGTTTAGCAAAGTTTCTTCCGTCTCCGGGTTATTGGTCCCGGTGAGTATCTCATCATCAGGCCAATATTGGCCGGGCAATGACGATGCCAACTGCAGGAATAAACCGGCGAGAAAAGCCGAAGCTATAAATAGAGCGGCAAAGTTTTTTATGCTGCGAGTAATTCGTTTAAAAACCACATCAAAAGGCAGGGCGACCGCGGTGCGAATCTCACGAACGCTACCTGGGGGGCTCAAGTCGACGATGTACTCGTAATTGCTTTTTGCCGGATTCCAGGGCTGGCCTACTTGTTCGGGGTCGGTATGAATCACAACTTTGTCGTTAATGATTAAAGCGGCGGCTTCAATATCGGGGTTGAGGTTCTGGTAATCGAAAAATAGTTGATCGAGACCTACAATATCCTTAATCGCCAGGTTAAAGCTGACAATATCTGTGAGCCGGTACCCCAGAGAATCGGCCAGTGCCTTTGTCTTCGCCTGGGTTCCTTCTGAATAGAGCGTCACCAGCGATGTAACAATAATTATCGACATTACAATGAACGTGGTGGCAAAGCTAATTTGAATCCATGGAGCCGTTCTTTTTTTCAGATAGGGCTTGTAAATGGAAATAAACAATGAAAACACCAGTGATAAAACAGCGCCGGCTATAAACAGGAACTCGAAGCAGGCTTCGATTTTACTCTTTATCATCGACCTGGGAACGGACAGGGAAAGGCTTCCAATCTGCTCAAAGCGACTGTTAAGCGGTAGAACAATTTGCAGGTATTTTTCAGTAAATTCATACAGTCGAGCATCGCCGTCGGACAGCGACGAAAATATCGGAAGAAACTCATCCCCGCTGGTAAAAACCGGTTCCTCATCTCTGTCGTAAGCAATAATTACCGAGATTGATTTATCGGAAGCCAGAATGCGTTCGCACAGGGCATTAAAACCTACGTATTGCTTCAGGGGAAGACCCGGGCGCAACACTTTTTCCATGGCATTTTTCACTATCTGGCCCTGTGCCATCAATTTCTCGTAGTGGAGCTGTTCATAGGTTCGCTGCGCTTCACCAAAGCCGATGTATAACAGCAGGAAAAGCGACAATGTCGATACCAGCAACATTGCAATGAAATCGGACAAGCGCCGTTTTAATGGGTACTCTATGCTCACTTGATTGCCGCCCAAACAGAGTGCCGGATGCTCATTCCATCAACCGTGCCAGATTGGTAATGGAGCCGCGTCTCTGGCTTAGATACAGGTCGATGCGATCGGCAAGCAGGGAGAGAATGAGGTCTTCGTAGCTCAACCCGTAGGTTGCCAGGCTGGCACAAACCAGGCTGGTTTTCTCCGGGGTCGGCGCCTTTAAATCGGGTTTTGGGTTCGCTTCCAATACGAACATATTACCGTCGGCATCCATGCGCACGTCCAGGCGTATCAGCGCCTCTATATTCATTTCCAGAAAAACTTCGTTTGCGAGTCTTTCAAGACGTTGAATGACTTCGGCATCAACAGTGGGATCGAGAATATTAACCCGGTCTGAGGTGATCGGACGAATGTCCATGGACTCAAAGATTCCCTCATTATCTTCGAGGCGCCGTTCGAGCGCAGCAAAAGTAAATGGCACGTCGCGTCTTTGCAGAATACTGTTACTGCAAATAACCGGACCGCATACCGCTACACAAAATTCGCGGCCTGGCAGGAAGGTCTCGATGAGTACATGATTCTCGGTTGCCTGGCATAACTCGTCCACCGTTTCAGGTAAAGCAGATAAATCGTCAACCAGGCTGACGTTCAGCGAGGCTCGGCCGGATACTGGCTTGACTATGAATGGACCAGAATAATTACCAAATACCCTGTTAAATCGTTCATTACCCGAGGGGGTGAATTCACCCTGGGCGAGGTTCCAGGTCATGAAGGAGGCCGTTGGGATATCGAGTGCCTTGAGCATTCTTTTGAAAATATGCTTTGAATCCAGAATCCCCGATATCATCGGATCATGCCCTATATAGGGAATTCCTATCATTTCGAGTATTGCCGCGGAATGTGACATGGATATGTATCCTTGCACGCCGCCGGAATTCAGCCACACCAGATCAATACGCTCCTCACGCAGGTGCTCGGCAATACGCATGTCTTCAGGTATCACCTGAACGTGATGGAAGCCGAGGCTTTTTAGCGCTGCGGCAATATCATGGGCAACGGTTTCGTAACTCTTCCACGAACGTGGATTAACAGTGGGATTTATTACCGCGCCCCGGGCTCTTTTATCGCCGCCGAATATAACCGCTATGCGAGCACGCTCTTTGAGTCGATCAATTTGACCCTGGAGTTGGTCGATTCGATTACTTCGACGCTGCTTGATTAGACCCACGGTCCGGGACTCTGCAGGGGTTGTTTTATTTTGAGGTTGTGTCATGAGCCCGTAATATTGGTCGGTCCTATTTTGTCGGCAAGTTCCTATCCATAGTGAATCTCGGTAGAGTAACTTATAGCCTAATAGCCCCATTTTTTATAAGTTTATGTGTCGGCAAGTTCACATTTACAGTAAATCTCGTAATTAAAGTAATATGTAGCTCAAAAAAAGGGGGAATTGCTAATGAATTTAGGTATTTAGAAAATAATTCGAACCTGATTACGAGGCAGCCTCAGAGCACGGCGAGCGCTCCCAGCTATTGTGTTCCCGGTACTTTGATTACTTGTTATCCACGGGCATATTTGCGTCGCACTTCACACAGTTCAGCTCGTATCCCAGCATCGAATCCCGACCAGCCTGTGAGGTTACCCAGGGCCGGCTCACCAGCGGCGGATTGTGGCGAACGTGCTGGTTGTGACCGCAGTAGAGCTCGGCTACCCAGTGATCCTCTTCATCCTTGTGGTATGCGGTGATCGCCTGCTTCATCGCCGGCCCTGGTTCAGCGCAATCAGGAACTGCCGCAGGCGGCGCAATGCGGGTTTTTAGGCAGCTTGACGCCCTGCCATTCCATTGACAATGCGTCGAACAGCAGCAGGCGATTGAGTAGTTCCTCGCCCTGCCCGGCCAGCAGTAACAGCGTCTGCACGGCCTGCATGGTGCCGA
>Ga0164320_10000428_pt1 | contig 13547 bp, 12 predicted proteins | sample GuaBasSediGuay11_FD_113736 | JGI IMG/M metagenome (GOLD analysis project Ga0164320, IMG submission 113736) | Subseafloor sediment microbial communities from Guaymas Basin, Gulf of California, Mexico - Guay11, Core 4567-28, 0-3 cm | ecosystem: Environmental > Aquatic > Marine > Hydrothermal...
GAGACATAGGTGGAATGTCTTTGATCGAGGAGGCTCACGAACGGGCAGCACATGCCGGCGATCGCTGGGGCCAGATCATTGCACTGATAACCATGGCCGCGATGTCTGGAGATGTGCGCGACGTAGGGCGAGCGGCTGACTTCGCACAGCGGGCACGTGATACGGCAGCTCGATATGAGATTCGAACGCTCGAGGTCGACGGACAGGCGATGTACTCGGAGTTCCTGCTGTGGAAGGGCGAGTGGGCTGCGGCCGAGGATGCAGCGACCGAAACGCTCGGATCGAACCCCAAGGTGGAATCGCTGGCATGGCGCGTGCTCGGATCGATCCAAGCGCGACGAGGCCGTGGTGAAGCGCGAACAGCGATCCTCCGGATGTGGGAATTCGCTCTTCCGGCGGAGGGTCTGACCGTACTTGATACTGCTGCTGCGGCGCTGGCAGAGTACATCTGGCTGTCTGAAGACAGGGACCCCGAGATTATCGAGCGCCTCGAGAAGGTGTTGGCTGAGGGTATCGCCAAAGGCACGCCATGGCCGAGCGGGGCGTTTGCGTTCTGGATGTGGAAACTCGGGCTACTCGACAACGTGCCTGAGGGGACCGCAGACTTCTACGGATGGATCATCGAGGGTGAATACCAGAAATCGGCCGAGTTCTGGCGAGAGAGAGGTATCCCGTACGAGGAGGGTCTCGCCCTCATGCATGGCACCGAAGCCGAGCAGATCGAGGCCATCCACCTCTTCGAGGACCTCGGAGCAACTGCGACCGCCAACAAGGTCAGACGCGCCCTCAGCGACCAAGGCGTGAACGTGCCTCGTGGCAAGTCACGAGCGACCAGAGAGCACGCAGCTGGACTGACCGTAAGACAGGCTGAGGTTCTCGAACTCCTCGCTGAGGGTCTCACGAACACGGAGATCGCAGATGAACTGTTCGTCTCTCAACGCACGGTTGAGAATCACGTGTCTGCCGTTCTCATGAAACTCGACGTGCCGGGCCGCGAGGCCGCGGTCGATGCAGCGCGGACGCAAGGCATCCTCGACCCTGTGTAGAGGTACCCGAATCTGAGTATCTCATCATCCTTACATAAGGCCTTACCCCCACGACCGCGTGAATCCGTGCGGATACGTTCGCCCCAGTGACCCAGAGACGAATCGAGGAGGACCCAATGTCACTATTCATGGACATCCACAACATCGAAGGTGGCGTTTCAGCCGCCGATGTGGCGGAAGCTCACAAAGCGGATCTCGAGACACAGGCCAAGTACGGCGTCAGCTATCTCCGGTACTGGGTTGACGAGGAGGCAGAAGATGCGGAAGCCGCTATCACCGTGCACCGCGAGGCACAGGGGTGCTGGTCGCGTGATCGGTCGCAGCGGCACTGCTGTCGTGCACATGCGAGCGACACTCGGCCAAGAGGGGATCATCGGACTTCCGGCTCTCGGTGCGGCACTCTGGCACGAAATGAAGGATCCACTCACATCGATCGTCCGAATCGAGATTGCGTACCACGGTCAAGCAGAGGATGCCGGGAGCAGATCCGATGTCAAGACCTGGCTTTCTGACTTCTGATCCGGAGCGGAGCCGTGCACAGCAAACACGATTCCCGACCAACCGCATTGCCCCGTCTACATGGCGGCAACCCATATGCCATAGCGTCACCCATTGGCGGTGTGCCCGGTCGGCATCGGCCAAGGGCACGCCGCTAGGAGGCTGCTGATTAATGCCGTTGGTGAGATCGGCGACCAGGCGCGCCACTCGCAAAGGTAGAGGTTTCGCCACTCCTTGTGGCGGAATGGCGGAGCCGAGACCACAGCGAGTGGTGATGGATGATCGTCGAGATGGCCAACATGTGTTATTCAGCAGTCTCCTCGTGCTCATCGACCATGGCCGCGACGCGGCTTCGGAGTCTCAGATGCCTGTCAGAAGGGCCAGGTGCTGACGATCCAGATCACGCCGACGATCACGGCAAGGACTCCTGATCCGAACATCAGTCTGGTGATCCACACGGTTCCCGATCGGGTTGCCAGCTGCCCAACGCCGTAAGCAAACGACCCCATGGCGATCACCGAGGCCACGAGATAGGCGAGCAGATACATGATCGCCTGGGATGTCGGAAGTGCGAGGGCTGGGAGAACACCGAACAAGTGACCGCCGCCAGCCATCCCATGGAAGATCCCGACTCCGAGAGCTGCGTGGTGGTGCGAAGGATCACCGGGATCATGAGCATGCAAGTGTTCATGGGCTGCGTCGGTGTGCTCATGTCTGTGCCCATGTACTTCGATGCGCCTTGATCTGATGATGGCCCACACCCCGATTCCGATCAGAAGGAATCCGACGATGAACTCCGCCCACGCCGACCATGCCTCAAGATCGACGAGTCCTCTGAGCACCAACCCGACACCGCCGACGATGCTCACACCGATTCCGTGGCCCAGACCCCAGAACATGCCAGTGCGTGTCGCATTTGCGGGGTTCTCCACGGCAGCGGGTGCGAGAGCGGCAAGATGGTCAACACCCGAGAATACGTGCAGACCTCCAGCAGCGAGACCGGTGAGGATGGGAATCATTGGGGCACGATAGCCCTTGGGTGGGATCCCACCGATCGGCGGCAGCGAACGGCTCGCTGCCAAGTGGAGGCGTATGCTGGCATTACGACCCCGGCCGGATGGAGGCAAGGCCATGACGACGCTGAGTCACGCCAGAGGCGATACCTCAACGCCGCTGCTCAGGGAAACGATCGGACAGAACCTGGCCCGCACCGTGAGCCTGTACGGAGACAACGAGGCTCTCGTGTCGCGCCATCAAGGCATCCGGTGGACCTATCAGGAGTTCGCAGAAGAGATCGACCGGGTGGCGTGTTCCCTTATTGCGATGGGATTCAAGAAGGGCGACCGCGTCGGCATCTGGTCACCGAACAACGCAGAGTGGGTGCTACTGCAGTACGCCACCGCACTCGTTGGCGTGATCCTTGTCAACATCAACCCTGCCTACCGCACGCACGAACTCCAGTACGCTCTCGAGCAATCCGGATGTCGGGGCCTGTTCGCTACTCCACGTTTCAAGACTTCGGACTACGTGGCGATGGTCAAAGAGGTTCGGCCATCGGTTCCCGCACTCGAACATGTCGTGTTCCTCGATACGGAGGATTGGACATCTTTCCTGGCTGACGGAGACAAAGCCAGTACCTCTGAGGTCACTGACATCGGAGCGACACTCAGCCCAGATGACCCGATCAACATCCAGTACACCTCAGGAACCACCGGATATCCTAAGGGCGCAACCCTCACCCACATGAACATCCTCAACAACGGTTTCTTCGTCGGGGAGATTTGCCGCTACACCGCTGCAGATCGGATTTGCATACCTGTGCCTCTCTATCACTGCTTCGGCATGGTGCTCGGAAACCTGGCCGCAACGACCCATGGCGCGACGATCGTCTTCCCCGGAGAGGCCTTTGAGGCGAAGAGCGCACTGGAGGCAGTATCGGAGGAGCGCTGCACGAGCCTCTACGGTGTTCCGACGATGTTCATCGCCGAACTTGCCGAACTCGAACTCGAATCGTACGACCTCTCAACGCTTCGCACGGGCATCATGGCTGGCTCGCCATGTCCCACCGAGGTGATGAAACAGTGCATTGAGCGCATGAACCTCGACGAGGTGACCATCGCTTATGGCATGACCGAGACCTCACCCGTCAGCACACAAACGCACACTGATGATCCGATCGACAAGCGGGTCGGCAGCGTCGGCCAGGTGCACCCACATGTTGAAATCAAGATCATCGATCCTGAGACGGGTGAGACCCTTCCGAGGGGGATGTCCGGAGAGTTCTGTACCAGGGGATACTCGGTGATGGCTGGCTACTGGAATGACACAGAGCGAACTGAGGATGCGATCGACGCGGACGGTTGGATGCGCACGGGGGATCTGGCGACGATGGATGACGAGGGCTACGTGAACATTGTCGGCCGGATCAAGGACATGGTCATCCGTGGCGGCGAGAACGTCTATCCCCGCGAGATCGAGGAATTCCTCTATACGCATCCCCGGATCCGTGAGGTGCAGGTCGTGGGCGTTCCGGATGCCAGATTCGGTGAGGAGGTGATGGCCTGGATCCAGACCGAGGACGGAGCACGGCTATCCGCCGACGATGTGCGCGAGTTCTGTGCCGGCAAGATCGCCCACTACAAGATCCCCCGTTATGTGGAGATCATCGATGAGTACCCCATGACCGTCACAGGGAAGATCCAGAAGAACAAGCTCAGGGAGATGGCCGTCGAGCATCTCGACCTCGGCGATCAGGCCTCAGCAACGGCTTGAGCAAGGGCGATCGAGCGGTTCTACACCGCATCCAGGATGGCAAGCACCCCACCGAGCCACTCGATCGACTCAGCTGTTATGGGGTCGACCACGAGTTGGACATGGTCAGCTCCCAATTCTGCAAGTTGTGAGAGGTGCTGTGCGATCGTGGCCTGATCACCCTCGACTGCATCGGATGACTTCCGATTCGGACTCCCCTGACGCACACCGATCTCACCGCCAGGCGCCCGCACGAATACCGCAAGCGACCGGCCGAGCGTGACAGGATCCCTCCCGACGGCAACGCACGCGTCGTCGATCTTCCTGAGAAGCACCTCGGCTCCGTCCGGCGTGTTGTCGTACCAGGCATGCCAAGCATTCCAACTGTCCACAAACGGCAAGGTTGCTCGCAGAACCCGTGGTCCCTCCGAACCGATCATGAGGGGGATCCCACCGGGCCGCGCAGGCGGAACGAGCTCACAGTCCCTGAGCGTGTAGTACTCGCCATCGAAGTCGATGACGCCATCGGAGATCAGGCCTCGGATGATCGTGAAAGCTTCTTCGAACCGGCTGGCCCGATGATCAAATGGAAACCCGTATGCGTCATACTCGACCTGATTCCATCCGGCACCGAGACCGAGGATCAGCCGGCCGTCCGAGATCTCGTCAACCGTCACTGCCTTCTTCGCCAGCATCGCGGGGTTGTGGAAGGACGTTGCCGAGACGAGTGGTCCGATCTGAACACGATCGGTAACGGCGGCGATCGCCGCGAGCATCGACCAAGCCTCCCAAGGGCCTTTCGCCTCACCAGTGTCCTTGTACAACAGATGATCGCCGACCCAGAGCGAGTCGAATCCGGCATCCTCCGCCGTGGTCGCGATATCGCGCACCTCCGGCCAGGCAACGATTCGCTCGACCTCAGGCAGTTGTACGCCCACCAGCAATGATCGACCCATTGAAACGCCCTCTCCCTATCCGCAAGGATTGAGCGTAGACACGCTGCGGGCGACATCGGACGAACGGTTCGAGCCGGCGAAAGAAGCGAGATCCTGCCCAGGCCGCCTCACCACGCCGAGGTAGGACTCGACGACTGCATCGTCACCCGGCGCAGCCGTCTCCGATTGCGGCGATAATCGTTTGATGCATGTTCCCTCGAGGATTCTCTACGGCGGGCGACAGGGTGCCCCGCTTGCGCTCATCGCCTCGACCGTTGCAGTGACCATGCTCTTTTCTGCCACGCCCTTCCTTATCACGCCTCTGTCTGAGCACTACGGAATCTCTGAGGGCTTTGCAAGTTCGATCTCAGTCGCACAAGTCGGGGCATTCGCCGTCGTGAACTTCATCTTCCCGCGGTTGCTGAGGCCATCTGGAAGACTGCTGCGTATCTCCGCGATCTCCCTCGTTGCGCTGAATGTTCTCAGCGTCTTTGCGGGCATTTACGCAGTCCTTCTATTCCTTCGCGTGTTGGTTGGTGCTGCAGCGGGAACGATGACCTGGCTGACATGGTCCAACGCGATGCGGAGGAAACGCTCGATGTCCTCGATCGCTGCAACGGGGCCGATGACAGCGTTGGTCGCCGCACCCCTTATGTCGATCATCGCTGGCTGGGGTGATCAAGCCGTGTTCGCGGCCCTTGCCATCGTTGCCGTGCCTGCCGCAGTGTTGTGGGCCCCCGTTGCAGGTCGCAAACGCGCAAGGGGAGTCATCTCAGGATCTCGCTCGAACCGGATCCTGCTCGCGTCGTTGTTCGGACTGACGTTCTTTGGGTCTGCGATGTTCATCAACCAGACGATCGTCGCACGCGATGTCCACGGGCTTTCTTCCCTCGCTGCGTCCCTCGCGTTCAGTTTCAATGCCGCAGGAGCACTCCTCGGTGCTCGTCTCTCGACGCGCCACCGTCGTCCCGGATGGTTCCTGGCGTCGATCGGGCCGGCCATGGTCCTCACCGTCATCGGACCGGGATGGCTGTTCTATGTGGGGATGACCTGGTGGGGTTTTGCATTCTGGATGAGTATTCCCGGAGTACTCCAGATGCTCGTCGACCGCTCACTCGAGCCAACCGAACGGGCCGGCGACGGCCAGGGCGTCCTCGCTCTGGGGCGGGCAGCAGGTCCGGCGCTCGGCGGAGCGTTCGTCGACTCTGGTGCACTCATCGCCCTGGCGATCACATCGGCAACCGGGATCGCCATCTCGGGAGTGACAGTCATCGGCGTCAAGGAGGGCCGTGACCGTCTTCCACCAACCGACCCGCGCACCATCGACCAACAGGACTGATGCTGCTCCGTGGCACGAGTCTCGATGATGGACGCTACAAGTTCCCATCCGCGACCTCGGGAATGAGGCGATATCGGAAGGTGATACATCCGGACTCTTCATCATCGCAGTAGTACGAGTCGAATTGAACGAGCGCATCACGACTGGCGCCCGTGCGCACGAGATATGTGTTCGGCTTGACGCTCACGATGTGGCTGATGAACGAGTACGAATACCACCGACCCAGTGCCGGATTCTCCGGCTCGTCATCGTCGTCGCCTCCGAGTACGTCGACCGCGAACTCCACTGTCGCCGGTGGGCCGGCAACATCGAGCGGGACCTCACCGAGATCGAAAGCTCCTCCTGAACCGGAAGGGTTCGTCACGCCGGAATTCGTCAACACCTTTGTACGTCGGAATGCAACGTCCCAATCGGGCGAGAGGAATTCGCTGTCGACCACAAGGCCCTTCTCGAAGTCGAAGAAGACCCAATCGCTCAGACTGGTCGCATCGAGCGTGTAGCGGACCCACTGCTCCTCCGCGGGAGCAACCTCATGATCTGCAGGGGCTTCCTCGCCCCCCTCGACAACTGCAGCGTCCTGCGCAGGTGCGGCCACCTCCGGGGCACTTGGTGCGAACCCAGCGGGCCGGGGCTGGAAGCTGCCCCAAACGAACAAACCCACCACTCCGAGAGCAATAACCGTCGGAATTCCAATCAGCCAGGTCCTCTTGTACTGCCACCATCGACGACCCGTGGCCAGTGGCTCGGTCATTTGGTTGCTTCTCCTTCTGGGATCGACGCCAGTGGGACCCGAGATGTGAGTTTACGCAGCAACCTCGAGGACACCCACCCGAACGCAGTCCGGTGGCTGCTCGGCACAATCGAAGTTCGGGCCTCACCAGCCTCGTAGCCTCGCTTTCCCACCGGACCCCGGGCTCGTCTCACAGAGACACCCGGGGTTCGACGCGTTCGTCACTCCGAGAGCGGATGGCAACACCCCGAGCTACAGTGTCCGGACTCAACAAGGGACCATCGGTGCAAGACCGCGAGGCGATCATCTCAACGCCGGACCATCAGTCGGACAGCATCGAGTGGGTTCGAAGGTGGCGATTCGAGAGCTGGCGAATCCTCGCGGCGCTGATCGTGACCGTGGTCGCCACCATCCTGGCTGTCGAGCCGCTGCCAAAGTGGGAAGTTGCGTTCTTTCGGGCGGTGAACGATCTACCCCGACAGGCAGAGTGGCCCATGTGGGTCATGCAGCAGGCAGGGATGTTGTTTGCGTTACCCGCGGGAGCGATCATCCTGTGGTTCATCGTCAAGCATTGGCGGCCGCCCCTTGCTCTTGTGGTTGGTGGGATCGTATTCGGATGGACGGCCGCAAGGATCATCAAGGCATACGTCGATCGAGGCCGACCGGGCGCTCTGCTCGACAGTGTTTCGTTCGGGTGGCGAACTCCTATCGACACTTTTGGCTATCCCTCCGGCCATGCCGTAGTTGCGCTGACTCTCGCCGTCGTGCTGTCGCCCTACATGCCTCGCTGGCTCCGATGGTCCCTTTACGCTCTGGCGGCTGTCGTGGGCTTCTCCCGTATGTACATGGGAGCCCATCTACCGCTCGACGTGGTAGGTGGAGCTGCCTTTGGTGTGCTCATCGGATCAGCGGTCAACCTGATGTCGGGTCTGAGGCACGACAGAGCACAGCCCGAGGCAATTCAGCTCCGCTGAGCGGTCGTCAGGAGGCGTGCGTGTGATGCGCACGCCCGCGGCGGCGGTCATCGATCCGGTGCATGAGTGCAGCGACGCCGATTGCGATAGCAGCGCCGAGTGCCGCCCCGGCTGCCACATCAGACAGCCAGTGCGCTCGGAGATACACACGACTGAGCGCCATGATGATGGCGAACGCCGCTGCCAGCATCTCGAGATTCCGTCGTCTTGGACCTGCCGGCACGAGAACGATCACCGCAGCGATTGCGATTGCCGCCCCGGCCACGGAGTGACCGGAAGGAAAGGACCAGCTCGAGGTTTCGGCCAGCGACATCGATGGGCGGGCCCGCATGTAGAGATCCTTGATGGGTCCGATCATCAGTTGCGACACAGCCATGGTCACCACCCATGACGAGAACGCCTCCCACCGACGGCTCCACGCCAGCCAACCGGCGACAACCGCCATCACCGGCCACACGACCCATGCGGTGCCAATGAAGTCGAGCACCTGGGCTGCAACGACAGCGGGGCCCCACTCGACGGAAACGACCCATCGATGCACAGCATCGTCGACGACCTGTACAGCTTCCCTGAGGGCTGGAAATGCAATAGCAAGGAAAAGGAGCGCGCTGAACGCCCACAGGCCAAGTGCGATCCGTGTCGCCACAGGATGGTCGAGCAACAGGGGATGGCTCTGCAGTCGCCCCCCGGCGACGGTTCTTGGTGTGTCAGCGGTCAAGGGATCCTCCAGCACGAGACCCTAACGCAACGCTGTGGTTGCCATCGACCGTAACTCTCCATCCTTGGCTGCTGCTCACGCTTCTGATGCGACCCCAGGTGATCATGTCAGCTCATGGATCGAACTCGTCAGCGGCCTATGCCTCTGTTGAGGATGAGGCGATATCCCGCTCGACTTCGTAGGCATCGCCGGAGATCAGAGCTCGCTCTTCCTCGGTCATCTTCCAGCTCTTGTTCCCTCTCCATGTGCCATACGAGATGAGGCCAAGCGGAATAGGGAGCAGGTACGTCACCGCTCTGAAGACGAGGATCGCCGCCACGACCTTTGCACTTGTCAAGTCGTCAAGCCCAAGCGTCATTACTGCGGCATACCCGAGTTCCACGACCCCAACGCCGCCGGGGGTCAGCGGGAGCGCTGAGATCAACCGTACGAATGCGAACGCAGCAAGCACAGCGATCCAGCTCAGCTCATCTTGAGACACTCCGACATGGCGCAATGCAACGAGTAGCACCAGATACAGTGAGATGTGACTCACAAGCGTGGCGACCGTCAGCCAGATCCATCGATGCCTCAAGAGCCCGATCGTCTCGGTTCGGAACGTCGACGCGCGTTCTCCCCACCCTCCGACTGCTTCCTTCCGAAGCAATCGACGCGCCCAATCAACAAAACGGCCCAGACCGCGACCGAGCGTCCTTGCGAGCCGATCGCTGCGTAACAACATTGCGAACACCACAACTGCGCCAACCAGCACGGCGATGCCGACAGCCGCGGACAGCAAGCGAGCTGGTGTGATCTCACCTTCGAGAGCGAGAAGTGATAGAGCAAGCACCGGCATGCCAAGTTTGACGAAATTGTTCCAGATACCGGTCACGACAGCCGAGCGGCCGATGGACCCGATCGTGAAACCCCAGGACGTAAGCATGGTGATCGACACCCCGACACCGATGACACCACCCGCGGGCATCGTGTTCGATACAGCAGTCGATGCCTGATTGACAACAGCAGCTTCCCGCAGACGCAGTCCTGGTAGCGCTGCCGTCAGCACGAACCAGTATGTGGCGAGGTTCCAGAGACCGATGAGTACGAGCGAGCCACCCTCGAGGCCGGTCATCTCCTTTATGGTGTCGAACACATCGCCGTAGTCGGCGATGAGAGGCATCACACCGGCAAAGATGCCAACAACGATCGCAAGGGAGATGGCAGCCTGGAGAATTCGCTTCCACACAGCCACCTTCGACTTCGAATCCTGCGGATCGACGAGTTCGGTCACGGCAGGTTGTATCCCATGTCCCTGGCCACCTGCCGCAACGCCCCGGCGTCGTATAGACCGAGTGCCTGATCAATGTCACGCTCAATCGTGTCCACGCCCGGTCCTTCGGCATCAAATGTGTACACGACGCATCCACCCTCGAACACGAAATACCACTTGCCGCGGTAGCTGGACTGGGTCTCAACATCCTCGATCGCATCGATCACGTGATCGAGATCACCCTCGTATTCCTGCTGCTGACCGCTCAGGATGAGGGTCAACGTTCCTTCCTCAGCGTCGCGGACGCTCATTGTGATGACGTGTGCCCCCGTGGCGGCCGCCCTGCTGACTCGGGCAGCTGTCGGCTCATCCGATATGGAGATGGGTGCTTCGGTGTTACGGCCCTTGATCTCGGTGGCCTCGAGATTGGCTTTGACCTCGGTTGCATAGGACCGGGTTAGCTCAGAGACCCCCTCAGGCACCAGGACGATGTCGACCGTCGTCTCGGAGACAACATCCTTGAAGTGTTGTATCGGCGAGTCATAGAAGTCTGAACGAGTGGCGTCACCGATGTCGCATGAAAGAACGCTCTCGACCGCGACGAACGAGTCACCCATTCGATCGGAATCCAGCCAGAACACCGAGCGCCCACTTCTTGCCTCCAGGTGCCGATAATCCCAGCCGGTCTTGAGCCCGTTGATACATGAAACGTATGCCGACCCGGGAACGGACTGCACCTCCAGCACCAGCGAAGTCCTTGCCGTGTCACATTCCGGAACTGATCGTCCTATCGGATTCGCACACGCGGATGCCAAGACTCCGATGGCCAATCCCAAGAGCAACTTGCGGGTCATATCACACCAGCCCGGACGTTGTCGATGAGGAGCCTGATGAGCGTCATGATGGCGAAGGCAACACCAACCGTCAGCCACAGCCGGCGGAAGGACCAACGCTGCAAACTGATCCTCTCTCTGGTCGGCGCCAGCTCCCTGAACCGCGCAATGATGTCGATTCCCTCAGTTCGCTTGAGGAGAGCGAGGGATGATCGGCTCTGAGATGGAATCGTCACGCTTCTCATGGTTGCGAATGCCTCCGCAACATCGTCGGGCGAGAAATACCGTAGAGACCGCTGGTATACGAGTTCCGGCGAGCTTCTCAGCGCAAGGATGATCATCATGTTGGCGAGATCCACCGCCTGGCGCCAGGGAGAGGGGCGGATGGTTGCAAACGCTGGATCGATGAGAATGACCCTGCCTCCACTCACCATGACGTTGGCCGGCTTGATATCGCGGTGAGCCAAACCGGCATCCCAGAGCTTCCTCACAATGTCGAGGGCGTCATCGATGATGTCATCGTCCACATCCGCGTCGCCCATCTCTTTGGCGTTCTCAAGAAACTCCGTGACGATGGCATACTCTCGTTCGGGTGTGATCTCGACGAAACCCATGGTGCGAGGGGATGGCAACCCCGCATCCTGCAGTTTCAGCAGAATGTAGTCCTCGTACTCAACCAGGCGCCGGACCGATTCGAAGCGGACCTCGTCCTCGAGCGATCCGTACAGGATCGTACGCGCAACCTTGTACCACCGGTCAGCACGCAGATGGCTCTTGGCGTAGAGCTTTGCGAACAGGTACACGTCGGGATCGCCACAGCATTTGATCCGAAGCGGAGTCGATCCGCCCGAACCCTCGAGTCCGAACGGCTCGATCGACAGTACCTCCAAACCCAGCTGCTCCTTCAGCGCGGTCTTGATCGCTTCACCCCGTTGACCTGAAACGTCCAGATGAGCGGTGCTACCGCGACCATACGTAACAGGGAAGATCGACTCGGGGGCCATCCATCGGAATACGAGCACACCAACAACCGGACCGATCAGCCAGCCAACAATGACATCTGAGGGATGGTCGGTCCCCAGATAGATGAGAGACACAGCCAGAAGGCCGACCACGACGGTAGAGCCCATGAACCAGCGAGTTCGCCATTTACCACTGGGAAGGAGGGCGAAGCCGGCGACAACAACGGTTACGGCCAGGAGTGCAACCGGCTCTGAGGGGTGCGAATATCCCGCCCAGTCGCCGATGATGTCGACCAGTGGTCGAGTACGCCCGATGTTCTCCGCTAGGACTCTCTGCACCGTGTCAACCACGATGAACGCTACAACCACACCCGCCAGAGGTCGCCAACGGCGGAATAGTGCGAGAACAAGGATCATGGCCCATCGAAGAGGTCGATAGAACCACAGCGACCCGAGGGCGTGAAGGCCCTTCATGACCGAAGTCAAAGTGTCGTTTCTGATCTCCACGAACCAGTCGAGGATGCGGTGGTCGAATCTTCCCCACCACTCCGTGGTCGCAGGGAACGCAAACAGCGTCGTCCAAAGCAACCCGACTACGAGACCAGCAAACAACCAGAAACGCCCACTGCGTTGCAGTTCGCGTGGCAGCGGAGCCTTCTCACCGGATGGTCGCCGACGGCGCCCGGCGATCTCGATGCCACCGATGCGAAGCTGTCGCCGGTGACCGATCTGCCCGAGACCGGTGGATTCGCCCGACGACTCGGACGCCTCGTCGTTGCGGTTTTCGTCACTCACCCGATCATCTCCATGGGACACATCAAGAGCGGAGTATGCCAGAAATCGATCATGTAGGCCTCAGCCACTGCCGCACCGGAGCTTGCCCGCTATCGATTGTCGGCATCACAACCGAAAGCGACCACAATGACGCTCCTCATCTCAGACGGGATCCAAGGAACGTCCTGGAGCTCCTGGCGGTCTGCCGTCTGATCGAATTCGGACTGTGCTGCATGGCACAACGCTATTGCCTGCTCATCTGCGGCTCGCGCTGCAATCCCCTCTGGTGTCTCCCAGATCGCATCGATGCCACTGGCAGACTCGAGGTTCATGACTCGATCGGCCAGAATCGATTCAGAGTCGAAAACCCGTTGCATGATCCCAACTGCAGTCTCGTGCAACTCCAACACGTCATCGGGAGGTTCGAGGTCACTCATGCCGGCGAGAAAGTCAGAGCGAGCAATGATCCGCTGCTGGGCGTATCTCTTGATCTCGTCCAGATCTCGTGTACCAATCGTTTCGGCATCGAGTTCGTCAAGACGGGCGTTCATCGTTGCAACGAGCGCTTCAACGTCTTCTGCGTAGTCAGGGAGGGACGGACCGCCGCCACAGCCTGTCGCCAGAACCACAAGCAAGAGTATCTGAAGCTGCAGTGCCCTCATCAGAACTCTGCTCATCAAGCTACTGAGCATATCGAACACCCGTGCATGGTGATGCACACTATTGCACAAGGATCAC
>Ga0164320_10000429_pt1 | contig 13517 bp, 10 predicted proteins | sample GuaBasSediGuay11_FD_113736 | JGI IMG/M metagenome (GOLD analysis project Ga0164320, IMG submission 113736) | Subseafloor sediment microbial communities from Guaymas Basin, Gulf of California, Mexico - Guay11, Core 4567-28, 0-3 cm | ecosystem: Environmental > Aquatic > Marine > Hydrothermal...
CCGCGGGCTTCCCGTGCGTTCCCGCATCACCCACGGCCTTTACTGGTCAATACTGGGGGTGTTTCCAGCCGCCGCCATGTTGACTGCGATACGACCAGTGATACCGGCGGCGGCAGTGGAGCGCTCGAGTAAATCGGAATCCACCACCCTGGGCATAGTGTTTACCCTGCTCGACGGGGTGGGCATGTTTGGCGCTCTCTGCGCCGGGCTGGTAGGTGAATTCGAGCTGGCTTACGCCTTTATCCTGGCCGCGGCGCTGGCTTTCAGTTCAGCCATGATTTGCCTGTTCCTGAACCTGGATGGTGGATAGGGTTTGTGTTGGGGTTCGTGCCTCACCCCAACCTACGGTAGATTTTAAGCCCATCGTAGGTTGGGGTGAGGAACGAACCCCAACACGCGCTACCTTCTAGCTCAGTTGATCCTCAATGATGGCAAACAGTTCAGGACGATTCTTCGCTACTTCCTCGATGCTCAGACCTTCCAGTGAATGGGGGTATTTCAGCCATTGTTCGGTTTCATGGAGGTAGTATTCCGGGGCGCGATCGGCCAGCTTGCGGGTCGGTTTGTCATAGGGCACGGCCACACGGATATCGTGCGGTGTATTCAATCTCGCTTTTTCCCGCAGGCGGGCAATTACCGCCTGGATCGTCAAACCGGTATCGAATACATCGTCGACGATTAACAGGCTGTCCTCGCGGGTACAATTTTTGATCAGGTAATTGAGCCCGTGAATCATGATTTCATGAGATCTGCCGTCGATGCCGCTATAAGAGGAGGTGCGAATTGAGATGTGATCGGTTTCGATGCCATACCAGGCGAGTAATTCCTGGATGGCGATACCCATGGGCACACCGCCGCGCCAGATTGCGATCATTATGCTGGGACGAAATCCATCCTTGATTATATTCGCGCCCAGGCGGAAAGAATCTTCGAGTAACTGCTGGGCTGGGATATAGTGTTTTTCGCTCATCTGTACGTGCAAATTCTGGTCGCTTGGATTAGGCTTCGCAAGATTATCATATGGCTCACTACAGGCGCAGTACTTTGATGGAAAAACGTTTTATCGAGGAACAGGAATTACTGGAGGAATCCTACCGGCTGGCAGTACAGATTTATGCAAGTGGCTTTCGTCCGAATTTCATTGTCGGAGTATGGCGCGGTGGCTCCACGGTGGCTATCTACGTACAGGAATGTCTGCAATATCTTGGTGTGGAAACCGATCACATCGCGATTCGCACTTCTTACCGCGGTCGCGAAGACTACCTGCGTAAACTGGAGCAGGGCAGCGAGGTTCGCGCCCACGGTTTGCAGTATCTAATCGAGAACCTGAATGCCGACGATTCACTGCTTATCGTCGACGACGTTTATAGTACCGGACGAAATGTAGAGGCTGTGTTAAGCCGTTTGCGCGATACCACGAAACGCAATATGCCGTCAGAAGTCCGGGTTGCCGCACCCTATTACCGCCCGCAATCAAACCCGGGGAACAGGCGTCCCGACTATTTCCTGCATGAAACCGGTGCCTGGCTGGTGCTGCCCTACGAATTGACCGGTATCGACAGGAGCGAACTCGAACAAAACAAGCCCTGGATAGTGCCCCTGCTCGATGAATTGAAACCCGGTTGGCATCAGGCATGAAGTTTTCCTCACTCATCGACAGGGTCAGGGGCGAATCCGCGGACGTGTGGGATTCGCATTATCTAGCCAAACAAGCCAGGGACCGGGGTGAGGATGTCATCATGCTCAGCGTCGGCGACCCTGATTTCGCGACCCCGGAGTCGGTTATCGAAAAGGCCTCGCAGGCGATGCGCGAGGGTGACACCCATTACACTTCTATCTCCGGCCACGAAGCCTTGCGTGAATGTATTGCCGAGCAGCATCAACAGCGTAGCGGGCAGGTGGTTACAGCGGCAAATGTCATCACCACCTCGGGTGCGCAAAACGCGTTGTTTGCCTGTTCCATGTGCCTTGCCGAGGCGGGTGATGAAATTATTGTTTTGCAGCCCATGTATGTTACCTACGAGGCGACGGTGAAGGCTCCGGGGGCTACGCTGGTGCCAGTGGTACTGGATGCAGAGAGCGGGTTTCGCCTCGACCTGGATAAGTTGAAAGCAGCTCTCAGCGAACGCACCCGGGCAATTTTTTATGCGTCGCCCAGCAACCCCACCGGAATATCATTGAATTTTGCCGAGCTACAGGGCATTGCCGAAATTGCACGGCAGCATGATTTATGGGTAGTCGCCGATGAGGTTTATTCCAACTTTGTTTTCGATGACGAGTTTCATCATATTGCCTCGCAACCAGGAATGGCGGAGCGCGCGATTACTATTGGCAGCATGTCAAAATCCTACGCCATGCCCGGATGGCGCCTGGGCTGGGTAATCGCGTCGACCGAAATGATCGATAACCTGGAAAAACTGGCGCTTTGCATGCTTTATGGTCTACCCGGATTCGTGCAGCAGGCGAGTTTGCACGCGTTACAGCACTGTGCAGAGGATTTGCGACATATGCGCCAGGTTTATCGCAAACGCCGGGATTTTATGTACCAGGCCATCGCCGATATGAAAGGGTTGAAACCGCTGATGCCGGAAGCGGGCATGTTTTTGATGGTCAATGTACTTGGTACCGGAATGAGCGCCCCCGAGTTTGTCAGGGCCCTGTTTAAAAATACCGGGGTGTCGGTGCTCGATGGCACCGCGTTTGGCGCCAGTGCCGAGGGATATGTCCGGGTTTCCTACACCATTGCCGATGACGAGCTGGCGGATGCCTGTCACCGGATAAATGCTTTTGTGGGGAATCTTTAAGATAGTGTCATCGCAACAAAAACAAAGATGCTGGTGGTGCGGTGACGATACGCTCTACCAGCAATATCATGATGAAGAATGGGGTGTTCCAGTGCATGACGAACGCCTGTTGTTTGAATTTCTTTGCCTCGAGGGAGCGCAGGCGGGATTGAGCTGGATAACCATATTACGCAAACGTGATAATTATCGGCGTGCCTATGATAATTTCGACGTGGAAAAAATAGCGCGCTACGGCGACGACAAGATTGCGGAGTTGCTGCAGGATGCGGGTATAGTACGTAATCGCCTGAAAGTGAATGGCTTTGTCAAAAATGCACGCGCCTACCTGGCAATGCGCGATCAGGGGCAAACCCTGGATGATTACCTGTGGAATTATGTGGATGGTGAGAGCTTGCAGACCAATCGGGAATCCATGAACGACATCCCGGCCAATACCGAAATTTCCGATGCGATGTGCAAAGATTTGAAAAAACGGGGCTTTACCTTTGTCGGCAGCACCATATGTTATGCCTTTATGCAGGCGGCGGGTCTGGTTAACGATCATATCGTTTCCTGTTATCGTCATGCCGAGCTTGCCGAGAGGAAATGAGGCTCATTGATATGACCATACAATCAAAAGTTGAATACCTCGCGCAAAGATCGACGCGGCCCATCTACAGGGCATCCAGCGCGGGTCGAAACGCGAAACACGATATTGATCAGCCATTAAAAATTGTCGCTGTGGATGTTAACGATGCGCGCCAGCGGGAAGGGGATGACGAGCAACGTGAATTTGGTATGCACCCATCTGGATTTGATCTGTTCGAACACGAAAGCGCGGTAACGAATTTTATCGATGAAGAGCAGATTAAATCAATTTACGAAGCGGAAATCGAGAGCTTGTTAAAGTCGGTAACCGGCTGCTACCGGGTACACCAGTTTGATCATACGGTACGTGCGTCCGATCCGCGGTTGCGCGAAATAAAACAAATTCGCGAACCGGCCTCCCTGGTCCATAACGACTATACAGCTAAATCTGGTCTGGTGTGTTTGCGAGAGAATCTTGGTGAAGATGCTGATCAGCTGGCGCAAACCAGGTTCCAGATAATCAATGTCTGGCGTCCACTGGTTGACCCGGTGCAGGACTACCCGCTGGCGCTTTGCGACTCGCGCAGTGTCAATTTACTGGATCTGGTGGATACCGAGAGGAGGGCGCCCAATCATATCGGGGAAATACAGCTTGCGGTTCATGACCCCGAGCACCGCTGGTTTTATTATTCCGCTATGCATCCTCGCGAAGTGCTGCTGTTCAAGACTTATGACTCGATCAATGGCGGCAATAATCCCAGCAGTATTCATAGCGCGATTCGACTTGCACATGCGCCTGCCGATGCTGAGCCACGTGAAAGTATCGAAACCAGGGCGTTTGTGTTCTACCAGTAAAAGTCCGGCAAACCCCGGCGAGGGCGTCGTATTTTATTAATGCCAGGTTTGCAATTACCACGATAAACCAGTTATGCATTCTACCGATTCGAGAAAACAGGCTTTAAACAAACTATGGTCGGCGGCGATTGACGCCGTATCGGGCCGGCAGGCGGTGAAAAACGCGTTGGCGAACGATAGCGGTTTCCATCCCGACCTGATCCTGGCCGTGGGCAAGGCCGCTGCCGCCATGTGCCTCGGCGCGTTAGACAGTTTTCCTGGTTGCGATGCCCTGGTAGTTACCAAGTATAACCACGCCGATGCTGAGCTTCGTTCGCAGAAACAGGTAATGTTAATCGAGTCAGCGCATCCGCTTCCCGATCAGAAGTCACTCGAAGCTGGCAATGCCCTGTTCGAGCGCGTCAATGCCATGGCGGAAGATAGCCGGGTGTTGCTGCTGGTGTCCGGTGGTGCTTCCTCGCTTGCGGAAGCCTTGCCGGAAGATATGAGCCTGGCCGACTGGCAGGCGATTACCGATGAAATGTTGTCGACGGGTAAAACCATTGAGCAGATCAATAACCGGCGCAAACAAACCTCGTTGATCAAGGATGGCAAGCTGGTTGCCGCGTTTCACGGCGCCGAAATTCGCGTTTATGCGATTTCCGATGTAGAAGGCGACGCTATCGGAACCATCGGTTCAGGTATCGGTGATTGCCATCGGGCCTCGGCGCAGGCTCAATCAAGCATCATCGCGTCTAACCAGATTGCGCGGCAGCATGCGCGGGACGCGGCTGCCGATCTTGGGCTGGAAGTCAGGCAAAACCAGGAAACCCTTTACCATGACCTGTTTGTGCTTGCCCCCCAAATATCGGCCAGATTACGCCAGGCGCAACCCGGGGTTTATATCTGGGGCGGTGAACCCACGGTTATACTGCCACAGGATCCTGGTCGCGGCGGCCGTAACCAGAGCCTGGCGCTTGCCCTGGCCAAAGATCTCGCTGGCAGGGAGGATATTACGGTGCTGGTTGCCGGTACCGATGGTAGCGATGGTCCTACCGAGGCCGCGGGCGGCCTGGTTGATGGTAACACCTGGAGTGACCCCGTGGCTGCACAGGATGCCCTGGACCGGGCCGACGCCGGCAGCTATCTTGAGCAACATGACAGTTTATTCGTCACCGGGCCGACCAATACCAATGTTATGGACCTGGTGATCGCGATTATCGATTGAAGCGAGGGCATTTTATAATATTTGCGTAGGTTGGGGTGAGGCACGAACCCCAACGGGAAGGTAGACACAACCCCGGAATTGCTACCAATAACCGGGACCTGTGTTGGGGTTCGTGCCTCACCCCAACCTACGAATTGGTTCGACAATGCAGGCTAATCCAGCAACGCCTTGATTTCGTCCAGTACTGCCGGGTCTTCGATTGTGGATGGAACCACGTAATCCTCACCGTCGACCATCGCGCGCAGCGTTTTACGCAGAATTTTTCCGGAGCGGGTTTTTGGTAAACGCGTAACAACCAGTGCCTGTTTAAACGCCGCGACCGCACCAATATCCTGGCGCACCAGCGCTATCAATTCCTCGACAATCCGGTCGGGGTTGCTGTCCTGCAGGTTTTTCAGCACCACGAAACCCATCGGTAACTGACCCTTGAGTTCATCATGGCGGCCCACGACCGCACATTCGGCAACCATCGGGTGTTTGCCCACGACTTCTTCCATTTCTCCCGTCGACAGGCGATGTCCGGCGACATTGATGACATCGTCAACACGGCCCATGATGAACAGGTAACCGTCATCATCGAAATAGCCCCCATCTCCGGTCGTAAAATAGCCGGGATAGGTCTCCAGGTAGTTTGTTCTGAAACGCTCGCTATCGCCCCAGATTGATGTCAGGCAACTCGGGGGCAGTGGTAGTTTGATGGCTATGTATCCCTGGGTGTTAGCCTCGAGTTGCTTGCCCTGTTCATCGAGTATTACCACATCAAAACCGGGCACCGGCATGGTCGAAGACCCCGATTTGACCGGCATTGGTTCCAGCCCGTGGAGGTTTGCCGCTATTGCCCAACCGGTTTCGGTCTGCCACCAGTGATCGAGCACCGGCACCTTGAAAGTTTCGCTTAACCAGTCATAGGTTGGAGGATCGAGTCTTTCGCCGGCGGCAAATATTGTCTTCAGGCAGGACAGGTCATATTTGGCCGCGAGCTTACCTTCAGGATCCTCCTTTTTTATCGCCCTGAACGCAGTCGGTGCGGTAAACAACGCCTTGACGCCGTGTTCGGAGATGACCCGCCAGAATGCACCGGCGTCGGGGGTCATGATCGGTTTACCCTCGTAAAGGATCGTGGTGCAACCGTGGATCAAGGGTCCATAGACTATGTAAGAGTGGCCTACGACCCAGCCAACATCGGAAGCCGCCCAGTAAACTTCTCCGGGTTCGAAATCATAGATTGCAGACATACTGTACTTCATGGCCACCGCGTGACCACCATTTTCTCGAACCACGCCCTTGGGTTTTCCGGTAGTGCCCGAGGTGTACAGGATATACAGTGGGTCGGTACCTTTAACGACAACACATTCGGCAGCTTCGGCCGACGCTAACGCCTCGAGCCAGTCGACATCGCGGCCATCCTGCATTTCGGCAATGGCCTGGGGACGTTGCAACAGGATGCAGGTAGAAGGTTTGTGCCTGGCCATTTCCAGGGCCGCGTCGACGATGGGTTTGTATTCGATTACGCGCGTAATTTCGATTCCGCAAGACGCGGTCAACACCACTTTGGGGGTGGCGTCATCGATTCGTGATGCAAGTTCAGGTGGTGCAAATCCGCCGAATACGACTATGTGTACGGCGCCGATACGTGCGCAGGCCAGCATCGATATCACCGCTTCCGGTATCATCGGCAAATAAATCACAACCCGGTCGCCTTTACCGACGCCGTATTGGCGTAACATACCCGCGCACAGCGCGACCTGATCGCGTAGCTCGGTATAGCTGAATTTTTTCTGCTGGCCGGTTACTGGAGAATCATATATCAATGCGACCTGATCGCCACGGCCATTTTCGACGTGGTAATCCAGGGCCAGGTAGCAGCTGTTCAATTCGCCATCGGCAAACCATCGATGAATTCCCTGCTCGTCGATACTCAATACCCGTTCGGGTTTTTTATACCACTCCAGCAAATCTGCCTTTTCCCTCCAGAAAGCCTCCGGGTTTTCAACCGATGCCTGATATTCTTTTTTATAATTCATTATCGATGCCCTCATCCGATGTATCGTAGATTAACTGTTTGTTGGTGTTTACTCGGCATAATTACTTTCGCGACCATAGCACTGGTTCATGATGTCTATAAAGCGTTTGGATGGCGCCGATAAAAATTTACCTTTACGCGTTACGATGCCATAGCTTCGTTTTGGGAAATACTGGTCTACCGGAATGACATGCATCGCACTATGATCTTCCCCGGTGATGCAGACATCTGTGACAATCGAGATTCCCTGTCCCAGCCCAACGTAGCGCTTGATGACTTCCCAACCGCCGGCTTCCAGGGTGACGCGAAAGTTTACATTGTGCTGGGCGAATACCATCTTGACAATATGCCAGGTGCTCAAATGTCGTGGTGGTAATATCAGGCCATACTTGCCGATATCTTTTAGAGTGACCTTTTCTAAATTCGCCAGGGGGTGATCGAGTGGAGTGATCACTACCGGGCTATAGGTCACAATAGGATCGTAGGTCAGGTCATCGGGCACCTCGAGCATCGAGCCGACCGCAAAATCCACCTTGTCGGTACGCAACATTTCCATGCCATTGCGGCCGGTCTCATTGGAGAGCCGTAGCTTGATCGCTGGATATTGCCGGGTAAATAATCCGACTGGTTCTGGCAGCACGTATAGAATTGTTGATTCGCCGGCGGCGATATTGAGTTCGCCTGAAGTCAGGTTGCCGCAATGAGCATCGAAAGTTTCCTTGAGCCTGTCGATACCCTGAACATGGGGCAGGCAAAGCTCGTAAAGAATACTACCCTCGGTGGTGAGACTGAGCTTTGGCCCGCAACGCTCGAACAGCAAGGTATCCATTTCTTCTTCGAGTGCGTGAATCTGTAAGGAAATGGTGGGTTGGCTGGCGAACAGGGATTCAGCCGCTTTGGTCATGCTGCCTAACTTGGCTGTCTGGCAAAAAGCGCGTAGTTTTTTCAAATGATTCTGTTTGTAATAAGCGCTTGCCATGTGCTGGACCCGGTAAAATAACTATTAGGGAATTCAATATGAATGAATAATACTATAATTTACTTCAATTATTTGATCGCCGCTAATTGTAAAGCAAGAATGCTCTCCCAGGTGTAGGGTCGAATTCATTCGACCGTCCCGCCAGAAAGGTCGAATGAATTCGACCCTACAAACTGGCGCTTGAATCTAATTTTCTGCGGGTAGGGGAACACGTCCTCGTAGATACCCGCCTTGATGTTTTGCTGTTTCTGAATCCAGTAATCGGCATCCAGCAGGTCGCGGTGATATTTCAGGAATGCCTGGCGAAGGCGGTTATTGGCAAACAGGAAGGTAATAAATTGTTCGGGGAAAATATCATTGGCGGCGACGCTGTACCAGGGTTCCGCGGCAAATTCGTCTTCCGGATAGCGTGGTGGTGGAATCTTTCTGAAATTACACTCGGTCAGATAACAAATTTCATCATAGTCATAAAATACCACCCGTCCCTGTCCCTGTCCGGTCACCCCAAAATTTTTCAACAGCAAATCGCCCGGGAAAATATTGGCCGCGGCCAGTTCCTTGATCGCCTCGCCATATCCTTTCATGAGTCTGTCGAGGTACAGGTCGTCAGCCTCGACAACCGCCAGGTTTAACGGCGTCATACGTCGTTCGATATACAGGTGCTTGATTATGACCTGGTCGCCTTCCTCTGACGTGCTATTGCCGCAGCTGTCATAAAGCTCATCGATCAGATCCTGGGCAAAGCGATTTCGTGGCAATGCCACGTGGGAATATTCGAGAATGTCGGACATGCGTCCCACGCGGTCGTGTTGCTTTACCAGTCGATAGGTATTCAATACTTCCTTGCGGGTCACTTTCTTGGGTGGTGGAAAGCGATCGCGAATGACTTTGAATACATAGGGGTAGGATGGCAGCGTAAAAACCGCCATCACCATACCCTTGATCCCGGGGGCGAATATCAACTGGTCTTCGGAATGTTTCAGATGGTGCAAAAAGTCACGGTAAAAATCGGTTTTACCCTGTTTGTGCAGGCCGATGGCCGAGTAAAAAGTCTCCTTGCTACGGCTTGGCATCAGCTCACGCAGGAATGAGACTATCGAAGATGGCACCGGGTGATCTACCATGAAGTAGACGTAGGAAAATTCAAACAGGCGGTTGAGTCCCGCGGTGCCAATAATGATCGCATCGGCGAATATTTTTCCCTTGCCGTCGTTTAATATCGGGATTGCAAATGGAATTCGCTTGTTCGAGTTAATCGCCTTGCCAACGATATAGGCTGCCTTGTTACGATAAAACAGACTGCTGATCACCTGGAACTGGAAGTTCAAATGTGCCCGACGCGGCCGCGCAAAGGTGTGCTTGATCAACCCCTGGGTAATATTGCGAACATCCCGCTCCAGGTTTTCGAAGGGCAGGGTAAAGCCTCCATCGAGCAGTACCTGTCTTATGGATGACCGAAATCCACGCCTGGCCGGATAATATACGTGGTAAGAGGGTTGCTCGGAATCGATGAATTCGGTCGATACCGCGCTGCGCACGAAGATGTAGTCGTTGCCAAAATAATCCCTGTGGAATAACGCACAGAACACGGAATTATAAAATGTCTCGGCCAGTTCAGGTTGCATGTGATTGCTGATCAAGAGGACATAGGTTCTCTTTACGTCAAACCAGAGCTGGCTATTAAAGGGTTCGAGATCGAATAATTTATCGAGATCGCGGGTGGCGTCTTTTACCCGGATATCGTAAAACTTGATACGTTCCCGCGAAGCGGTGCGTTCGGCCTCCCAGTCTCCGGCTTCGAAACGTTGCCTGGCGCCCTTGGTGATTTTAGTGAAAATTGAAAAATGGCGATCGAAGCCTTTCAATATGGTAGCCGCAATCCGGGTCGACAGGTCTTTAACTGGAGTATCCATTCTGTTCAGGTCATTGAATTATTGTTTTCGCGATGGAATTTCAAGGCGTTGCCTTTTTTCCCACAGGTTCTTGCGGCTGATGCCAAGCATTTTGGCAAGTTCGGTTTCATTATATTGTGGTTGATACTTTCTGACGAAGCTAATGAAATATTCATCCAGCGATAATTGATTCTCAAGCTCGTACAGGGGTTGCTGGCTGGTGGTTTCCACGTTATTCAGCGCCAGGTCCTCGGCTTCCAGATTTTCATTTCGGGTCAGGATGACCGCGCGCTCGATGATGTTTTCAAGTTCGCGAACGTTTCCCGGCCAATGGTAGGCAAGCAGCTGCTTGTAGGCGGATTCTCCGAAGACCATGGATTTGCGGTGAATGCGTTGGGACATCTTGGTCAATATGATATCCGCCAGTAACTTGATATCGCTGCCGCGTTCGCGCAGTGGTGGCAGGTTGATTTCAAAAACATTGATGCGATAGTATAAATCTTCACGGAAGCGCCCGTCCTCAACCATTTGCTGCAGATTATTGTGGGTGGCGGCGAGCACGCGAACATTAACCTTGATAACCTTGTTTGATCCAACCCGGCGAATTTCATTTTCCTGTAACACGCGTAACAACCTGGCCTGCGCGTCCACAGATAATTCTCCTACCTCGTCCAGAAACAGGGTGCCTTCATGGGCAGCTTCTATCAGCCCCTTTTTCATCTGCAAGGCGCCGGTGAAGGCCCCGAGCTCATGACCAAACAATTCGGATTCGATCAAATTATCGGCAAAAGCAGCACAATTGACGCTCACCAGCGCCTGATTTTTCTGCTTGCTTTGGGAATGAATCGCCCGGGCTACCAGCTCCTTGCCGGTTCCCGTTTCGCCCACGATCAAGGCGGTGGTAGAGGTCGCCGCTACGCGTTTTATTTTATCCAGCACCTCGAGCATGGAGTCGCAGTGGGCAACCATGCCGTCGATAGGGTAGTGTCGGGCGATTTCCTTGCGCAGGATTGAATTATGTTGATCGACGCTGGTTTTCTCGAGAATTCGTTTTACCGTAATGATCATTTCGTCGTGATTGAAGGGTTTGGAAATATAATCAACCGCACCTTCTTTCATTGCTTCGACCGCTGATTGCACGGTCGAATAACTGGTCATGATCAAAACCGGGGTAGGCGCTGCCCTGGTGATCAAGCGAGTGCCGGATTCACCTGGTAAGCGAAGATCAGAAATGATCAGGTCATACATATTGATCGAATTTTCTTCCGCCTCGGCTACCGAGGCGACCCCGGTGACCTCATGGCCCTGTCGATGTAGCAGGCGAACCAGGCTTTCCTGGATAATCGGTTCATCTTCAACGACCAGGATGCTGCTCATGTTTGTGCTACCAGATAGGCGTCGTGATAAGGGAAAGAAATTTCGAAACGACATCCAGCCCCTGAATTGCGCGTAACCGAAATCGATCCCCCATGTTCCTGAATAATATTGTAGGCGAGTGACAGTCCGAGGCCAGTACCCTCACCAACCATTTTGGTGGTGAAGAAAGGCTCAAATACGCGTGTAAGGTTTACCTCGGGAATACCCTTACCCTGGTCTTTGACCGAGATCAGCAGGTTATTATTGCTGATCTCGGAATCGATGGTGATTGTTTGCCCTGGCTTCGAGGCATCGGTGGCATTGGCAAGCAGATTGACAAAAACCTGGAGCAGTTTTTGCGGAAAGCCTGTAATCATGGTGCCCGCTTCGCATCGGTTGAGGTATTGCAGTTGACTCGCGGCCTGACTCAATGACACCAGGTTAATTGCTTCCACCACGACCTGGTGTAAATCCACGTTTTCCGCGGGGTAATCGTCCCCGGCGCCGGCGTGACTGAAATTTGATAAGGATCTGACAATTCGTGATATTCGTTCGGTTTGCGTGAGAATCTGGTTTAGCCCAGCGTCGGCGGCAGGGGTATCCTTGAGGTCGGCCTGTAGATCTTGAGCAAGGCAGGCAATGCCGGTAACCGGGTTGCCTATTTCATGGGCCACCCCGGTGGCGAGCTGCCCGATCGATGCCAGGCGTTCGCTATGTGCGAGTTTTTTCTCCAGTGAATAGCGCTCGCTATGATCTTCTATCAATATTGCGATGCCGCTACTATTTTCCTGTTCCCGGGTCACCACTGCCTTGAACAGGTTTAATACCCGGATTTGATTGTGTACTGTTATCTTGAGTTTGCTGATCAGGAATTCGTCACTATCGATAAAATTGGCGAGCAATTGTTGCCATGGCGCTTGCAGCTGATCGATACTGGCGCCAATGGCTTTTTGCTGGTCGATGCCGGTGAGTTTTGCCATTGCCTTGTTCCAGCTGGCGATATACCCGTCATCGTTTATGGAAACTACACCTAGTGGCAAGTCCTGTAATACCTGAAAATGAAACCGCCGTAATGCCTGTAACTCCCCGGAGACGCCGCGTAATTCGCTACGCGACTTCTCCTGGCTATGCTCGACAAATTGAATCGTATCGGCGAGGGCTGTCTTGGTGGCGCGGTCAATCTGTAAATGTTCGTTTACAATCATGCGAGACAGCACCGGACCTACCAGCCCCGACAGGTTTCGATAAATTTGCGCGCGTAAATTGAGCAGATCGTTTTTCTGAATTTCCCCCGGGATCAGGCCGAGATCGGCGAGTGCGCGATTAACTTCGTTATGCGCTATATCGAAACCTACAATGCTGCTTAATTGTTGTTCGAATTCGGCGATAGAGGCGGCTTTGACTTCGCCCGGAGGTATGAGGAAGCTTTCCCTGGAACAGGCCTCGGCTACTTCGCGTTCTTCCGTCGATTGCCGGCTCAACAGGGAAACGATGACAAAGGTTATACTGTTTAAAACCAGTGACCATAGAGCACCGTCGGTCGTCTTCATAGCGAGGTCGGGAATGTTGAAGTAAGGCGTATGGATAATCCCGGCGCGCTCGATCAGCGGTATGAACAGGGTGAAACACCATATGCTCCCGCCAACTATCAATCCCGAAATAAAACCCTTGCTATTCGCCCTGGACCAGTAGAGTAGTCCAGCAATGCCGGGCAGGCACTGGGCAACGGCGACAAAGGATATCAAGCCGAGGCCGGCAAGCCCCGGGTTTTGTTGCTGAAACAAATAAAACCCAGAGCCGATAGCGACCACCCGCAGGATCACAAACTGGCGCC
>Ga0164320_10000430_pt1 | contig 13514 bp, 11 predicted proteins | sample GuaBasSediGuay11_FD_113736 | JGI IMG/M metagenome (GOLD analysis project Ga0164320, IMG submission 113736) | Subseafloor sediment microbial communities from Guaymas Basin, Gulf of California, Mexico - Guay11, Core 4567-28, 0-3 cm | ecosystem: Environmental > Aquatic > Marine > Hydrothermal...
CGTACTTGGCAGAGCGCCGCGAGGAATACCGTCTGGAAGACTGACACCGGCACTGACGCTGAGCACTGACGTGCGTCGACTTCTACGCAGGAGGACGGCTCGGGATGGGCAGCACAGTGAATGGGTCGGCGCCTCCGCATATGTAGACTTAGGGTGCCGGGCGACGGGGCTCCCATTCGCGAGCACGCCCGTCCCGAGCCGTCCTCCGGTGACTCAGCCGCACAACCCAGTTGCCGGCACTGGTCAGGAGGGTGGAGAGTGTCCCTGATCGTATAGCTGGAGGATGCCGGCGGCCATGCTTCTCAGGAGGGATATGGCCATGGTGAAGTTGTCCTCCAAGACCTCCAGGAGGAGCTCCTGGTCAATGCGGAATGCGACTAGGTCTTCGATGACTTCCGCTCGGAACCAGCGACGTTCGTCGCCCATGGCGTCGATAGCGCCTACCGAGTCGCTCGGGCCCAGTTGGAAGTGCTGATCCGGATCGGTGGCCCGGCAGTCGATGACGCCGCGGAGCGGAAGCAGGAAGTAAGTGCTTCGATCGCCGATGTTCCAGAGGATTTCGCCTTTGGGAATGTGGACCTCTTGCACACCTCGCGCGAGGTCGGCGATCGCGTCGATCTCGCTGTCGCCGAACGAAAATGTTTTTCGTAAAAATGCCATTCGCTCGACGAGATCGGAAGGGCGATCGGGAAAAGCAAACGGCTCCGCCACGGGACCGAAGCCAGCGCTCTGTCCGAGCTTACGTCGAGATTCGAGGACCTCGCGGCTGGTTCCCCTGAGTACGCGCTTGAGCAGCACGAAATGGTCTTCGAAGATCTCCTGTGAATCGTCGACGGTAATCGCGAGTGTGACCATGTCTTCGAGTGCAATGCAATCGTAACCCAGCTCGTCGCCCGCGAGCGCACTGATCCCGCCGACCACGGTGCGCGGCCCCAAACGGCGCACCGCTCTACCGTTGCGGATGATCTCGCACTCGCCGCTCACCACGTATTGAATCTCGAGTACCGGGACCCCGCTTCGGTAGAGGTGTTCGCCCTTTGCGAAGAAGCGCTCGCGCGTGTTGGCGGCGATGACCTGGGAGATTTCGGGCGGCACTTCGCCGAGTCCCGGCATCGTGCGCAGGAACAAGAAACGCTGGAAACGATCCATTTCGGCGGGTTTTGTTGCTTTATCAGACAAGATTCTGCGTCTCCTGCGCGGTATCGAGCATCGTACCGAGGCCGAGCTCTGCCGCGTGGTGAGCCGCGATCCCACGGATGACCTCGCTCCGATCCTGCATCATCTCCCTTACCGCCTCTTCGTGAGACGGTGGCTTCACGGTTGCGCCGAGAGCCGCCGCTGCGATACGCGCGCGCCGCGCCGGCGATTCCCCATTGTCGCTGACGACCAGAACGGCTTCACGGAAAGAGCCGGGCAAGGTAGCCTCCAGCACCTCGCGACCCGCAGCTTGTAGTCCCGCGTTGTCACTGGTGACGCCTCGCCAGACCAAGTTGAAATTCTCCTCGGGATGCCGCAGCCCCATTAGCCCGAACGCACGCTCGAGCGCCGCTCGCTCTTTGTCTTGGAGCGCCACTCGAAGGAGCTCGGCGTCGGCCGTATCGGGGGTACCATTGCTCTCGAGCGCTGCTCGCCATTGAAGAAGTTGGATGACGCGTAGCAAGCTTCCCCGGAGCTGTCCCCGGAGGAGCGCGTCGTCGAGAACGATCGATGGCTGAGTCGCCTGCAAGCGCCCGAGCGCCCGCACGATCTTCAGGCGCACGCCGCCTTCGCGTTCTCGATCCAAGTGCTCGAGCAGAATGTCGGCAGCGTCCTGTGAGTCGAACAAGATGATCGTGTGGGGGATGCGGCGGCGTACTTTTCGATTCGTCGACGGGTTCCTGAGGGCCTCATCGAGCGCCACGAGTGCCTCGGGACCGATCGCGACCACGGCGCTACGGGCGGCTGCGCGCAGATCAGAATTGCCCAAGAGCGGCAGCAGATGCGCCAGGTAGCGCGGGTCGGGGCTGCCCTCCATGGCTCGCAACGTTTCGAGCCGTACGGCGTCGTCGTCGCTTGCGATCAGCTCGATCAACGCCTTGGGTCGCACGATGGATGCCTCGACGTCCAGCTTTTCCTGTAGGAGCTCTCGGCTCGGCACGACCGCCGTCAGTGCGCGCAACGCGGCCGCGCGGATGTCCGGGTCTTCATCGGAGAGCATGCGGCGCGCGACTGGGATGAAGCGGCGGTCGCTTGCATCGGCGAAGGCCTCTAGCGCGCGGCTGCGAACCTCCGTCGACGGATGATAGAGCACCAAGACCGGAATCAGCTCTACCTTCCCGTGCCGATCGAAGATGTCGATCGCGGCGATGACCTCTAGGTCCTGATCGCTGTTCAACGCGCTGAATAGAACGTCGAGCGAGTGGCGATCCAACTCCTCGAGCTCGAGCCGGGTGTCGATGACGCCTCGTCGGAGCCGCCTGCGAAACAGGTCGACGTACTGGCGCTGCGTCGACATGATCGCCACGACCCACGCGATGACGAGAAACAGCAACACGATTCCGAGCTGCTGCGTCGTCAAGCCCATTCCAACTGCCGCGATGATCAGCAACGATGCAACCGCCTGCCCGCCACGGTGTCCGAACACCTCGATGATGCCTTTTGCCCGTTCGCGTCGCTTGCTGTCGAGCGGCAGATAGAGAACCTCGACGGCGCTGCGGTACAGGGTGTGGCGCAGGCTCCCGTCGACCGCTTTGAGCGCCACCGCAAACAACAGGACCGGTCCGAGCGAGAGGCCGATTGCGCCGCCGAAGATCAGGCTGGGCAACAAGGCAGAGCTCCGGTGCGCCCCAAATGCACGCAGGAGCCACCCGGCCCCGACGATCTGAATCAGCAAGGCCACGCTGTTCAGGCCCAGATAGAAGCGCGCGAAGAACGGACCGAGCCCTTCTGCCGGGATGTGGTCTGCGACCGTGCTCTTGAAGACGAAGTCCACCACGGTCAGGGCGACCGCTCCCATCAGGACCAGCGTCAGAACGCGCGAAAGGTAGCTATCTCGAAGCAGCCAGCCGAGCGGACGTACCGGTTCGGCGGCAGCCTGGTCCACCACTGCTTCGCCCCGGATCTTCCAGAGAAACGGCGTCGCCGACGCGAGGGCGAGAATCACCGTGGCGGCGAGCACGAGCTCGGCCGGCGAAGCGACTCGCAGAACCCCCTCGGCGAGCAGCGACCCCAACATCGCGCCCGTCACCCCGCCGGCCGCAATCGCCGGAAAGATGCGTTTCGCCTGAGTCACGGTGACCGCGTCATCGAGCAACAGCCAGAATTCGATCAGCACGACCGTGATCAGGAGACCGGTCCAAACATAGAAACCGAACGGCGCCCAGGCGCCCATCTCCTCGAGGAATGCCCAGAAGCTGAGCGTGATGAACGAGCCGAACACGAGTGATGCCGACAAGAGCTTCCGCCGGTCGCGCACGTGGCGGAGCACCCGCTCGTGGATCCTGAGCTCCAGGATCGCGAGCAGGGCGATCGCCAAATAGGCGCGCGGCAAATGCGTCGCGGGCAGACTCGTCAGGAACAGCGTATCTCGCGCCGTCTCCATGACCGAATGGGCAGTCATGATCGCCAGCAGGCCAACGAAGCCCACGACGAGATTCCTGCGATCCTCTCGGCGAATGGAAAAACGCATGTGTCAGACGCAACGTACCGTCAAAACGGCTACAAGCATATTTCTAGTCTCCGAGAGATTCGAGCTCTTCGAGGGAACGTGGCCAGTCCCCCTTGAGCAACCTGGATAGAGCGCGATCGGCGAGAAGCTTTCCGCCGGTTTGGCAGGTTGCGCAGTAGTTCGTTTCGCGATCTGCGAACACGATTCGCTGGATAGGATCACCACATGCCGGGCATGGCTGGCCGTACTTTCCGTGCGCCGCCATTTCCGGGCGAAAAGCGGTCACCTTTTCGGGAAACTCGTCGCCTTGTTGGTCGACCAATCGCGCGACCCATTCCGTCAGCACGTCCTGGCTCGCGTCGAACACTCGTCGAATCTCTTCCTCGGTCAGCCGCTGCGTCCAAGTTAGCGGGGAGACCTTTGCGCGGTGGAGGATCTCGTCCGAGTACGCGTTGCCGATCCCACTGAAAATCCTCGGATCGGCTAGAGCGCGTTTCACCGTGTGGTTCCATTCGACGAGCTGATCTCGAAATCGGCGATGGTCGGCGTCCAAGGGTTCGATGCCACCCGGATCATGCATGCGCAACGCGCCGAGGCCGCGACACAGATGCAGAGCTGCGCGCTTCTTTTTGCTCGCTTCGGTCAACAATAGCGTCCCGCTCTCGAAGTCGAATGCACCGAGACCCAAGCGGCCTGGGATCTTGTGCCCCGGCGGCTTCCAACGTAGTCGACCGGCGATCATTAGATGCATTACGATGTAGAGGTCTTCTTCCAGCGCCAGCACGATCCGTTTGCCGAGTCGACGCACCTCGATCACTCGCTTTCCTTCCACGGCATCGATCGATGGCTCCACGCTTCTCAGGACGAATGGCGATGCCAGTCGCACTCGCTCGAGCGCGCGGCCAGCGATGCGCGAACGCCGCGCGTGACACTCAAGCCCGATGCCGGGGAGCGCGGGCCTGGCTAACGAAGGAGCGGGTCGAGCCGGTCTCGTAGCCAGTCGCCCGTCAGATTGAAGCCCAGCACAGTCACCGCGATCGCGCCGCCCGAGAACAGGGCAACGTGAGGGAAACGCAACAAAACACTGGTGCCCTGGTCGAGGAGCGCTCCCCAGGACACCGCTTTCCCGGGGCCGAGCCCAAGAAACGACAGCGTCGATTCCGCCAGGATCACCACACCCAGTCCAGTGGTCGCCTGGATGACCAGCGGCCCAAGCAGGTTGGGGACCACATGGCGGCGCAGGATCTGGCGTGTCGGCACGCCGAGTGCGCGCGCCGCCTCGACGAACTCACGCTCTCTCAAGGTCAGCGTTTCGGCCCGGGCCAAGCGTGCGTACAAGACCCATCCGTTGACCGCGAGGGCCACGATCAAGTGCATGAGGCCGGGTCGAGCCACCAGGGCGAGGATCGCGATGTTTAGGACGATCGCGGGAAACGCTTGCACCAAGTCCGCGATCCCCGTGATCACATGGTCGGTGAGCCGCCCGGCGTAGCCCGCCCAGGTACCTAGCAACGTGCCAAACACGACCGATACACCGACGACGACGACGCCCACGATTGCGGCGAGCCGCGCGCCGTGGAGCAATGCGCTCAAGATGTCGATGCCGTTGTCTCCGGTTCCGAGTAAGTGCGTCCACGAAGGAGGCTCGTACTCGTGCAAGAGATCGATCATGAGCGGGTCGTAGGGGGCGATCCATGGACCAACGAGCCCCAAGACGAAAAAACAGAGCACGATGCCGAGGCCGATCGGAGTTCTGCGGAGGCGAGCGCGAACCCGTTTCATGACAGTCTTACCCTCGGATCGACCACCCCGTACGCCAAGTCCACAATCAGGTTCACGACCACGTAGATCACGGCGATGATGAGCACGCAGCCCTGAACCACCGGGATATCACGGGCGAAGAACGCATCGAGAAACAGCGTGCCGAGGCCCGGCCGCTCGAAGATCTTTTCCGTGACGATCGTGCCGGAGAGCAGCGCTCCCAGTTGAGCGGCGCCAATCGTCATCACCGGCAGGAGTGCATTGCGAAGGGCGTGGCGGAGCAGCAGCGGAACAGACGGAACCCCTCGTGCGCGTGCCGCGGTGATGTACTGCTGTGCAAGCACCTCGATCATCGCTGCGCGGGTCTGGCGGGTCAGCACGGCGGCGAAGGCGGTCCCGATCGTAAGCGCCGGGAGAATCAAGGCCTCCGGGCCGGCTAGGTCGTCGCCCGGTAGGGGCAGCCAACGGAGCTTCACCCCGAACGCGAGGATCAGCAGGGGCCCTAGCCAGATGTTGGGGATCGCCAAGCCCGCCACGGCGACGGTCGACGCGATCTTGTCCCAACCCCTACCGGCTTTAGCCGCCGCGATCGTGCCGAGCGGTATCGCCACCAGCCACGCGACGAGCAACGCCGCGATGGCGAGCACGATCGTGTGCGGCAGCACGTCGCGCATCATCGACCACACCGAGCGATCGGGTCGCCGGAATGATGTCCCCATGCTCCCGTCGGCCATGTCACCGAGGAACGACAGGTACTGCTGTGCGACTGGCCGGTCGAGGTCGAGCGCACGGCGAAGCTCGGCTTTCTCTTCAGGGCCGGCCTGGTCCCCGAGGATCGCTTCTACGGGGTCGCCAGGGATCAGGCGCACCAGGAGAAACACGATGGTCACCAAGCCGACGACGGTGAGCAGTGCCCGCAGGAGGCGGCCCACCAGATACCGCAAGAGGCCCGGAGACATCATCCGGACCATACTACGCTCGATCGCCGACGGCGTCGGTTTCCCTGCCGAATCGGGCTACAGACCGCCGTCGAACCCTGCTGGTTGCGTCAGTGCGTCGGGCTGAGCGCTTCCTGGTGTCAACGCCACGCAGATTCTGGATTCCGCTCTGCTGGAGTCGAGGTCGATGATGCGGGCGACCCGCTCGTCCGCCGGCAAGTTGGGGTCGAACTCCCCGGTCGTCGTGATGTCATTCGGCAGGACGCAGGAGTACTCGATACGGCCGCAGTCTCCGGCGTTGCTGCAGGTCTTCATGCACCAGGTTTCCGCCGTGCGGCTCGGGATGAAGCGCCACTCGACACATGCCCCCTCGGGACAAGTATCCGCGTCACATGAAAAGACCGTGCAATAGCCACCGGGCTGGGCCAGGTCGCACTGGCGCTCACCCGTCACCGAACAGTCCGTGGAGTTGGCGCAGGCGTCTCCGATGTGCTCTTTGCACCCCGCCGCGACGAGGCTGGCAAGACCAACAAGGCCAGCAAGCAATAAGGTATTCGCGCGTTCCATCGTCAGCGGCGGAGCATACGGGACGCTTCCTTCGATCGCCAATCGCTCTGCGCCGAGCCCAATGAGTGTTAGATTCCATTCATATTGCGACGTTTTTGGATGGGAATGGGGTTTGCGTTGCTCGTCTGCGCTGGGGCGCTGGCCGAACAAGGGCTCGATCGTGTTGCGACCCTGGTCCGGACCGGCGACGAGCTCGGCGCCCTGAAGGAGATCGCAGTCCTTCCGCAGAGCGTGCGCGGCGAAAATGCGGTGCGCTACCTCGAGGGGCGACTGCTGTTGGATGTGGGGCGACCCTGCGAATCGATGGGCAAACTCGAACGAGCTCGGGCCGACCTCCCGGCGTCGATGCGTCACGACTCGATGCGCCGCTGGGCGACCGCCGCCGCGCAGTGTGGGCACTGTGCCGAGGCGCGGCCGGTGCTGCTCGACGGTGCATCGAGCGACGGTGCTGTGACTCGACGCGACCGCGCGATCGCCGCGGACTGTGCCTTTCAGCTCGGGGAGCTGGACGTCGCAGCCGAAGAGCTCGCTCGACTCACGCGCCGAAAGCACGGCGTCGACAATCGCGTTGCGCTGCTCGCGATCCTCTCGGATGTCTACGTCGAGCTAGGACGCCCCGACGACGCGAGAGGTGCCGCGCTCGAAGCGTGGAAGTCCGCCGTCGAACCCGGGCAGCAGGACACGGCTCGGAAGTTGGAAGGCCGTGCATCGCCGGACGTCGCCGACCGAATTTCACGCGCTGAGGAGATGATCGACGCTCGCCGCTTTGCGAAAGCCGTCGAGGAGCTCGAAGCGCTCGACGTGGGAGATGAGCTCGACGCCCGGTGGCGCCACGTGTACGGCATGGCCCTCTTTCGAACGCGCACGCGCTACCTCGACGCCGCGCGCGTGCTGTATCGATCGGCATCGCTGCGCGGCGAATACGAAATCGAGGACGCCTTTCACTCGGCGCGCGCGTTGTCCCGGGCCGACCGAGATGCGCGTGCGATCCGTTCGTATCGGCGGTTTGCCCAGCGGTATCCACGGAGCAGGCGGGCGCCCGAGGCACGATTTCTGGCAGCGTGGCTCGAGATGCGGCTCGGCCGCGCCAACGGTGAAAAGCAGATGGAGCGGCTGCTGCGAGGCAAGGCTCGAGTGCGCGGGAGGTGGCGCCGGTCCGCGGTTTGGGAGCTTGGCTTTCGGGCGTTCGAGACGCGTCGGTACGGCCGGGCGGCTCGCTACCTCGCCCAATACACGACGCTGGTCAGCGATTCGATGGACGAAGCGCGCGGCTTTTACTGGCTGGGTCGCTCCTACAGGCGCGGACCCAAGGCCGTCGACGCATATCGGCGGGCGATTGCGGTCGAGCCGCTTCATTGGTACGCGGTTCTGGCAGTGGGACGCTTGAAGCGGCTCAAAGTGAAGCCTCCTGCGCCGTTTGAGAACGCCACGTCACCGAGCTCGGTCGAGATGCCCGAGAGCGATCTACCCGTGCCCGGGACCTTCGAGGCCTATCGACGCTTGGGTCTCGACCTCGACGGCATCGCATGGCTCAACACACACGAGCACGCGCTCGTCGTAGACTACCCGAGGGCGCAGCGCATCGCGCTTCTCACACGGTTGTATCGCGACGCAGGTGCCTACCGCGATGCACTCCTCGTCGCCCGACGGCGCATGTCGTATCTTCATAGTGACCCGGCAGCGCACCGCTGGTGGTGGGACGCGGCGTACCCAATGCCTTGGCGCTCGATCGTCGACGAGCATCGCGCGGATCTTCCCCGCGCTCTGGTCTACGCGACCATGCGTCAAGAGAGCGGCTTCCGTCCCGAGGTCGTCAGCAGAGCGGGTGCGGTCGGGCTCATGCAGCTGATGCCCGAGATTGCGACGAAGCTCGCTGGGCGGCCCGTGACTCGGTACATGCTGCGGGTGCCGGAAACCAACATTGCCCTCGGGCTCCGAGAGATGACCGCGCTTGCCGCCGAGTTCGACGACGTCTACCCGCTGAGCATCGCCGCGTACAACGCCGGGAAGAGTCGAGTGAGACGCTGGCTGAAAGAGAGCAGAAGAATGGCGCTCGATCGCTTCGTCGAGCGAATCCCGTTCAACGAGACGCGTAACTACGTGCGGCGGGTGACCACACACTACGCGAGATACTCGTACTTGGACGCACCAGAGTCTGGGTGGCCCACTCTACCCGCGTTCGTTAACCCCTGATTTGCTCCCCCCCGTTCGTTCGATAGACTGGTCCGAACGATTTGGGTTGCCCGCGATGGCGTCGAAGGCCAATAGAGGGGCCGATCAGCTGCGACCTCTCGCGGGCGTGTGAACACGAATGAACTTCATTGCTGCAGGGCTCTCCGACGTTGGGCGTCAGCGAGAGCACAACGAAGATAGCTACTGCATTCTGTCCGACCACCGCTTGTTCGTGGTTGCCGACGGCATGGGCGGCCACCGCGCAGGCGACGTCGCGAGCCACATGGCCACCACGGAGATGACCGCGTTTTTCGACGCTACCAGGACCGAAGGCGACATCGGGGACTGGCCGGCGGAGGACGACTCGCACTTGACTCCGGATCAGAACCGGCTCGTCTCCGCCGTGAAGCTCGCGAACCAGCGCATCTTCCAAGCATCGGTGGGGAATCGCTCGGTTCAGGGAATGGGCACGACGGTCGTCGGCGCCTTGTACGCGCGGGAAGACTGCAAGATCCATATCGCGCATGTCGGCGACAGCCGAGCGTATCGAGTTCGGGCGGGCGACATCACGCAGCTCACCCGTGACCACTCCCTGCTGAACGACTACTTGCTCGTGATGCCCAATCTAACGGATGCTCAGCGGGAGCGGTTGCCGAGCAACGTGATCACGCGCGCGCTCGGCATGCAGGCGGCTGTCGCCGTCGATCTGTACTTCGAGGGTGTCGAGCCGGGCGACGTTTATGTTCTGTGTTCAGATGGCCTCAACGGCATGGTCAGCGACGACCGCATCCTCGACATCGTTCACAATGCGGGAACGGACGTGGAAATGGCCGCGAAATCACTGGTCGCTCAAGCCAATGAGAATGGCGGCGAGGACAACACCACCGTCGTCGTCGTCCGGATCACCGAGTAGTCATGCCGAAGACGCTCGAGATTCGGCAGCTGCTGGACTGCACGGAGGAAACATTTTGGGAGCGAATCTTCCACAACGAGGATTTCAACCACTACCTATACGACGGTCTTGGCTTCAAGTACGAGCTCCAAGAGTGGAACCCGGAGACCGGCTACCGGCGAGCCAAACTGTGGCCCATGCAGCAGATGCCGAGAGCCGTTGCCAGTGTCCTCGGTGAACGGTTCAGCTACATCGAAGAGGGGACGTTTGACGCGGAAGCCGAGCGATACGATTTTCGCGTCATTACTTCGGCGGTAGCCGATCGCATTCGGGTTAGAGGGACGGTTACCGTCGAGGCGGTGCCACCGAATCAATGCGAACGCCGTGTGGCGCTCGAGATCGGCGCGGACGTGTTGGGTCTCGGACGCCTCATCGAGGCGTATTTCGTCGCTATGACACGGGAAGAATACGCGAAGAACGCGGCGCTCGTGAACGAGTACTTGGCTAGCGCAAGCTAGAGCGGTCTAGTGACCCGCGGGGCGGCCGCCTTTGCGCGGGTCGCTCGCTGCGTGAAGCCGGCGAGCCGGGGAGCGCTCGATTTGGATCAATTGGACGTTGGCCACGTGGTGAATCGACTCGATTTCGTGCCCACGGGCGCGAAGCGCGTCTTCAAGGGCCGAGTCGATCGGCGCCACCGTCTCCACGCGAAGCGCGGGGGGCGCACCCTGATGATGAATGCGTGGAGCCGCCACAGCGTCGCCAGCGCTCAGACCGTGTAGTAGGATGTTCATCGCCACCTGCTGCGTGGCGGTTACGATCCGGCTTCCACCCGCGGCGCCGACGCACAATGCCGGCTTGCCGTTCTCGAGCACGATGGTGGGCGACATGGTCGAAACCGGACGCTTCCACGGGCCCGGCAGATTTCGCGCTCCCCCGACGAGTCCGAACGCGTTGGCTTTGCCGATGCCGCTTGCAAAGTCGTCCATCTCGTCGTTCATTACGATACCTCCGCCGGTGAAGCGCGCGCCAAACGGGAGGTTCACCGTCGTCGTTACCGAGGCGACGTTGCCTTGCGCATCGACGACGCAAAGGTGTGAAGTCCCGCCGTTGTCGGCCGTCGTGACCCGGCTTTCGGTCCATTCGATCGGAAAGGCGTAGTCCACGCTAGGGTGGGCCTTACCGTCGGCCACGAGCTCCGCCCGCTTGGCGATTCGAGCAGGGGCCATCATCTTATCGAGCGGCAGAATCACTTGGTCCGGGTCGCCAAAATAGCGCTGACGATCCAGAAATGGGCCCTTCCAAGATTCAGCCATAGCGTGCAGGAGCGGCGCGCCGTACTCCGGCTTCGGTCCGACCGCCTGCGCGAGGATCGATAGGCTTTGAATCATGGTGAAACCGCCGGCGCTCGGCGGGGCTGCCGTCACCCAGCGATACCCGAACGCGGTCGTCTCGAGCGGCTCACGCGTTCGCACGCGATAGGCGTAGAGGTCGTCCAGCGTCATGATGCCGCCGTGCGCCCGGACTGCCGCGACCATCTCTTGCCCGATGATGCCGCCGTAGATGACCGCGGCACCCTTTTCTGCAAACTCGCGAAGCACACGTGCCAAGCTCGGGCGGCGCAACGTCGCTCCCGGTTCGAGGTGCCATTGTGCCATCACCGGGTCTTTGCGCAGCTGAGCGCCGAACGCGCGTCCCATCGCGCCAAGGGCGTCGCCCACCGCAAAGCCATCTTCTGCCAGACGAAGGGCCGGGGCGATGACCTCCCGCAAAGAGAGTTTCCCAAAACGCGTGACCAGGGCCTCGATGCCGGCGGGCTCACCGGGCACGCCGACGGCGAGGCCGCCTAGCTGAGAAGGGGAGCTCGCGGGGCCCTCCGGTCGCTCGCCTTCCAGCTCGAACATCGTAGGCGTGGCTGCACGGGGCGCTCGCTCTCGGAAGTCGAGGAATGTCAATGAGCCGTCCTCGGCGCAGTAGTAGAGAGCGAATCCGCCGCCCCCCAAGCCACTGCTCGCCGGGTTCACCACGCCCAAGGCCAGCATAGTGGCCGCCGCCGCGTCGGCCGCGTTGCCTCCTGCGGCTAGAATCTCCGCGCCCGCTTTCGACGCCTCGGCATGGTCTGCCGCGACCGCGTCCTGCGTGAATACCGCTGCGTGCTCCGTCTGAGCGGGGGGGCTCTGGCCGACGAGCCCGGTCATCAGGAGCGCCGAAACGCACCACAACACGATCCAAACCCACCGCTTCATCGGTTGCACCTTGCCTCCAAACCGGCCCGGGTGCTACCGCAGAGTCTCATGCATTTCGTGTTCGTGATGGACCCCGTGTCGACAGTCATCGTCGACGAAGACACCAGCTTCGCCTTGATGCTGGAGGCACAGGCCCGCGGCCATCGCGTCGATCACTGCCTGCCGAGCGATGTGGGACTTCGCGGCCGCAGGGTGGTTGCGCGCGTTCGCCGGGCGTCGATGCAACTCGAAGCGGAAGAGCCCATCACCTTGGGCGAGCCTGAAGACATCGAACTGGTCGGCGCCGATGCGGTGTTCATCCGCAAAGACCCGCCCTTCAGCGACGCGTATCTGTGGTTGACGCTCGTTTTGGATCACCTCGAAGGCAGCACCCTGGTCGTGAACAACCCGCGCGGCTTGCGCGAAGCAAACGAAAAGCTCTACGCCCATCACTTCCCGGAGATCGTTCCTCCCACGATCATGACGAGCCACAAGGACGAGATACATCATTTCTTGAGCGATCTAGGCGGCCACGCCGTCATCAAGCCCATCGACGGTCATGGCGGTGAAAGCGTGTTTCGGCTCGCCCACGGAGACACGAATCTCAATGCCTTGATAGAGGCCGTCACCCACTTGGGATCGCGAAACGCAATCGTTCAGGCGCTCATCCCCGAGGTGTACGACGAGGGAGACAAACGCATCCTTTTGGTGGACGGAGAGCTTCTCGGCGTGGTGGGGCGGGTACCCAGCAAGGGCGACCTTCGGAGTAACGTGCACGTCGGAGGCTCAGCGGCTCCGGCAACGCTTACCGATGCGGACCGGAAGATCATCGAAACGCTGCGTCCGCGTCTGCTCGCCGATAGACTTTTCTTCGTCGGGCTCGACGTCATCGGCGGCAAGCTCATCGAAGTAAATGTCACGAGCCCCACGCTCCTTCAGCAAATGTCCCGGCTCTGTGGAGAAAACCTCGCTGCGACGGTGATCGAGCGGCTCGAACAAAAAGTCCGCGCCTAGTCCCGCACATTAGCTCGAGCCGATTCGTACCGCTGCGGAAGCGCCCGCCCCGGAGAGCGCTCCGATCGCTATCGCCACGAGAAACGACACGTTCGCGCCCATGAGGTCGAGCCCGTCGAGGACGAGCCCAGTCATGCCAAAAAACGAAACGAAGAACGTCCAGAACCGGCGAGAACGAATCGTGCGCACGAAAAAATCGCCGCTCGCAACGCCATCGAGCTGACCGAACTGACTCGGCCGCGTCGTATCGTCGTGCGGCCGGGTTTGGTCGTCGGCGTCGTCGCGCTTGTCGTTCAAGGAGC
>Ga0164320_10000431_pt1 | contig 13492 bp, 8 predicted proteins | sample GuaBasSediGuay11_FD_113736 | JGI IMG/M metagenome (GOLD analysis project Ga0164320, IMG submission 113736) | Subseafloor sediment microbial communities from Guaymas Basin, Gulf of California, Mexico - Guay11, Core 4567-28, 0-3 cm | ecosystem: Environmental > Aquatic > Marine > Hydrothermal vents...
AACCCCCAAAACTCCATGCCACCACCTATTTCAAGCGATGTCGGAGAAAGGTCGCTAACGCGTAATTTACCAATATTACTGGTCTGGTAGACTCTTGACCTGGAGAACAAGCCATATTCTCTGGAACGCTTCAGTTCACTGTCACCTATCCTGATAATTTCACGCCCCTTGTTATTCCATAACCATACCAGTATTGCCAGCATTCCGCTCAGGGTCCAGCCGATAGTAAAAAATACTATATAGGCGTCCGGGGTTTGACCATCGTTGCTTATAAGTCTGTTAAGGGCTACTGCCTCACCGTATGCCCAGGCCAGTAACCAGAGCGCCAGGAAGCCATTGACAAACAGGCTCCTCTTCGCAGGGATAATTATCTCTATCCCTTCAGCATATTCATTTACCATCGAGCGGCCTGTGTTCAGGTTTACTTCCCTCTTAAAAAATAAGGAACCTGTACCATTGTGCCATAAACGATCTCTATGTTACCTAGGGAGCCGCTGCAGGCCACCAGCACTACAGAATTTCGTCTGCAATTACCTCGGCAATGCGGTGGGTCCAGCGCAGGGGAATGGGTGTGTCCAGTTCGGTGGACGTAGCGAAATCTGGAATAAAGACCCGATTCAGTAATGTTTGTACGGTCTCAGGGTGTGAGGTGCCAAAATTAATTTCCTGATTGATATGTAAGCTGATTTTATCAAAATTAGCTGATCCCAGGCAGGCCCAGCCATCGTACACTGCTGCCTTGAGGTGTGTCATACCCGGGTAGGAATAGACGCGAATACCGTTCTCCAACATGGTATTGATGGTCGATTCATTACTCATCTTCATCGCTGCGTTGTCGTTACCCGCAGAAACGATGACACGAACGTCGACACCACGGCGACGGGCCTTAGCAAGTTCGTAGAGGATAATGTCATCAGAGAAATAGGCGTTTTGCAGGTAAATACGGTTTTGAGCGCTTCTGATTGCGGCAATTTGGGTCCGGTGTATTTCCGAGTTCTGGATAGATGTAGTGAGTACTCTGATAGGGTAACCACTTTGCCCAGGTTCGCGTTTATATCCACGAAGAGATCGGGTCATCAGGGCAAGATCACCCAGCACGCCTGACTTGGCCCAGGTTTTATCGAATTCAAACTGGAGTTGTTTGACCACCGGTCCGGAAACTTCCATCATCATATCGTGCCAATCGTAACGGTATTCGCGGCCGATGTTCATACCACCGACAAATGCGAAATTATCATCAATGATAGTGGTTTTAACATGGTCACCGGTAAACCACGGATTGCTTTGCACACGTACCCGAACTTTCGAGTCATGCTTCAAATAGTCGGTGATTGACGATGGCAAAATGATGTCGGTCGGCATCGATTCGGAGTCAGTGTGGGTCGCGACCAGATCACCCAGCCCGTCTACCAGAACCTTGACGTCTAGCTGTGCCGATTTATGTTTCAGGATATCGGCAAACTCGAGACCAACATCATCATTGTCAAATATGTAAGTACGGATATCGATCGTATCTTCAGCCTTGTTAAGAGCTTCTTCCAACCGGGAAAAATACTCATCTCCGTCGATCAGAAACTCAATCTCACCGCGGCTGGATTTAATACCGGTGATTTTGTCGAGTTCTTGCTCCCAGGCTTCAAGATTCATCGCTGGCGCATTTGTGACTGGCGGGATCGGCATGAGTTCGAGCGTTGGAAATTGGACCTGGTTGATTGCCGAACGATGTATAAAGCCTCCAACAGATTTTATTGCTAGTCCATAGTAGGCTTTTGCTAATGAAAAAGGTCGAATGACCGGATCTATCAATGTTGTTTCCACGAGTACAGTTGCGCCCTGGGCCAGGAATGCGCCTGATCGGGAAGCTTTTAAGATCTTATCCGAATTTATTAGTTCTTCGTACTCAGACCGATTCGATGAATCGAACTGCATCTCTGGTTGAACCTGAGTCTCGATCAGGGAGATGGGGCCTACCTCAGGTTTTAGTGTGCCACAGGCAGCGAGCGTGAAAGACAGAAGCGGTATCAGCAGCAGGATTCGAGGGAGGCCTGCGGGGTAAGAGAATTGATTTGGCCAGCGGAAGATTGCCCTTAACTGATGAAATTCTTTCCTGCACCGTGCACTGATTCGATTGATAACCAGGTAAATAAACTTAAATGGTAAAACAACTGACGATTTATTTGAAAAAATTATTTCTTTTTGATCCTTCACAACTACCTCCTATTTGTCCGTAATAAAGCTTGCTTAGAGATACTGCTGCCTGCTGCCTGTGTGCGATAGGCTTGACAACAAGAGTGGTCAAGCTTTAGCTAACTTGCAACAAGTTATTGAAAAGTATCAGGATGTTAACCTGCTAGGATCGTATTTTAATACCCGAACGTCGGTTGTAGGCTCAAACCTACACAGATTAGCGGCCTGATCTATATCGTCTTAAATAATGATTTGGCATAGTGAGTTCTAATAAATATGGAAATCGGTGATTTAAATATGAATATCAAAATGACATTACATTGTTTGATACTTGCAGGTCTTCTTTTCGGATTTTCAGGTATCACAAAGGCTAGCGAATCTGATCCATGGACCTACGCTCATATCCCACTGGCAGACTCCGCTACGCTGATCAGCGATAGACTTGGAAGCCTGATTCAAACGGTTATTGATAAAACCAATTCCAGGTATTCGAAAGGTACAATACCTGACGATACCGAATTGGAATTCAGATTTTTCACCGATTTTCGATCAAGTCATATTCGTGACGTGGCATGGGGAATTTTTGAAAGGTGCATCGGTACTAATAGCTGTACAGGGTGGCCCCAGTTCGAACGCATCCAGATGTACCCCGAAGAGAGCGTCTATCATGCTGGTCAGTGGCGTTATATACCTTCCCGGTTTCATCTCGCATCAATTATCAAGGTATGTGGCGTACGCATGGGTGCCGACAAGATTACCCATTTATTCGACGATGGTTTTCATTACTTTAATGCGATCCGCAGCAAGCGTAAAGATTTCGACCTGGAAGATATAAAAACATTGTCCCTGGCTTTCGAACGAACCTACATGGGAACCAGGCTGACAGGTATCGTCAGTTATGCTGACATCGAAGCAAATATGGCTGGTGTCCAGTTTTATAGTGACTTTTTTGGTGGACCAACCCCGATGATAAGGCGTAATGCAGACGGCTTACTGACCCTGTCGAGAAAACCCGAAATTTGCGACTATGTCTCGGAGGACTTCGATGAGCGAAAATTGCCAAATGACTTCACCTATAGCCTGATCAATACAACCAAAGCTCGTAAACGTTCGCTGAATTTGATTAGTATTATCGAACAACGAGAAATTCAGTCTGAAGCGCTGGCCCTGAATCTAGATCCGCGAGAGCTAGCCATACAAACCGAAGCAATTCTGGCAAGGCGAATACCAATGACCCGGTGGCAAAAGGATTTTCCAAAGCTACGTTTAGTTGGTCACGCGACCGGATACATGACTCAATTCATGTTTGATTCGGATTTTCGTCGGGCTTCAATTCTTTTTGGCTTTAATCCGCTCAAGCCAGGAAAATTGCAAGACCGAAAGCCGATCGTCATACAGCGGGTCGAAAAAATAACGCATGCACCATTCATGCTCGCGATTTGATTGTGGCCGGGAAAAGCTTCCGCACAGATGTAATCGGTGATGATGTCCTCGTTTTTATGTAGGATTTGTCCTACATATTTGTAGGAATTGCCCTACATGAATATCTGATGGTTTAATGGTAATATGAACTGGGAGAGTCTCACAAATAACCAACTACGAAGATCTGTTAGCCTTCATGGCTAATCGATATTCGATGGGAGGAAATAATGAAAAATAGATTCCGAATAGCGCACACACCGGAGTTCACCGATAAAATCGATATCGATACCTGGCATAAACTGGAAAATTACTTATGTAAACATGGAGATGCCATCTTTCTTGATCTGGTAATACGTTGTAGCACACATGATCACCCCCTGGGTGGTGAAGGATTTATAAAGTACTGCATTAAGAAAGGCTGGCTAATAAAACTCGAACTGAAAAGGAATTCTTATTCACCCTGGTTGGCTATCGAGGAAAACCAGGTAGTTGCAGATAGTGATATTACCTAGAATCTAGGATTCTCGTAGATCGATCCTGGATACAGGCATGGCTTGTCAATAAATTTAAGACGGAGTTGATCCTGAATTAAAGAACTGACCCTGACGGGCGTGCTAGAGAATAAACTGCGGGGTTAGCTCAGTTGGTAGAGCGTCAGCTTCCCAAGCTGAATGTCGCGAGTTCGATTCTCGTACTCCACTCCATTTATCAAAAAATATTGTAGTCCTGGGAATCACTGGATCCCCTCTTAGTTGGGATAATATTCTGGGCACTCCTTAATAGTGGAATAAGTGATAACAGCAAATTTCGTGCTAAGCGTGTTTTTATATATCCCTGGATATCTTTTTTTCCCTGATAAAAAATACCCCCTGAGAAGCAGATGCTCCACAGGGGGTGGTAAAATATTTATTCCCAGGATCTGGGTTTTCCAGGTTCGGGATTATTGAATTAACTGAACTAAAAGTATCGGATAAAGCCCCCGTATGGGTGCATCTATTGAATATCCATAAATTGACCCATATATAAACTGGTATGAGCATTACAAGTACACAATTTACGATAGGGCAGGTTGTTCGCCACCGTGAACACCCGTTCCGGGGTGTTATCGTGGACGTCGACCCTGAGTTCAGCAATACCGAGGAATGGTGGCAGTCAATCCCAGAAGAAGCTCGGCCACGAAAAGATCAGCCTTTCTACCACTTGCTGGCTGAGGACGAAGAAGTATCTTATCTCGCTTACGTGTCGGAACAGAATCTACTGATAGATGAATCCGGCAAGCCCCTTAATAATCCTCAAGTTGCCGAGATGTTCGGTGAGTTTCAGGGTGATAGTTACGCGACCCCGTATAGCTATCGGAACTAAAAAAACACTTGATCAGCGTATTACCTAGCTGATAAATCTTTAGCTGTAAAAGTTGGCAGATGATAATGCAGACAGTGCCTGATTCGGTAGAAGTTGATTGGCAGCTTTCTCGTTAGCAACCGTTCAAAATACCTAGATTAACTTCTGCTTCCGGCACTATGGGGACATCTGATAATTACCAGCCTATTGCAATAAGGAGCGCAAAGGCTCAAGACTTTCCCGAAGTAATAGTTCATGCCTGGTGTTCTGACAGTCATTGTCTGAGTCTATCCAGTGCTTCCAATCTGAACGATCATAGTATAGGAATAGCCGCCGCGAAAAGAGAGGTCGATAATAGAAATAGGATAAGAATCCGCATGGGATAATTCAAACCTGGCCTTGCAAGGAATACCACTTGAAGGCTTGTCTATATTTCTCGACTACCGGTGCGGGCCTGGCATCCTCAAGCATGAAGGTGCGTTTCACTTTGCCCACTTCTAGCAACGGATAAGCAGTTGTAAATTCAAGCTCTCGCCCACAGTGGCTACATTGATGCAACCAGGTGTATCGGCAGTCTGAAGTGTAAGGTGTCTTGTATTTAAGTCGATAAACGCCCATGCCACACTCACAGGCATATTCGATAAGCTTGGCCTGGATGGGTTTTGTTACACGAGGCATGCTTTAAGTTTAACAAGCGATTAAATAAAAATCCCCCGAGAAGCAGTAACGAAACTCAGGGGATTAGCAATTGCCGTTTGCGTGAGATCAATTTTACATACGGCGTTTGCGATCTTGCCAAAGTTCAAACAGGGCAAGAAATACAACTCCTCCGCCCAGTATCAAATGAATCAGGCGCAGGTCGTTGCCGTATTGCATTACAAACGGTGAAGCCATGATCCAGCCACCGCAAGCTAGTTCAAGTATTTCCTCCCAGCGTTGCAGCGACATGAATTCGACTAATGCCAGCCCGATAATTAAAACACCGAATATTCCAGCATTGGCGGTGATCATTGTATTGGTGCCGTCAATAACAGGCGACAGGATGATCAGACCACCGAACAGGGCGGAACAGAAGTCTTCCCAACCACGATGTTCGGTAAACCAATTATGATGAGCTGTATTTTCCATAACAAATCTCCTCTATCAGGTTACAGGGGGTGTAACCGGAATACCAATGAGGAGCCATCCCTCCATGTACCTGTCCCCATTGGGTGCCGGTACACGAATATTTAAATTTACGCTTGTTAATTTAAATTACTATTAGAATTAGTTTATTTACCTGGCGGTCGAGGTCACCGATAAGCTTTTTTTATGAATAACCGATCAATACCGGAGCTTAGAGTATTGATTGAACACCCAGCCATCCTTGGCAAGTGCCAGGTAACTATGGCAAATAAATAGAAGGTGCGTTATAGCGTAGGGCAGTAGCTACTGCAGGAATGGGATTACAAGTTGCCGCGTATATCGGAAAGGGGGCTGACACACAGCTCATATACTCGAAGGAATCACCTCACGTATATAAGCTTGATAGAGCGACTACAGGGCATATCTGAGGGGTATTGCCGACAGTGCTTAAAAGTAGGCACACACGCATGCGCCCGAGTATCTAAAACAGACAAAAAAATGCCCAATCCTTAGACTGGGCAATAAATGTATCCCAGGTTGCGATTTAATATTCGCTAACTAGGGAAGGTAACGTTAGCGCCTGGGATAACTTGGTATTAGGGTACATCAACTAAAGTCATTCCTGAGTTGATCCAGATCAAGAACTTTATAGATAGTCAGATGCATAGTTTCCTCAAGCGCAAACTATAAGCGCGTGCCTACCATTCAGGGCTGACAGCCACCTTCTAGGATATTAGAAATTCCAGCTAATCGCGGTGTAAGGCTATAAATAAGTGAATATTGTAGTAGCGGGGTAGGCTAGGGGGTAGATAGCCGTTGAAGTAATCAATATAAAGGTAATTAAATCAACGGCAAATACCGTTTATCTGGTGGAGACGGCGGGAATCGAACCCGCGTCCGCAAGCCCTCTGCCATTGGATCTACATGTTTATTCCGACATTTAGTTTAACTGGGTGCTACCCGCCGGACGGGGAAAACAAACAGCGATTTCGGTACTTGTTTAGTGCTTCAACCCCGAACGAGTATCCATCACGATTCTATGAGAGCGATGCCTGAAATCTGGACGCATAGACACGGCTCCAGTCAGACAGCACCCTACCGGGTATTAAGCGGCGAGTGCGTAGTTGTCGTCGTTGGCAACTAAAATTTGCAGAAGATTTAACGAGATTTTCTACATTCTCGACATGCACCTCAGGTTTCGCGACCCACGTCGAAGCCAGGTCATCCCCAAGTGAGCGCAATTATAGCTTATATCGTCGGGATTGTGTTGGAGCCATTGTGGTTTTCCGTTACTATTCGCGCTCATTTTCCACAGTCTGACGAGATTACCGCCCAATATGCTTTGTATTCCCGGTAGCCCTGCCTTATCCCAATTCAGACTTAAAAAACTACAACAGCAATTCAACGACCGGGGCCTGGGTCCTATCCGGACCAGTAGTCGATATATACACCTGGTAGAGACAACTGGGAATGGACTCTCCGACAGTGACCATCATATTCTGGGAAATCTGCTGAGATACGGTCCTTCGGCGGATGATGATGAAACTGGTGGTGTGGATTTGTTTGTTGTACCACGACCCGGGACCATTTCTCCCTGGTCGAGCAAGGCGACCGATATAGCGCACAATTGCGGGTTGTCGACTATTAAGCGCATTGAGCGGGGCATCCATTATACGCTGCAACTGGCTGATCCGGAGCAACCCCGGAAAGATATTATAGCCCTGCTGCATGATCGTATGACCGAACAGGTATTCACCTCGTTGCGGGATTGTGAAGCATTATTTATCGAGCAGGATCCGCGTCCTTTGTGTGAAATAAATATAGTGTCTGGCGGGGCAAAAGCGCTGCAGCGGGCAAATACTGATCTGGGACTTGCCCTGTCCGACGATGAAATCGAGTATCTACTCGATGCCTATTCAAATTTAAAACGCGATCCAACCGATGTCGAACTGATGATGTTTGCCCAGGCCAACTCGGAGCACTGCAGGCACAAGATATTTAACGCCAGTTGGACTCTGGATGGAGAAGCGCAGGACCTGTCATTATTCCAGATGATCAAAAATACCTATGCAGTACATCCCGACGGTATCCTGTCCGCCTATCACGATAACTCGGCGGTGATTCGGGGGTTCGACGCAAAAAAGTTTGCGCCTTCGCCCGATTCAGCCGAGTACTGTTATCAGGATATGCGACTCGATATTCTGATGAAAGTAGAGACGCATAACCATCCTACCGCCATTTCGCCGTTCCCGGGCGCTGCTACCGGTTCGGGTGGCGAGATTCGGGATGAGGGTGCGACCGGTACCGGTTCGAAACCAAAAAGTGGTTTGTGCGGGTTTTCAGTATCAGATTTAAAAATACCCGGATTTTTACAACCCTGGGAAGAAGAGAATGGAAAGCCGGATCGCATCGCCTCCGCGCTCGATATCATGATCGAAGGCCCGATCGGTGCCGCGTCTTTCAACAACGAATTTGGGCGTCCCAATACCTGCGGTTATTTTAGAACCTTTGAGCAAACGGTTAAATCAACGGGTGGTGACGAAATCCGGGGTTATCACAAACCGATCATGCTTGCCGGCGGTGTAGGCTCGATTCAGCCCGAACATATCGACAAGCAAGATATTCCACCAGGCGCCAATATTATAGTGCTGGGTGGCCCATCGATGTTAATTGGCCTGGGGGGAAGTGCGGCCTCGTCGATGGCGAGTGGCACTAGTAGTGAGAATCTGGATTTTGCCTCGGTCCAACGTGGTAACCCGGAAATGGAACGTCGCGTGCAGGAAGTCATCGATCGTTGTTTCGCTCAGGGGGATAACAGCCCGATTTTATCGATTCACGATGTCGGTGCCGGTGGTTTATCAAACGCCTTACCCGAGTTAATCAACGATGCCGGGCGGGGCGCAGAGCTCAATTTACGTGCTGCGCCGAACGATGAACCGGGCATGTCACCGATGGAACTCTGGTGTAACGAGAGCCAGGAACGTTATGTACTAGCGGTAGCCGATGATCGCCTGGATGACTTCATAGCGCTCTGCAAACGCGAAAGGTGTATTTACGCGGTCCTCGGTAAAGCGACGGCAGAGTGTGTACTGCGCGTGGAAGATACTCATTTCGACAATTTTCCTGTCGATATGCCGCTAGAGATACTACTTGGAAAAGCACCGAAAATGCATCGTCAGGCTGAGCGTAGTGCCGTTTCCCAGCCGCCACTTGATACCGATGGCATCGACATTATCGAAGCCGTTTACCGGGTTTTGAAGCTACCGGCCGTAGCGGACAAGACTTTTCTGATCAGTATTGGTGACCGTTCGGTTGGTGGGCTGGTAGCGCGTGATCAAATGGTGGGTCCCTGGCAGGTGCCGGTAGCCGATGCCTCGATCACGCTGACGGACTATCAGGGCTATACCGGCGAAGTCATGAGTATTGGTGAAAAAACACCGCTGGCTATTCTCGATGCGCCCGCATCGGGCCGAATGGCTATCGGTGAGGCCCTGACCAATATGGCCTCGGCTTATGTAGGTGACCTGTCGCGTACCGTTTTATCGGCTAACTGGATGGCGGCTGCCGGACACGAGGGCGAAGATGCACGTCTGTACGATACTGTGAAAAGCGTGGGCATGGAATTGTGCCCGCAGCTTGGCATTACTATTCCAGTGGGTAAGGATTCATTATCGATGAAAACCGCCTGGCTGGATGAGTTCGGGGACAGGTCGGTCACCGCTCCGCTGTCGTTGATTATTTCGGCTTTTGCGCCGGTACTGGATGTGCGCAAATCAGTAACGCCCGAGATTAAGGCCTGCGAAACCGGGTCGCATTTACTGCTGCTTGATCTGGGGCAGGGTAAAAATCGCCTGGGCGCCTCGGCACTCGCGCAAGTGTATTCACAAACCGGCGACAGGGGTCCCGATCTTGACGATGCCGATACATTCAAATCTTTCTTCCTCGCGATTCAGACCCTGTTAGCGGAAGATCTTATCCTGGCCTATCACGATCGCTCCGACGGTGGCCTGTTAGCATGCCTGTGTGAAATGGCGTTTGCCGGGCGTAGCGGTTTAAGCTGCGATGTGACGAAACTGGGTGAAGCAGCCCTGTCGATAATGTTCGCCGAGGAACTGGGTGCGGTTTTTCAGGTATCAAAGGCTAGCCTGTCGCAGGTACATCAAGTGCTGGACGCACATGGCCTTGGCAAAATTTGCCACGAGATAGGAAAGCCCAATGATTCAGAGTCATTAATTATTGACTATGCTGGTAACACGATACTCGATGAGTCGATTGTAACACTGCGTCGTGCCTGGTCGGAAACCACCTACCAGATGCAAAAACTGCGTGACAACCCCGAATGTGCGCAGCAGGAATTCGATCTAATACTGAATAACGAAAAACCGACCCTGTTCTCGAAATTGAATTTCGATCCGGAACTGGATATCGCCGTACCCTTTATCGGAGGCAAGCGGCCACGTATTGCGGTATTGCGCGAAGAGGGCGTCAATGGCCAGGTTGAAATGGCTGCTGCGTTTGAGCGGGCCGGGTTTATGCCTGTCGATGTCCATATGAGCGATATCCACGCTGCCCAGGTGAGCCTGGATAAGTTTCAGGGAATTGCTGCCTGCGGCGGTTTTTCTTACGGTGACGTGTTGGGAGCCGGGGAGGGCTGGGCCAAGTCGATTATCTACAATGCACGTGCTTACGATGAGTTTAGCGCGTTTTTCAATCGTTCCGACAGTTTTGGTCTGGGGATTTGCAATGGTTGCCAGATGATGTCGAATCTTTACACGCTGATACCCGGAGCGATGAACTGGCCCCGATTCGTGCGAAACCAATCCGAGCAGTTCGAAGCCAGGGTAGCAATGGTCGAGGTACTGGAGTCAGCTTCGTTATTTCTTGATGGAATGCAGGGATCGATGATGCCGATTGTCGTCTCTCACGGGGAAGGGATGCTCGAACAGCGGTCTGGTGATAGCCAGACGCTACTCGCAAAAGGCAACGCCTGCCTGCGATATGTCGACCAATATGGCCAGGCTAGCGAATACTACCCGATCAACCCAAATGGTTCGGCACTCGGTCTGAACGGATTTACCAGTGATGATGGTCGCTTTACGATCATGATGCCGCATCCCGAACGAATTTTCCGAAGCATACAAAATTCGTGGCAGTCTCCCGACTGGGGTGAGTACAGCCCCTGGATGCGCATCTTCAGGAACGCGAGGAAATGGCTAGGCTGATAGTCTATCGGACTGGTATAGCGAAAAAAATATAATCGCTAAAGTTTACAGTTTCGGGATACTTTAGACGGGGTCAACTCGCATAATTGGTATGTGGAGATCCAGATAAATATTAAATTGGTAGCAAGGTGGGTTGATTGTAGCTTTAGAAACAGCTACCTATGGCGTTACAGAACAGTAGTTCAGAATGAACTAAAATACATGGGTCCGGTCTAGACAACGATTTTAAACGGGTGAGCCTCAGTGATTAAAACTAGAAAGCAATCAGATATTCAGAGTTCGGAAATTACCCCTGAACCGGTATACCACAGGCGCCGGGAAATTATGAAATCAGCGGGCCTGTTGGGCACTACCTTACTGCTTAATCCGTGGCTGAAAGCTGGAGCCTCGATAAAGATCGGTGATTATCAAAAAAAGGTAATTACGCTCGACGAGGATCTGACACCAGAACGCCATGCAACCAGTTACAATAATTTTTACGAGTTTGGTACCGATAAGGAAGACCCGAAGGAGAACGCGACTAAATTCAACACCGACGACTGGAAAATTACAGTTGGCGGCGAATGTGAAAAACCCGGTATCTACTCACTCGAGGACCTGATTAAACCTTTCGACGTCGAGGAGCGGATATACCGCCTGCGTTGCGTCGAAACCTGGTCGATGGTAATACCCTGGCTGGGTATACCACTCGCCTCGATAATCAAATCACTGCAACCGACTTCAAAGGCGAAATACGTTGCCTTCAAAACGCTACACGACCCGAAACAAATGCCGGGACAAAACCGCAGCTTTCTGGAGTGGCCCTACCGTGAAGGCCTGCGCATTGATGAGGCAGTCAATCCCCTGACGCTGTTTGCGATCGGTATGTATGGCAAGACCATGCCGAACCAGAATGGAGCGCCGATACGGCTGGTGGTCCCCTGGAAATACGGTTTCAAGAGTATCAAGTCTATTGTCAGTATTGATTTCGTCGAGACACAGCCGCTAACCAGTTGGAATATGTTTTCTAATAGCGAGTATGGTTTTTATTCCAATGTCAATCCGACCAGGAACCATCCACGCTGGTCACAGAAAAAAGAGCACCGCATCACTGGTTCCCTACTCGACAGGCTCAATAAATTTGACACGCTGATGTTTAATGGTTATGCAGAAGAGGTTGCGCATCTATACGAAGGCATGGATTTGATGACTAATTTTTAATATGGTGATTCAGGATCTGTTGAAGTCAAATTTCGCTAAGCCGCTGGTATTTGTACTCTGCCTGCTGCCCATGGCGAGCATAGTCTGGCGCATATTTTTCGGTGATCTGGGTTCCGATCCGATCGAAACCATTACCTTTGCGACCGGTGACTGGACACTACGGTTTTTACTGATGACGCTGGCGGTCTCACCCTTGCGGCAGTGGTTTGGGTTATCGGCACTGATTCGTTTTCGGCGAATGCTGGGGCTTTACGTGTTTTTCTACGCTTGTTGCCATTTCATGGTCTGGTTTATCCTCGATCATGCTTTGAGTTTTAGCGACATGGTAGAGGATATCATCGACCGACCCTATATCACCTTTGGCTTCAGTGCGCTGATGTTATTGATTCCACTGGCGATAACCTCCAACAATGCGATGGTACGAAAACTCGGAAAACACTGGAAAAAACTGCATCGACTGGTTTACGTTATCATCATACTGGGTGTGCTTCACTACCTGTGGCTGACCAAGGCCGATTATCTCGAACCCGGGATTTACGCCCTTATTGCAGGGATACTACTGTTTCAGCGCCTGAATTTTAAAAAGTGGCAGGTATTCAAATTCATCGCCCGGTCGGAAAATCCTGCACGATAACTAGATTTATCAATCCTAATAATCATATAAAACAATTACTTACAAGACTATCTTAACCTGTAAACTTATGTAGCTACACAACTTCGGCTTCGTACCATTCGGCGTCGATATGCAGTGATAGTGTTTCAACTGAATCCCTCAAAAGCCCGGATTAGTCCAGCAAGCTCGACCAATAGGCAGCAAACTGGTACGCGATACGTCCCGATCGCGAGCCCCGCGAGGTCGCGAATCGAATAGCCTCGACGCGCGTCTCCTGGTCCAAACTCAATTGACGCGATTTCAGGGTTTGTTCGACAACAGCAAGGTATTGATCCTGTGTAAAAGGGTGGAAGGATAACCACAACCCGAAGCGGTCCGACAT
>Ga0164320_10000433_pt1 | contig 13490 bp, 8 predicted proteins | sample GuaBasSediGuay11_FD_113736 | JGI IMG/M metagenome (GOLD analysis project Ga0164320, IMG submission 113736) | Subseafloor sediment microbial communities from Guaymas Basin, Gulf of California, Mexico - Guay11, Core 4567-28, 0-3 cm | ecosystem: Environmental > Aquatic > Marine > Hydrothermal vents...
CAATACCGCCGGTTCCGCCGGTAACAACTGCGATACGGTCTTGCATGATTTACCCCTTGAAATGGTTTGAAATTCCCGCCCGACACCCCGTGACGAATTCCTGGCATTGCGGGGTTTTCCTTGGACGTTAGGCCAAACCAGTCAGAACCCTGGAACCACCCCCGCAACAGGACATGTTGCGCCGCAGCAATTGGCGCGGAAGGATGCATTTGCCTCAGAAAAATGTCAAGCCGAACGGCAAACGGCGGTGGGTCCACTCTCAGACCGAGAGCCCCTGGATCAAGCAGGTGGTTAGAACCTTGGGTGGCTACTTATCGGAATCCGGTTTCTTGGCGCCGGTCCCGCGGAAAAAACTGTCCTGCATCTCTTTCCACAGGTTTAAATTTTTCTCGGTCACGTCCTGCATCAACGATATCGGGTCATTGGGCATGACGTTTTGCACCTGTTCGCGGAGTTGCTGCTGCTGGTCAACGAACATATTCAGGCTTTTTTCCAGATAACTGGTAATCATCCCCTGCAGGGAGTCGCCGTAGAAGCGGATGATCTGCTCGAGAATCTCGGTGCTGAAGATAGGCTCTCCGTCTTCTTCCTGCTCGATGATGATCTGCAGCAGGATGCTGCGGGTGATGTCCTCGCTGCTTTTGGCCTCGCGCACGACGAATTTTTCTTTTTCCAGCACCAGTCGGCGAACGTCGTTGAGCGTGATATAGCTACTCACCGAGGTGTCATAAAGCCGGCGGTTGGGGTACTTCTTGATAATACGGAGTTCACTCACGCTGGTCTGATCCCTCTATCGTGCCGATCGTAATCCGTCGCGCGCCGTCAGCCGGACGGGTTAGCGAACATCATACCGCGGCGCACAAAAGGGATCACCCGCGACCCTGTCTTAGCCCCCGCCGACAGTGCCGGTGTTTTCCGGCGGCGTGGCGAGAAATTGACGAACCGTGTCGACGGTGACGGCGGTAAGTAGCCCAGCGGGCCGCTTGAGGTGGGAACTTATCGCAACCATCTGCAGGGATGAGTTCAGTATCGGTGCGCCGGATTGGCCGGGATCACCGGCCACCCGCGCCGTTAGCACCGAGCCGCGGTGAACCACGTTACGCCCGCCGAACCAAGTGTGAGTTGCCTTGACGCCGGACACCATGCCCTCGCTGTGAGTCCAACGCCCGCCTTTGGGATGACCCAGGGCATGCACGGGCTGGCCGCGTTTCAGATCCACGGTCGGTGCCAAATCAATCGGCCGTGCCGTTTCCGGCGGAGAATCGACCTTGAGTAGGGCCAAGTCAGCGAACTTATTCACTCGCAGCACCCGCGCGACCCGCGCCCCATCAGCGGCCGGGCTGTCCGTGCCGGGGTCCTTGAACAATACCGAGGCCGCACTGAAATAGCGTACAAGATGCCAATTGGTGAGTATGTGTCCGTCGTTGTCGAGGATGACACCCGAGCCGGAGGCGGTAGGCGTGACCACCAGAACAACGGCCGAGGCCACATTATCAGGCGCGGTTACGTCGATCTCCGCCAATGCCCTTTGGGGCGTCATGGCGATAGCACCCAGCGCCTGTTCCGGCGCCGGCAGCCGGGCCACCTGCGGCAGGGGATCATCAACCATAACGGTTACGACGGGCGGCACGGCCGGAGGGCGTTCCGAAGTCGTTTCAACAACGGTTGATTCTTCCGGCGCCTCCGCAGCAGCCGTCGTGGTCACAGTGGCCTCTTCAGGCTCGGGTTTGGGCGCTTCTTCGCCGAGGAATTGCCGAATCTTGCTCCCCTCGCTACCCAGCACCGATGCGTTGGAGTCCTTCTTCTTGGGTCCGGTGCCGCGGAGGATCACCACAGGTCCGCTTTCTGCTTCCTGTGGCGGCGCCGTTCTGATCAGCGCCGGTTTCGGCAGCTCTGCCGGTTTAGCGGGCTCCGGAGCTACCTCCGCCTTATCCTCACCCCCCGAAGAAAACATACGGCTGAGAGAACTCAAAACACCCGATTCTGATTTTCCGCCTTCGCTGCTTCCTTCCCCAGCGACTTGGGCGGATTCAGTTGCGGCTGTCGCCTCCTGCGGGGCCAATGCCTCGGTGACCACCGGAGACACCACGGGCTGGTCAGCTTCACTTTCATTCGTGCCTTCACCAGCCACCTCTTCCGGCGCAGATTTGGAACCAAAAAATCCACTCAGGGAAGACAGCAATCCGCCCCCAGGCTCCTCTTCCTGGGCCGCCGGGTCCGCCTCCGTTGCCTCCGCTACCGCGGGCTCGTTTGATTCTGCTAGCGCACTTGCCGACGACGAGACCTCGGCCGGTTCCGCCGTCTCAGCAACCACCGGTGCCGGTTCAACCGGCGGCACGGACTCCTCTTCTTCCGGAACGGCCTGCGCAACAGGTGCGAGCTCAGTCTCCTCTGACGGCGTCAGCGTCGGTGGCTCCTCGGGTAGCGCCTCGCTGTCTGTTTGATCGGTGCTTTTGGTCGCCTCCACTGCCGGTGGCGGTGTCTCTTCCGCGGCCTCCGATTGTCTCTTCGAGCCGAACCAGCCGCTGAGAGAGGACAGCAATCCGCCCCGGGGCGCTTCTTCTTGGGCTGCCGGTTCCGCCACGTTTCCTTCCGGGGTCTCCTTTGAAAGCGCCGGTTCTGTTTCGGTCACATCCCCCGAGCCGGAATCCGACGCGGCAGCGGTTACGGTGAGTTCCTCTGCGGCACGCCGCTCGGAACCGGACGTTGACGAATCCGCAGTCGCCAGACGGGAGTCGGCTGTATCCGCTTCGCTCGTGTCGCCCGGTAACGCGAATGTGCGCGGTGCATCAGCCTGCTCTGCGCCAGAGCGTGCGGCCACATCGGATTGGGTGGAGGGCGGTTCGTCCAGATTCTGCTCTGCGATGGATTCGTCGGACTGGGGATCCTTCGCCGCGAAGAAACCGCGCAAGCGCCCAAACACGCCGCTGCCTGCTTCGCTCTGCGCCGGCTCAACCGTCGCCACCGCGCCAGCAGGTTCCGGCGTAGACACGCCCTCGGCCGGCACCTCGATGGTCACCGCTGGGGCGGAAATTTTTCGCGGGGCCTGATCCGAGACGGTCTCCGCGTCTCCCTGGGCCACGGAGCCGCCATCATTCCCGGTACCGGTCGATTCCGCCTGAGACCGCTCCCGGCGCCACGCCATCAGCCGGTCTAATAGTCCCCCCTCCTTTTTGGACTCGGGCTCAGCGGCAGACCCTACCGGCAGATCGGATGACGACGCGGCCGTTTCTTGTGCGCGTTCTCGCATTGCCACCGAGGTCCCGCCGGGTCGTGACGAGGCTTCTCCTGGGACTTCTGCGGGGGACGAACCGGACGCCTTGCGCCCGCCGCCCATGATGGCCCTAATACGGCTCCCCTCACCGCTTAGAACACCCGGCTCTTCGTATGCCGACTCCGGTTCCTCAGGCACTGGAAAAGTCGCCATCGGTTGACTCTCGGCTAGCGCGCCAGGCGCAGTCGGGGTCGTCGTATTGGCCAAAACATCTGCGGATGACCTCGGAATGGATGATGCCTGGGCGGCAGACGGGCGCTGGTCCCAGCCGCGGGGAGAGGAAGACCCAGCCCCTTCCTCACCGGCCAGTAATCCGTACTTTCTCTCCGGCGCGGGTGGCGGCGCGGGGCGAGCGCGGGGCTGGCGGCTGATACGCCGCGCCATGTCTTGCGCCATATAGTCCACGCCCCTCAGGGGCCCTTGTCCGATATGGCGGAAAACCAGTGCCGACACGTCCCGATAACGCCCGCGGAGCATCTGCGTCACCACCGTCGGCTCGCCGGACTGGCCCTCCACGCGACGCACCAGGGAATCTATATCGTTGATGGGCGTGGTGGAAGCGATGCCGAACAGCGCTTCTCGCCCGGCCTGGCCGTCAAGCGGCACATAGATTCCTGCACCGGGGACAACGCGCTCCTCACCGGCGCTTACCCGCGATTCACCTGAACGCCCGGATAGCGGGTAAAGCAACACTGCCCGGCCACTGCTGCCGAGCGCGATTACGTAGACATAGGCGTCTTGCGTGGTGCGCACCCGCACCTGGACACCGTCGCCGCTGCGCAGGACCCCCCCGTCTTCTACCGTGATCTCTACCTTTTCGCCGCTGGCGCGCGTCACCTGGGCGAATACCTGCATCTCCAATGGGTCGGCGGCACTAACCACGGTGGGAGGCGACAAGACAAGGAGTGCGCAAAGCGCCAGTTTCAGCACATGGCCGTTAACGGCCCGCAATTGACCAAAAAACAAGTTCGGCTCGCCTCCCGGATTGCAGCGATCAGCGCCCATCGGAATCCGGGCACTGGGTCGGATGGCGCATTGTCCCCCCGTCCCGGATCCGCCGCAACCGGGCCGACGGCCGGCAACAAACTGATACAATCATCCTCACTCGCAGGACCCGTTATCTGCACACCCACCACGAAAAGGAATTGCCCGGACCATGTTCGACAAAAACCGCGACAAACCGGTCAAGCTGGACATCGAAAACCGCGTCATAACCTTCAATTCGCTGACCGACTTCGAGTTCAGCCTGGCAAGCCGCACCGAGGTGCCGGCTCACAAGATCGCCGATCTGATCCCCCTGAGCACTGAGGAATTGCGCCAGGAGGCAACCAATATCCGGCGGGTGGAGAAAGAGTTCGTATCGGTGCTTTCCAAGTCCCTGGAAGAACCCGGGAGTATTGGCCGCCTGATGCGCGAACTGGAGTTGCAGTATTTTTCCCAGGATCACCAGTGGCGATCCATCATCGGTGCCCTCAACCGACAGGATGAGCAATGCGACGAGTTCAAGAAGATCGCCCTGGTGAAATACATGCAGTATCTGAACTCACGTCAGGACGTGCTCAAGAGCATCTACTCCAGCAAGGATGGTGACCAGTCGGCCACACCCATCGAGGCCGCCGCCGACGCCGAGCCCGAGGCCAACGCGGCTCTGAAAGAGACTGTCATTTTCGATGACGTGACGCGCCTGGACGCAGGCGCCCCGAAAGGCGACGAAAAGGTCCGGCTGCCCAAGGGGGAAACAGTCACCGTGAGCTTGCCGGAAGGCGAGGAGATGGACCGGTCCCTGTCGCGTCACCCATTCAAGCTGTTAAGCGGTCGCCATTTCTATCTCATCGATGAAGCGGGCGCGGATTATTTGCTGCGGCCCGGGAAGAATGCGGTGGGCCGCGAACTGGACAATGAGGTGGTGATCAATGCCGGCTACCGGGATGTCTCCCGCACTCATTTACTCATTGAGCCAGTGGGCACCGACGCGGCCCTTTTGACGGACCTTTCGTCCCACGGCTGTTTCGTTCCCGCGCAACACCTCGTTCACGCAACCGAAGAAAACTAGACGGCCCGTGGACAGCAGGGAAATTGCACGGGCTTCTCGCTGCATGTGCCTTTGTCGCGTGAGTACCTGCTCATGACGGTCACATTCTGGGTCGCCATTTTCGTCATGGCCGTCGGTTTTCTCGCCTACACCGGGGCCCCGCTGTGGACCGCCACCGCCATTACCGCCGCGGTTCTCGCCGGCGTGACGCTCTCCGGCATTCCGCCGGCCGCGGTGTTGCCACTTTGGATCGCCTTCGGATTACTGGCACTGGTCTTCAATTTCCCGCTGCTGCGGCGGCATCTGGTCACGCGCCCGGTATACAAGACCTTCAAGAAGATGCTTCCGCCGATGTCCGACACGGAACGGGAAGCCATTGAGGCCGGCACTGTCTGGTGGGAGGCAGAACTGTTCGCCGGACAACCCAACTGGCGTCGGTTCCTTGATTTGCCGCCGGCACGTCTGAGCGCACGCGAGCAGGCGTTCGTGGACGGGCCCGCGGAGGAACTCTGCCGCATGGTGGACGACTGGGCCATCACCCACGAGTTGCACGAGTTACCAGCGTCGGTATGGGACTTTCTCAAGCAGAAAGGTTTCTTCGGGATGATCATCCCAGAGCGCTACGGCGGCCTGGAGTTCTCACCGCTGGGACACTCGTCGGTGGTGATGAAACTGGCAAGCCGCAGCATCAGCACAGCGGTCACCGTCATGGTGCCCAATTCCCTTGGCCCCGCCGAACTGTTGCTGCATTACGGCACCGAAGAACAGAAGGACCACTTCCTGCCGCGTCTGGCGCGGGGCGAGGAAATTCCCTGTTTCGCGCTGACGGGTCCGGAAGCGGGCAGCGACGCCGGCAGCATGCCCGATTCCGGTGTCGTCTGCCGCGGGCATTATCAGGGTAAAGACGACGTGCTCGGTATCCGGCTCAACTGGCAGAAGCGCTATATCACCCTGGGGCCGGTGGCAACGCTGCTGGGCCTGGCATTCAAACTCTACGATCCCGAAGGGCTGCTTGGCGGTCCCGCCGATCTTGGTATCACCCTGGCGCTCATCCCCACGGACACACCGGGGATCAGCATAGGCAATCGGCACCTGCCCATGAATCTCGCGTTTCAGAACGGCCCTACGGAAGGCAAGGACGTATTCATGCCGGTGGATTCAATCATCGGTGGCCCGGATATGGCGGGCAAGGGATGGATGATGCTGATGGAATCCCTGGCCGCGGGTCGATCGATCTCTCTTCCGGCACTGAGCACGGGATCGGGCAAACTCGCAAGCCGGGTGACCGGCGCCTATGCCGCCATTCGCCGCCAATTCAAGACCGCGGTGGGGCAGTTCGAGGGCGTCCAGGAGGCCCTCGCCCGGATCGGCGGCAACACCTACATGATGGATGCCGCCCGAGTCCTCACCGCCGGCGCCCTGATCCAGGGGGAGAAGCCCTCTGTTGTCTCCGCCATCGTTAAATATCACCTCACCGAGCGTATGCGCCAATTGTTAAACGACGCCATGGATATCCATGGCGGGCGTGCCATCTGCATGGGACCGCGCAATTACTTGGCCCGCGCCTACCAGGGCATACCCATCGCTATCACGGTGGAAGGCGCCAACATCTTAACGCGCAGTCTTCTCATCTTCGGTCAGGGCGCCATACGCTGCCACCCCTACCTGTTAGCGGAAATGCGCGCGGCCGAAGACGAAAACTTTGGTCGCGGACTACGCGACTTCGATCGCAACCTGTTTGCGCATGTGGGATACACCGCCGGCAACGCGGTGCGCACGGTGATCCTTGCGCTTACCGGTGCACGCTTCATCCAGGTGCCGGTGCCGGGCACCGTGGGTAATTATTACCGGCATCTCACGCGCATGAGCGCGGCGCTGGCGCTGGTGGCCGATATCTCGCTGCTGGTGCTCGGCGGGCGTCTGAAACGACTCGAACGTTTGTCCGCACGCCTCGGTGACGTACTCAGCCACCTTTATCTGGCGTCGGCGGCATTGAAACGCTTTGAGGAAGACGGCCGCCCCAACGCCGATCGCCCACTGCTCCACTGGTCGTGCCGCGATGCGCTGTTTCGCATACAAAACGCCTTCGATGAACTGTTCAGCAACTTCCCGGTTCGCTGGATCGGCTTCTTGCTGCGCCGAGCGGTGTTTCCTCTGGGGATGCCATTCGGGCCGCCCAACGATGCCAATGACCGGCGGGTTGCCCGTCTGTTATTGCGTCCGTCCGCGGCCCGCGACCGGCTTACCCAGGGCATCTACGTGGGCAGCGCAGATGACCCCATCGGGCGGGTGGAGGATGCGCTCATCAAGGTCACGAGTGCCGAGTCGGCCACGCGCAAGCTACAGCGAGCACTGAAGACCGGTGCCGTATCCGCGCCAACACCACCAGAGCAGATCGCGGCTGCGCTGGCCGGCAAATACATCACCGACGAAGACGCCCGGCGGCTCACGGCCGCGGAGGCTGCGCGGACCGACGCCATTCAGGTGGATGATTTTCCGCCCGAGGCCTTGGCACCGCAGGCAACGGCCCGGCGGAGCCGCCGCAGGTCCGCGAGTAAAAGCACCTCTTCGACGAAGCGTAAGACCACAGAGTCCGCCGACAAGGAAGTAGAAAAGACGCCGCAAGCCTGAACCGGTCGGGCGAACGGTGAGTCGGCTTGGGGGCCCGTGCGTGCGCGTCGCCGCATCGCCCTCCCGGCAACGGCATCCGCCATAATTTCAATGGTCGATCATTTAGAATCCGCAACGGCCGGGCGATCTGGGAATGGAAACACGGTATGCAAAATCTCTGGAATGACGATGACGCCGCCCAGTTCAACGACGAGCTTGAACTGCGGGTCTATACCTCGCGGCTGCTGGGCCGGGAGCCCGCATTGGTGTTGCACGGCGGTGGAAATACCTCGGTAAAGATCGTTGAGGTCGACATCCTTGGCGGCGAAGAGGAAATCCTCTACGTCAAGGGAAGCGGCTGGGACCTGGCGACCATCGAAGCGGAAGGATTCTCGCCGGTGCGACGAGCCCATCTGCGGGCGCTGGCCGCCCTACCCAAACTCTCGGATCCGGAAATGGTCAACGAACTGCGCACCCACATGACACGGGCCAGCGCGCCCACCCCTTCAGTGGAAGCCATCCTGCACGCGGTCTTGCCGCATGTTTACGTTGACCATACCCACGCCGACGCGGTGGTGGCTATTACCAACACCCCCCGAGGGGTGGAGCACATCAGAGAAATCTATGGCGACAGCGTGGTGGTCATCCCCTATGTGATGCCCGGCTTTGACCTGGCGCGGGTGTGCGCAGAAGAGTTCGCGAAGCAAGCCAACGAGCGCACCATTGGCATGGTGCTAATGAACCACGGCATCTTCTCCTTTGGCGAGTCCGCGCGACAATCATATGAACGCATGATCGCTTTGGTCAATCAGGCCGAGGACTTCCTGCGCGAAAACGGCGCATGGGAGCTAGGAGAGGCGGCAATTGAAGGGGAACAACAGGCATTCGACCCGGCCGCGTTTGGCCGCCTACGGTCGGAGGTTTCGGACCTCGCCGGGGTGCCGCTCATCGTTGCCGCACGCCGCGATAGCCGGGCGCAGGCGTTTCTCTCCAGAGACGACCTGACACACTTGACCCAGCAAGGACCCGCGACACCGGATCACGTAATCCGCACCAAACGAATTCCTCTGCTTGGCCGGGACGTGGACGCCTATGGCCAGTCCTACGCGGCGTATTTCCAGGAACACGCCGAGGTTCACGGCGGAGAACTTCGCATGTTGGACCGGGCACCGCGAGTCGTCCTCGATCCGCAGTTCGGCATCTGTGCCGTTGGCAAGACGGCAAAAGACGCGGCAATCGTTGCCGATATTTACGACCACACTTTGGACATCATGCAACGGGCCGAAGCCCTGGACTCCTACCAGGCCCTACCCGCCAAGGATATTTTCGCCGTGGAGTACTGGGACCTTGAGCAGGCCAAACTCCGCCGTGCCGGCGCGGCGCCACCATTCACGGGCGAAGTGGCCCTTGTCACCGGTGGCGGATCCGGCATCGGCCACGCCTGTGTGAAAGCTCTCCTGCAACGGGGGGCCGCCGTGGTCGCCCTGGACCGGGACCCGGCGGTGGAGGCGCTGTTACCAGGCCCCGGCTATCTTGGCATCACCTGCGACGTCACCGACGGGCAGGCTGTAGATGCCGCCGTCTCCCGCGGCGTAGAGACCTTTGGGGGCGTGGACATGCTCATCCTGAACGCCGGCGTGTTCACGGCCAGCCAGTCCATTGCGGACATGGGCGACGACCAGTGGCGCCGCTCTATGGCCGTTAACCTGGACGCTAATCTTTTTCTAATGCGCCAACTTCACCAGTTTCTGTGCTTAGCCCCGCGGGGTGGCCGCGTCGTCGTCATCGGTTCGAAAAACGTACTGGCGCCGGGTCCCGGTGCCGCAGCCTATTCCGCAGCGAAGGCCGGTCTCAACCAGCTCGCCCGGGTGGCCGCGCTGGAATGGGGCGAGGACCGCATACGGGTCAACAGCCTGCATCCCAATGCTGTCTTTGACACGGCCCTGTGGACCGAGGAGGTGCTCGCAGAACGTGCCGCGCGCTACGGCCTGAATGTGGCCGAGTACAAGCGCAGCAATGTCTTACGGGTCGAGGTCACAAGCCATGATGTGGCGGAACTCGCAGCCGAGATGTGCGGCCCGGTATTCGCCAAAACCACCGGCGCCCAGGTCCCGGTGGATGGCGGCAACGAGCGCGTAATCTGACCGTGGACGGCACGGGCAGAACCGCCGCGCCCAGCGCATCTACCCGCACACCTCAGGGCCTGTCTGCCATCGGTTGCCGCTTTCGCACCCCGTTTCGATGGACGGCGCTGGTGAGCGGCATCATCGTTTTCCTCGCCGCTGCCACCTCAGGACCGACCGACATGATAGGGGTGGTACTGGGTAGTGCGATGATGTCCCTATTCTTCCTCGTGCGGCCAACGGGCGGTAGCTGCGGCCTGTCCACAGGCCCTGACGGTGATGCCCATGACTGAAAATCGCCGTCTGCTGCACACCATCGAGTTCCCCATGCGCTGGGGGGACATGGATGCGTTCGGGCACCTCAATAACAGCACCTACTTCACCTACTTTGAGCAGGTGCGAATCTCCTGGCTCGACTCCCTGGGCGTGGATGTCCATGGCCAGGGGCCCCACGGTTTTGTCGTGGTCAGTGCCGGTTGCACCTTTCTCCGCCCGGTGACCTATCCATCGACCATGGAGGTGCGCCTTTTCGGCGGCGAGCCCGGTCGCAGCAGCTTCCCCACCTACCATGAGCTTCGGGTGTTGGAGGACGACAGTGGTGAGTTATACGCCCACGGTGAGGCCAAGGTTGTGTGGATCGATCCCGAGCACGGACGCTCCACACCACTACCCGAGTTCATGCGCAAGCTGCTTGGTGGTGGTTGAAAACCGGCCCGGCTTGCAGCGAAAATGGCCATTCAGTACGTGATTTGCGTCACATTTTCCCTACAACCTATGACGCATTCTGAATTTTTCGCTTAACATTCGCTGATCACACAAGTGGAATAGGGATATGTTCACGAAGAAGTCCAACGGCCTGACCATCACTGTGGGCGAAGAAGACTTGGTATTCAGCTCACCCAAGGAGTTTGAATTCGCGCTGCTGGGCCGCACCGGACTACCTGCCAGTAATTTTGCCCGTCTTTCGGAGTCCACCGAGACAGCCCTGCTCAAGGAAATCGATGGTATCCGCCAGACCGAGCAACGATTTGTCGACGTGCTCTCGCAATCCATGGAAGACCCTGCCGTCATTTCGCGCTTCATGAAAAATCTGGACATCTCCAGTGTTTCCCAGGACTACGAATGGCGAACCGTCTTCGGCGCGGTCAACGCATTGGACGATAACCACCTCCAGTACAAGAAGGCCGCACACATCAAATACATGCAGTACCTGACCAACCGACAGGAAGTCATCAAACGGATCTACACCAGTCGCGTGCAGGCGCGCGGGGGATTGATGGAAAAATCCGCCGACAACAAGCGCCCCGAGGACGAGTTCAAAGAGACCGCCATATTTGACCTCACCACCCTGGCGGGTACGGACAAGAAGGACGCGGAATTCAGCCGGCTGCCCAAAGGCGAAACCATTGAAATCACCCTGGAGCCCAATGAGCCCGTCGAGGTGATGCTGGCCAAGCATCGCTTCAGCCTGATCGCCGATGGAGAGATCCAGTTTATCCGGAAAGCGGGTGACCGTTGCCGTCTCCACCCGGGCAAGAATATTGTCGGTCGTGATTCGAGCAACGACGTCATCATCGACGAAAACCTACGGGACGTATCCCGCAAGCACCTGATCATCGAAACCGAGGGCAACAATCTGATTCGGCTCACGGATATCTCCTCCATGGGGACCTTTGTCCCGCCGGAATACCTGGATATCACCGGCATCTAGGAGCCTTCGGACTTGGGCAATCCGGCCCAAGTCGACCACACCACATCAGTCTGCGCATGCCACAATGTGCGCGAATCATCTATGGATTGAACCGTGCAGATCTATCTTGTCGGCGGCGCCGTTCGCGACCGCCTGTTAAACCTGGAAGTTGAGGAGCGCGACTGGGTCGTGGTCGGCGCCACTATCGAGGAAATGGTGGCGACGGGTTATCGCCAACTGGACGCGGTCTTCCCTGTATTTGCTCATCCGAAAAGCGACGAGCAATACGCCCTCGCCCGGCGCGAGCGGAAAACGGCTCCCGGGCACAAAGGCTTTTCTGTACACACCAGCGCAGATGTCACTTTGGCCGAGGATCTGGAGCGACGGGACCTCACCATCAATGCCATGGCGCAGGATGCCGACGGCACGATAGTTGATCCCTTCAGCGGACGAGCCGATCTGACAGCCGGCATTCTGCGTCATGTCTCCCCCGCATTCGCTGAAGACCCGCTGCGGGTCTTGCGGGTGGCACGGTTTCGGGCCCGTCTCGCCCATCTGGGCTTCACCGTGACCGCCGAAACTCGCGAAATCATGCAGAGCATGGCAAACGCCGGAGAACTGGAGTCACTTTCCCGCGAACGGTTCTGGAAGGAATGCGACCGCGCATTGCGCGAGCCGTCACCCGACGCGTTTTTCCAAGAGTTGCTGGACTGCCAAGCGTTAGAACGCCTGGTGCCGGATCTGGCCCGTGCCTTGGGCGCAAGCGACGGTCGCGACGCCGATGACAGACCGCTGGTGGCACTGGTCCGGGCGGCCGCACTGAGTCCAGAACCCCTCATCCGTTACGCCACCCTGTGCGCCGCGGCCAGCCTGCAAATCGCCGGAGAAAATTCGACCGACAGATTACTCGATGCTTTATGCGCACCGGCCAGCTACCGGGAACTGACCGACACGACAATTGCCGGATTTGCCGTTTTTCAGTCTGCAGCGCAGGCGGACGCGCACGAATTGCTGGCCGGTTTAGAGAAACTCGACGCCTTTCGCAAACCGGACCGCTTCCAAAGATTTCTCGTCGCCTGCCAGGCCATAGCAGGCGCAGCGGAACCAGTACTGCAAAGCCGATTGGCAAAAGCTTACGAGGCCGCCAGTGCGGTGCATGCGGCAGACATTGCCGATGTATCGGTTGGGGAGGGAAAGAAAGTGGGCGAGGCCCTGCGGATGCTGCGACGCAAGGCCATCGCCCAAATGCCCGACTGACGAGGGGAGGAACGCTAGGTCACTGAGACCAAGCAACGGGACGGGGCAAAGGTCCCGTGAGAGGAAAGATCTGTCAGTCGTGCAATACCGTTTCCAAGCGGCTCGATAATCAGGTGCTTGCGGGAGGCGCCACGGTAACTACCATCGATGACCGCGTCATTGCCCATGTGCCGGCCGACCAAGTTCCGGCCCTGACGAAGCGCTAGCTCGCGGCCGGCATCGTCCACCAGGTACAGTGCCTCGCGTTGCACCAGCTTGAAGCGATGGCGGGCAATCATCATGTCCATTTCGGCCCCTTCCGAAAACCGCACTGCAACCGTCTCACCCCGCGGCAGCCGGTTCATGCAATTGTCGCCCCGTGGTGCGAACTGCACCTGGGTGAGGTCGAAAATTCCCGTCTCCTTGAGTGAGGGATCACCGGAATCCGCCGCGTCGCCGGCACTGCTGGAGCGTGCCGCGGGTGCGCGGGCATACAGACTTTGCAGAACCTCTTGCCGCGAGGCC
>Ga0164320_10000434_pt1 | contig 13467 bp, 7 predicted proteins | sample GuaBasSediGuay11_FD_113736 | JGI IMG/M metagenome (GOLD analysis project Ga0164320, IMG submission 113736) | Subseafloor sediment microbial communities from Guaymas Basin, Gulf of California, Mexico - Guay11, Core 4567-28, 0-3 cm | ecosystem: Environmental > Aquatic > Marine > Hydrothermal vents...
CCCCGCGACCACCCCCCCGACGCCGATCTCTCAGCCCTCCCATCGGCCCACGCCACCGCCACTCCCGCTAAACGGTCCGTCGTCGCGGCCCATGGCTCCAACACCCATGGCTTCAACACCCATGGCTTCAACACCCATGCCAAGCACGCCGCTCACCGGCGCCCAGGTTTCGGCCGCCCCTGCGGCTGCCACGGCATATCCCTCGCAGCCAGTGGCTGCCGCGATTGCGAGGACCTCGGTGCCCGTGCAGGCAACTGTTGCAGTCAACGAAGCGATATCCCACTCCGTCGTCGAACGCCTGCAGACGCTCGGTCTCACTGCCGACCAAGTCGAAGGCGTGCTCAAGCTTTCCGCCGAGGTGGTCGAGCGTGTGGTTTGGGAAGTCGTTCCCGAGCTTGCCGAAGCAATGATCCGTGAGGAATTGCACCGTCTCGTCGGTGACTGAGGCTTGACTGCCCCGCGATTTCACCGCACACGGTCGGTCGGATGAGCGAACCGTCTGACGAGATGCCCAAGCAGTACTCGCCGACCGAGAGTGAGTCGCGCTGGTACGAGTTCTGGGAGACATCAGGATACTTTGCGGCCTCTGAGGACCCGGACGACCGCCGGCCAACGTACACCCTGGCGATTCCGCCCCCTAACGTCACGGGCTCGCTCCACATGGGGCACGCATGCCGAACGACCTTTGAAGACGTCCTGTGCCGTCACAAGCGCATGCAGGGCTACAATACGCTGTGGGTGCCTGGGATCGATCACGCCGGCATCGCGACGCAGGTGGTCGTCGAGCGTCAGCTCAAGAAGGAAGGCCTGACGCGGCACGACCTCGGCCGCGAGAAGTTCATCGAGCGGGTTTGGGAGTGGAAGGAAGAGTCCGGCGGCCGGATCCTGCAACAGCTCCGAAAGATGGGCGCTTCGTGCGACTGGCCCCGGACCAAATTCACGATGGACCCGGACATGGTGCGGGCGGTCCGTGAGGCGTTCGTGCGGCTCCACGAGGAGGGGTTGATCTACCGGGACACCCGGCTGGTCAACTGGGATGTCGAGGCGCAGACCGTGTTGTCGGACCTCGAGGTCGAGCAGGAGGAGGACGTCGAAGGCACCATGTTTGATTTCGCCTACCCCTTGGCGGACGGGGATGGCGAGGTCGTGGTGTCGACTACACGGCCGGAGACGATGCTCGGGGATACCGCGGTGGCGATTCATCCCAACGACGAGCGCTACCGGCATCTGCACGGCAAGTATGTGCGTCACCCCTTCGTCGATCGGATGATTCCCGTCGTCCTCGATGCCGACCTCGTTGACCCGGAGTTCGGCACCGGCGTCGTCAAGGTGACCCCCGCACACGATCCGAACGACTTTGCGACCGGTAAACGGCACGGCCTCGAGGAGATCAACATCTTCAATCTCGACGGCACGCTCAACGAGAATGGCGGGTCGTTTCAAGGGCTCGATCGCTTCGAGGCACGTAGGGCCGTGGAGATCGAGCTCGCCAACCTCGGACTCGCGCGTGGGAGCAAGAAGCACATGATGACGCTGCCCCGCTCGCAGCGTTCCGGGACCATCGTCGAACCGATGATTTCGACTCAGTGGTTTGTGAAGATGAAGCCGTTGGCGGCGCCCGCGATCAAGGTGGTGGAAGACGGCACGATTCAGATCCTTCCACCCGAGTGGAGCAAGACGTACTTTCATTGGCTCCGCAACATCCAGGATTGGTGCATCTCCCGTCAGCTTTGGTGGGGACACCCGATTCCGGCCTGGTACTGCGACGACTGCGATCACGTCACCGTGTCCCGAGAAGACGCGTCGGCGTGTGTCGGCTGTGGCAGCACTTCGATTCGACAAGACGAGGACGTGCTCGATACGTGGTTCAGCTCCGGACTGTGGCCGTTCTCGACGCTCGGATGGCCCGACAAGACCCTGGCGCTCGATCGCTTTTACCCGACCCAGGACATGGAGACGGGCTACGACATCCTGTTCTTTTGGGTCGCGCGCATGATCATGATGGGCCTGCATTTCATGGGTGAGGTTCCGTTCACGCGTGTCCTGCTCGCCGGCTTGGTCACCGACGAGCGCGGCGACAAAATGAGCAAGGTCAAGGGCAACGTCGTGGATCCGCTCGACGTGATCTACGGTGCGACCGGGCAGGAGCTCATTGCGAAGGCCGAAAAGGCGGGCGCCAAGAAGGCGGGCATCAACTACCTTCGGACGACCTACCCGGACGGTTTCGCCGCCTACGGCGCTGACGCTCTGCGGATGACGCTTCTCAGCTATTCTCCCCAATCGCGGCGCATCGCGCTGTCGATGAAGCGGATCGAGGGCTACCGCAACTTTGCCAACAAGCTCTGGAACGCGTCACGCTACGCGTTGATGCGACTGGGGGATTCTTCGACCAAGGCGTCGCAGACCTGCCCACAGCCCCAGGCGCTCGCCAACCGGTGGGTGCTTTCAAGGCTCTACCAAGCGCTCGACACCGCTTCCACCGGCCTCGATACCTACCGCCTCGATGAGGCGTCCGGCGCGCTCTATCACTTCGTATGGGACGAGTTCTGCGATTGGTTTCTCGAGGTGAGCAAGCCGGCGCTCGATAGCGGCGACACCGCTCTGGTGCAGGAAACCGAAGCGACGCTCGTCCACGTGCTCGAGACCGTGCTGCGCGCGCTTCACCCGATGATGCCGCACATCACCGAGGAGATTTGGCAGCGAGTGCCTAAATGGGCCGATGCGGAGGCGAGCATCATGATCAGCCGGTACCCGTCGGCGTTGGTCGATGCAAAACTCCACCGCGACGCGGAACGTGACTTCGAGGTGGTGCAGGCGTTCGTCAGTAGCGCGCGAACGATCCGCGCCGAGCACGACGTTTCGAAGAGTCAGCCGATGAGGATTCATTGGCATACCGACGATGACGACAAGCGCACCGTCCTCGAAGCCGAGCGCTTGACCATCGAAAGGTTGGCGCGCTGCGAGATATGCTTCGAGGCGGACGCCACCAAGGTCGACGAGCCCGCGGCTCATTTCGAGAACGCCGCGGTCTTCGTGATTCCCGGGATTCGGGCGGTGGTGCCTGACGTCATCGACACCGAAAAGGAGCGGGACCGTCTGCGGCGCGACATCAAGAAGGTCGAGAAGGAGCTCGGCGTTTTGGAGACCAAGCTCGCCAACCCGAGCTTTGTCGAGCGCGCGCCCGAGGCGGTGGTCGGCAAAGCGAGAAGCGACGCCTCCGACCTCCGCGAGAAGCGCGGGCGCTTGGAAGCGGCACTGACTAGCCTTTGAGAAGAGGATTTTGGACACGCCGGCTACAGATTCGACCCCCGCTCCGACAAAGGGGCCGCTTTGCGTAGACCTCGATGGCACGCTGGTCGCTACCGACACGCTGGCCGAAAGCTTCATCACGCTGCTGAAGACCGCGCCTTGGAAACTGTTCGCGGCGCTTGCCGCGTGGATGGGAGGGCGCCCTAAGCTCAAGCGATTCGTCGTGCGGAACGCGCCCGTGGATCCGGTTACCCTTCCCTACCGAGCGGAAGTGTTGGATGAGATGCGCCGAGCGCGCGAAGACGGTCGACAGGTGTTGCTGATCACCGCATCGGACCAGGGAACCGCAGACGCGATCGCAGGCCACATCGATCTGTTCGACGAGGCGATTGGCAGCGATGGTGAGAACAATCTCAAGGCCGACCGAAAGGCCGAGTACCTCGTGTCACGGTTCGGCGCTGGAGGCTTTCAGTACGTCGGTGATTCCCCGGCAGACCTGCCCGTCTGGAAGGCCGCCAACGAGGCGATCATGGTTTGCCCCAGCCCGAGTACCCGCCGCGCGGCGGAACGTTCGGTTGCAACAGTGCGGGTCCTCTCGGAACGGCCGAGCAAGTGGAAGGCCGTGGCGAAGGAGCTTCGACCTCATCAATGGGCCAAGAACGTGCTGCTCTTCGTACCGCTGTACTTCTCGCACGAGTACACCGACCTGAGTCTGGTTCTCGCCGCTGTGGTGGCGTTCTTGTCGTTTAGCTTCTGCGCATCGTCGATTTACGTGCTGAACGACTTGATTGACTTGCCGTTGGACCGCCAGCACCGGAGCAAACGCAAACGCCCGCTCGCCGCGGGCACGCTATCGATTCCGGGCGGGGTCGCGCTGTCCGTGGCGTCTCTCGCGCTGGCGCTCACCCTCGCCACGACCCTGGTGAACCCGACCTTCGTCCTGGTTCTACTGGGCTACGTCGTGCTCACGACGGCGTACACGTTCGTCCTCAAGCAGAAAATCATCGTCGACGTGCTCACCTTGGCATCGCTGTTCACATATCGCGTGTTCGCTGGATCGGTGGCGGTGGAGGTGTCGCTCTCGCCTTGGTTGCTCGCGTTTTCGATATTTTTCTTCACGAGCTTGGCGTTCGTGAAGCGATATGCCGAGCTGATCCAGATCAAGGGTGACCCGACGCAATCCCTCAAGGGCCGCAACTACCTCCCGGCGGACATGCCAATCATCGCCGCGGCCGGCCCGGCGGCCGGTTTGCTCGCGGTGCTCGTGTTCGCCCTCTACATAAACAGCCCCATGATGCTGATGTACTATCCACGGCCCGAAGCGCTCTGGGGCATTTGTCTCATACTGATGTACTGGATCATGCGCGTCTGGTTCCTCGCCGCACGCGATCAAATGCACGACGACCCAGTGCTCTTCGCCGTGAAAGACAAGATCAGTCTGGCGGCCGGTGTCTTGGTGGTCCTCTGCTTGCTGTTCGCGCGCTACGCGTAGCTCAGAAGAGCTCCATCTGCCCCGGCTGTACCACGCCTTCGTGAAAGCGGACGCCTTCGAGTTCGAGCAGAAGCTGTTTACGTTCGATCCCGCCGCCATAGCCGCCGAGATGGTGCCCCGCTTCCACGACGCGATGGCAAGGCACGATCACGGGGACGGGATTGACGTGGTTGGCTTGGCCCACGGCTCGCATCGCGCGCGGCGAGTGAATCTCGCGAGCCACGCCGCCGTAGGTGCGCACGTCGCCCCAGGGGATCGCACGGAGCGCGTTCCAAACACGTAGCTGGAAGTCGGTTCCCCGCAGGTCGAGTGGGACCTCCGCGAAGTCCTCTGATTCGCCGTCGAAGTAACGAGTCAGCGGTTCAGCGTAGACAGCGGGGACGGCCGTCTCCTCTGCCTGGACACCCTGTAGGCGTTTGAAGGACAGCTGACGCAACCCAGAGGCCGACCATACGAGCCACAGGGTCCCGAGACCTTTGGCCTCGAAGGTGCCCCACCCCGTGACGGGAGCTTGGTCGGGCTCGTCGGCAGTGATATCTTCTGCGGTCATGGCTCGATTGGTCTGTTCATGTTGCCTGTGGGTTTCAATTGCATGCGGACCGAGTCTTAAACAAGCCCAAAGGAGCGCCAGCTACTACGAGCAGTGTTACGGTGCCGATTTCGATCCGTCGGTGACCCCGGATCAGCGCCGTAGCTGCTGGTCGCGCTGGCTCGATGAGGAGTCGGAGAATCAGCCGCCCGAGCTCATCCGCTACGCTGAGAAGCGCCTGCAGCAACTCGCGATCGACGGGTCGACGAGGCCGCTTCCGAGCCAGGAGCCAGAGCCCATCCCCGCCCGCGAGCACGAATATCCCCGAGCTCCGCCCGGGGAATATCATACGTCGGCCTGCGTGCCGCTTTGCAATGATCGCTGGGCCGACTGCAACACCTACTGCGACATGAACGACAAGAGCTGCACGGCGGCTTGCGAGAGTGAATTTCGGGTTTGCACAGATGGGTGCCCCTAACGCGGGTGGAGCGTCAGTGCTGGTGTTGGTCGAGGACCTTTTTCGATAGCGGCCGGAGGAGTAGGCCGTAGAACATTTCCAAGTATCGACGCGTCTCGTCGCGTTCGAGTGAGGAGATGTAGCGCCAGAAACCGTAGATGCGCGACAGCTTGAGGAGCTTGGAGGCGTAGAGCTCCCAATTGTAGCGTTCTTCGACGCGCTGGATTCCGCCCCTGGAGATTGCATCCCAGGTGTCCGGGTCCTTCTCGCAGGCGCGGACGAACTCGAGCAATTTCTGGCTGGTCTCCGCGCCTTGCGTGGTGTCGAGGTGAAACCCCGACACGCCATCTTCGATGATTTCGAGTGGGCCACCGTAGCGGGTAGCGAACGTGGGCAAGCCAGTGCTCATCGACTCGACTACAGTGAGACCGAACGCTTCGAATAACGCGGGCTGCACGAACGCGCCGCGCTGGTCGGCGACGAATCGATAGAGCGCTCCGACCTTGGTCTTGTCGGTTTGCATCTCGACCCAGCGGACGTTGCCTTCAAGCGAATAGTCGTCAAAGAGCCGGTGCGCTCGCTCGATTTGCTCTCGCTCGTCGCGGTCCCCGGACTCTTCGGCGCGAAGCCTGCCCCCGACGATGAGCAGGTTGGCGGCCTTGCGCAGATCGTCGTTCTTCGCGTACCACTCGAGGAGGCCGGCCATGTTCTTGATGCGGTCCAATCGCGACATCGCGAAGAGCAGCGGTTTGTCTTGGTCTGTCAACGAGCCGCGAAAGGCGCAGTCCGGTGAGCCGTAGACCATCGTTTCGATCTCCTCGCGGAGCTCCTGGGGACGACGCGCCTCGTCGAAATAGGGAAAGAACACGCGCGCATCGGCGCCCGGCGACACGATGTTGAACTTCGGGTCGAAGCAGTCGACGCCCGAAACGACCCGGTAAAGCCTCGGCAGCGTGAACGAGCTGTAGCTTTCGTACTGACCAACGGTCTCCGCCGTGCCGGCGATTTCTTGATAGGTGCTGGTGATGATGAAGTCGGCTGTATTCATCGCCATCAAGTCGGCGGTGTATTGCACCGCGAAGTGGTGCTCGGCCTCGTGCTCCTGCCAGTGCAGGTCCGACAGTACGTACTTCGTCTTCTCGAGCGCATGGGCGATGTTGCACTGCGTGACCCCGAGCCGATGCGCCAAGATGCTTGCGACGAGATTGCCGTCGGAGTAGTTCCCGATGACGAAATCCGGGCGCATGCCGCCCAGTTCCGCGAGAAGCTCGCGCTCCGTGTCGACGGCGTAGCGTTCTAGATATGGCCACACCTCGAAGCGTGAAATCCACTGCGGGATGACCTCGCCCGTCTCGTATTTGCGGAAGGGTACACGCAGGATGCGCGCGTTCTCGGTGCCGAGGATCGGCTCGATGCGCTGATCGCAGGTTGTCCCATTCGCCTCTGGAATCAGCCGCGTGAGGACCACGATCTGAGGCTCGATGTCGAGGCCTTGCTCGTGGATTGATTCCCGCATCTCGCGCTCCAGGGCGCGAACCTGATCGAGGATGTAGACGACCTGCCCGCCGGTATCGGGCATGCCGAGAACGTTGGATTGCCCGAAGTACCCGTGGGGCGAGACAATCGCGATCGAGAAGATCATCGGCATACGCGCGAGGAAGCTCTCGAGGTTCTGTGCAGATGGCGCCTCGAGGATGTCGAGTAGGAGCCCCATCGTCTCCTGGATGCGCGCGGGCGTTCGTCCCCAGCCGGCTTCGAAACCCAGTCGATGCAGAGCGCGTGTGAGGTCCTTGCTTTCATCGGAATGCTCTTCGAGCAGGGTCATCGCCCGGTCCAAAGCTTCACGGAGCTCCTCGACGTCTTGCAGTGTCCCGTTTAGCATCAGCTGTTGTCCGCGGACCTGGTGCATCTGCAGGAAATCGAACAGAAGCGTCTGACCGCGCCCGCCGTCCAAGAACAGCCGTCCCGACAAATGACGGTTGAGGAACTCGACGCCTCGTCCGATGCTCCGCGAATCCTTTAACTTGGGGAAGCCTCGCTCGAACGGGCTCAGGTCAACCTCGAGCACGTATCGATCCCCCTGAGGGAGTCCCGCTGCAAGGCGCTCCTTGACGTCCAAAAACTCCGTTACCGTGAGCTCCCGGCAATGCATCTCCTCGGTATGCACCTGCACGTACTGCCAACGCCCGACGCGCGCCCGAACTGCGAGGCTGATGAACGGCGCGTCGACAGCCGCCTCCTGCGCGTGCCGCATGATGGACGACATCTCGGTTTCGAGAAGTGGAGCCCCCACGTCGGACTCGCAGAACTGCTCGTAGGCGCGCACTAAGTCAGACCGTAGTAGAAACTTCCGATCCATTGCCTTGAGTCGCCGAAATAGAAGGTAGATCGACTCGCGGTGCGTCTGAAGCAACTTTTCGAGCTTTGCAATCATTCCTGTTCCTCTGGCGGGATCCGAATGTCCCCTAAGAAATCATAGTAATCGATCCCCTCGAGGATTCCGCGGGCGTGTGGACTATTCGCGAAATACACGCGTGGCCGTCCACGAAGCCGTTCGAGCTCGGGTGTGTGATTGCTCACCACCACGCCCAGCGTGTCGCCAGAAAGCATGTCCCAGTCGTTCCCTGAATCACCCGCCACGAGCAAACGTTGCGGTTCGAGGTTCCATTTGAAGCAGAAAAACCGAATCGCAAGCCCGGGCGAGGCGCGAACCGGGATCACGTCGAGATAGACTTCATGGTCGAGGATGGTCGTCACCCGGAGCCCCTTTTTGCGAACACGGCGGCGGATCTCTCGAAGGCTGGGTGCACGCTTCGGGTCGAGCCGATAGCGAAGACGGTATTTGGTTGCGGATTTGGCAACCGGAGTCAGACCAGGAATCGCGCCCACAACACGTTCGGCCTCGTCGCGGTCCCACCGGTAGCGGATCTGCCGCTCCCACGAGCGATCGGTCACCAACCGCGTGCCGTAGTGCAGTTCCGTCCCTGCTGCGGTGATGAGAACATCGGGCACCCGGACCTCGAGCTTCTCGAGCAGAGCGAGGGATTCGTTTAGGTTCCGCCCGGTGGCGATACCAAATCCAACTTTCACGTCGGTCGTTTCGAGCACTTCCAACAGAGTGGTCAAGGCTGCGTCGTCGCCCGTGAGCGTGTCGTCAACGTCCGTGACGAGCACCCGGTCGATGCCCGCGAGCTTGCTGTGAGGCTGCACTGGAACGGGTTGAGTTCCCTTCACGATCTTGCTGACCTCTTGCACGTAGCGGGCCGCGTGACTCTCCCAGGAATAGTTCTCGTGGGCTGCAGCGATCCCATCTGCAGCCCAGCGGCTCCAACGTGCAGGGTCACCCAGCGCGTCACGAATCGCTTCGCCGATCGCCTTCGAATCGAGGGCGTCCACGAGGAGCCCGTTGTTGCAGGTTCCTATGATGTCCTGAGGACCGCCGTCGTTGGTGGCGACCAGCGGGAGCCCGGTGGCTGCAGCTTCGAGCAACGTCAGGCCGAACGGTTCGGTCAACGCTGGGTTGACGAACACGCCTTTCGTCTGTGCGGCTAGTTTGTAGAGGTCAGGCACGTCGGTCGAGGCGTGATGCTTCGGATAGGCGGCCGAGCCGTAGAGATCATAGCGGTCGATCAGCCGGAGGATGTGCGTGAGAACGCGACGCTGCCCTGCGCTCATCTCCGTAATGTCGTCGCGGTTGCCTGCGATGATGATCAGGTTGGCCATCTCGCGCAGCCCCTCGGTCTCGCCAAACGCCCGGACCAGACCTTCGAAATTTTTTCGCTCGTCGGCTCTGGCCACGGCGAGAACCATGGGCTTGCGCGGATCGATCAAGAAGCGGTCGAGCTCGGCTGCGATGCCCGGACGTGGCCAGTCCGGGTCTGGCGGAGAGAAACGCGAGAGATCGACGCCAGGCGGAATGACCTGCATGCGGTCCGGCTGGTAGTGGTCGTAGAGCTCATACTGCTCCCGAACCTCTTGGCGTGTACTGGCGATCACCAGGGCGGCCGTCTCTACGGCCCGTTCTTCCGCTTCGATGCGCTGGGTGAAGCGATAGGTCTGCTCGCTGGCCTCGCCCTTGGACTCGAGCCGCAGCTTTTTGACTCTGCCCAGCGAGTGCCCCGTGAAGACGAAGGGCACACCGAGCAGCTTTGCGAGTTGGGCACCGAGGTAGCCGGCGTCCGCGTAGTGACCGTGGATGACGTCGGGTGTGCGTGCTTGCATCCGGATGTAGCGCGTGATCTGATCGAGAAGACTATCGAGATGAGGCCAAAGCGTCTCTTTGAGCAGATAGCGGCGCGGGCCGAACGGAATGCGGACGATTTGGGCGCCCGGGCAAATCGGTTCGAACGGTCGCGAATAGCTCTCGTCGACCCTTCGGTCCTCGATCAAGCGGGTGACGACATCGACGCGCTCGACGTCCGGGCGCTGGGCCAGGGCCCTCGCCTGGTCGACCACGTACGAGACCTGTCCTCCGGTGTCCGCGTCCCTTCCAAGCTCGATGTCGGTCGCGCGAACCAGGCCGTGGATGGTGAGCGAGAGCACGTAGAGGCCTTCGGGCCCGGGACTGCTGATCGAGCCGGTGCTTGTTTCCTCCGACCATTGCGCAAGGTGCCCCTCGTACAGTCCGAAGTCAGGCGTCGTCGCGCCGCGAACTGTGCACAGGTCCGCCGCAAAGGCCGCCGCGCGGTCGAGGGTCGCCTGATGGTCCCACTCGTGGAGCAGCCCAAGGCACACGACGGCGCTGAACGCGTCGCCCGCGCCCACCGTGTCGACGACGCTGGCGACCGGTGGCGCCGTCGCTTCGAACACCCGCTTGCCGCCTACCACCGAAAGCGCCCCTTGCGGACCTCGGGTCACGATGACCCCCTGAATCGCATGCTCACGCGCAAGCCCGAGTGCCGCGTCACGGCACTCCTCGAACGAGTCGGTTGGGCTCGCGGTGAGATCGGCAAGCTCGGTGTCGTTCAGCTTGATCCAGTCCGCCGTCGACAAGCACCAGTCGACCTTGTCTTTCGTCCACCACGGCTCCCGGAGGTTGAGGTCGACGAAGGAGGAAGCCTCGGTCTTGCCTTTCAAAGACCGCAACGCGTTCCAGCTCTCGCCGTTGCGAAGCGCCAGCGTCCCGTGATAGACGAGCCCCGGCGCCTTTTCCGATGCGGCGCGGACGGCATGGTCGGCGTGAATGAAGTCCCACGCCTGCCCCGGGGCAATTTCGAAGTGGTTTTCACCATCGACGATGCTTGCCGTGACTCGGCCCGTCGGATGTGCTGCGTCCGTCTGCACGCCGTCCGTCATCAGATCCCAACTGGCCATCCGTTCGAGGACCTCGCGACCTTCGGCGTCCGCGCCTACAGCGGTAATCACCAACGGATGCGCCCCGAATCCGCGCAAATGCCAGGCCACGTTGAATGGCGCGCCACCCAGCACACGACTGCCGTCGGCGAAGTGGTCGAAGAGAACCTCGCCGAAAATGACAGGTCGGTTGTGGAAACGGTGCACGGCTTCTTACCCGACGCCTTCCTGGGTGCAGGAGTGTTCGGTCCTCGCTAGGCTCACCTCGGAATGAGCATAACACGGTACCTACTCGCTTCAGATTTGGATGGCACGCTGATTCCGCTCGAGCGGGGCCCGCAAAGGTTGCGCGAGGTCGCCGAGTTGGTCCGCGCGTTCGAGGCGAACGAGCAGCTCCTGCTTGCCTACGTGACAGGGCGGCATCTATCTCTCGCGCAGGCCGGCATCGAGGAGGTCGGCCTGCCCTCGCCGGATTGGTTTGTCTGCGACGTCGGTACGAGTGTGTATCGCCAGGCCAACGGAGGCTTCGAGCCGGACGGAGAGTATCGCCAAGCGATGCGGGCGGCGTTCGGCGGGCTGGTCGGCGACGATATCCGCGTCGCGATCGGATCGGTGGCGGGGATGGAGCTGCAGGAAGAGGACAAGCAAGCAGAATTCAAGGTCAGTTATTACACCCCAGGTCGGCCGGAGCCGCTCGTGGAAACCGTGCAGTCGCGACTCGGCGCTGCGCGCGCGAACGTGAATCTCGTAGCGAGCTACGATCCTGTTGCCGAGCGCGGGCTCCTCGACGTGCTGCCGGCAGGCATTGCGAAGGACTACGCCGTTCGATATCTGCACGAACGGTCCGGTGTCGACGAACCGCACCTCGTGTACGCGGGCGACTCTGGAAACGACCGTGCAGCCATGCTCAGCGGCTATCGAGTCATCGTCGTCGGCAACGCCGATGAGGCGTTGAAGAAGGACTTGGGCATCGAGTCAGTTGCCCAAGGGATTGCGGAGCGAATCTATTTCGCGGAGCACCCCTACGCGCGAGGCGTCCTGGAGGGACTGCGGCACTTCGGAGCGCTGCGGTAGCGTCACAGCGGCCAGGTAACTGCCCCGCGCGCAATCGTGGGAAAAACGCAGGGAAAAGCACAGCTCGTGCGGCCTCATCGACTTTGATACGCCTCGTTTTGCCGTCGTGATCGGCCAGCTCGCGTGCGTCCTTTTCCCGTCAGTGTGCCGCGCCCCAGTTGGGTCCCCACCCCACGTCGACCGGCAACGGCACCGACAGCGGCACCGCGTTCTGCATGTGATCGACGACGAGTTCTTCGAGCGCTTCATGTTCGTCGGCTGGCGACTCGAAGACGAGCTCATCGTGTACCGTCAGCACCATGCGGCTCTGCAGCTGCTGCTTCTCGATCTCGTGCTGAATCCGCACCATCGCGACCTTCATGATGTCCGCAGCGGTGCCTTGAATCGGGGTGTTGCGGGCGATTCGTTCGGCGGCCGCTCGGAGGTTGTGGTTGGTGCTTCGAATGTCGGCAAGGGACCGGCGGCGGCCCAGGAGCGTCGTGACCAGTCCGTTGGCGCTGGCTTGCTCGACCACTTCATCGAGGAACGCTTTGACTCCGGCGTACTGCTCGAAGAAGGCATCGATGTAGCGTTTGGCTTCCTTGCGTTCGATCTTTAGATTGCGCGCGAGCGCGAACTGGGTCTGGCCGTAGATCACCGCGAAGTTCACCGTCTTGGCCTGGCCGCGCATGCTCTTCGTGACCTCCTCGGGCTTGACCCCGAACAGCGCGCAGGCGGTCTGGACATGGACGTCGTCTCCCCGTGAGAAGGCGTCGACCAGCGCAGGATCCCGACTGAGGTGCGCGAGCACTCGAAGCTCGATCTGCGAGTAGTCGGCCGCCAGCATCGACCAGCCCTTCTCGGGCACGAAGGCGTCGCGCACCCGGCGGCCCATCTCGGTCCGGATTGGAATGTTTTGGAGGTTCGGATCGCTCGAAGAGAGCCGCCCGGTGGCGGCGACCAGCTGGTTGTAGCGGGTGTGGATGCGCCCCGTATTCGGATTTACCTCTCGCGGTAAAGCGTCTAAATACGTGCTCTTGAGCTTGGAAACTGACCGATATTCGAGGATCGCTTGGGGCAGTGCGTGCAGCAGGGCGAGCTCTTCGAGGACGCTGTGGTCAGTCGAGCGGGCGGTCTTGGTCTTCTTGCTGCTCGGCAGGCCTAGCTCGTCGAAGAGGATGGTTTCGAGCTGTCTCGGGGAGGACACATTGAATTCGTGGCCGGCTAGCTCGGTGCACAGCGCGCGGAGTCTTTCGAGCTCTGCGCTCGCCTCCTCCGAGAGCTCGGCGAGAGGCTCCGTATCGACCCTGATGCCATTGAGCTCCATCGTCCCGAGGACCTCCGCGAGCGGCAGCTCGATCTCGTAGAAGAGGCGGTCGAACTCCCCTTCGTGCA
>Ga0164320_10000435_pt1 | contig 13444 bp, 9 predicted proteins | sample GuaBasSediGuay11_FD_113736 | JGI IMG/M metagenome (GOLD analysis project Ga0164320, IMG submission 113736) | Subseafloor sediment microbial communities from Guaymas Basin, Gulf of California, Mexico - Guay11, Core 4567-28, 0-3 cm | ecosystem: Environmental > Aquatic > Marine > Hydrothermal vents...
CCGGCCAGTGCCTTGAAGGAATCACGGTGTGCCCTGAAGTAAAACAGCCAGACGAACACCGGAAAAACGACGTAGAACTGTTCGTCTACTCCCAACGACCAGGTATGGGTGAATGCGTTGAATATGGAGGACGGGGAAAAGTAATCGAGCTCGAAGAAAAACAGTACGACATTGCCAAAGCCGAACAGGGCGGCAAGCCCTGTTTGAATCGAGTGCCGCGGAAAAGGGTCTGTTGCCAACACGACGAATCCGGTGACCGCCACGCAGAGCGTGAGTGCGGGCATCAAGCGTTTTACCCGCCTTGCGAGGAAGTTCTCATAAAGTTGCGAGAGTTTCGTGCGTCGCTGGTTCAAAAGTGAAGCCGTTACGACAAAGCCGGAAATAGCAAAGAAGACGTCCACACCCAGGAAGCCGCTGGGCAGAAATTTTTCAGGGAGATGGCTTGCAATAACGGCCAGAACAGCAATCGCTCTTAGCCCGTCTATGTCAGCGCGGTAGGAAAGTTTCTTATTCAAAGTTTAAGTAGTCGAACGCGAATTGACCAGAAGTATCCAGTGTAGTCGGCAAACAGTTCCGGGAACAGCTACCGTCGCAAAGGCGCACACAGTCCGCAGCGCATGGAGAGGATCACGGGTCGTTTGAATGACATGCTGATCATCCGCGGTGTCAACTAATAATCGCATTTGCTCAGGTCGCACTGTGGTAATTACCTATGGCGCACTCCGCGGTCCCGGCTATAGATGAGTGAATGCGGTGAAGTTTATGCCGTGCCGCTCTATGGTGAGGGGGTTCCAAATGAAAATCCAGAGCCTGCCACAGCAGTGCTTGACCATGTTGCTCTTGCTGGCAATTCTTCTTTGTTTTCCTGGAATGGCTGCGGCCGATCCTGTTGATGAAATGAAAGAAGTACCCGCGAGCGCTGCCGAGATCGACTTCATTAACAGCGTCGTTGACCAGGTCAAGGCTTCGGTGCCGCCGATAGACGGCTGGGAGCGAACAGTTAGTGTCTATACGTCGCAGTGGTCTGTGCGCGACGGCATGCAAACGAGGATTTACGAGAGCGCCAGGGACACTCCGTTGAACGTCTCGATTCAGCTAAACTTCAAAACCATCACCGAGGCGGATAGGCAACAGGCTGCTCAGGACAAAAGCACCCAGCAGTTGGAGCAGGAGATGATAGCTGCTCTTCAGAGTGGTGACGTGGAGAAGATGCAGCAAATACAGGCGCAGCTTATGGTCAGCCTGCAGGCCCAAATGGAAGCGGGGCCCATCGGTCAGGCTGCCGGTTTGAGCCCGATAAAGCCAAAGGAACAACGCACTGAATTTTCCGTGCAAGTAATAGTTAACGGTGCCGGTGAACATATTGGTAAGCAATATGACGTCGCGGTACCCGGTGTCACCAAGGCCTTCCGGCTGGACAAGGGCAACAGCGACCATCTCGGTTACAAGTATTACATGGGCGCTTGGGCCGTTAGCGAGTTCGACGCGAAGAACTGGAAAATCGTCTTTCCCGTTGCCGATCAGACTCCCGCCAACCACCTGCGTGCTCTGGTGCTCTTTGCAACCGTCGCCGGGGACAGGGAGAGCGTGGAGAGTTACACCGCCAACACTCTGAATTTGGAGGGCCTAAGCGATGTGCTTAACTAAGAAAGACAGCCCTGTTCGCGGGACGCAGATCATGACCGGAGTTGCAGCAGCACTTCTCTTGCAATCCGGGGGAGTGTGGGCAGCAAACGCCAGCAGATTTCTCGGTCCGGATGCATGGCAGTGTACTTTCCACGCACAGATGAACGACGAGACTCAGGAGACAACGGGGCCAGGTGGCATGTCGAATGACCCCAAACGACAACTGTTTCAGGCCCTGGAAAGTACAGGCCTCAAGATGGACAACCCCGGAGGCAACACGGATTCCTATCACCAGGTGATCGAGCAATCCGTGGACGGCGAGGTCCGGCTGCATTCGAAATACGATGGCGGGCTGGACGGCATCCAAATCGCCGGGTGGAATAATGGCGGTGCCGAAGTACGTTTGAAATCGTCTTTCGAGGGGACGGAGCAGAACGGGACGATAACGAGAGACAAGACGGCAAGCTACAGTGGTTTCACCAGGCTCGACGGGGACGAATACTCACCCGGGTTCCAGATCTGGATCTATCCTGACACCGGGACTTACTCTCTCGAGTACGCACTGTCTCCGGTCAGGGCACAGCAAGTGGAACATTGCCGCATGACAGGGGGGATGGAGGAAGACCGCAAAAAAATGGAGTCTGCCACCGATGCTGATATGCCCCTTGGCGGTTTCATGAGCGGGCTGACGAAATTCACCTGCGCCACGGAAAGAAGAACCGAGGTGGACATGGAAGGCGGTGCACTGAGCGGTCTCGTGGAGAACGTTTCCATTCCGTCCTCAGGGTTGGTGCTCGAAGGAGAAGGGCACAGCGAATACATCGATAGTAGTGGCGTCGTGGTGCGCTGGTCCTGTCGGCCGGAATGATCGTTTTGTAAAAAGGAGCAGATCGATGCAAAGATCAACACTCGTTTCATTAGCATTGTCCCTGGGTTTCGTTTTTTTCACACCTCAGGCAGCCGTTGCCGAGGAGTTGTCAGCGGCTCAGCTGGGCGCTCTGGAAAGCGTCGGCATTCCGCTATATCCCGGGAGCACCTACAGTACCGGCGACGACGAAATCGCCACAATAATGTGGTTCAAATCCACGGATTCCCCGGACACGATCATGGACTGGTACAAGGAAGAGCTTTCCGACTGGTCGGAGCTGGATGCTGGTGGCTCCAGGGTCTTCTACAAGGGACCGGCAGGCATGACCGCCGCGGATCTTTCGACAATTCCCCATCTCTGGGCGAGAACAACAGATGAGGACGGCGTTTCGACAGACTCTGAGATAACGATTCGGATACCGAAATAGGCGTAATAGGGGTCGAACCGAGGTTTTCGTAAACTTCGGTTCGACCCCTGTTTTTTTTCCTGTTTTTCTGTTTTTGGTGAATGGTACGATTTCCGTGCTTATTTTGAGCCGACGACGATCTCGATAGTTTTGCCTTCCTCAATTCTGACTTCACCCATGGATTGGGCAGGTGTCGTAAGGACCTTCAGTTGGTATACGCCTTCTGCAACCTCTACCGAAACTCCGTCTGCAACGCCCTCCACCGTTACGTCGCCATTTAGATCGATCAATTGATACTTCGGAAATAGCGCCTTTTCCAACGCCGATTTCAAAGCCTCAGGCGAGTCGGCATCAAAATACAAACCGCCACCAATTTTTGCCCATTCTGCAAATTGTTGCTTGGCCGCATCGGATTCGATGGCCATGCCGACTATGTTCAACGTCACATCCATGCCCAGTTCTTTAAGTGCGCGGACAGCCTCTTCTGGGTCCCCATCGCAGGACTCTTCTCCATCGGTCAGCAATATCACAAGCTTGGCGCCTTCGGCCCCCTTCAGGTCCTCAGCCACCATTTTCAGGGAGTCCGCCAACGGTGTGCGCGAGCGATCCTGTGGGTCAACGCTCTTGATGATATTCAAGGCATCAGCCGTTACCAGGGGCTTTAATGGCAGCTCAAGATCGGTTCTGCAGGATCGAGCTTCCCTATGGCCGTAGATTCTCAGTGCAAGAGGCGTACCGGCCGGTATCGTTGTCTGTAACAAGTCAGTTAGTACTGTCTTGGCAACATCAATACGAGTCTGGTCACCAATTTTCTTATACATGCTGCCCGATGCATCCAGAATTATTTCCACGGCGCTAGACGAGGCCGCCGCCGGATCGACCTTAACTCGCAACGAACCCGGGCCACGCGGCTTCTGGTATTCCGACTGAACCACCAGGCTGTATCCAACGGGTCGCCTCATCGTGCATAGTGCCCGCTCCAATGCCGTATCGAGATCCGGCTGGGTCCGGAAATAAGAATAGACTCCGCCGTTTACGTCGGCCCAGTCCTGCATCTTGTCCTGTTGATACGCGAAATCGGCACCGCCGTGCAATTCCACACTAAACACGTGCGGCATCACATTCGACAGTGATTGCCAAAGTTTCCGGTTATCTCGGTTGCCCGATGCCGCATCAGTCAGGATCAACACCATCTTATTGCCCTGTTCCTTCTGTAAATATTTTGTTGCGGCATGCAGGTTGCCTTCTGCATAGCTTGATGAATCAGCCCGATCGTAATTATTCAGCGCCTCCGCAAGCACCAACGGCTGATCTGTCCATTCCTTCCTCAGTAGGTCGTATTGTTTTTCCTGAAACGGCAGGAAATTCACTAATTCGGTTTGCGGCGCAACACCACGTGCAAATTCATCCAGTGCCTGATAGATGCCCACAGCATAGGGCGACACACTACCGCTGTTGTCCCAGGTGACAATCGTTGACATGATCGGCTCGAATACACGAAGCAGATAGTCTCCCGGCGTGACGTCCGCCGAATAGCCGGCGCGCGTAGCATCCTTGTCGCCAGCGTTGATCGGAACGGAGACGCCATTGCCATCGATCAGTTGTGGTTCGACCAACACAGTCGGCAAACCAGACAAAACTAATCTCAAGCGGTTTTGCCCTTGGGGGACGGACAACTTGTACCAGTCCTCATCCTTACCTCTTTGCACCTGCCCTGACACCTCGTTCCCCGACGTAAGGGAACGCGCTTTCGCTTTGCTGCCATTGCCGGTTACGAATTTGTTCCTGGAATTCGTTGTCGACTGCTCGTCTGCAAGATATTCGAAAACGCTGTTCTTTTCGTATTGTCCCCACTCGCCGAGCATGCTTCGATAACCGTCGCCGGCAGGTCGTTCCAGAATTTGTAGCGTCCCAGGAAGTTGCCATCGACCAGCCTTGTCCGGGTCCGTGGATGAGAACCTCACGAATCTCGCCCACACGGGTTTGTCGAAAGAAATAGAAGATATTTCCTTGGCCTTATCCACCTCCAGCTGTCCGACGGACTGCCAGGGCCCGAGAGGGCTGGCCGCGCTTACCGCAATGTCGACCTGTGAAAACTCATTTGGCACACGGCTGCCAACCTGGCGTAACCAGCGAATCTCTCTCACCTGTGCCGCGCGATTGTGGTGAAAGCCGACTACCCACTCGTTGGGATTACCTGGGTCGGCGACGACGCTAACTTTGCTCTTCTTGTCGGAAAGTACTTGCGCCCAAGTTGAGTTATTGGCTTTTAAACTGGACCACACCACATGTCCGCCCAGTTCCGGTCGCGCAATATTCCACCCTTCGCCGCCACTAAAATCAGAGTTTGGATCGGCCACCGCTTTTAATTCTCCAAGGCACACCCTGCCCTTGTTAGCTTTTTGCCAGGTCGATCGAACGCGCAACTTCAGAAATCCCGACAGTACCGGGTTCGGAAAACGAAAAACTTGTTCCCGACCCGCCATGCCGAGCGTGCCTTCAAGTACAGATTCAAAAAGCTGTCCATCGGACGACGACAGCAATTCAAAATCTCGCACGGCCCCGAGCCTTGGGCATCCGGTCGGATCAACAGTAATACCCAGGATGGAGCCCGTCGCCGCCAAATTTAGCGGAACGTCAAGGGGAAAGTCGCCGTAGCGGTTCCACAAAGTAGACAACGGTGTGTAACCGTCGATAATTCCCATGTAGCGGCTGGGATCGTTACGCTTTTTCTCATCTACATCCGGGAGAAATCCTCCCAGCGACGCCCAGGCGAGGTTCACCCCTCCTAACATCGATTTTGGCAGCGGCTGGGCCAGATGCGGATCAGCCGGATCTGCGTCACATTGAGAAGCAATATCGAATGATGTTTCGTTGATCGTGCCGTCGATGCTCTTTGCCTGCACCGCAATTCGGACCTTTTCATCAGCCGGTGTCTGCGCACCTATTTCAACGGCCACCGGTATTCGCTGGGTCTGTCCGGGATTAAGCGTTACAGGTGTGGTTTTGGCGGTCGGCTTCCAGAGGTGATGACTGGAGGCACTACTCAGACTGATCTCGCGCGGAGTCGCACCATTATTGACTACGGTTAGGCCAAGATTGAAGTGTTGCCCTTCATCCCAGAACGCCTTGACCGCCTTATCATAACCACCCAAAGACAGTGACAAACTGTCGTCATGTGTGACATCAGCTCCTCCCTCGTTTGCAAATAGCGACAAGCGCTCCATTAGCAGGCGATAGGGTTGGGGGCCAGCGACTTTGCCTCGGAGGCGAAGCCGGAATGAATAGTCACCGGGCTCTAACGCCACGTCGTACTGCAGAGTTTCGCCAGGCGTCCTTGATCTTGAAGCGGATTTAGCGAAACTAGAAAGATCGACAGTCATCCCCTCCGCTGGCTGTATGGATATCCTCACGAGCGCCGGAGCGCTCATTGAGAACCGGTAATAGTCGTCATCCCCTGGCGCGTAAAGGCCCTTAATTTCCTGGTCGAAGCGCAGCCGTTGCGCCCGACTCTTGTCGTTGTTCGGTTCGCGTTCGCTCGCGGGAGACGGTGGATCGCCGGGCGTTGCCTGAAAGACATACTCACCATCAACGGTGCCTTTACCCGTAACCTTGACCCAGTGCCAACCGGGCAGTAAGTACAGCCCGTTTAAAGTAACGCTGTTCTCGCCACGCGGCAGCCCTTGCGAGACGAGATTGCGTTTGGATGCGTCAAGAAACGACACCTGACGTAGGGTCTCGCCTTCCGCATGGAGGCTCCACAAACGGGGTTCTCCGACAGCCTGGAACCGGAAAACATCATCTTCCCTGCCTTTTATCTGACCAATTACCTTGAATGGCGCGGGAACCTCCATGGCTTGCTCAAACTTATCGTTAGGCTCCTGCTCGGGCAATGCGCCTTCCTTTAGCAACGGGGCCAAACTTATCGCCTTAAGTTTGTGTGCTGTTGTTGGAGGCACTTCGGGTATCAAACTCGACACGGAATCCGAATCCGTAAGATCCTCATCCGGGAAGGTCAGGTTCTCATCTGAAACAGCCTGGTCATCGTCGGGGAAGGTCAGGTTTTCCTCTTCCTGATCGGACTGAGGAGCAGAAGCGGTTATATTCATAGCGAACGCTGCCGCCAGAAAACCAAAGACGATGAGAATCCGTTTTATGACTTGCACGACAACTCCCTACAACTCGAACGTTCCTTCACCACGGAATCCACGTATGCGCAGTGCAGTTGGTGTTGCCGCGGTGCGATACGCCAGTTCGAAGCGCACAGAAACACCTGGTGGCACGACAAAAGGATCAGGCGGGTGACCGGACAACGCGGCAGTCGCCTTCTTGTCAATTCGTAGCTCGCCATCCGCCGTCTGTAACAGGAACTGCTGCGCAGTACGTACTTCGAGGCCCTTGCCCTTGGCTAACGGTTTAATGCCGAGGTCGATTACGAGGAACTCACCGTCGCGGCGCGTGCCATGCAGCAGGATTTCCATGACGTCGCCGTCCTGGTGACGAGTCCGTGCATTTGGCATTGGTGCTGGCTTGTCATCCGACAGTGACAACGTAACAACGTCCCGGTTGATCCGCAGGCCCATCGATAAGCGCTCCGCGGACTTCGGTACGCGGAAAGCGACTTCCTGCTGCTGATAGATTTCGGGCGTGAAGCGGATGTTTCCCTTCGCATCGGTGCTTCCTGCACTCGCATAGTAAATAAATCCGCCGTCAGCATTGACCCATGCGTACTTGGTCGGATCGAACTGGAGAATTTTGCCCATGCCGCCATCACGGCCCGCGACGCTCTGGCCACCGAGTTGCACGACAGCATATCGCCACTCTGGCCCGGCTGCTTTTCCCTGGTACTCGGTCGCAAACTCCAGCCGCTGAGTAGCAAGTTCAACAACATCGGTCGAGATCTCATCAAGTACATCACGACGAGCATCCTTTGAATTCTTCGCGAGCTCCGCATCGCCCTGCAGCGGGATCAACAAATGACCATTGCTGTAGTCGAAAAACTGCAGCGCTATGTTTTTCGCATTATCCGGAATCAGGTAAGCCAGTTGTAGTTCTTTGACTTCGCCCAGTTTGGCAATGCTGAAGGATGCATCCGGTTTGGACCCTCCGGGCAGTTTCGCTGTGACGGGGTGCAGGGCGATCGCCTGGCCGTCGACCAGCGCGTAAATATGATCGCTTAACTTCGGTACCATGTAGGCGACATCCATTTCGACGTATTCAACCGGCTTGCTGGATCCGCCACTGTTGAGTCCACCGACACCCATAGTGCGATCGGTCTTGCCCTCCAGTTTATCTTTCGACACCTTTTGTTTCGGATGGGTGTTTTCCCAACGCGTATCGAGGACGAGGAAAGTCGAGCTTGCCGTGGCCGTCGTTCCGGCCAGTTGGTCCTGTTCATTGCTGGCAAATATCTGCAGGCTGACGGCGTCGTTGGCGGGGGCTTTGGCGATCACGCTCTCGCTTTTGCGGGTTTCGACTCTTGCAGATGGTTTCCTGCCGGACTCGGAGGGTTGCCTGGCCGCCTGTTCTGTTTGCGATGCCTGCCAGTCACGGCGTTCGCAACCTGCAAGGTCCAGCAAAATGACCAGAAAGAGAAATGTCGCCGTTGATAACCGTAAAACACAACGTGAAGGTTGTGATCTGATTTGCGAGTTGAACATTGGGCTAATCACTCCATTTCATTATTATGGCTACGGTGCTGCCTTCGCTCATGAGGACATGCTCACTAATTTAGTTCCGACCAGAGCGAACCACATAATCCGCCGAAGCCAGTCCCGGGCGTACCGCCCCACAACTCGGCAATTGTGTTCATCAGGATCACGTTGATCCAGCCAGGCGGCCCCTCCACCATGTTTCCGAGCGCACCGTTGACTGATCCGCACACGAGTTTGAATACGCACTCGGCCAGCTCGCCGCCAACACCTTCGATGCCCTGCAACGGCTGGGTGAGTGCCCGGCCCAGGCACTGCCCCATCGACGCGTACTGGTCGATGACGCCGCGCACTTGCATAACCACACTGGTCCGCTCGGCGTAGCCCGTCATCGCCTGACCCCATCCGCGCGAGCCGAAGCCCAAGGTAGCACCGGTAGTGGGGTTGATGCGCCACCAACCCACTGCGTCGCGGGCATCGGTTGGCACCAGGGCGACGAACCCGGCGGCGAGGTCGCCGGCGACGCGGGCAGCAAGATCAACAGGGAGCGAGCTGTCGTCGAGGTCGCTCGGCTGGCGCACGATGCGCCAAGAACCAGGGGCGCGGTCGAACGCGTCGGCTACCGCGGGGTCCCCAAGCCGGGGCTCCTTGCTTGCGGCGAGCAGTGCCTCGAGGTTCGTGTCTGTTACGCCCGCTCTCAGGCGGGCTTTGAATCCGTGTTGCTGGGTGGCGCCGGGTGCGGTCGCGATCAGGTCGAAGGCCTGGTCGGTAGAGAGATCCGTTCGGAGCCGGCGATGGTGGGCGAGCACCAAGAGCCCCGCCTGAGGCCCCCAGCCAGCGGCGGCGGCGAAGCGTCCGCGATGGAGCCCGAACCGTTCCAGCGGGGTGCGCAACGCACTCAAAGCGTTAAGCCGTTCGCTGATGGCCGCCATGGGCAGCGTTTTCCCTTGGTCATAAAGCGTTTGCCAGGCGTCGCGTTCGGCCAGTAGCCGCGATGCGGCGACAAAGTTGAGCAGGTCAGTGGTAGGTGCGGCGGGTAGCGCGGCGAGTTCAGTCTGGCCAGCGAGCGCCAGGGCGCGGGTGGTGCGGGCCTTTTCGTCGAATTTCGTTTTGCCGGTCGCGCCCGCGGCCCGCGCCGCCGGCCCGATCAAGTCGAATACCTGCCGTCTCTCCAAGCTGGTTCCCTCGCCGGGCGTGCTGACTTCGAACGTCCACCAGAATGCCGTGAAACGTCCTGCACTGTTGCCGCCACCGCCCAAGCCGCCACCGAAACCACCGAGAGGCCCCCGCCCGGACCCGCCGCGGCCGGGTTGGTCGCGAACCTTCCCGGTGTCGGTGACGGCCTTTCCAGCCACGGTCTCTGTGTCGATAGTGAGCAGAGGTTGCCACTCGTTGTGCTGCAGCAGCGCCGCGATGAGCGCATCGGCAGGCGCGGTCTGACTGAATGGGTCCGGGGCTTCCGGACCGCCGTGAGAGACGACGCTGAGCGTCAGGCTACGACCGAACAGATCGATCGGGAGCAACTCGTGATCCAACAGGATGTGTTCGGCCAGCTTTTTACCATCGGACACCTCGGCCACGGCGCGAACCCGAACGCTGTGCAGTCGATCGCCGCAGGCCCCACCCACCTACGCCAGCTGCGCCAGCGATGCGAGCTCCAACGAGAGCGTCGATTCCGCGAAATGGTCGCCGGCTTCGGCAGAGGCCAGGCTCGGGTCGAGGTCTAGCAGCTCGGCGCCGGGGCGCTCGAGCAGTACCCACCAGTGATCGGCGAGGAAGCTGGCGTCGACGACGCCCGGCGCGCCGGCCGACCCTAGTGCTTCCAGAAGCGCCCTGCTGTGCTTCTCGGTGCGGGCAGCGAGTGTCGCCTGCAGGCTAGCTTCGGCCCGCGCGGCAACGTCCAGCCGCGCACGAACCGCCGTGGCATCGAGTCCAAGCTCGGCGGCCGCGCGGTCGGCGAGCTTCGTCGGGTCGGTTACTGCCGCCAAGGTCGCGGGCGCGACACGCCCCAGTGCCTCCACCAGCACCGCGGTCTGGTCGGGCGTCAATTCGGCGTGGGCGAGTCGTGACGGGTGGCCAGCCCGGGAGAGGAGTTCGCGCAGCAGCAGCGCGCGGTCGAGCGCATTGCCGCCTCGATCGAGGAGTACGCCCTCGGGTCCCTTGAGTGCGCCGCAGTAGGGGAGCAACACCGTTTCATCGCGCACCCAGGCGAAAAGTGCCTCCGGGTCGGTGCCCACCTGGGCAATGACCGCCGCGGGATCGAAGCGGTCGCGTGGAATCTCTGCGACGGCGGCCTCTAGTTGCAGCCACAACGGTGCAGCCCCTCCCTGTGTCGTAGTGTGTTCAGCAGCAAGACCGGTGGTATCGATCACGGCATCGAGCGGCGTAACCGCCGGATCAGCGGTCGCTAAAGTTTCAGGTTGCGACGCGGTTTCCACAGTCGCGGCTAACGATGCCTCGGCTGGCCGTGCGCTCGCACTTTTCTCGTGCCCGGTTTCTTGCTCGACCTCGGCCGAGTAAGCAGGCACTGGCACAAACGCCGTGAGGTTGACGAGGCCGCGCGAGGTCATTGTGAAGCCCGTGGCCAGCGACGCGGTCAGCAGCACGGTGATGGACGCGAACGCCACAGCCGCGCGAAACGACTTACTCCGCCATGCCGGGATCGCGGCCCTGAGGATGGCAACGAGCAGCGCCGCCGGCAACAGGACCGCTGCTCCGAACCAAGCGCCTTGAGTCCAGTAGGGAAGGGTCCAAAGGCCAACCAGGACCTCAACAAAAGGAACGCCTTCCATTAATCCCATCACTAAAGGAACGGCGGCGAATATCGCCAATGCCGGGGCAATGAAGCGGGCCCAAAGCGGTTGCCGTGGAAGACGGGCCAGCTCCCAGGTCGCCAGGGCCAGAGCGAGAAGGAGCAGGCAAGGAATGAACAGATTGAACGGTACGCCAGCGATCGGGAACTGCGCTCCTTCGACCCCATAAAGATAAGCTGGGACAACGACTAGCACGCTCGTCGCGAATAGACCGCACCAGAAAACGACGCTTCGCCGAAATACCCAGGCAATGACACCAATCGCAAGTGCCGTTACGGCCAGAGCAGTTAACCAGATCTTACCGGGCGCATCGGCAAACCAAACCTGCACAGACGTGATCGCTGGCAGCGCCAGCAACATGCTGCCGATAATCGGCGACATCCACGAGAGGCGTCTGTTGCCCGCTGCGGGTCCGGTTGGCGGTGAAGAAGGATCAGTCATTACACAAACCCCCACGAAGGTGTTTTGCAGGTCTTCTGCGTCTCCTGCGCCACATCAATCCTTAGTCGGCTAAAATGGCATTCGCATCTCGCTGTAGCCCGCCGGGATTTCGAAGAGCTCAGCCGGCTGGGTGCCGATCTCGATCGACGTTGCTTCCATGTTGCCGTCGTAGGCTTCGACCTTTATCGGGAACAGCAATTCGCGATCGAACCAGATCGTGCTTTCCGTTGGGACGCCATCCTCGATTTCTTTCACAAGGTACTTATCAACCGAGCGACCCAAGAAAGTGTCGGAACCAATTTTCTCGCAGCTTGTGCCGGGATCTGACCGACACGGGTGATCGGCATCTTCCGGTGAACCGAACAGCAGCGCGGGACCATCATCTTCAAGCTCTTCTTGCGTGCCCACTCTTTTCATGTACTGCTTCATTTGCGGTATTAACATGTACGTCGTGATCTGATCACCGTCGAACACGGTAATGTGGCTGCTACTTGGCATGCCGCCCATTGTCATGTCCATGCGCATGCGGTCCTTGCCGACAAAATACTTCGCGTTTATCACTTGCCCGGCAGATTCACCCATTTTCGATGCCATCCTCATTTCCACAACAATCTGTTTGTTATTACCGAGCCCGGCCGCGGAAGCGGAAGGTCCAGCGAAGGAAATAAGCAGCATTGAAAACGAAGCAGAAATGATCGTAATTCGAGAGAGAGTTCGGTTATTCATTGTTATCCCCATCGCGTAGCCCGGACTCGTCAAGGTCTTTTTTTGAATAATCGAAACGCCGGGCGAAAAGACCCAATCAATCCAAAGAAGTATAGACGATGGGTTCAATCAGTCTGCCTTCGGAAAATACGAATAGTAATTGAACAATCGTTGCTGCAGCTTGGCTGGTTACTAACAAGAAGAGGTGAGCGCCATGAATGACGAAGCAGACCAGTCAGAGGCGCAGCGGCAAGGAGAAGCGTCGGAGCAACCCAGGGAAGAACAACAAGTGCCAGCTGCAGGCCAGCCGAATTTCCAGGAAATTCCGGGCTTGGCGATAAAAATTATTACAAACCCGGTCGGATTCTACCAGCAGATGCCCAGGAGCGGCGGGCTGCGCGACCCACTGATTTTCATGGTGATACTGTCTGTCGTCGCCGGTGTGTTGTCGGCAGTATTGTCGACTATGGGGCTCGGTCTTGGCGGTGCCATGGCCGGCGGCCTAATAGCGATCATAATGGTTCCCATTTTTGTCGTGATCTTCGGCTTTGTCGGAGCCGGGATCGCCTACGTTATCTGGAACATAATGGGTTCAGAGGAAAATTTCGAAACGGCCTTTCGGTGCGTCGCCTATACAGCAGCCATAGCGCCCATCACCGCAGTACTAAAACTCGTTCCGTATTTCGGCTCATTTGCCGCCGCGCTTTGGCCCATGGCATTGCTGGCTATAGCCAGCATCCACGTGCACCGTCGCAGCAAACAGGCGTCTTGGGTCGTTTTTGGTGTCATCGGGGCAATCCTTGCTCTGATCAGCGTCAGTGGCGAACATACCAGCCGGCAGTTAATGAGCGGCATGGACAACTGGCAGGAAATCATAGAACGAGAACTACAATAAGAAAACTTGGGAGACTTAGATGAGGACGGTAATAACCAG
>Ga0164320_10000438_pt1 | contig 13418 bp, 15 predicted proteins | sample GuaBasSediGuay11_FD_113736 | JGI IMG/M metagenome (GOLD analysis project Ga0164320, IMG submission 113736) | Subseafloor sediment microbial communities from Guaymas Basin, Gulf of California, Mexico - Guay11, Core 4567-28, 0-3 cm | ecosystem: Environmental > Aquatic > Marine > Hydrothermal...
CGGCACAAGGGCTCGTAATTGACGATTCTGTGCTGCGCCGCATGGACAGGCGAAATTTGTTCTGCTATTTAGACATAATCAATCGACTGCGGGGGCAACCCGGCGGATCCTATAACGTTCAATTGACCATCGAAGGCCTTTTGATCGATTGGGCGGGCGGACTGAAGGATTGCGGTCTAACGCCACCAACAGACGGTATGGAGCTGATGCTGGCCCGCCGCAAATAGAGAATGCACACAATGAGCAAACCTGGACTGCTGACACTGACCATCAAGGACAAAAGCGCCTTGTACCTCGCGTACATGCCGTACGTGATCAATGGCGGGCTGTTTATTCCCACCAACAGTTCCTATCGCCTCGGTGACGAAGTCTTCATGCTGCTCAATCTAATGGGCGAGGAAGAGAAGATCCCGGTTGCGGGAACGGTTATCTGGATGACGCCGAAAGGTGCGCAGGGCAAGCGGACCGCAGGAATAGGCGTCCAGTTTTCTGATCAGGATCAGGGCAACACACAAAAGAAGATTGAGAACTACCTCGCCGGAGCGCTGGGCGGGGACAAACCGACACACACGATGTAAGCATCAATAGGGTCAGAGCCTGTCAGGGCTGTTCCCGGTTTATGCCACCCTTGAGTACGTAGGCGTGATATCCGCGTTCACTGAGGATGTAAGCGCCCGCAGAGCTGCGCCGTCCTGTGTCGCAGCACACAATGTATTTCTTATTCTGCTCCAGCGTATTGATTTTCAAGCGGATGAAATACAGTGGAATATTCAGCGAACTGTCGAGGTGCTGGTTCTCGTATTCGCTGGGAAGTCTTACATCGAGCCATTGGCCACCACCACGAATAATCTCCTCGGCCTCAGTCATCGTCACCCAGTCAAGCATGGGCTCATTCAGCAACTTTTTGAAATCTTCTTTGCCCAGCCGCATGACCGCACCGTCTGATTGCATCGTAACAGTGGCGTTGCGTTTAGCATTCGAGATCAAGGCTTCTTCGCCGAAGGTGTCACCCACCGCCAGCTCAGCAAGCTTGATGCCTTCCTTACTCAACGGAGTCTCGCGCGTAACGAGGGCGGAACCCCGGATTAGCACGTAAAAATAGTCGCCCTCAGAACCTTGCTTCAGGATCACGTCGCCCTTGCGGTAGTTGATCTGCTGCATACGCATGAAGATCGCCTGGATATTGGCAGGCGGAATCTTGTGGAATGCTTTGGTCTGCAGAAGCATCGTCATCCAGTCTTCATTGGTCTGGTCTGACTTGCCTGCCAGTTCGGAAACCTCATAGGTCCCGGTCTGATCCCACGTCAGCATCACGTCCAGAAGATCGCTGTCTATGGAGATGAACTGGACCCTGTCTCTCGCACGTGCGGTGACACGACGAGGGTAAACCGGGGCGACCGGATTTCGAGCCAACTCGGAGCCGCCTTCGACGGTACCGACGACTTTTGCCTGATCAACCAGTTCGAGAATGCCGGAGAGAATGTACAGCGTACGTTTTTCCGTATCGCCTTCTTTGAAAAGCAACTGACCGGGCGACATCTCACGAATCTGAACCTTGCGCGCAAGCGCAGCAAGGTTATCTCGCTTCAAGCCGTCCAGCGGAGAGAATCCTCTGAGCAGCTCTGTGCTTACCTGCTCAATTGCCATTATTCATCCTGTATTCACTCGAGTTTCGCTCATGAGGCACGGAAGCCCCGTTAGTGCAGCATTCTACCGTTAATTCAATGACTTCCGATACAGTCCAGTGCACGCAGCGTGAAGCGGCGCACAGTTTATTTGGCCAGCCCGGGTGGTATGTGACGTCGGTCACACGTCGGACCAACCACTGTGCGGCTCGAAACGCTCGCCATGGGCTCTTGCCAACTCATTCAACCGCATGACCACTGTCGTCGTGCCACGCTCTTTGGCGTAATTCAGCGGGCCACCACGAAACGGCGCGAATCCGGTGCCAAAAATGACGCCGGAGTCCAGAAGATCAGCATCCGAGACCACCCGTTCGTGCAGACAGGCCACGGCCTCGTTGATCATAGACAAGACCAGGCGATCTTCTATGTCGCCCGGCACCTCGCCATCTTCGTGGGCTGGCTTTACGGCTTTCCCGTTTTCCCAACGATAGAAGCCCTGTCCGGACTTTCTACCGAGAAGGCCTTCATCCACCATCTTTTGCAACGCTTCCAGCGCCGGCTCGTCCGTTCCGCCACCAAGTACTTTCGAGACGTGAAGGGCGACGTCGAGGCCGACGCTGTCGACCAGTTCAACCGGTCCCATCGGCATTCCAAAGTCAACGGCCGCCTGGTCGATTACAGCTAATGGAACGCCTTCCTCGGCGAGAAGCATGGCCTCGGCCATGTACGGCGCCAATATTCTATTTACAACGAAGCCGGGCGAGCTCGAGCATTCGAGCGGCAACTTTCCGATCGCCTTCGTGAAGGCGAAGCCGATATCCAGCGCGTCCTGATCAGTATCTTCACACCGAATAACCTCGACCAGCGGCAACATTGCGACGGGGTTAAAGAAGTGCAATCCAATAAACTGCTGCGGATCACGCAATACGGTTCGAAGCTCTTCGAGTCGAATACTGGAGGTGTTTGTCGCTAGTAATGCGCCCGGTTTCATTTTTTCCTGTAGCGATTCGTAAAGTGCATGCTTTGCTTCCAGATTCTCGTAAATCGCCTCAATGACAAGATCAGCTTTTTCAACACCGCTTCCTTCGACATCGGAACTCAAGCGCTCGGCCGCAGCCGCGCGTTTTTCATCGTCGCGTATGCGCTTCGCGAATAGTTTCCCGGCTCGTTCGATGGCCGGGTCGATGTATTTTTGCTCGCGGTCCTGAAGCGTCACGGTATTGCCACGAAGTGCGCACCACGCTGCGATGTCACCGCCCATAACGCCAGCGCCAACCACATGAACGTGATTCACTTTTCGATCCGTCTTGTTTCCCAGGCTTTTCAGGCGATTTTGCAGGAAGAAAACCCTCACGAGGTTTCTGGATGTACTGGAACACATGAGTTGCGCAAAACTGCTGGCCTCAGCTTCATAGCCCGAGGCTGTGGATGCACCTTCTGCGGTCCAGATATCGATCATCGCGTAGGGGGCAGGGTAGTGGTCCCTGCGCGCTTTTCCAGCAACCTGCTTCAACAACATATTGCGGACGAAGGGACGCGCCATACCAAGGCCCAGCAGGCGATCGACCAGCGGTGCGCGACTTTTCGGTGGCTTCGAACGGATCAAATGCTGCGCATCGTTGGCCCATTCATTTTCACTGGTGTATCCATCGACCAGTCCGATTGCTTTAGCCTTGCCAGGAGCAATCGAGTTGCCTGTTAGCATCAGTTGCATCGCCGCGCGAACCCCACAGATCTGCACCGCCCTGACAGTGCCGCCGAACCCGGGATGTAAGCCGAGTTTTACCTCCGGCAGCCCAAGAATCTTCTTCTCACCTGAGTAAACAAGCCGATAGTCACAAGCCATGACCAGTTCAAGGCCTCCGCCAAGGCAAAAGCCATTAATCACGGCGACGGTTGGGCAATTCAATTGCTCGACCTTGTCCATCAATCCCTGTCCCAGGCGAACGACCTTGTTGGCAAGCTCTACGGAATCCACTTTCGTGAACTCCTTGATATCCGCCCCCATTACAAAGCTCAAATTCTTGCCTGACGATAAGACCAGGCCGGCCGGCGGTTTCTCGTTTAAAGGATCGATAATGTCGCTCAATTCCTGCAGAACGTCGGAGGAAAGAACGTTCACTTTTGAATCGGCCGTATCGAGGGAAAGCCACAAAATCCCGTTGTCGTCTGTTTCAGTTTTCCAGTGTCGCATCGTCATGAGAGTCATCGCAGTTCAAAATCACAAATGATAGGTAAATGGTCGGACAGGCGGATGTCCGGTACTTCGAAACCGGTGACATCAATGCCGTCCTGATAAAGAACGAAGTCGAGTTCCTTACGGGGTGATCGACTTGGGTAAGTAGGCAAATGGTCTTTGTTTGCGGACGTTAGACCAGCGGCCTTCATAAAAAGGTATATCTCGTTTTCGCCCCAAAACGTATTGAAGTCGCCCGCTACGACGACTGGCTTTTTCGTGTCCTGAATCAGGTCGTAAAGGCGGCGCATTTGCAGATGACGATGTCGATACTTCAAGGAGAGGTGCACCAGGAATATCGCGTAGTCCTGCATTTCAAGTTCGATAATCAGTCGCTTGATGCCTGTATCGAAGTAATGAAACTTTTCGCCATGAACTCGGCTGGCAGCCATGAATGCGTTGCCCTGTTTGCGCACGATCGGCAGAATCTGATTGAACGATTTTTCACCGTACTTGGTCTCGTAAGAGGTGTTCATGCAGAGGTCAGCCGCAATCTTCTCGGCCTGATTGACCTTGCGACTGCGAATGGACCCGGTATCCACCTCAATGAGACCAACGATGTCAGGGTCGACAGACTTTATGAACTTCGTGATATCGGGCAAAACTGACTGATTACCGAGAACATAGCCCGCTCCTGGCAGCGGCATGTGCATACTTGCACCACCGCCGACGGCGTATCGAATATTGTATTGGAGGAGTCGCATGCGATGCATACGATACCGAATCGTTCGGTACAGTGCCATGCGCGCGTGCATCGTCAATATTCGATAAACTATGGCTGTCACAAACAGGTCCGCTATAGCCGAAGGAGCACAAGGTGTCCGAGAGCAAACCGATCACAGTCTTCGCCTCTCACGTATTCGAGGAAAGCGACGACTACCTGCGATTATTCGAGTTTCTCGAAAGTCTCGACCGCTTCTATTACATTAATGTCAGCAAACCGGAGAACATTCCGGGAGCTGGCGGACTACAAGCCATCAAAGATGAGTTGATCGAGCAAATTAAAGCGTCGGAAGCGATTTTCGTCCTGTCAAGCGCCTACGAACAACGACCGGACATCGTGAAATTCATCATGGACGTTGCCGAAGCGAACGGGAAGGGCATGATTGCAATCCGCCCGTTCGGGGGCGTTTCTGAAACGCCGGCCGAGGTCGTTGAGCGTTGTCAGGAACATATTGAATGGAATGATCGAGAGATGGCCGATGCTCTGCGCCGCCAGGCTCGTGGCGAGGACACGAAAAGATGGGAAGTTCTCGATTTCCCGGGATTCGATGCGGACGGGCCTACCGATTAGACCCGTTGTAATTGCACACCGGGGAGCGTCGGGGTATCTGCCCGAACACACGTTTCCAGCCAAGGCTCTCGCTTACACTATGGGAGCCGATTACCTCGAACAGGATGTAGTAGCAACGCGCGATGATGAGTTGGTCGTGTTGCATGACATTCATCTGGATCGAGTCACCAACGTGGCGCAGCTTTTCCCTGATCGGAAGCGCGAAGATGGCAGATACTTTGTTCGCGATTTCACGCTTTCTGAGATCAAATCGTTGCATGTTCACGAAAGAACTGACGCAGTGGGGCAGCCCGTCTACCCGAACCGCTTTCAGTCCAGCGACGAAGAGTTTCGGATTCACACATTCTCCGAAGAGCTCGCATTCATCGCCGAATTGCAGAACAGCGTCGGGCGACCGGTTGGAATCTACCCCGAGATCAAACGCCCTGAATGGCACCGTGAGCAGGGAGTTGATATCACGTCGTTATTTCTCAGCGAATTACTCAATTTTGGCTATGACTCGCACAGCGATCCCGTCTATGTACAGTGTTTCGATGACAAGGAACTAATCCGAATTCGTGAGGATCACGATTGCGACCTAAGATTGATCCAGTTGATCGGCGAAAACGGCTGGGGCGAAGCAAGAACTGACTATGAGGAACTCCGTACTGCGCGTGGACTCACGCGCCTGTCGAACACTGTCGATGGCATCGGTCCCTGGGTCAATCACCTGTACCGAAAACGATCGGGCGAACGTATCGAGGATTCGGGGCTGGTATCCGAGGCTCATAGCGAGGGGCTCGCCGTGCACCCCTATACATTTCGCAGAGATGATTTACCGCCCGGATTCGCGTCTTTTTCGGAACTATTACGCTTCGTAGTCGACGAACTCTCTGTTGACGGCCTGTTTACCGACTTCCCGGATTTGGCCATGGCAGAGATCAAACAATGAAAAAACTCCTGTTCATTATCGCGTTTATGGCATGGTCGCCGCTTATCAGTGCTGGCGATAATCTGAATCTGGATCAATACGCTGGCAAAGTCGTGGTGGTTGATTTCTGGGCGTCCTGGTGCGTCCCGTGCAGGCGTTCATTCCCATGGATGAATGAAATGCACGAGAAGTACGCGGAGGCGGGTCTGGTCATTATTGCGGTCAACGTGGATCGAGAACGGGAAAATGCAGATATCTTCCTGGCCAAGTATCCAGCGAGTTTTCAGATTTTTTACGACCCAACCGCGGCCCTGGCCAAGGAGTATGAAGTTCAGGTTATGCCGACATCGTTCGTGATTGGCAGAGCGGGCGAAATAGTAGAGCAACATGCCGGGTTCAAAGTTAAGAAACAGGACGACTATGAAGCCATCATTCTCTCGGCTCTCAGATGAGGCTTGGACATAGAAAGAAAACTGGACATTGAAGAAACGGGGCAGGGCTTTTCAGGCCGCTTCAAGGCTATGGGCAGCCCGTGCCAGTTGCTGAGTGAAGCGACCACGATTGAAGAAGCCGAAAGACTCATCGGGATTGCCGCATCTGAAGCCTGGCGTATCGAAGATAAGTTCAGTCGCTACCTCGACGGCAATATCGTTGACCGAATTAATAAGGCGGAAGGTCAGTTGATCGAGGTCGATGCGGAAACAGCGCAGCTCCTGGATTTCGCGGACACCTTGCACGGGCTGAGCGAAGGCGCCTTTGACATTACATCGGGCACACTTCGACGAGCCTGGACGTTTGACGGCAGCGACAATTTGCCGTTGCAGGAAGATGTTCTTGAGCTACTGCAGTCCGTTGGGTGGGTGAAAGTCGACTGGAATACACCGAACCTGACGCTCCCGTCGGGCATGGAGATCGATTTCGGAGGTATCGGGAAGGAATACGCTGTTGATCGAACCGTTCTTGAGCTGCGCAAACAGGGCGACACGCCATGCCTGGTGAATTTCGGTGGCGATCTGGCGGTAACCGGCCCGCCAGACAGGAGAAAAACGTGGACCGTTGGTATCGAGTCCGAGTTATTCGGTGACGCGGAAAAGCTGATTGAGCTTCGGCAAGGGGCACTGGCAACCAGTGGGGATGCCAGACGATACCTGCAAAAAGACGGTATTCGCTATAGTCACGTCCTCGATCCGCGGACCGGATGGCCGGTTTCCGATGCGGCGTCATCAATTACGGTGGCCGCGGACAGTTGTACGCAAGCTGGCATGATTGCCACCCTGGCAATGCTGAAGGGACCGTCAGCGGAGCAATTTCTTGGCGACCAGGCCGAACAATATTGGTGTCGTCGCTAATCATTTGGATTAGAAAATACTTTAATTATAATCGGTTACTAATTGGTTTTATTGATATTTATCAATTGTATTGCCTTTTTGCTGTTGACCATTTAAGGTCGAGGCAAGCCGGACAGGGTTTTGCAGGACTGAGAACTCTGTCCTTTATCGAACGTCAAAATCAATTGATCATAATGCGATGTTTGCAGAACTCCCAAATGAAGTGATTTTCTCCGTCGCAGGGGCATTCGTGCTTGGCTGGATATTGGCGACGATCAGTAACAAGGTAAATGCACGATCTCGCGCCAAGAAGCGGGATCCACGGGATGATCGAATCCGCGAGCTTGAGGCCGAGGTTCGCATCGCTCAATCCGACGGCACCGATTCCCGGACCAGTCTTGAGAAGATGGAAGACGAACTTAAGGAAACGACCGTTGGACTGGTGCGACGTGATAACGTCATCTCCGAGCAGCAGGCAAAACTTGAAAAGGTGTCCGGGGACCTTAAGGAATCTGTCCTGAAGACGCGTGAATTGCGGTCGGAACTCGCGGACCGCGCGACGCAAGGTGTGCACGCAGAAGCAAAGATTCGCGAAGTCGAAACCGAGTTGTCTGTCGCCCAGGCATCGACTGATATGATCGCGACCGGAGTTCTTGATTATTCTTTCATACCCGACAAGCAGGACCCGGATGACGTCGATAGCGAAAACGACGATGCGCCGGACGAGGTTAACAAAGCCTCTCGCTAGTCGTTTCCTGATCGGAATTGGCCTTTTCCTTTGTGTCGCATGTTCTGCGCCACAAATACCTGTAAACATAGAGTTCGTCGCGACCTGGGCAGGACAGCCCCTGCGCTGCGGTGAAACTGCTGTTTCACTGACCGATCTGCGCTTCTTCGTCTCCGATATCGTACTGATTGACGCCAATGGTGGTGAGCACCCCTTATTGCTAACAACCGACGATCGGTGGCAACAGGATGGGATTGCGCTGGTAGATCTGGAAAACGGCGGTGGGGCCTGTCTCAACGGCCCTCCCGACATACACGCAGTATTGTCAGGGACTGCAGCAACAGATGATGTTGAAGGTATACGGTTTACTGTCGGTGTGCCGTTTGAACTGAATCATGCCAATCCACTTTTGGCGGTATCGCCACTGAACGATGCCGCTATGCATTGGCACTGGCGGTCTGGCTACAAATTTCTGCGAGCCGGCGTTGCAACAGAGTCCGACGGTTTCTGGATCCACCTTGGCAGTACCGGGTGCAAAGGCACGGTGCAAAATATTACCGAATGTCATTACCCCAACAGAGTGAAGGTGGAATTGTCTGAATTCTCTCCAGACTCAGACCAGGTGGCTCTGGATTTGTCCAGGCTCCTTAAGAATGTTGATCTTGATGATGGTGTTCGCAGCGACTGCTCTTCGGGGCTCTCAGAGTCATCCTGCGGCGCGCCATTTGATGCGTTGGGTCTGGTCTTCGGGCAGTCTGCCAGTCCCTCAAAAACACAATCTGTATTTCAGGTCAACCATTGAAGCGATATGTCTGGGTTGCGGCCGCTGCTTCGGCAATTGTCATCGCGTTGGTGATGTTCTCAGCACGCTCCACCTCTTTCGAATGGCGAATTCCGGAGGAATATCCGATACCCCAGGTACCTGCTGACAACCCGATGAGCACGGCGAAAGTGGAGCTTGGCCGCTGGTTGTTCTATGACACTCGCTTGTCGGGCAACAACACGATGTCCTGTAGTACGTGCCACTTGCAGGAACTGGCCTTCACCGACGGTCAATCTCGTTCGACAGGTTCGACGGGAGCTCTACATCCACGCAGCTCGATGAGTCTCATCAACACGGCCTACGCCAGTCGTCTGACCTGGGCCAATCCGTTACTTGACCGACTTGAGGATCAGGCTTTAACGCCTTTGTTTGGTGATAACCCGGTTGAGATGGGGATGGCCGGGCGAGACAAAGAAATCGGCGCATTGCTCGGGTCAGAGCCTGCCTATCGAAAGCTCTCGCAAGCCGCGTTCCCTGACGACGAAGATCCTTTTTCGGTACTCAACGCTGTACGCGCGATCGCTGCATTTGTTCGCTCAATTGTCAGTTTCGATTCGCCGTACGATCGATACCTGGCAGGCGATTTGGCTGCCTTGTCGCCGTCTGCTGAGCGGGGCATGGAGTTGTTTTTCTCGGAACGCCTTGAGTGCTTTCATTGTCATGGCGGCTTCAACCTCACCGACAGCACAACTCATGCGAATGCGAATATCGATCGTACAGGCTTTCATAATACTGGCCTGTATAACCTGAACGCGTCGGGTGCATACCCTGAAGAAAACACCGGTCTGTTCGACATGACCGGTGAAGTTCGCGATATGGGGCGGTTTAAGGCGCCGTCACTCCGAAATATTGCGGTGACAAAGCCCTACATGCACGATGGCAGCGCCGCGACCCTTGAGGATGTTGTGGACCATTACTCGCGAGGAGGGCGCTTGATAGAGTCCGGTAATCATGTCGGCGACGGTCGCCTCAGTCCCTTCAAGTCGGAATTCGTGAACGGTTTTGAACTCAGCGACACAGAGCGTGCCGACCTCATCGAGTTCCTCTCCTCGTTGACAGATGAATCGGCCCTTATTGACGATCGCTGGTCGAATCCGTCCGAACAATGACCGCTATGCCTGAACGTCGCCACGCGAAGTACAGGCATACGAACCACACCTGCATCAGTAATGCCGCCGTCCATTCAATGCGGTTTTCAATATTGTTCGGGTGCGTAAGCACGACTTTCTGAATCAGATTGAACAAACCAAGGACAAACGGTGTTCCGATGACAAACATCATCATGCTTCGCAGTCTGGATGCCGGCATCGACCACGTCAGAATAATCTGCGACAACGCGGTTCCCAGAAAATAGAAATAGATGCCAAAGCGTTTCATAAATTCGTAAAACGGCTGCTCGGTGCCGAGAAAAGTCACGTACAGAATCAGCGCTATGGCACCCGCCAGACCGCAGATCAATATGGCCTGGGCACTGCGAGACGCCGGTGATACCTTTTTCAACCACCGGCTGCTAATCCACCAGAGAATGGCCAGCAGCGCCGCCTGAGGCAACAAAACTGCCCGAAAAGGCATGGCTCCCGGCAGGGTTCGCCCTGTCGAGCTGACTGACGTACATCCGTCCAGCAACGGCATACAGGCTGGCAGAGTGCCGGCGTCGACATTCAGCCAGTAAGCGGCCGTGACTCCCAGGACCGGTGCGAGACCGACAATCATTGGTAGGGCGCGAATCATTCTGCTATACGTTGGTTTCACAATTAAAGGGGGTTGATATGAGCATTATGACATTGTGGCAGCCAATTCTGGTATCGGCGGTACTGGCATTCGTCGCTGGATCCGTCATCTGGATGGCGATGCCCTGGCACAAGAACGATTGGAGCAAAGTAGCGGATGAGGAGGGCGTACGTGGCGCGCTCCGTGGGCTTACACCCGGCCAGTACAATCTCCCGCATTGTCCTGACATGAATGCGTTGAAAGAGGCTGACATGCAGCAGAAATTTAACGACGGCCCACTTGCCTTTATCACTGTCGTTCCGCCTGGACTACCCGTGATGGGTCCCAAGCTCGGTATGATGTTTGGCTATAATCTGCTGGTCGCGATTGTCTGTGCGTACTTCGTCAGTCGAACGGCTGCACCGGGTGCAGATTACCTCGCAATCTTCCGCATCAGCGGTGCCGTCGCCTTTGTTGCCTACGGTATGGGCTATGTGCAGGAAAGTATCTGGTTCGGCCGGCCCTGGTTGGCGACGATCAAGGGTTTCCTGGACGCACTGATATACGCGCTGCTTACGGGTGGCGCCTTCGGATGGCTAGCCTAACGCCACAAGCTGGACACATTTCCTCCCCTGAAATGCCAGATCAAACCGTTACAACGTGTTTGAAGGCACACAAAGGGGACGGAAATGACCAACAGCACGTGGGAAAACTGGGCAAGATTTTTTGCCGTTCGAAGTAACAGAGCATTACCAGCGCTGAAGCAGGACCAGGATTACTCGACATTGCCGGACTCACTGGCAAAGTCGCTTGCTATTTTCCAGCTCGGTGAATCCGGTGGTGGCACGATCATCTAGCAGGCACTGCACAACAAACTGTATGGGATTGAGGAGTACTATGCGGCCGCGATGGCGCTGTTCGTGGAAGAGGAACATCGACACGCGAACATTCTGGCAATGTGTGTGCGTTTACTCGGTGGAAAGCTCATTCGCGAAAACTGGACGGCATGCCTTTTTGTATTTGCACGCCGACTTGTTGGACTGCGTCTAAAAGTTATCGTATTGCTGGCCGCCGAAGTCGTCGGTATCTGTTACTACCATTTACTTGCCGTGCGCTTGCCAGCATCCCGGTTACGGAGTCAGCTACTAGAGATCGTCGAGGACGAGCGCTCGCACCTATATTTTCATTGTGACTTTCTGCGCAGTCAGGCGACGAAACGGTGGCAGAAGAGGGTGTTCGTACTCGTTTGGCGCGCTGTGATGCTTTCGGCGGCCGTTGTGGTTGCGATAGACCACCGCCGAGCGATCATGGAGCTTGATATCGGTCTAAAGGCGGTATTGCTGCGTTGGAGGTCTTACAGCGATCTTGCAGAAGTCCTGGTTGTTTCGGATTCGACAGAAATCAGCGCAGAACAGCGATTGGGCGATATTTCAGCAGCCTGAAGAATTACACGTACTTGTTCTAATATCGCGAAAGCAGCTCCAGCAACTAGGATATTGTTGCAATAGAGAAATGGCTGAACGGAGGTTTTCCAGGACCCAATGAAGGCAATGCTCCTCAATAAAATTGGACCGTTGAAGGATAATCCGGAACCGCTGACGATTGCGGATATCCCACGACCTGAACCGGCCGAAGACGAAGTCCTGGTGCAGATTAGCGCCTGCGGTGTTTGCCATACAGAATTAGATGAAATCGAAGGACGAACGCCACCGCCGCAGCTTCCAGTTGTGCCTGGGCATCAGGTCATCGGGCGAATTGTTGAGATTGGAAGCAAAGTTTCGACCTTGAATGTCGGCGATAGAGTCGGTGTAGGGTGGATATTTCGCTCCACTGGCGATGACAATGAGAATCTCAGCGACCAGTTTGTGGCGACCGGACGCGATGTCAACGGCGGCTATGCGGAATATATGACGGTTTGTGAGCACTACGCGTATCTGATCCCGGATTTTTACTCAGACTATGAAGCTGCACCGCTCCTGTGCGCTGGAAGCGTTGGATATCGCGCTCTAAAACTAACTGATTTGGTGAATGGTGAGGTTCTTGGCCTTACCGGCTTCGGTGGTTCCGGGCATCTTGTTTTGCAGTTGACAAGACACCTGTATCCGGATTCACCGATCTACGTATTCGCTCGTAACAAGCAGGAGCGCGAATTTGCGATGGACTTGGGTGCCAGTTGGTCCGGCGACACCGTGGATACGCCGCCCAGAGCACCTCACGCCATCATCGATACAACACCTGCCTGGTTGCCGGTTCTGAAGGCGCTGGAATGTCTTCGTCCAGGCGGACGACTTATAATCAATGCGATTCGCAAAGAGGACCCAGATAAACCCCACATGGCTTCGATCGATTTCAAGAAACACCTTTGGTATGAAAAAACGCTGAAGACAGTCGCAAACGTGACCAGCAACGACGTTCGAGAGTTTCTCGCCGCCGCTGCCAGCGCACGGATAAAGCCTGAAATTGAAATCTATGCATTGAGCGATGCCAACAGGGCTTTAATGGAGCTGCGCACAGGTTCGATTCGAGGCTCAAAAGTTCTGGCAATTGCTTAGCGGGTGAGAGCGTATTAGGGCGCACATGATTGGTGTACTTTTATCTATCCATAAGCTATTTAACATAATATACATTATGCGCACAGCGGCTGTAAGGGCCTGATAGTAATGTCTCACTTGGGCCAGTTAGAGATGTCACACCCTGGTATTTCTTGGTGGCCACAGCACCCGGTAAATACTTGAAAGACAATTGATTGTTCTGAGCATACTCGC
>Ga0164320_10000439_pt1 | contig 13415 bp, 8 predicted proteins | sample GuaBasSediGuay11_FD_113736 | JGI IMG/M metagenome (GOLD analysis project Ga0164320, IMG submission 113736) | Subseafloor sediment microbial communities from Guaymas Basin, Gulf of California, Mexico - Guay11, Core 4567-28, 0-3 cm | ecosystem: Environmental > Aquatic > Marine > Hydrothermal vents...
ACGGCATCGAGGGAAACGAAGATGGCCGCCGACATCAGACTGTACAGGCCCGAGAGCATCACCACCGCGAACAGTTCGCGCATGCGCAATATCGCAATGCCCGTGATGGCCAGAAATCCCAGCAGAACAATTGTCAGGAAGTGACTCACCCGCCTTCTCCCGCCTTACTCCCAGTCAGTGGGCGAAGATTGCCGTGCAAGGCCGCCTTGGCCAGCGCATGGGTGGCGGTCGGACTGGTAAAAAACAAGAACAACAGGATTAAACCAAGCTTGATGCTGGCCTGGCTAAAACCCGCCTGCAAAGCCATTCCCGCCAGCAGCAGGCCGGCGCCCAGGGTATCGGTGACGCTGCTGGCGTGCAGACGGGTAAAGAAATCCGGCATACGCAACAAGCCGACGGCACCGACGATGACGAAAAAGCCACCCCCCAGCAAACACAGCCAACTCAAGGCATCGATCAACAGATTCACCACGGATCCTCCTCATCCATCTCACCGCCGGCAGGCCCCAGATCGCCATATTCGAAGAACTTGAGCACAGCAACGGTGCCGACGAAATTGATCAATGCATACACCAGCGCGATATCCAGAAAATCCGGGCGTTCGGTGAGAAAACCCAGCAAGGCGATGATCAGCACAATCTTGGTACCGATTGAGTTCACCACCAGAATACGGTCGTACACCGTGGGACCGACGAAGGCCCGAATCAGGGCGATTCCCAAGGCCACCACCACGGCTACGCTTGCGGCGGCAAACATTAGCGGTCTCCCTCAAGACGGGTCACCCGCCGGTCCATCTCGCCGGTTTCCAATTCGGCGGCTGCCTCCCGCGTCAGGGCATGTACTTCGATCTCCCCGTCGCTCAGATCGATGGACACCGTCCCCGGAGTCAGGGTGATGGAATTGGCGTAGGTGACCTGTCCGAAGACGCCCCGCTGTGAAGTCTTCACCCGGGTAATGGTTGGCGTGATGGGAAGCTTCGGATCCAAAATCAGACGCGTAACCCGCAGGTTGGCGACGATGATCTCCCGTACCAGCCAGGCCCAATATAACAAGACGGCATGCACCCGGAGGTCCAGGGGATATGCCTCATGGTCCACTACGTCCATGCGCAGCGCGATCCAGACGACGAAGATGCAGGAGATCACCCCCGCTAACAGCAATATTCCCCCGTGTCCGGACAACAGCAGCCACAGAGCAAAGCTCACCAGGCCTAGATTGATGGCGTGTCCCAACGCATTCTCCCATCGGTGGAATGTACCGTGGCCGACCGGTGTCGCCACCGTCTGTGCTTGCGGCGGATATATAGCGTGTGCAGCAGCGGCGATATGATACCGGCCGTTGCGCCGAGTGGGAACGCGGCCGCGAACCCGCACAGCGGCGCACCCTCAAACCTCGCGTCCGGCCTCCACCACGTTGCGTAGTTGATTGAGTTTGGTCAGGACCCGGGAAAGTTGTCCCAGATCGGTCACGCGAATTGTCAGGCGCATGATCGCCATCTGCCTGGCATCATCCGTATGCGAATGCACCGCCACGACGTTGACCGACTCTGCGGCGAACACCGCACTCACATCATGTAACAGGCCATGGCGGTCATAGGCCACCAGTTTAATGTTCGCCGGAAAGTTCAATTCCGCCGTCCGACCCCATTCCACATCGATAAGCCGGTTGTCGGCGTTTCTACCGATTGATCTGCCATTGTTGCCCAATGGCCAAGGCACTAAACTACTTATCAGATAGATAGTTACGAGAGAAACTTGGAACAAGTTCATAACTTATTTCACGGGCGTCCCGCGTGAGCGTCGAGCTTTTGATCAATGTCACCCCTCAGGAAACCCGGGTGGCACTGATCGAAAACGGCGTGCTCCAGGAGGTTTTTGTGGAAAGAGCCAGCCGCCGCGGCCTGGTGGGCAATGTCTACAAAGGCTCCGTGCAGCGGGTGTTACCCGGTATGCAGGCGGCATTCGTGGACGTGGGTCTGGCGCGTACTGCCTTCTTGCACGCCTCCGATATCTCCTCGCTGCCGCCTCAAGATCGCCCCGGCGACGGGGCGGCGGGAGGAAACCCGAAGGCCGCCCCGGAACCGGCGCCCAATTACGCCAACGGCGAGGGAGAGCGTTTTGGCGTCCCGACAAACATTACCGAACTGGTTCGCGAAGGCGACGAGGTTCTAGTCCAGGTGGTCAAGGACCCCATCGGTTCCAAGGGCGCGCGCCTGACCACCCATATCGCCATCCCTTCCTGTTATCTGGTGTACATGCCCGAAGGCAACGCCGTGGGCGTCTCCCAGCGCATCGAGGACGAGAACGAACGGGAGCGCCTGCGCGATCAAGTGAGAACATTGGCCGCCAATGGGGCCGACGCAACGATCGAGAAAGAGGCGGGTTCGAACGGCGGGTATATCGTGCGCACGGCTGCGGAATCGGCCAGCGATGAAAAGCTCGAAGCCGACATGAAATTCCTGCACAAGATCTGGCGTGCGGTTGGCGAACGCTCCCGCGGCTGCCCGGTCCCCAGCGTGGTTTACGAAGATTTTCCGCTGGTCATACGTACCATGCGCGAGTTGGTTGGAACCGAGATCGAACGGGTGCGTATCGACTCCAGAGAAACCTGCCAACGGGTTCAGGAGTTCGTGCGCCAGTTCTCGCCCGAAATGGAAACCCGCATCGAACACTATCCAGGGGAACGTCCCATCTTCGACCTCTACGGCGTGGAGGACGAGATCCAGAAGGCGCTGGAACTCAAGGTGCAACTGAAATCCGGTGGACATCTGATTATCGACCAGACCGAAGCCATGACCACTATCGATGTTAATACCGGTGCTTTCGTTGGCCACCGAAACCTGGAGGAGACAATCTTCAAAACCAACCTGGAGGCAACCCAGGCTATCGCACGGCAACTGCGGCTGCGCAATCTGGGGGGGATCATCATCATCGACTTTATCGATATGGAAGACGAAGAGCACAAGCGGCAGGTGCTCCGGTCCCTGGAAAAGCGATTGGAGCGGGACCATACGAAAACCTACATCAGTGAGGTGTCCAGTCTGGGGCTCGTGCAGATGACGCGTAAGCGAAGCCGCGAGAGCCTGGAACATGTGCTGTGTGAAGGCTGTCCAACCTGTGGCGGGCGGGGTTCAGTAAAAACCGCGGAATCGGTCGGCTACGAAATCTTTCGCGAGATACTCCGCGAGGCGCGGCAATACGACGCCAAACAATTGCTCGTGTTGGCCTCTCCGGAAGTAGTGGACCGGCTGATAGACGAAGAATCCACCAGTTTTGCCGAATTGGAGGCCTTCATCGGCGTGCCTATCAAACTGCAGGTGGAGAGCCAATATGTCCGGGAGCAGTATGACGTCGTTTTGATGTAGCGGCGTTTTATCCCGGTAAAGAATGGACATGGCTCGGAAAAGCGAAGCCGGCGACACGCGCCCGACAGTACGCACCGTGGTCCTCACCACATGGCGCAGCATACTGGCCGCGGCGTTGATCTTTGCCCTCGCCGTGGGTGGCCTGCGCTGGCTGATGGCCGACGTGGACAGTTATCGCGGCGCGATCGAAGCCCGGGTCAGCGCATTGCTCGGTCACAAGGTGAGGATCGGCTCCCTGCGCGCGGATCTCGATGGGTGGCGCCCGGTGCTGCATATCGAAGACGTTCGCCTGCTGGGGACAGGGCAGCGGGTGCTCGCCCGCTTCTCCCAAGCCGAAGTTGGCGTCGATCTTCTCGCCTCACTTGGCGCCGCAACCTTGGTGCCCGGTCGCATAACCGTGCGTGGCGCTACGTTGAGGGTCACCACGACGCCTGAGGGCGGTGTGCTGGTTGACGGCCTCACCGGTTCGGCGGTAACAGGCGATGACGACGCTGATGCTGACGCCACCGCGGAGAGTCCAGACACCGGCCCGGTGGTCGTATCCCCCGAAACCTCTGCCGAAAAGGCGCTTGGCCGTTGGTTCCTTACCCGGGGGCAACTTGACCTGGAGCGGGGCACGGTCATCTGGCAAGACCTCCGCGCCGGCGGTGTTCCGGTGCCGCTGACCAATGTGCAGGTGAGCATACGCAATGACGGAACCCGTCATCGGCTGGCAGGTTCCGCCACCCTGCCGCAAGGCTGGGGTCAGCGCCTGGCGTTGGACCTGGACATCGACGGTGACCCGCTGTCTTCCGACTGGTCTGGCACGATGGCGTTCGACGGCGAGCACCTGGCGCTGCGCGTATGGCCGCGCATGTTGAGTGCCCTGCCGCCTCTGCCGACTTCCGGCACCGCCAGTTTTTCCCTGCAAAGTAGTTGGACCGACGCCAAATTGCAGCAACTGCATGGCCAAGTGACGCTTGAGCAGTTGGAAATCAGAGCCAACGAACGCATGTTGAATTTCGAGGAAGCCCGCGCGCGGATCCTGCTTAAACGCACCGGCGGCGGCTGGGGACTGGATGTAGACCAGTTGAACGTCACCGGACCTTACGGGCGCTGGCCGGAAACCCGCGCGATTCTAGCCTTTTCTGCCGGCGGGCAGGACGCACCGGAACTCATCACCGGGGAACTGGGCTATTTACGCATTCACGATGTGCTGCCCGTGGTCATGGCCAGTGTTCCGAGCCTGCAACGACAGTTGGCCGCATTTACCCCGGCGGAACCCGAAGGGATCCTGGAACAGGTGACGTTCACCGCCGCCCGGGGGCCGCGGGAGACCCCACCCACCTACCGCATGACGGCGCGCTTCCGTGAGCTTGGTTTGAAGGCCCAGGGAAAATGGCCCGGGATACGGGGACTGTCCGGTGCCCTGACGTTGGACGAGTCCGGTGGCTCGGCGCAGTTCGACACCTCTGAACTCGTGGTGGATACCGCCGGCCTGTTTCGTGAGCCGATCCGGGCTGAGACCGCCCGGGGGACCGTGGCATGGCAGCGGACCGACGACGGCTGGCGGGTGAAGACCTCGGACCTCGCCATTGCCAACGCCGATTTGTCGGCTTCCGCCCGAGGGCAATTACTGTGGTCCCACGGTGATCCCGTTCCGCTGATCGACCTGGAAGCCCAGATAACAGGCGGGCGAATCGACCGTGCCGGCAAATATCTGCCGGAAGCCATCATGCCGAAAAAGGCGGTTTCCTGGCTTAACCGCGCCCTCACCGGCGGTCGTGTCACCGACGGACGCGTAATCTTCAAGGGACGGGCGACGGATTTCCCCTTCGACAAGTCGAACGGCCGCTTCGAGGTTCGTGCGCACGTGACCGGGGGACGCCTGGATTATGCTGACGGATGGCCAATCCTCGATGGAATCGAGGCCGACGTACACTTCCTTGGGCGCGGCCTAAAGGTGACGGCCAGCGCCGCACGCATTGCCAATAATACAGTCACCGCCACCACCATCCGTATTGCTGATCTCGACGCCCGGGAACCGCTCCTTCAGGTGAACGGCGAAACCCGCGGCAACACCCGCGACGGCCTGAACTTCCTGCGTACTGGTCCGCTGAGCAAACATTTCGTACAGATGCTCCCGAACCTGGAGATCGAGGGGCCGAACCACATGCAGCTCGCCCTGCGCCTGCCGCTCAAGACACTTTCACCCACTGTCTCCGGCAGTGTGCAACTCGCGAAAAACCGCTTGTACGCCAAGGCCCTGGATGTGGAACTGCTGCAAGTGAATGGAAAGCTTGGTTTCACCGAGTCAAGCGTTACCGCCAAGGACCTGGACGCCCTCTTCGACGCCGTGCCGGTGAAACTCTCAGTTTCCCGAGAAGGCGCTGCCGACGCACAGGTGCGAATCTCGATGACCGGGCACGCAGATCCGCCTTTCATCACCAGACAATTGGCTCGTGTTCGCGGACCCGCGGTACTGGAAGCGGCAACGCGGGAAGGCCTGGGAATCGAGGGCGCTACAGCGTGGCGGGCACAAATCGATCTGTCGAGCGGGGACAAGACACAAGGCGACGGCCCGCAACTGCAAATCGAATCTGACCTCAAGGGACTCGGCATTCACCTGCCGGCACCACTGGGAAAAAGTCCTGAGGACAGTGTCGCTTTCACCTTAAGTACCACGCTCGGCGATCAACCCGACCGGGAAGTACACATTCGCTACGGCGACGCCAGGGCCCGGCTGGCATTCGAGCTACGAGACAACACGACTCGACTTGCCCATGGAGACATCCAACTCGGCGGCGTTGAGCCCGCGTTGCCGTCGACCGGCCAGGTGCGGATTCACGGCAACCTATCGGCGCTTTCGCTAGATGACTGGGCCCGTTTCCTGGCCGAACCCGGCGCCTGGGAAAAGATCATCACTGCTGAGGCCCCCGGTGCGTCCGAACCCTCGGATTCGGAAGAGGTCCTGCCGGTGGTGGCGCTGAACGCAGGACAGCTCACTGCTTTCGGCAACCACTTCACGGATGTGCGTCTGGAGGCAGAGCGCATCCCCGGTTCCACCTGGGCCCTGCGACTCGCCGGTGACTCTATCGACGGCTCGGTGTTTTATGCTCCTGATAATCAGGAGTTGCCACTGGTGATCACGCTGGAGAAGCTCCGCATTGACAAGGCGGAGGAGGGAAACGGGGAACCTGATCTCGACCCGCGGCAACTGCCGGCACTACGTTTCTCCTGTGCGCAACTCACTTACGGCGACCTGTTACTCGGCAACGTAGCGCTAAACACTCGCCCGAGTGAAAACGGCCTGGAACTGCGAGATGTCAGTCTCGCTACAGCTGATTTCGAGGCGAACGCGAGAGGCCACTGGGAATATGACGGTACGGCACACCGCTCCCGTATGGAGATAGAGGCGGGAGGCAAGGATTTGGCGCGCTTCCTCAAGGCCTTTGGCTACGAGGGCGCAGATGTGGAGGGCGGCGATATTGAGGTGCGGGTCAACGCCGTGTGGCCCGGGTCACCCGCACAATTCAAGCTGCAGAACGTCAACGGGATATTGCAGGTAAACGCGACCCGCGGCCGTCTGCTGGATCTGCGGCCTGGTGCCAGCAGGTTATTTGGTCTGCTGACGCTGACCTCGCTACCACGACGCCTCAAAGGCGACTTTAGCGACCTTTTTGACAAAGGCTTCAGTTACGACCGCATCGAAGGAAGCTTCAGTCTGGACGGTGGCAACGCGTATACCAACAACATGCTCATGGACAGCCCCTCGGCCCGTATCGAGATCGCCGGACGCACGGGCTTCATCGCCGAAGATTATGATCAGGTTGTCACTGTCACCCCGAAGCTGAGTTCCAGTCTGCCGGTAGCCGGCGCCTTGCTGGGTCCGATTGGTATCGGGGTTGGTGCGGTGGTCTGGTTGGCGGAGAAAGTACTCGGCACCAGCATCGTGGATCGCGTTGCCTCCTACCAATATACCGTGACCGGGTCATGGGATGACCCCGTGGTGGAACGCGTGCAAGTGGCCGACCAGAACGAGTTTGCGGACGACAACTAAGGAGCCTCGCCGGCAACTCAGTGGCTGGTGGGAGCCACCTTTTCACACCACTTTTCAAGACCGACTGCAAGCCGATCGCTGGTCAGCGGCTTGATGATGTAGTCATCGATCCCAGACTGGATTCGCCTTTCCTTGTCTCCCGCAGAACTGTATGCGGTCAACGCGACGATAGCTGAATGCGAACCATCGTTGGCCGCTTCGCGCATCTCCGCGGCCAGCCCGTAGTTCTTCATGCCCCGCATATCACAATCGATTATCGCCACGTCAAAAGGATCACTGGAGTAGGCCTTCAATGCCGCCTCGGTATCCGCCACCGCCGTCACCCGACATCCGAGCTGACGCAGCATAAGACTGATTACCTCGCGGTTGGTGGGATTCTCCGCCGCAAGTAATACCCTGTATTCGGAATCCACCACACTGTTCGCGGGATCGAACGGCTCGGGGCCGCCATCTGTATCCGGTATGCCACCGTCCAGTCCAATAGCTGCCGGGTTTTCGCCGAGTTCCCGTAAAATGCGCTGCAATTGTTTCTCGCGTACCGGCTTTATCAGTTGCGCGTCCACATCGAGATCCAAACGCTGCAGATCGACCGCCCCCTCCCCGAGTGGTGTCATCATCACCAGACGCGTGTTCATCAGCTTGGAATTCGAGCGCGCGGCCCGCACCACACTCAGTCCAGACATGCCAGGCATCTCATAGTCAATCAATGCCAAATCAAAAGGATCGCCCGCACGTGCCTGTGATTCCAGCAGTTCCAACGCCTCCGGCCCCTGCGGGCATTCGCTGATCCGCAGGCCCCAACTGGAAATCTTGGCTGCCAGATAGCCACGCACGGTGGGATTATCGTCCACCACCAGAACTCGGTACGTATGCCGGTCCCCGAGAATCTGGGCGGCCGTAGCACGTGTGTCAGCCCGTTTCTCCAGACAAGCAGTCATCCAGAAGATCGAGCCGCCGTCCGGGTTCGTGTCGATACCAACCTCTCCGCCCATCATGCTCGACAATGACTTGCAGATCGTCAAACCCAAACCTGTACTGCGCGGTTGATCCTCCGCGCCATCATCCAACGCGACGAAAGGTTGGAAGAGTTGCGTCTGCAGTTCCGCTGGCACGCCGATTCCGGAATCACGCACAGCAAACTTGACCCATAGCTCGGCATCGGTTTCCTTGACCCGGGTCACGTGAATATCCACCTGTCCGTGCTCAGTAAACTTCACCGCATTGCCAAGGAGATTCACCAACACCTGACGTAAGCGCCCTGGATCGCCGCGCAACGCTGAAGGCACATCGCCATCGACCAGTGAGGCGAGTTCGATTCGCTTGCCCTGCGCCCTTTGCGCGAACATGGCAACGGCCCCCTCCACGATATTGCGCAAGTCGAAATCCAGGCTGCTCAGCGCCAGCTTGCCCGATTCAATGGCTGATAGATCGAGAACATCGTCAATGACACTCAGCAATGTCTCGCTGCTGTCGCGAATCACATCCAGGTAACGAACCTGCGTCCCGGTCAAACCGGTTCCCTCCAGTAAATCGGTCATCCCCACCACAGCCGTCATCGGCGTGCGAATTTCATGGCTCATATTGGCCAACAGGCCAGCCTTGGTACGGTGCGCCGCCTCCGCCAGGTCTCTCGCTTCACGCAGATCAGTCGCATTTTGTTCCCGCTCGGTCATATCCCGCGCTAACGCCACCACGAACTGCCGACCTGCATACTCGAACAACCCGACCCGCACCTCCACCGGGAACTGGCTGCCATCCTTACGGCAATGAACCGCATCGAGGCTTCGAGATTCCCCTGGCTGCATCCCAGTCCAAGCCGCGGAAACACCCTCCTGGTCGCCGCAGAATTCCAGGTCCGCCACATTCATTTGCATCAACTCGTCCCGGGTATAACCAAGGCTGTCGCTGGTCCGTTGGTTGACGTCGATGATTTGCCCATCAAGATCATGCAGGAAGAACGGATCGGCCGCGTGCTCCACCAGATTGCGGAACCGTGTCTCGCTCTCTTTCAGCGCCCCGGCAGCCTGCTCCCGCTGGGTAATGTCATGGCAATGGATGATGATACCGTTGATCGCCTCATCTTCGAGCTGATTGTTGCAGATGACCTCCAGCGTTCGCCAGCCGCCGTCGGCGTGCCGCACTCGCACTTCCATGCGGACACCGTTACCGGGCTGCCGCTGCACACGGGCCAATGTCTCGGCGACGGCATCATGCGCCTCGTCGGCCACCAGTGAAGTGAGCGAACGACCCAGCAAAGACTCCGGCGCAACACCCAGGACCACTTCGGCAGAGGGGCTGCTGTAACGGATGACTCCATCCGCATCCACGATGGTGATGACATCACTGGTGTTTTCGATAAGCGAACGGTAGTAATGCTCGCTGCGTTTCAGCTCTGCATCCCGATGACGAATCCCGCCGAGCATGTCATTGAATGCAGCAACCAGCACGTCGAGTTCATCCTCGCTTTGAACGTCCGTGGATGCTGCGCCACCGGAATCGTTGGTAACAAGCCGCACGGTCCGGGCCAAATCCTGGATGGGCGTTGAAATCTGACGCTGAAAGCGCGTCGATAGAAGGAACGCCACGACGAAGGAACCGAACATGATGATGGCGCCGATCAGACCTTCCCGCATGATGCGTTCGTAGATGCCAAAGGTTTCGGTCTTGAGATAAACCGTGCCGATGGTCTGCCCCTTATCCACCACCGGTTTGAACAACACCAGATAGTGATCCAAGAAACCCTCTGCGGATTCCCCTGCGCTTTCCGGAATAGTTTCGTCATCACCGGTTCGAATAAAACTGGCGATCGGTTTGCCGTCCTGTCCATACACCGAAGCCGACACAATGCTCTCGTCGTCATGCAGGCTGTGTAAGGATCGCTCGATGGCGACATGGTCATCGTATTTCATGGCGAGACGCGTCTCATCCACCAGGACATCGGCCAGGGTGGAGGCCTCCCGCACGAGTTGGCCACGAAAGACGGTCAGTTGATAGATGGTGAACAGGGTGGCCGAAAACAGGATAGCCACACTACTGGTCAGCAAAGTGAGCATCAGCAGCTTCCCACGGATCGGAAGCCGGCTGAAAAATCCGGGCACCTTTATCATGAGACGAATTCCCTCTCTTGCCGTCGCGTATCCGCTGCCGGGCGAATGACTGACGGGCTTCGCGTCATCTCGCCACCACTTGGCGGGTACGTATTTCTACGCATGTGCAAAATTCGGACCTAATTCGGACCCAGGCATACCGATCGCGTTTGAAAACCAGGGATAACCACTAACTGATTGTTTTGTAGAGGTATTCAACCGCATGCATGCGAGATTTGTTTTTGGAGCTGTTCCAGGACTTCTCCCGAAATCCTGTCCAGGGCTTCCAGCGGCCGGGAAATTCCTGAAGATTTTCCCGGTGGCGAGAATTTCGTTCCTCTAGGGGCCCACTCTGCCGGCTGTTACACTTCCTTTAGGCTGCCACACGCCAAGATTGACCTAAACAGACCCATGTCCGCCGCACCGCCGCCTACCACTGCCGAGCAATCCGGGCTGGAATCCAGGTACCCAGAACTCAGCCCGAGCCCGCGTTTTCGTGCGGTCGTTGCAGTGGTACTCATGGTGCTGTTTCCCGCCAGCCTGTGGCAGACCGGGGCACTTTCACGCCAGGCGGCTATTGAAAGCCTCCGGGACAACGGCGCCGAAACCCTTACGCTCTTCATTAACAATCTGCAGAGCGAATTGGAAAAGTACAAGTTCCTCCCCAAAGTGCTGGCCAGAAATCAAGCCATCGTGCGACTACTGGGTGACCCGCAAAATGATGTCTGGCAGACCCAGGTCAACGCACAGTTGGAGGAGATCAATAATGCAGTAAAGGCTTCTGATACCTACGTCATGGACGCGGACGGGTTAACACTCGCGGCCAGCAACTGGCGCTCGACGCGACCGTTCGTCGGCAAGAACTTCAGCTTCCGGCCCTATTTCCAGGCGGCGATGCGCGGCGAATCGGGAGGCTACGCCGCCCTGGGATCAACTTCGAATAAGCGTGGTTACTACTTCGCCCAACCTATTCGAGGGGGGGGCGGAATCTTGGGTGCCGCGGTGGTCAAAGTCAGTCTGGAACGAATCGAAGCCGCTTGGCGACGGGCGCCGGAACGCATCATCGTCACCGATTACAACGGCGTTGTGTTCATCTCCAATAATCCTGACTGGCATTTCCGCTTGCTGCGTCCTCTGCCGGCGGACTTGCTGGAACAAATACGTAAGAGCCGTCAATACGGTGAAACGGTTCTATCCCCTCTGCCCATTGTCGGTGATGAGAGCGAGGAAAACGGTGTCACACTTTTTTCGGTGGCTCAATTGTCGGCACGGGATGAATCCAACATGCTGCAGCCTGACGCCCCGGGAACCACCTATCTGGCGCAGACGGCAGAACTGCCGGAGCACGGCTGGATCGTACACGTCCTCTCAAACGCCGATGTGGTCGATCGCCAAGTCGCGCTTGCTGTGTCCTTCACATCCGTTGTTTTTCTAGCACTGGTGCTGGTGGTGGTCTACCTGACCCAGCGGCGGAACAACCTCCAGCAGCGTCTGGCGCATCAGGCGGAGGTGGAGGAAACCTTGCGCCGGGCGCGAAGCGAGTTGGAGATCAGGGTCGAAGAACGCACGGTGGATCTGAAGTCCGCCAATCAGCAACTTCAGCAGGAGGTGGGGGAACGCAAACGGGCGGAGGAAGATCTGCGCCTTGCCCAGGATGAGTTGGTACAGGCAGCCAAACTGGCCGCGCTTGGTCAATTGTCCGCAGGCATCACCCACGAACTCAACCAACCCCTGTCGGCTATACGCTCCTTCGCGGACAATGCCCAGGTGTTGCTGGAGCGCGCCCGCTATGCCGAGGCGTCGGAGAATCTGGAAACCATCGCTGAACTTACCGAGCGCATGGGTCAAATCACACGACAGCTCAAAACCTTCGCCCGCAAGACCCAGGACACGGTTACACCCGCCTCCTTGGGCGAGGCCGTACACCAGGCTTTGGCCTTGATGTGTCCCCGTGCGCGCCGCGACGACATCGCCATACTCAATTCGGTGCCGCACAGCGGATTGCAGGTGATGGGAAACCCGGTACGCCTTGAGCAGGTGGTGGTCAACCTAGTAAGCAACGCCATCGATGCGATAACTGATGCCGAACACCGCGAAGTACACATCAGTACAGAAGTACAAGGCGACTTTATCGAGTTGACCATCCGCGATACTGGGACCGGCATGACTGACACCGCCCTGCCCCAGGTATTCGATCCCTTTTTTACCACCAAGGAGATCGGCGAGGGCCTCGGCCTCGGACTATCGATCTCCTACGGGATTGTGCAGAAATTCGGCGGCACCATGCGCGCGGAAAATTATGCGGATGGTGGCGCGGCATTTACCGTGCGCCTGCTGCGTGCACAATCCGACAGTGAGAACGCCGCATGAGCATTGACGAACCTATCGTCTTGCTGGTGGACGATGAAGAACATGTGCGTGGTGCGGCCAAGCAAACGCTGAACCTCGCCGGGTACACGGTAAGGGATTTCTCCTCGGGGGACGGTGCGTTGGAGAATGTTGCGCGGGATCACGCGGGTGTGCTGGTGACCGATATTCGCATGCCGCGTATGGATGGACTCGAACTCATGCGACGCTGTCTCGATGTAGATCCGGAGTACCCGGTGGTGCTGATGACCGGCCACGGAGACATCTCCATGGCCGTCAAGGCGATACGTGACGGCGCTTACGATTTCCTTGAAAAGCCCTATCGATCGGAATTGCTGGTGGATGCGGTAAAGCGCGCGCTTGAAAAGCGGGCCTTGGTGCTGGAGAACCGCTCTTTGCAACGCGAATTGCAGGCGCTGGGTGGAACAGACGCCATGCTGATTGGTCACAGCACTGCCATCGAACAGGTGCGAAGAGCGGTGAATAACATCGCCGACACCGATGCCGACGTGTTGGTGGTGGGTGAAACCGGCACCGGCAAGGAGTTGGTCGCCCGTTG
>Ga0164320_10000440_pt1 | contig 13414 bp, 13 predicted proteins | sample GuaBasSediGuay11_FD_113736 | JGI IMG/M metagenome (GOLD analysis project Ga0164320, IMG submission 113736) | Subseafloor sediment microbial communities from Guaymas Basin, Gulf of California, Mexico - Guay11, Core 4567-28, 0-3 cm | ecosystem: Environmental > Aquatic > Marine > Hydrothermal...
CCGATTTGTTGTATTACCCGTGTCCATAGAAAAAAATCCCCATATGAAATACTGTCTTCATGGGTTAGTAACAACCGAACTAATTCCCGCTGACTAACATCAGATTCGTATTCTTTTTGGGAAACCTGATCGATCATTCCATGTACCTTCTGCGCCTCGATACCGCCAAATCCTGTCTCCAGTAATTCATCAAGCTCCTCAATGATGTTACGGGACATATCAAATGTCGCGAGGCACTTTTCAAGAAAGTTATCAAATGCAACATCAAACCCCTTGAATCTTTTGGCCTGCTTGAAGGTAAGCAGCATCCCCACATTCTCTGCACGATTGGCAATACCATCCTGAAGATTAAGTATTTTCAGAAGCTTGGATCGATCTACCGGCATGAATAAACCACGCGGTAAACTATTACGTATATCGTGTTTAATGATATCTGCCTCATGTTCCATTTTTGATAAGCTGTAGGCCATAGACTCGACTTTTTTGCTATCGCCTTGCTTATAAGTTTCTAGAATTTTAGGGACTTCTCCTACACATTCGACAACTTTTTCCATATGCATCTGTAAGGGCACAAAGGGTGAGCGACCAAATACATTTATGATGCTGCGCATAGACTATCTCCTATCGATAAAGACGATTGATAGATATGAAAATATAAGTAACAACCGTTCTGCTAAATTATGTTTGCTAATAGTTGATTAACTTTGATATATATCAGAAATTAGCTTGATAACAAACTAAATCAGGGAATTAAATCTTGATGTAAGGACAGATTTAAAACCATTAATTACGAAATTACCGGGCTTATTCGCTGCCCATTATTGATGATTAAACCCATCCTTATGTTGATCTTTTAGAATTGCATAATGCCTGGCGGAATACTCCAGGAACGCCAGTTCCTTTTCGTTTAACTCCCTGACTATTTTTACCGGACTACCTACATACAAGCAACCTGATTCAAGTTGTTTGCCTGTTGGAACCAGACTGCCTGCGCCAACAATCACTTTATTTCCTAATACGGCACCATCCATAATCGTCGCAGACATTCCAATCAAACACAGATTGCCCACTGTGCAAGCATGCAAGGTTACTCTATGTCCTACTGTAACATCATCACCGACTGTTAACGAAAAACCGCCCGGAGAGAACTCACCATCATGGGTAACATGCAGAACACAAGCGTCCTGTATATTAGTACGTGTACCTATCTTGATTGAATGCACGTCACCTCGTGCAACCGTCATCGGCCAGAGTGAACTGTCTTCACCAATAGTTACATCACCAATAACAACTGCAGTTTCATCAATATAAGCAGAAGTGTGGATATTGGGTGAAATATTATTAAAGCTTCTAATCGTCATTAGGCAACCCAAAAAACATAATTATTAATTGTTGAAAAAAAAGAGCACTCATATTGAGTACTCTTAGAATTATAAAAAAATATGTATTTATTCGTTTTTGCCTAAAGGAAATTTAATCAGATTTTCGGGACCAAGTACACCATCGCCGCGCGCAACAAGATATGCATAAAGATTATCTATGTTGTCCATGACACGTTTATTGGTTTTACTACCACGCATCAACGTGCCGGACTTGCCATTAGTAACGATATTAACGAAGTCATCCTTGCTTAACTTTGTTGTCACACTGTTACCAAGAAATGGGCCAACAGCACCAATTCCGCCTTTACCATGACATACGCCACAGCCACCACCATTGTATGTTTTCCAACCCTCAATGACATTAGCACTAATTTTGCCATCAACTAATTGATATGGCTTTACAGGTGGTGGCACAACTACCACTGGTACTTGTTTATCAAGTGCGGAGAGAATTTCATCCCGGGTCGATTGTGCTTGTTCTGTTACAGGGGCAATGGCTTGATCGACCATTTGGCTGACATCAGCTATCGTCACATTTATCACCGGAGCATCTGTATCAGGTGGTGGCACAACTACCACTGGTACTTGTTTATCAAGTGCGGAGAGAATTTCATCCAGGGTCGTTTGTGCTTGTTCTGTTACAGGGGCAATGGCTTGATCGACCATTTGGCTGACATCAGCTATCGTCTCATTCATCACCGGAGCATCTGTATATGGCCAATCCTTATATATTTCTTCCTGATACACGACCTGACTTGGTAGATACTCTATTTCCATCGACTCTTCTTGCACAGCATTTACTACTGGGGCTTCAGCTAGTGACATATCCGGTATCTCGGCAGGGTGTTGCACTGCCACCGCTTCGGTTGCTGGTGCTTGTGCTGCCGATTTTTCCTGCGGTGCATCACTCTCACCACAGGCTAGCAACAAGCTAGCAGAAAAGAATATTAATAAATAAATATTCAGCGATTTACACATCAATACTAACCCCTATATCTTTACATATTAATTATAAGGCCAATTGGCATAGATCTCATCTTGATAGATCACGTCCTGATCATGCTTAAATTTGTTAGCTGTAGCATCATTAGATGATTCATCCTGTGATGCTGTTGGCGCAGCAGGGGCAGATGCACTACCTGAATCACCCTCACCACAGGCGACCAGTCCAATGCCAAAAAGCATTGCCAAACTTAATATTCGTGTAACAGAATTCATAAATCTTCTCCCAGTTTTAAACAAAGATGTCGTACCTAATATACTATAAGTCCTGTGAGATAAAATAAATATATGTAAAAATCCCTTCCTTTGATCGGCATCACAATAGTTATTAATGCATCATTACGAATTTCTATGGATAAAAAATTAACAACGTCATTCTGTAATAAAGAATGGGAGACATCCATCATCCCTGAGCTGATTGAATATATCCGCATACCGAATAAATCACCGGCTTTCGATCCCGATTGGCAGGAAAACGGTTTTATGGATCAGGTTGTTAATCAATTTGTTGCGTGGTGTCAGGGACAAAAGATTACTGGCTTGCGTCTGGACGTTGTACAGCTACCGGAACGCACGCCACTTATATATATAGAGATAGACGGCGATATTGATAACACTGTTCTGCTTTATGGTCATCTGGATAAGCAACCGGAAATGACTGGATGGAAAGACGGGCTAGGACCCTGGCAACCTGTACTAGACGGAGACAAACTTTATGGCCGGGGAGGTGCTGATGATGGTTATGCCACGTTTGCTTCCCTGCTTGCGATCAAGGCATTACAGGAACAGGGCATTCCACATGCACGCTGCGTGGTGATCATTGAGGCCTGCGAAGAAAGTGGCAGCTATGATCTACCCTATTATATTGATCATTTATCTGATCGTATTGGTACACCTGAACTGATTATTTGTCTTGATTCAGGCTGCGGTAATTATGATCAACTTTGGTCTACAACGTCATTGCGCGGTTTGATTGGTGGGACATTGACCATCGATGTACTGGATGAAGGTATCCATTCTGGTGATGCCAGCGGGATCGTCCCTTCCAGTTTCCGAATCCTCAGGCAATTGCTGGATCGGCTTGAAGATTCTTTAACTGGCAAAATCATGGCAGATGAATTCTATGCTGATATACCAGACAAACGAGTTGAACAAGCTCAACTAGCAGCAGAGATGATAGGGAAAAATGTTTATACGCGTTTCCCTATGAAAGATAGCATGAAAGCAATGGATGATGATCCTGTTGAATTGATCCTGAATCGGAGTTGGCGACCGGCATTGTCTTATATTGGAACTAACGGTCTTCCGGATATTGCATCGGCAGGTAATGTCTTGCGTCCTTCAACGTCGATTAAACTATCAATGCGACTGCCGCCAACTTGCGATGCAAAACGTGCTAGTAAGAAACTGGAAGAGCTTCTATTAGCTAACCCGCCGTATGGTGCAGAGATCAGTTTTATAACTGACTGGGCTGCGAATGGATGGATGGCACCCGAAGTTAAACTCTGGTTGGAACAGGCCTTAAATGAAGCATCTCTTAACTACTTTAATAAACCTGCGGTACACATGGGTGAAGGTTGGTCAATCCCGTTCATGGGAATGTTGGGTGAAAAATTTCCAGCGGCCCAATTCTTGATTACTGGCGTTCTTGGTCCAGGTTCTAATGCGCATGGCCCAAATGAATTCCTGCATATACCCACTGCAAAAAAATTAACTTGTTGTGTAGCAGAAGTGATTGCAAAACATTATGAACAACTATCTTAGCCACAGAGTACACAGAGTTCACAGAAGAAAAAACAAATAATATGGAGATTATTTATGTCAGATATGATTACGAAAGAAATTATTGGTGCCTCTATTGAAGTGCATAAAGTTCTAGGTTGTGGCTTATTAGAGTCGATTTATGAAGAGGCTTTGTGCCATGAGTTTAACTTGCAAAACATTCATTATGAACGTCAATATGAGATTGATGTAATTTACAAGAACAAAAGGATTCGTGGACAAAGATTAGATCTGTTAGTTAGCCGAGAAGTTATCGTTGAAATTAAATCTTTGCGTCGGTTACCGGACGTAGCAACCGCACAGATACTTTCATATTTGAAGGCAACAAAATTAAATCGTGGTTTAATAATCAATTTTGGAGAAACAAGGCTAGTTGATGGAATTAAACGAATTGCTCTGTGATATATACAAATAAAATAATGGCCACAGAGGGCACGGAGAACACAGAGAAAGGCAAAAACAAAAAATATAATTACTTAATAATAATGATTGAAATTTAATTTTATTATTTGTTTTTCTCTGTGAACTCTGTGTCCTCTGTGGCAAATAAAATTTAATTACTGGAGTTAATAATGAAGACTGGTGTTATAGGACTTGGTGCGATGGGTGCGAACATGGCGAGAAACCTTGCCCGGGCAGGTTATTTAGAAACAGTATATAACCGAACCTTATCAACAGCTGAAACAGTTGCGAAAGAATGCGAGTGTTTAGTTTCATCGTCACCGGCTGAACTGGCCAAACAATGCGAACTAATCAGTATATGTGTATCGCGCGATGAAGATGTTCTGGAGATGGTCAATGCCATCAAAACTGACATCAACCCCGATACGATTGTAGTCGATACATCAACCGTAAATTCAGATACTGCCAAACAGGCAACGGCAATATTAAATGAAGCCAATGCGAATTTTCTTGATTGCCCGGTTTCAGGTGGGGTCGAAGGCGCCAAGAATGGGACACTGGCAATGATGGTGGGTGGCGATGATGCAATCCTGGAAAATGCACGCCCTGTCTTAAATGCCATTGCCGGAAATATTGTCTATATCGGCCCCAGTGGTTCAGGTCAGGCGACCAAGGCAGTAAACCAGATCATGGCAGCAGGAATAAATCAGGCCGTTACCGAAGCCCTGGCATTTGGCAAGGCCATGGGACTGCCTATGGACAAGGTAGTTGATATAGTCTCAAGCGGTGCAGCTGGAAACTGGTTTCTGGATCATCGTGGTAAAACCATGTTGGCAGGAACCTATGAACCTGGATTTAAATTGGGCCTGCATCACAAAGACCTTTCCATCTGTCAGACCATGTCAAAATCAATCAGTGAGAATGCATTCCCCATCATCGAAATGACCCTGATACATTATCAACGCCTTATGGATGAGGGCTATGGTGATGAGGATATTTCAGCGTTGTTTCGCCTGAAACAGAGAAATTTGAACTGAATTCGCTATCAATAAAGTCTATTTGGAACTGTCTCGACCAAAATCTGTCAATTTGAATAATTGACGATGTGTCATTTTTATGCAGAATAGTGCGGTCGTCGGCCATGGTGATCCATTAACCACCTGACCACAATAGACATATATATAAGAATAAATCATAGTTTTTGAAGGTATCTGAATAACACATCATGCCCGTAACGATCAAAGTTAAATCGTTGAAGAAGTCTTTTGGCCCTATACATGCCGTGCGTGGGGTTTCATTTGATGTAAATCACGGTGAAGTCCTTGGTTTCCTCGGCCCCAATGGTGCTGGCAAATCAACGACGATGAAGATGATCACGGGGTTTCTTGAACCTACCAGTGGCACAGTTGAAGTTAACGGTCATGATGTCCTGGAAAATCCATTAGCAGTTAAAAAAACTATAGGTTATCTGCCGGAAGGCGCACCCGCCTATGGCGAGATGACAGTCAAAAGCTTTCTCAACTTTATCGCTGATATCCGACAGTTGACTGGCACCAATCGTCAAAAACGTATTGATGAAGTCGTCGAAATTATCAATATAAAGAATGTTATCAATCAAAGCATAGAAACTTTATCGAAAGGTTACAAACGTCGTGTCGGAATAGCACAGGCTATCCTGCATGACCCGAATGTTTTAATCCTTGATGAACCAACTGATGGCCTTGATCCTAACCAGAAGCATGAAGTGCGAAACCTGATCAAGGAAATGGCTCAGGATAAGGCGATTGTTATATCAACGCATATTCTTGAAGAAGTTGATGCGGTATGTTCACGAGCAATCATTATTGCTTCAGGTGAATTATTATTCGATGGCACACCTTCTGAACTGATTTCTAAATCAGACCGTAGTGATATCGATCATGCCTTCCGTATGATCACGACCTCCACATCAGAAGAGAGCAAGGAGCCAGTAACTTCATGAGCACTTTGTTTTCCATTTATAAACGCGAGTTCACCAGCTACTTTGTTACACCTGTAGCGTATGTCTTCATAGTGGTCTTTTTATTCATGACCGGGATATTTACCTTTTATCTTGGTGCATTTTATGAAAGTAATCAGGCGGATCTGGAACCCTTCTTCCGTTTTCATCCGTGGTTATATCTGTTTCTGATTCCGGCGATATCAATGCGTCTATGGTCGGATGAACGTAAAAGCGGCACAATTGAATTACTAATGACCTTACCAATATCTACTACTGATGCCGTCGTTGGTAAATATCTTGCGGCCTGGAGTTTTACCGCTGTTGCCCTGTTTCTGACCTTTCCTATGTGGATTACCGTTAATTATCTGGGCAACCCGGATAACACCGTTATCCTGGCAAGCTATACAGGAAGTCTGATTATGGCAGGCGGGTTTCTTGCTATTGGTTCCTGTATTTCTGCCTTCACCAAGAGTCAGGTCATTGCGTTTGTCATAAGCGTGGTTATTTGTTTTATGTTTATCCTCAGCGGTTTTCCTATGGTATTGGACCTATTCCAGGGTTGGGCACCGCAAGCAGTTATTGATGCAATTGCTTCGTTCAGTTTTTTAACTCACTTCACTTCAATCAAAAAAGGCGTGATCGATATTCGTGATGTTATTTACTTTGGTGCATTAATTACGTTCTGGTTATATGTCAACGTTGTTGTTATAGAAGCAAAGAAGGCAAGTTAAGGCATGAGGCTGTCAATTAAAAACAGAGTGATCTCAGGTACCGGATTAATACTGGCAACCTGTTTATTCGTCGCAACAATAATCCTGGCCAATTCTACATTAACAAGTTGGCGTATTGATCTAACTGAAAATAAATTATTTACCTTGTCTCAAGGCACCATAAATATACTCCAGAACCTGGAAGAACCGGTTCAGCTAGATTTTTATTTCTCGCAGAAAGCCATGATCGATTTTCCACTGCTGGGCAATTATGGCATTCGGGTCAGGGATATGTTGGAAGAGTTTGCAGCGCACGCAGAGGGACAATTGATCCTGAACATTATCGAACCTGAAACATTTTCCGAAGCGGAAGACCAGGCCGTTGCCAGCGGCTTACGTACCGTCTCTGCTAATTCATCTGGAGACAGAGCATATTTCGGCATGGTTGGCACCAACTCGACTGATGATGAAAAGATAATCCCTTTCTTCCAGACCAATCGTGAATCTGCACTTGAATATGATATAACCAAATTAATTTATAACCTCGCCTATCCAGATAAACGTGTCGTTGGTGTACTTTCACAACTCCCTATTATCGGAAAGGAAGGTAATAAAACAGCGCCCACATGGACAATCATTAATGCATTAAGAGAATTATTTGATGTGCGAGATTTGAGTGAAAATATTGATGATCTCGATCAAAAGATTGATGTTTTGATGTTGGTTCATCCTAAAAAACTGGATAACCAGACTTTATACACTGTAGACCAATATTTATTACGCGGTGGTAAAGCAATTATCTTCCTGGATCCGCTTGCTGAACAGGACAAAACGCAGCCTGATCCAGCTAACCCTGATGTCATGCCCAAGCTTGATTCATATTTATCTGACCTACTGGAACTTTGGGGTATCGAGATGAGCAAGGAAAAAATTGTGGGTGACATCAACGCTGCTATGCGTGTTCAGGCAAATAGCCCGCGTGGTCCACAAGAAATTGATTACCTCCCATGGTTAAGATTAACAGATGAAAATTTTAACGCTGATGATTTTTCAACCAGTGAATTAAACCTGATACACATGGGAACAGTTGGTTCTATTGAGATTAAAGAAGAAAAAGGCATGACGATCACGCCTTTAATTCAAACATCAAAACAATCAACCAAGCTGGAGCGTGATTTAATCCTGTTTCAACGTGATCCAAGTGTCATCCTGAACAACTTTAAATCAGAAAATAAACAGCTCCTGATTGCTGCACGCATAAAAGGTTCAGCAAATACTACCTTTCCTGAAGGTAAGCCTGCTGAAAATGATGATAGTGAAAAACCTTTTGATAAGGATTTTGTTAAAAGCGGGGAAATCAATGTCATTCTGGTATCAGATACAGACATCCTGGCTGATCATTTCTGGGTTCGTTCACAGACTATGTTTGGTGTTGCAGTCCCACAACCCATTGCAAATAACGGTGACTTTGTAATAAACAGTATTGAAAATTTATCGGGCAATACAGATATGATTAGTCTACGAGGTCGAGGGAAATATTCACGTCCATTTGAAAAAGTAGAAACAATACGTAAAGACGCTGAAACACAATTCCGCCACCGTGAAAAAGAATTACAGGCCAGCCTTGGTGAAACAGAAAAGAAGATACGCGACTTGCAGCAGGAACAAGGTAGCAAAAAATCTTATTTGTTAAATAACAAATTAACAACCGAGATTGAAAAGTTCAGAAACGAACGACTTGCAACCAGAAAAGAATTGCGCGGTGTTCAACACGAACTAAAAAAGAATATTGAAAAACTGGGTGCGCAATTGCGCTTCATCAATATTGGACTCATTCCTTTGTTGATTACGCTATTGGCTTTAATGATCGGAATATACCGGGCTAACAAACGAGCATAACGTTGACTATGTTTAAGAATAGACTACTTCTCCTGTCGCTTGTTACACTAATCGTTATTGTTGCTGCAACAACATTCGCTAAGCTGCGCGCACCTCAATCTGATAAAAACAAAGTCTCTTTTTTTCGTGATTTGGGTGAGCAAATCGAATCGGTCAATCATATCTCTATTAGAGGCTACGCTGATGAAATTAACCTTACTCGCAAAAATGATCATTGGGGTATTGATGAATTTGATGGTTACTCTGCACTACCTGATAAAGTAAAGAGCACTGTACTTGGTGCAGCAGACCTGAAGATCAATACACCAAAAACATCATTACCAAGGCTTTACCATCGCCTGGGTGTAGAAGGTCCTGACGTAGAAGACACAACATCACTATTACTGACACTGGAAGGACTTGATAAGGGAAATATTATTGAAGTCATTGTAGGCAAACCAAGACGAAGTAGTGCATCGCAGAGCAGTCCTGGCTTGTACATACGCACACCCGACGATGCACAATCCTATTTGGTTGATGGTGTTATGGATATTACAGCCGTTAAAACTGACTGGATTGAGCGTAGTCTTTTTGATATTCCTGCAGAAGCGATTAAATCCATCCGCATTGATCATCCTGATGGTGATACGTATACATTATATAAAAATGAAATCGGTCAGGATCAGTTTAAACTGGAAAATCTGCCTTTCGGGAAGAAGCTTGCTTCTGGATTAATTATCAACAGATTTGGTAGCATCCTGCAAGATATGCAAATCAGTAGTGCACGATCAAAAGAAAAACTACAGAAACAGGAAAACATTATTCGCGCACGCATTACAACTTTTGAAGGTATCATCACCAATATTATTGCATTTGAAAACGATGACACCCCCTATGCATCATTTGAGTTCAGTTATGATGAAAGTCTTATTTTAAAAGATGAAGAAAAAAACAAGATTGAAGATGTCAAAATATTTGTTGCCAATCTAAATGCACGCACATTGAACTGGTGGTTTGAAATACCGGGTTTCAAGTATGATATTATCAAAAATCGATCCAATATTATTATGCGTGATGATAATCCAAGCTTTATTGAAGAAGCGATAGATTAAACTAGCCAACCATCGTAATTTAATCCGAAACAGCAGCAACATCCTTTTCATGCTTCATCGCCCATTGATAGAAATCATCGGCTAGCAAGGGTTGCGTATAATAAAACCCTTGCACAATATCACAGCCATGTTCTCTTAAGTATTCAAGTTGTTCATGATCTTCAATGCCTTCTGCAATAACCCTGAACCCCAAATTATGTGCCAGACCAATCACAGCATTAACAATAATAGAATCATCATTGTTATGCATCAGATCGCGTATAAAACTCTGATCTATTTTTAAATTAGATATTGGTAAGCGCTTAAGATAGCTCAATGATGAATAACCTGTTCCAAAATCATCTATAGAAATGCTGGCTCCAATACTTCTGAATTCATGAAGTATTGGTAATATTACATCCATATCTTCCATTAATACTGATTCAGTTATTTCAAATTCAAGTCGTGATGCTTCAACACCACCCAATCTTAAGTGTTTAAAAACATGATCATTGATATTTTTATCTAGCAATGATGATGGTGTTATATTTATTGCTACAGATTCCAGTTCAAGCCCGTCCTTACTCCAGACAGAAATCTGTCTACAAGCTTCAGCAATAATCCAGTCTGTTATCGGAACAATTAAACCTGTATTTTCAGTTATCGGAATAAAATCTTCTGGTAACACCAACCCCATATCAGGATGATTCCATCTGATTAATGCCTCTGCACCGGCTATATGGTTATCAACTAAACTGATTTTTGGTTGGTAATAAAGACTAAACTGTTCTTGTTCCAGAGCTTTGCGTAAACCGATTTCCATAGACAAACGTTGGAAGGATAAAGTATTCATTGCTTCAGAATAGAACCGATAACAATTTCTGCCCGTTTCCTTTGCATTATATAGTGCAGTACTTGTCCTTTTCAGCAGGTCATCTGCATTGCCTCCATCGTCCGGAAAAATGCCAATGCCTATACTAACCGTAATATGGACTTCACTATCATCAATATTAAATGGTTTCTCAAAAACACTATTGATCTGACGTGCAACCTTGGCTGAGTCATCTGCATCCTCGATATCATTAAGCAAAATAATAAAATTATCACCGCCTAAATTAGCAAGTATGCTTGAGCTAATTGTTTTTTCATTTTGATCTGTTGAGAGAATGTCTGAATCACGTATGGTTTGTTTCAATCTATCGCTTGCAGCCACTAATAACGCATCCCCTACATCTTGACCAAGGTTGGTATTAATACGCATGAATTTATCAAAGTTGATAGCCAGTAACGCAAAATAACGTTCATTCCGCCTGGATGATGTCACTGCCTTAGTTAGTAATCGTAAAAAAAACTGACGATTAGGCAGCCCGGTCAAACCGTCATAAAAGGATAAGGTCTTTACCTGTTGCTCGGCATTTCTTAAATCTGAGACATCCTGAAATATCCCAAATGTCATACCTTCCTTTTCCAAATCATTGACATTTACATCAATAATTTGTCGAATTCGTTTAGTCTCACCATTGCCAGTCTTGATTGAATATTCAAGATCATGATCCTTCGTTTCAGAAATTGTATTACCCAATACATCGCGAATACGATTAACATCATAATCAATAACATGTTTCATTAAATCGTCACAAGATACGATTTTTTGCCTATTAATACCAAATATACTGGCGACTTCATCAGAACAATAGAACTGTTTTTTCTTAATGTCATAAACCCATTCCCCCATTTTTGCTACTCTTTGTGCTGATAATAATTGTCGCTCCCTGCTTGCCAGCTTTTCAGCAGTCTCACTTACACGAAGAGAAAATCGAATACGATGATTCAGCTTGGCATAATTGATTGGCTTGGTTACATAATCAGTTGCGCCCTTATTATAAGCTTTGTTCACTGAATCCTGATCATCCTGTGCCGTCATGATCATTATCGGAATATTTTTATTTGAATTTAATTTTGCAGCCTGTTCGCAGAACTCAAACCCATCCATAACTGGCATATTCACATCGACCATAACCATGTCCGGTAATTCTGTTTTGAATTTTTCCAATCCGATATTTCCATTTTCGGCCTGGAGGATGATGTAACCTTGTTTTTTCAGTTTAATCGATAATGCCTGACGAAAATCAATATCATCATCAATTATTAATATTTTTTTATTAGCCTGTTCCATATCTGTTCAATATTAAAATCATAAGAGATATCTCAAAACGCAACTTCACGCACTTCATTCTGAACATATTTTTTAATCTGTCCATGAGTTTCAGTAAAAACGTCCTGTAGATCGTCCAGATGAGTTCTTGCTGCATCAATATCTCCAGCTTTGACTAATGCCTCCATTTTTGCTGTGATCTCACCCAGCCATTTTGCGCCTACATTATTACTTGATTTTAACGTACACACTACGAGTAATAATTTATCTGATTCCTCATAAAAACCGGCATGAGCATTAGACATTAATGCCAACTGATTCTTACAGATATAGCTGCAAAACCTCCGTAAACTTATCTTCCATAATTTGTCTTAATTCATTTAATACGCTTTCATCGATTAATACTCCCTTTATTGTACTATAAGATGGATTGTTCATTTAATTCTCCTCACTACTTGATCCCCTTTATTCATATCCAGCTATTTTTTCAACATTTAATTCCCGCCGATCGAGGCATGCAATCAGTACCGCAATCATCAAGACTGTGACAAGACGCATAGAATATGCTGTTATCTTGTGATAACCATGTGTTACTAATTAATGCTTTTTTTCAGGGCTATTCGCTTATGTTCCAGCGTTACATTTTGAGGCACATTTACGTGTGGAATCGTTTGAATTATCAAATATGCTGACGATAGTTACCAACACCCCCGGATTCAAAATCGCTACGTACACATCGTCAGTCACACACTGTATAATCCTGCCCTTAAAAATGGTTGAAGTAGATGTCACAAGATAATAAACATAAAGAAATTTCCGGCTCTCAATTAAGCTTCCAGCAGCTGATATTTGAATTACAACAATATTGGTCCGGGCAGGGCTGTGTCATAGTACAGCCGTATGACATGGAATGGGTGCTGGCACCTTTCATCCGGCGACATTTTTGCGCGCAATCGGACCGGAACCCTGGCAAGCAGCCTATGTACAACCCTCTCGACGTCCGTCAGACGGGCGTTATGGCGAAAATCCGA
>Ga0164320_10000441_pt1 | contig 13397 bp, 10 predicted proteins | sample GuaBasSediGuay11_FD_113736 | JGI IMG/M metagenome (GOLD analysis project Ga0164320, IMG submission 113736) | Subseafloor sediment microbial communities from Guaymas Basin, Gulf of California, Mexico - Guay11, Core 4567-28, 0-3 cm | ecosystem: Environmental > Aquatic > Marine > Hydrothermal...
ATCATCTTTTTCGAAAGCTCGCTGTAATCCTCCACGCCGATGTGGTTGGCTCAACCACGCTCGTCCAGCTAAATGAGACACTCGCTCACGAACGCATACAAGCCACTTTCCGGCGCTTTTCTGAAACCATCAAATCCTATAATGGAATAGCACACGAGTTGCGCGGAGACGCACTTGTTGCCGAGTTCGAACGAGCATCGGATGCCATTGAGGCTGCGCTGGCCTACCAGGCCGCGAACACAGAAATCAATGCAAAACTCGAAGATAATATTCAACCACAGATGCGCATAGGCATAAGCCTCGGTGAGGTGGTGATTGCGGACAATACGATCACGGGTGCGGGCGTAGTGCTCGCCCAGCGACTCGAACAGCTGGCCGAAGCCGGGGGAGTGTGCATCCAAGGTGCTGCCTATGAAACCGTACCACAGCGGTTACCTTTTGAATATAGAAGCCTCGGGGAACAGCGGGTCAAAGGCTTCGAGGAACCCGTGCGGGCCTATTCTGTTAGCCTGAAGCCTGATGAAGATATTCCTCCGCCAGAACCGACTCGCGCCGATTCTGTGGGCATTCTCGATCGAGCCAAGAATTCCAGGGTCGGGGCGATGATTGTAGTCGTCTTAGCTGGTATCTTGCTCGCATGGTGGCAACCCTGGACCACGAGCGAAGAGTCCGCGCCTAATGCTCAACCATCCATCGCGGTACTCCCGTTTCAATCCCTGAGCGAAGATCCCAACCAGGATTATTTCAGCGATGGCGTGACCAATGACATCATTACGGATCTGTCGAAGTTTTCAAACCTGCTGGTCATCGCTGCCAACTCGGTGTTTGTCTACAAGGGCAAACCGGTCAACATCAAGGAAATCGGCCGTGAGCTGGGTGTGCGTTATGTTCTGGAAGGCTCCGTCCAGAAAGCAGCAGGCAGTGTGCGCATCAATGCGCAGCTCATCGATGCGACCACCGATCATCATATTTGGGCAGAGCGGTATGATTTTGTGCTGGACGATGTTTTCAAGGTGCAGGATGAAATCACCAGTACGGTGGTCAGTTCGCTCCAGGTAATATTAACAGAGGATGAGCAGGGTCGCGCTGCTATTCGTCATACTGACATCATAGAGGCTTATGATCTGTACCTGCGAGGGCGGACATTTTTAAGAGGGACGAAAAGAACCCATTTGAAAGCACGTGAGCTTTTTGACAAGGCGATTAAACTCGATCCGAAATTTTCGGCTGCCTATGCGGAGAAGTCATTTACATACTTTTCGAGCTTTATCATGCCGATGAGTCGTGACCCGAAAGTAGTGAAAGCAGCACTAGAAGCGGCGGAACGCGCGGTGGAGCTAGACGACACGCTGCCGCTAGCTTACGCGCGATTGGCCTGGGCATACTTCGCCACCCGTCAGCATCCAGAAGCAATTACTGCAGCTCGTCGAGCAGTTGCACTCGGCCCCAATGACGCCGAGGCTAATGTTCAACTCGGCAATATTCTAAACTGGTCCGGTAAACCTGATGAAGGCAGGCAATATGTTGAAAGAGCTATTCGTCTGAATCCCCACCACCCTTATTATTACCTGTTCTACCTGGGCCAGTCTTACTACTTGAAGGGCGAGAACGATAAGGCGATCGAGCTCATGAAGCGTGTAGTAACCCGCGCGCCCTACTTTTTACCGGTGCGTCGACACCTTGCTGTACTCTATTCAGAAAAAGGGATGATGAAGGAGGCAAAGGCAGAGACGAAGGAAGTGCTACGGATTTTTCCAGGTGCATCGATTCAAGATGAACGTGCGCGCTGCTTTTACCGGTGGACACCTGACGTATTAAAGCGGTTTTTCACAGGGTTGCGTAAATCAGGTATGCCAGAAGGAAAAGTGGGTGAGGAACCCATTTCAATGTAATTCAAATGTTAACAAGAGGGAAAATATCATGAATAGATTAATAGTTTTATCACTTGTAACAATTTTTAGTTTTGGTTACTCAGGTGTTAGCGTGGCCCAGGAAGCCACGGTTGTGGTTAAAGGCTCCTCCTGGGATTCCGATTCCTGGGGCTTCGCATTCTATCAAAACCTGAGCAACCAAAAGGCGACACTGAAAGCGGCACGCAGAGGGGCTAGGGTCTCGGTCGATGGACATCCTGATGTATTCGCCATTTCGGGCGAGGGAGGTAAATTTGAGTTTCCATTAACTACGTCACAACCAACATTTAGACTGATTGTCGAAGGTGACCGCTTTCCCCCGACTATCACCCAACCCTACGCTGTTCCTGAAGATGGCGGTGAGCTCGATGTTGGCGCAGTCTATACCCCACGTGCAGAGGGTATCGAACACACCTGGCCCCTATCAATGGTCGCGAATTCCCTTGGGTATACCTCGACGCATGAGATGCTAGCAGACAATAAGGCGGCTATTCGAATGTCTACTTACGGATCTGGGGCCGAGGGTGCGCCCGATTATACAAGTAATGCAAAAATTTCATTTCCGAATGGAGGTTCCAGTAAATCGAGTGCTGAACCTACGACTACTTCACCTTTCTTAATGCGGGTCCCCCAATCTGAGTATCTCATTCCGTTTGATATGAATTCCCGAGATACATTTTTCCAGCTGACCGGTCCCACTCTTGGCGTATACATTATTATTGTTTCGTTCGAGCCTGACGAGGGCACGGATAAAGATATTGTTATCCAAATCGAAGACACGATAACAGATGAGTTACTAGACCCCCCGCGGCCGTGGAAATTTAGCCCGAGGACCGTATCAGTAAGAAAAGGTTTCGCCACGGAATTCGAAACGGCACCGGACATTTAGTAGGAAAATATCATTACTTGATTTGAGGCATAACTAGGAGTCGTGATTCGGCTACGGGTAGATTCAAATTGGTACTTTCGATATCGGAAGGAATGAAGTTTTTCTCCTTCCAGCTAATATGCAAGATACCCAATTTTAGGACTCAAATAGCATCTATGGGTCGATAAATGAAAAGCTAGACGGAAGTTTCTGTATGTCGCCTTCGGGCACGGAGCCGCCCTTGCACGATGAAATCTGAACGGCAGCTTCCCGATAGCTGCCGTTCAAAATACCTGGATTAACTTCAGCCCTCGGCACATTGCGGACATCCCAATATAAAAGTCAAAGTATCATGGGTTAATAAGTACAGAAATATTTTGGGTGTCCAGTTTCTGAATGTTGAAGATAAGCCGTCCCCTGCCTTGAGCGAGTATAATTTCCATGTTAATAATATATGCCTGTGATCTCATGGCATCACTCCAATAATTTAATTTAAATAAAGGTGTCTCTTCATAAATAAATTAAGTGCCCCCATTGTTTTTGTTTTTATGACAGTTTTCCTGTCTTCCTGTGGCTTTTTGTATCAAAAATTGGGAGGTAACTTTAAATTTGCCCCCGAAGAATTAGAAATTAAACTTAGCCCGCTAGCGCAAGAGTTAGTAAAAGAAGCCTTTAACAATTTAGATCCTAAAAAGGCTAGTGATTTTCATGTACACGTCGTTGGCTTAGGTCACGGTAACACTGGAGCCTATGTTAGTAGTGAATATTTCTCTTGGAAGCACCCTTTTAAAAAAATGCGGTATTCAACTTACCTTAGTGCCGCAGGCATAAAAACCCCCGATACCAATGCCGATCAGCAATATTTAGATAGACTTCGACAATTGACAAAATATTTTGGATTTCCCAGTAAATTTCATATTTTGGCTTTTGATAAACATTATCGAAAAGATGGCACTGTCAATACAATGCGAACAGAGATTTATACTCCTAACGCCTACGTTATGGCAATATTCAAACAATACCCCAATGTATTTGTACCTACAATTTCAGTTCACCCTTACCGAAAAGATGCATTAATAACCTTAGAAAAATATCACAAGCAAGGAGCCAAATTTATCAAGTGGTTGCCCAACTCTATGGGCATTGATCCATCGTCATCTTTACTCAACTCCTATTATGAAAAGGTCAAAGAACTAGACATGGTTATATTGTCACATGTTGGCTATGAAGCAGCAGTAGATGGTGGCGAGTTTCAAAAACTAGGAAACCCATTACTGTTTCGAAAGCCCTTAGATCTTGGAGTTAAAATAATCATGGCTCATTGTGCCAGCTTAAATGAAGGTTTGGACTTAGATCATCCTGAAAATGGCCAAGTTGATAATTACCAATTATTTCTTCGACTGATGAAAGAAGAAAAGTATAAAAATAATTTGTGGGGAGAAATCTCAGCAATTACTCAATACAATCGTTTAGACAGTCCTTTAAAATCTTTACTTGAACACCCTGAACTCCACAAGAGGTTGGTCAACGGCAGCGATTATCCTTTGCCAGGAATTAATTTTCTAGTTCGGTCAAAAAACCTTTTCACTTTAGGATACATTACTAAAGAAGAGCGTATGGCTATCAATGAAATATATGCCATAAACCCCTTACTTTTCGATTTTGTACTTAAAAGAACTTTAAAACATCCTAAAACGAAACAAAAGTTTGCTCATACTGTTTTTGAAAATCCATTTTAAGTAATAGATAATGGATGTCCCACAATTTATAACCAAAATAAAAAAGCAGCTTATTGATACTCTACCTTCCACCCGGAAGGTCAGAGGTGTTGGCTTAACGCAAATTCCAATATTTTTTTGAATGTTAAAGGGGTCGGTGACAATTGAGAATGATAGTCATTTGTCACCGACCACTGAAATCCTGCGAAGAAAGGAAACTGTCGAATTTATTTGCCATCCAACTATACGCGAAGGTCCACTCCTGGCCGAAGATTGCCCCTTACTTCCATGCTACGGGTGTCCGCTGTGGGCACTTTGCCGCCCCTGAATCTTTAGATCTGGAGGTCAGCTTTCCCGATAGCTGCCGTTCAAATTTCCAAGATTAAGTTCCGCTGACGGCACAAAGCCGCCATTCACATTACTTTTACAGATGGTAAAAATACATAGTTCAGTCTGTGATAATATTTGCTGACTTTGATTCCGACTGGTCTATCAATGGCAAAGGATCATTTATCGCGAAAGTTGGCAGTTATCCTCCATGCCGATGTGGTTGGCTCCACAGCGCTCGTCCAGCAGAATGAGACGCTCGCTCATGAACGCATTCAAGCAACTTTTCATAACTTTTCTGAACTCATCAAATCTTATGGAGGAATAGCACGCGAGGTACGCGGAGACGCTCTTGTAGCAGAGTTTAGTCGAGCCTCCGATGCAGTTCCCGCCGCCCTTGCATTTCAAGCTCTAAACGAGGAATCAAATAACGTACTCGACGACGATATTCGACCACAACTTCGGATTGGTATTAGCCTGGGTGAGGTAATTATTGCAGATAATACGATAACAGGAGCCGGTGTCGTATTAGCACAGCGACTCGAGCAGTTAGCCGACTCAGGTGGCGTAGTAATACAAGGTAATGTGTCGGAGACAGTTCCAACTAGAATGCCTTTCGAGTTTAAGAACTTGGGTGAACAAATGCTGAAGGGTTTCGACCAACCAGTAAGAGCCTTTGTCGCTAAACTCCGACCTGGCCAAGAGATACCTGCGCCCGAAGTTAATGAAACCACGCAAGCTATAGAATCAAGGAACCTCCAGGTTCCCGACAGGCCTTCGATTGCAGTATTACCGTTTGAAAATATGAGTGGTGACCCGGATCAGGAGTTCTTCGCCGACGGCATCAGCGAAGATCTGATCACGGCCCTCTCCAGGATCCATTGGTTCTTCGTAATCGCTCGAAATTCTTCTTTTACTTACAAGGGCCAGGCGGTCGAGGTAACACGAGTCGCAGAAGAACTTGGCGTGCGCTATGTAATCGAAGGAAGCGTGCGAAAGTCTGGGAATCGTGTGCGGATTTCAGCCCAGTTGATCGATGCGACAACTGGTCACCACGTATGGGCCGAAAGCTTTGACCGCAACTTGACCGATATTTTCGAGCTACAGGATGAAATGACGCAAACCATAGCAGGAGCTGTGGAACCGGAACTCAGTGCTGCTGAACGAAAACGGGCGGCATGTACGCCTCCAGAAAATTTGGGCGCATGGGAGATCTATCAGCGTGGCCTATGGCACCTATGGAGTTTCACAGAGGAAAAGATGACTGAAGCCCGGCGATTATTTCAGCAAGTACACCAGTTAGACGCCAACTTTGCGACAGCTTATTCATTCGAATCATATTCACACTACCTGGATACCATGCTTGGCTATACGGAAACGCCCGATGAGAGCCTTGAACTAGCGTACAAGGCGGCGAAGCGTGCCCTTGCTTTGGATGACCATGATCCGGTAGCTTATTTCGCTCTGGGGCGAGTGTGCATGATGCAGGGGAAGCACGACGACTCAGTCGCGGAACTATCCAGGGCAGTCGAATTAAGCCCCAGTTTTGCCCTGGCGCATCATGGTCTCGGATTTGCTTTGGTACTATCTGGCCAAGTTGAAGAGGGTGTCGAAGAGCTCGATAAAGCAATCCGCCTTAGTCCTCGGGACCCTGTGTTGTGGGGGACCATGTGCTTCCGCTCCATTGCGAGCAACTTGCTGCATCAGTACGAGGAAGCGACTCAGTGGGCACGCAGAGTCTTGATCGAGCCGCGAGCAGCTGAGGGTGGATACTGGCCGTATGCTGTCCTCGCCTCAGCGCTTGGCAATCTCGATCAACTAAATGAAGCGCACGAGGCTATGGGCGAGGCCTTGCAACGAAAACCTGACCTATCACTTACCTATTTGAAAACTACGCTACCGACAAAGCAGCCAGACGGACTCGATACCTATTTGGATGGCTTACGTAAGGCGGGGCTGCCGGAATAGTCACGATTCGTAATGCAGGATTCTTATTTAAGGTGACCGTTTTCCCCATAACAATAATGCCTTCAGTGACTGGAATGGGTTAGGCGATTAGTCCGAAGAACCTTCTAATACGAAAAATCCACCGCCCACAGGAAAAGTACGAATGAGATGAAAACCGGTGGCCTCAAAAAGCCCTTCGTACTCCTTTTGTGTTCGAATACGTCCTCCTTCCATTAACAGAAAAAACAAATCCAGGAATGCCGCCGAACGGTGCCCAGGATCATCGGTTGGCGGTAAGACCCGATCAACGACCAATATACGGCCCTCATCACCCATGGCAGCGTGACAATTCCGAAGGATCAGATTTGCGTTGGTGTCGTCCCAATCTACTAGCAAGTTACAAAGGGAGCAAAGGTCGGCGCCATCTGGCAGAGCCTTTAAGAAGTTAGCCGGTTCCATTCGACATCTATCTTGCACACCTGCTGATTCGACCACTGCTTTGGCGCGGTGCAGCACTGCCGCCTGATCGATTAGAATACCCTGGAGGTGGAGATTAGTTTTCAATAACTCTATGAGAAAGGTACCATGCCCACCCCCAATATCTGCAACGACATTAATGCCTGTGAAATCCACTGCATCCAACACGCTTGAAATCCATCCAATCGAGACGGCAGCAAGAGCTGCATTAAATCGCTCCGCCTTTTCTGGTTCATTATCGAGATACTCGTAAAACACCCGCCCGAAAACTTTCTCAAATGCAGGGTTTCCTGTGCTCAATGTATAGGGAAGTTCGTTCCAAACTCGATAGTTTTCGACTCCAATCCGGGCCGCGTCCCTTAAGCCATCCGCCAAAGGGCCCTTTGATACCAACCTGCCTTTTATAATGACTAAATCGATCGTAGCCAGGGCACGGAGAAACCGGAATAATGTCGGTTCGTGGGTTTTGGTAGCCGTGGCCAGTTCACTGACTTGCTTCGGACCGGCTTGTAGATGATGCAATAGGTTAATTTCGTCAGCTGCTAAAAGTGCTCTAGCTGCTTGATACCCCGTGACTAATTGTCGGATTGTGTCCGTATCCTTGGCAGATTGCTGTGTACTCGTTATCATAATTTCCCAACCAGATTGACATCTTGATTTCGCGTTTGTACATAACATTGTAAGCTGACTACTAGAGTTGGAAAACTGTTGTTTTATGTGATATCAAGGCGAAAAATGCTTCTCTCTAATCCTCGTTGTGTTTGCTGGTATCGCGGACCATTTGAGGAATTCACTACGTCAGCTTCACTAAGCGGTAGTTGCCATGCTGAATCTCAAGGTCAGCTTTCTCGTTAGCTGCTGTTCATTTAGCCAATGTGAACTTCTCCAAACGGTACATAGCGTACCTTAGTTATAGAGCTTACGATAACATGGCCCGTTGTCTTTCTGGTATTACTAGAGTAGCCTTTAAGTAATCTTGGGAATGAAAAATTATTGTGTCCACCGCAGCATATGCTGGCAATAACTTAATTAAAATCGTTGTTGCCTGTACATTGTTTTTAACCCTATTCGCACACAGTACAATAATTATCTATTACCTTCGTTGTTATCCGTGAAGGAGACCACACAATGCTAAGATTCACATTCGTCACTTTCGCGCTTTTTCTTTTTAATTTAAGTACCGCAGTGCACAGTGATAGTGCGGCAGATCGTGGCGCAGGAACGTACAGGCAGTGTGCGGCCTGTCACTCTATTGATACTGGGGTTCACCTTACGGGCCCTTCCTTGGCTGGCCTACTAGGACGCGAGGCCGGCACCGCAAAGGGTTTTGGCCGCTACTCCGAGGCATTAAGGCGCTCAGGGTTAATTTGGGATGAGAAAACTCTCGACAAGTGGGTCGAGAATCCGACCGGATTAGTGGCCGGTACGAGCATGCGGATTCAGGGGATTAAGGATAAATCGGCTCGTCAGGATCTCATTGCCTTTCTAAAGCAATCAAGTGAAAGACGCAGCTCGAACACAGCAGATGCCACTCAAAATCAAGGTATGATGAGTGGCATGACAGGCGGACAGAAGCTGAACTTGAAGAACTTGAGTCTAAGCCAACAGGTAAGCACGATTCGCTATTGTAGTGACGCCTATTACGTAAGCTTGGGGACCGGTAAAACCTACACCTTCTGGGAGTTCAATCTGCGTCTTAAAACTGACTCGAGCAAATATGGACCGAAAAAGGGGTCCCCTGCAATCGTTAGATCTGGAATGAGGGGGGACCGTGCCTCGATTGTCTTCTCGGAACCTATCGAGATTAGTGAATTTATCAAGCAACAATGCTGATTGGCGAAGGGTAGGTGGCGCTGGACTCGATTTTCATTGTTGCCCGAAATCGATGGGGTTAAGTCTGGAATGAAAGCGGTGTAGCATTATAAAGAATGACTGCTCTGGGCACTTTATAGAAGTTGCTAGGCTCAATCCGAAGGTCAGCTTCCCCGATAGCCGACGTTCAAAACCCCTGGGTTAACTTCGGCTTCCGGCACACTGCGGACGTTGAATGAGAGAGTTTACAAGGATAAAATTCAGTATACGTCACAGAAAAAGGGTCTAGGTGCAATGAGTGGTAAATTGAAAAATTACGATCTGACTGTTGAAGAAATCAAGATTGTAAGAATGATTAAGGAGCTGATTAAAAATCTTGAGAGGTTGAGTTTTGATGATCCACACTCACCCAGAGCTGAATTTTTTAGAAAAGAAATTGATACGCTAGAGGAAAAGCTGGAAGAGATTAGGGAAAATACCTTGATCAGGTAAAAGTATAATTAATTATGCTGCCGCATTGTCTAAAGCAGGCCCCCAAAATTCCTAGATTTACTTCTGCAAACGGCACACTGCGGACATTGATAAATTGAACGCATAAGAGCATATTTGGAACATCTGGTTGTAAATCACAACAGTTGTACATGTTACATAATCAGCTATTAACCAGAAAGGAGGATCAATATGACTGAGAATTTCACGCCTGTCACTGGCGGCTGTTTTTGCGGTGCCGTGCGTTACGAAGCAGAAGCGAATTTGCTCGAGGCCTACTACTGCCACTGTAAAGCCTGTCACAAACTGTCAGGCACACCGGCCCAGGTAGATGTTTTCGTTAAACCTGGAACATTGAGGTTCACAAAGGAAGACCCTAAATACTTTCAAACATCACCATTCGCGAAAAGCGGATTTTGCCAGCATTGTGGCTCTCGACTCGTATATATTCCAACTGAAAAAGTGGATTGGACCAGTGTTATGGTAGGTAGTCTTGATCATCCAGAACAAGCACTACCACGTGAACATGTCTGTGTAGAAAGCCAATTGCCCTGGTATAAGATTTACGTTGATCTACCTCGCTCGCGTAGTGAAGATGATCCAGACTTAGTGGCGTCATGGGCGAAGTATGGATTAACTCATGACGGACAACCGATTAAACCCTGAATTATTGCTTCCAAAAAGCCGACATTCATATTGCGGCTGTTAACTAGGGCTTTCGGCACATTTATAGATACTCACACCCGTTCTCGGCCATACTAGTGATAGCTGTCAGGTATCTGGCAGTGAGGGCGGGCTGACTCAATGCCAAGCGTATAATTGGATGCTACTCGGGTAAAGGCTCATCCAGGTTATAACAAGTTATATGAATCTTCCATAACCCGTCCTCTCCACGCCTGTAAATATCGACATACTTCGCTGCGATTCGCTTAGTGGACCCTTCTTTGGTCGGGACGTCAAATTCAGCTCTGCCAACATGGTAGGCTAGGTTACCATCCGATTCGAGTTCCACGGTCGAAAGGCTTATATTCCTCCAACCAGCATCCCACATTTCCCGGTATCCCTGCACTACAGCTTCACTATCGCCGACGTATGCTGGACTATCAGGCGCCATCAACATTGCATTGTCTTCGTGAATCGTTTTGAGGGCATCTAGGTCGCCGCGGTTGAATGCCTCACTAAACTCGGCGTCAATCTCTTTGATCTGCTGTTCAAGTGTCATAGTTGATCTCCTTCTATAGGGGCAACTTATATTATCACGCCGCAATAACGATTTCTCTGTATGCCTCCTTCGGGCACTATGCCGAAGTAATCAGTCTGGATCGCCGCTTGCAGCTGTAGGCCCCATCCTGCGGCATTATTTCGAAGATTCGCGCTTGTCAGGGCCATCAAACCATCAGTGGCTGACAAATTCATGTCAATCGGTAGAATTTAACCAGGTATATAGAAGAAGAAAAATAATTGGTGGGTTGTGATTAGTAATAAAAATTAAAGCCTTAACTATCAATTAGTTAAGGCTTTGTCTGGCGGAGAGAGAGGGATTCGAACCCTCGATACGTTGCCGTATACACACTTTCCAGGCGTGCTCCTTCGACCACTCGGACATCTCTCCTGATTCGCTATTTTTACCTACTATATCACCGTGAAATCTACAGGTCGCACTTATGCGAATGGGCGCGAAGACTACATGATCCAGGAATGGCTATCAATCTTTAGTTTGAGCCGTGGGCGGATCAGGCTTCGATGGGCTTAGGCTATAAATGTGATTGAGATGTTTTACAGTGAATCGATGCGTAAATTTGGTAACATAGCATCTTTTTTAATGCCCCTTACATATGTTAACTGTTATATCACCTGCCAAAACACTGGATTTCGAGTCTCCCGCTATTACCGAGGAGTTTTCGCAACCGGCGCATTTGCATCAGTCGCGAAAGTTGATGCGGCGCTTGCGCAAGTTTTCCAGTACGGACATTTCACAGTTAATGAATGTTAGCAGTGATATCGCCGACCTTAATGTGAAACGCAACCGTCGCTGGAAGACGCCATTTACACCCGAAAATGCAAAACAGGCGTTATTTGCTTTCAGGGGTGATGTTTATATTGGTCTCGATGCGGATAGTATGAATTCGGATAACATCCACTTTGCGCAGAAGCATTTACGCATGCTCTCGGGGCTTTACGGATTGTTACGCCCGCTCGATCTGATGCAGGCCTACCGCCTCGAGATGGGCTCTCGGTTACAAACTGATCAGGGCAATAATCTGTACCAGTTCTGGAATATGCGCCTTACCAAAGCACTGAATACTGAACTGAAACAAACCGATTCAAAAATTTTGATCAATCTGGCGTCAATCGAGTATTTCAAGGCGATCAAATCAAAATCCGTCAGGGGTCGCATTATTACCCCGGTATTCAAGGACTATCAACAGGGCAGTTACCAGGTGATCGGTTTTTTTGCCAAGAAAGCCCGCGGCTTGATGGCTCGTCATATTATCGATGGACAAATTAACGATGCCGAAGCAATCAAGCATTTTAACAGTGAAGGCTATAGCTATACTCCGTCGCTTTCAAATGAAGATGAATGGGTATTTAGCAGAAAGCAATAATCGGCATCACGACTTTATAATTTTAGAAAATAAAGCTTCCAATGGTTGAGCTATCACCCCTGGCTCACAGGGTTCAGGTTATAACCGGTGTTATCACTGCCCTGGTGGTAATGCTTGTACTCCTAGTCTATCCCAACGCAATCCAAAATTCGATTACGCAGCTGGAAAAAATTCAGAAACGCGGGACGATCAAATTCCTAACCCTGAATAGCGCCTCCACTTATTACCAGGACGGTGAAGGTGGCAATGGCTTCGAATATCATCTGGGACTGATGTTTAGTGAATATATCAAGGCTGAAGCTGAATTTATTACCGTCGCAAGTTTTGCCGATCTCTACACCGAACTCCTGTTTGGTAGCGGTGATATCGCTGCCGCGGGATTATCCAAAAATGAATCCCAATTCAGCCATGCTGTGATCTATGGTCCGAGGTACTATGAAGTGACTAACCAGATTTTATATCGACGAGGTGATATCGAAAAACCCCGGCAGATAAAGGATCTATTCGACGGCTCATTACGCGTAATCAGCGGCACCAGCCAGGCCAAATTACTGCAAAGACTGCAGCGCACTTACCCCGATTTGACCTGGACCGAGTCGGATGATATTGCCAGCGAGGAATTGATCGAACTGGTCGATGACGGAAAGGCTGATTTCATACTGGCCGATTCACATGAAATTGCGCTGCAACGCCGATTTTTCCCCGAGTTACGAATCGCCTTCGAGCTGGGTCATCCTAAACAACTACGCTGGGCATTCAATCATGCCAATGACAACAGCCTGGCACTGGCGGTCGAGACCTTTTTTGCACAAATCAAGGAGGACGGTCGTCTCGAGCAATTGATTCATCGTCATCATAGCTATGCCGCGCAATTTAACTATTCGGATATTAAAACCTTTAACCAGCATATGGAGAAGCGATTACCCAAATACGAAGCACTTTTCAGGCAGGAAGGCGAGGCCTCGGGAATTGACTGGCGCCTGCTGGCGGCTATTGGATATCAGGAGTCTCTATGGAATGCGCGCGCAAAATCACCGACCGGTGTGCGCGGTCTGATGATGTTGACTCTGGCGACGGCGAAACAGATGAAGGTGTCTAATCGACTGGATCCGGCGCAAAGCATTCGCGGTGGCGCTAAATATATTGCCAGCGTACTCAAGCGAGTACCGAAAAGCGTGGCCGAGCCCGACCGGACCTGGCTTGCGTTGGCATCATACAATGTCGGTTTCGGACATGTTCAGGA
>Ga0164320_10000442_pt1 | contig 13390 bp, 12 predicted proteins | sample GuaBasSediGuay11_FD_113736 | JGI IMG/M metagenome (GOLD analysis project Ga0164320, IMG submission 113736) | Subseafloor sediment microbial communities from Guaymas Basin, Gulf of California, Mexico - Guay11, Core 4567-28, 0-3 cm | ecosystem: Environmental > Aquatic > Marine > Hydrothermal...
ACAGTCGTACACAAATCCCGTCTTTGAGGTCGATCGCCGGGATGATCCTCATAGCGCTTGTCCCACGAAATTTCTCAGCAGCCGTGCACCTGCCGCAGATGAGCGTTCTGGATGAAACTGTGCTGCAACAAAATTTTCATGACCGATGATGGCCGAAAACTCATCAGTGTGAATTGCCGTTGCCAGCGTGTGATCGGATACAGGAAGTGCATAACTGTGCAGATAATAAAAGTAGCTGTTGTCCTCGATACCTTCCAGCACCGGGTGGGCTGCTGTAATGCTGGTTGAGCACCATCCCATATTCGGTACGGGACTGTCTGTTGTCGCGGCAAGCTTTTTCACCATACCCGGAATGATGCCAAGACACTCGACATCCTCTTCCTCGGAGCCGTCACTCAGCAGCTGCATGCCCAGACAGATACCGAGTACCGGCTGTTTGAGCTGGCGTATAACATCGACCAGCCCCGCATTTGTCAGGCGGGTCATCGCATCTCTCGCGGCACCAACCCCGGGCAGCAGTACTCGTGCCGCGTTGCGGATTTCATCGGCATCCGATGTCAGAACTGCCTTGGCTTGCAAGCGATCAAATGCGAACAAGAGCGATGCAATGTTGGCGCCACCGCTGTCAATAATGGCTATATCCGTCACTATAGAGTGCCCTTGGTAGACGGTAACTCAGTGCCGCTCCTGGAAATTGCCTGGCGCAACGCACGGCCAACTGCTTTGAAACATGCCTCGACCATGTGGTGAGTGTTCTCGCCACGGACTTGGATGTGCAATGCGGCACCGAGTGATTCCGATAATGAACGGAAGAAATGTTCAACCATCTCAGTCGAGAGCTCACCGACGTTGTCGCGTGGAAAGTCTGCGGCGAACTGAAAAGCGGCCCGGCCCGACAAGTCGAGTGCGACTTGCGCTGCGCTCTCGTCCATGGGCAGCAGGAAACCGTAACGTCCGATGCCGAACTTGTTACCCAACGCCTCGCGTATCGCAGTACCAAGGCAAATAGCAGTGTCTTCAACGGTGTGGTGTTCGTCGACATTCAGATCACCATTGCAGTTCATAATCAGGCCGAATCCACCATGCTTGGCAATCTGTTCCAGCATGTGGTCGTAAAAACCAATGCCTGTATTGATTTCGATCGTCCTGGCTGAGTCCAGATTAACGGCCACCGCAATCGTGGTTTCATTCGTTGCTCGCTCGACGCGGGCGACTCGCTCCGCATGGCACAGCAACTCAACGATCTGTTCCCAGCTCATCGCAGTGGGATCGTCACCATCGTCGGCCTTGAACAACAGTCCCCGAACACCAATTCGCGAGGCCAGTTCCATGTCCGTAGCCCGGTCGCCAATAACAGCGGATTGCGACAGGTTGATGTCGGTAGCGGCAAGGTAACGCGTCAACAGGCCTGTTCTGGGCTTGCGACACTCGCAGTTGTCATCGGGTAAGTGTGGGCAGACGAATATCTCGTCGAATGTCACGCCCTGGCTCGTGAATAGCTGCAAGGTACGTTCATGTCCCGCAGCGAATTCATCCTGAGGAAAGGACGGAGTGCCGAGACCATCCTGATTACTCACCATCACAAAACGATAACCATGTTGCGATAATTCCAGCAAAGCAGGGATCACGTCCCTGACCAGGCGAACCTTCTCCAGCGAGTCGACCTGAAAGTCTTCGGGTTCTTCGATCAACGTGCCGTCACGATCGATAAACAGTACTTTCTTACCCATCTCGGGACTCCGTCAGCGTGCCTAGCACGCGTAACAGCTGATCATTGTCGGACGGACTGCCAACCGTGATACGAATACAGTCGGATAAGTTGCCTCCAAAATGGCGCAGCAGGACATTGTTTTCTGCACAACGCTGCATTACCTCGTCGGCATTCGCGACCCGCAGCAGAAAAAAGTTCGCCTCACTCGGCCATACCTCTTGCACAAAATCGAAAGCCGCAACGGCTGTCATCAATCGCTGTCGTTCACTGATGATCTCTTCGACGGCCGTATCCGCCAGTGACAGCTGGTCATCCTGCAGAGCGTCCTCAACACACTCAACGACCGGTGTTGCGAGCGCGTAGGGCGACTGCACGGCATTTAACAGTCGAATGACATCAACCGCCCCGGCCACTGCGCCACATCGCGCTCCGGCAAAACCCAGTGCTTTCGAAAGGGTTCGCAATACGAGGAGGTTCGGATAATCTTTGATCAGGTCGATGACGGACTCCTGCCCTCCGAACTCGACGTAGGCCTCATCAACAACCACGGCTGATCCCTGAGCCCGGCCTTCGAGTAGTTTCACTACGTCGGCCCTGGGTAGCGGGGTGCCGGTCGGATTATTCGGTGAGCAGACGAATACCAACTTGGAGTTTTCGTTGCATGCAGCGAGTACTGCATCGATGTCGATAATGAAATCGTTCTCTGCGAATGTTGGTACTTCGATTACCGCTGCACCCTGGATGCGAGCGTAATGCCAGTACATGGAAAACGAAGGCGTTGGTGTGACGATGCTGTCCCGGCCGGCTTCACAGAATGTACGAATCAGGAGATCTATAGCCTCGCTTGAGCCGCGCGTTACGAGCAATTGATCTGTTGCACAACCGAAGCGGGCCGCCAGCGATTCCTGCAATTTTTGCGGGCGCACTTCCGGGTAGCGATTGAGTGGCCGCCGAAAATTACCGATTGGACTTATCCTGGGCGACTCGTTTGCGTTCAATCGCACCGTGTCATCGACCTGCACAGCCGCCTCGTATGCCCGCATGGCCTGAATCTCCGGCCGTGCCAGTTTGACGATACTCATGCACTCTCTCCGAGACGTCGAGTAACGGCTGCCGCATGTGCATCGAGCCCCTCAAGGCCCGCAAGACTGATGACGGCATCGGCGATGCCTTGCAAGCCATCACGGGTAAGCTCCTGTACCGTCATCTGCCGCATAAACTGATCAACCCCAAGCCCGCTATATACCCTGGCGTAGCCATACGTCGGTAGTACGTGATTCGTACCACTGCAGTAGTCGCCGACAGACTCCGGTGACCATTGGCCGACAAAGACAGAGCCTGCGTTACGTATAGCGGGCAGGGCAGCACGTGGATTCTCTATTTGCAATATCAGGTGTTCCGGGGCGTATCGGTTGCTGACCGTTATCGCCGTTGCTACGTCATCAACAATGATCGTCCGGGAATTTTCCAGTGCACCGATCGCGATGGAAGCCCGCGACAGCGTTTTTAGCTGCGCTTCCACTGCCACGTTTACCGCCGCCGCAATGGACGCATCGGTGGTCACAAATAAAACCTGCGAATCTGTCCCATGCTCAGCCTGTGACAGCAAATCTGCAGCAACAAATTCCGCTGTCGCGCTCGCATCCCCGATGACCAGCACCTCCGACGGACCAGCCGGCATATCAATGGCAGCGCCCTGCGGATCTGCACTGACGATCGACTTGGCGCTCGTCACCCATGCGTTGCCAGGCCCCATTATTTTGCAGACCTTGGGTATGGATTTTGTTCCATAGGCCATTGCCGCTATGGCTTGTGCCCCACCGACTTTGTATATCTCGGTTACACCTGCCCTTGAGGCAGCAACCAGCACCGCCGGGTCGGCAGTTCCGTCTTTGCGCGGTGGTGTACACAGAATAATCTTCGGGCAAGCCGCGATGGTTGCAGGCACTGCCAGCATAATTGCTGCGGAAGGCAGGGGTGCAGTTCCCGCCGGAACATACAACCCGACCGAGTCGATTGGCTGACTGATGCGTTCACAGACGACGCCGGGCATCGTTTCTACGGTGAAAGAGGTCGGCCGCTGTTGCTCGTGGAATTTCCGAACATTGGCGATCGCAAGGTCGATAGCCGCAAGTTGTGCGGCGCTTAGCTGTTCGCTCGCTACTGCAATTTCCGTCGCAGTGACTTTGAACCCGGTAACGGTCGCACTATCGAACTTTTTGGTGAATTCTACTAATGCGGCATCGTCATCAAGGCGAACTGCCGCGATGATCTCCTCTGCCGCAAAACGAACCGAGTCTTCCTGGGAAGACTCGGGGCGACGCAACAAGTCGGCACGTTGCTGCTCATCAAGTTCGGCCCAGTGGAATATGGAAAGCTGCATCGCTAGGCCAGCATTTTTTCGACCGGCAGGACGAGCAGGGAACTTGCCCCTGCAGCCTTCAGGTTCTCAAGTGTTTCCCAAAACACGTTTTCGCGACAAACAGCGTGGATGGCGATCCTGTCATCGCTACCTTCCAGGGGCAGTATCGTTGGCGCCTCAGAACCGGGGAGCAGGGCGCGAATCTCTGCCAGTGCAGAACGTGGGGCATGCAGCATGATGTATTTGCTATCGCGTACCTTTAGGACACCGTCGAGACGCTGGATAATCTTGTCGACGAGGGCCTGCTTTTCTTCACCGAGCGGAGCCATTGTCTGAATAACCACGGCTTCACTCTGCAGCAGTACTTCGACTTCACGCAGTCCGTTAGCCAGTAAGGTCCCGCCGGATGACACCAGGTCGCAGATAACGTCCGCACGACCCAGTTTTGGCGCGATTTCGACGGCTCCGGAGAAGTAAACGGGTTCAGCAGGGATCTGTTCACGCTTTAAGTAGTCTGTTAAGAGACCGACATAACTCGTTGCGATCTTTACATTTTTAAGTGACTCCGGCCCGGTATAGTCAAACTCATCAGGGGCCGCTATCGACAGGCGGCAATGGCCGAAATCGAGCTCAAATATCTGCTGGAACTGGCCTTGCGAGCCATTTTGCTCCAGTTGCCGCCTTTTCTCTTCGACGACATTGAGCCCAACAATGCCCAGATCGCAGACGTCGTCGCTGACGAGACCCGGGATGTCGTCATCGCGAACCAGCAAGAGATCGATGGGCATATTCTCGCCATAGCATATGAGCTGGTTCTTGCTCTTGGTTACTTTAAGGCCACAGCGCTCCAGCAAATCAATGGAGTGATCTGTAAGGCGGCCGGTTTTTTGCACCGCAATTTTGATGCGCTGCTCGGACTGATCCATTGGGATTCCTTTAGTGGGGTAGTCGGTCGATCGCAGTTTGGTAGCCGCCGGAGCCGTCGCTAAGACAACGGGCGACGCGCCCGATCGTAGTCACGCTGACACCCGTGAGATCGTGGATTTTTCGGTAGGGAAGTTCCTGTTGCAGGTAGGCGACCACTTGCCAGCGATCAACCAGGGCCTGCAATTCCGCCGGAGTACAAAGGTCTTTGAAGAACAGACGGCATTCTTTCGCGCTTTGCAGCGTGACAATGGCATCGAACAATGCGTTTTCGGCGCGCTTTTGCTGGCGTTCGGTTTCGTTGCGATTCGGCTTCATAATTGTATCAATGTATTAACGTACTAGTACACTATTGCAGTGCGAATAAAATAGCAACCATTTGTTTGATGGTTTCAACTGCTACTAAATTAATCCCACACAAGCCCTTGACCTGCGCTTCCAGACGCGGATACACTTCTCGAAACTCATCGAGACCGGTCGAGGGATAGGCCCGACGACGCCGGGGCAACCTTCAGAACTAACCATTCTGAAAAGGTGCCAACTCCTGCGATGCTTTGCTCAGTTTGCTGGGCGCATCGAATGATGAGGGTAACTGCAACAACTCGTACGCGAGTGAAGGGCAGTACAAACCCTCCCTTGCGGGCTTCGCAGGGTTCCGATGAGTAGAGACGGAACACTAATGCGGAGACCGACAATGACATCCTCAGCAAGCCAAACGACCAGAGCTGTACGTGCGTCTATTGAATCAGACACACAATACGGTGCTGTCGTACCGCCATTACACCTTTCTTCAAACTTCGCGTTTGCAGGTTTGGGTGAGCCACGCCAATACGATTACACGCGCTCGGGCAACCCGACCCGAGATGCACTGGCAGATGCGATGGCCGAACTTGAAGGCGGTGCTGGCGCGGTGGTGACTTCATCCGGTATGGCCGCTCTCACGTTGTTGACGCAGCTACTGGAGCCCGGCGACACCATTATCGCGCCACATGACTGTTACGGCGGTACATTCCGTTTGTTTGAACAGCAGTCCAAAAAAGGCCTGTTCAGTGTATTGTTTGTTGACCAGACGAATCTCGACGCGCTGCGAAAAGCTGCCGAGTGCCGGCCCAGGATAATTCTCGCAGAAACGCCGTCCAACCCATTGTTGCGCGTTGTTGATATTGAAAAGATCGCGGAGATTGCCAGCGATGCAGGCGCCTTACTGGCTGTCGATAACACATTCCTGTCACCTGCCTTGCAGAATCCGATCGAATTCGGTGCTGACCTCGTCATTCACTCAACGACCAAATACATCAATGGACACAGCGATGTCGTTGGTGGATGCGTCGTTGCAGCAACAGATGAGCTCGCAGAGGAGATTGCGTACTGGGCCAACTGCATAGGCATTACAGGAGCTCCATTCGACAGTTTCCTGACCTTGCGTGGCATCCGTACATTGCACCCGCGAATCAAGCAACATCAGGAAAGTGCCAGTCTTGTCGCTAATGTGCTCAATGAACATGAGCAGGTAGCTCAGGTTTTCTATCCTGGTCTTCCGAGCCATCCCGGACACGACATCGCAAAACGTCAGCAGCGCGGATTCGGTGGCATGGTGAGCTTTGAGATCGAAGGTGGCGAGGAAGAGTTGCGTGCGTTTGTGGACAGCCTGAAGTTTTTCTCGCTGGCGGAGTCCTTGGGCGGTGTCGAGAGTCTCGTGTGCCACCCGGCATCGATGACCCACGCACCGCTTAACGAAGCAGCCCTGAAGAAAGCCGGTATCAGCCAGAACCTGGTGCGCTTATCGATTGGACTCGAAAGCAGTGAGGACCTGATCGCCGACTTGCTGGAAGCGCTTGAGGCAGCTCGGTGTGCAGGCACATTGACGCCGGTTGCTGCTGCCTGCGGCTAACCGAACCCTTACTGCAGGCCGCGAATGATCTCAGCAGTCATTTCGCTCGTAGAGATGCGTGCGTCGCCTGTCGCCGCAATATCGGCTGTCCTGGCGCCATTGGCGATGGCGGCAGCGATCGCCAGCTCAACGGCCGTAGCTTCCGTCTCAAGACCAAGGCTGTGTCGCAGCAAGAGTGCAATACTCGCGATGGCCGCACAGGGGTTTGCTATACCTTTGCCAGCAATATCCGGTGCCGAGCCATGAATGGGCTCATACAAACCGACAGCGCTATCACCCAATGATGCTGAGGGCAGCATGCCGAGGGACCCGGCCAGCATTGACGCCTCATCTGTCAAAATGTCGCCGAACATGTTCTCAGTCACAATCACATCGAAGTCAGCAGGGCGACTTAAGAGATGCATTGCCGCCGCGTCAACCAGCAGGGTTTCGACTTCAATCTCCGGAAATTCGGCAGGCATAAGGCGATCTGTGACGTTACGCCACAGACGCGATGTCTCAAGAACGTTGGCCTTGTCAACAGAACAAAGCTTGCCGCGTCGCTCGGACGCCAGCCTGGCCGCTACACGCACGATGCGTTCGATCTCGCTCACCGTATAGGTGCACAAGTCACTCGCTGATGTCTCGTCGCGTGTCTTTTCGCCGAAGTAAATGCCGCCGGTCAACTCTCTGACAACGATCATGTCGACGCCCTGCAGGATCTCCGGCCGGAGAGGCGACGCGCCAACCAGCTCGGAATAGACTTTAACCGGACGGATATTCGCAAACACCCCGAGAATAGCTCGCAGCTTCAGCAGACCTTGCTCGGGACGAATCTTCGCGTTTGGATCGGACCACTTCGGTCCACCGACGGCACCCAGGAAAACCGCGTCGGCTGCTTCGCAGCTCTCGATGGTTGCAGCCGGCAATGGATCGCCTGCGGCGTCAATTGCGGCACCACCAATTAGCTGCGTATCGAATTTGAAACTGTGTTCATACTTGTTCGCGACAAGCTCAAGAACCTCAAGCGCGCACTCCGTAACGTCGGGTCCGATTCCGTCACCCGGTAACAGCGTAACTACGGCTTCCAACTGCGATTCTCCTCAAACGATTCAATGGCCGAGGCCTGCTGTTGCAGGAACCCCAACTGGTCGATGCCTTCAATCAGGCAGTGCTGCGCGAATCCATCTATAGCGAATTCAACAATATTTCCATCCGGCAATGTAATCGTTGCGGCCGCAACGTCGATGGCTAGCTCGGCGCCGGGATTATCCATTAGCCATTGATGCGTATCAGCATCGACAACAATGGCGAGTAAGCCGTTCTTGAGCGCGTTGTTGCTGAAGATGTCGGCGATCTCGGTTGAAATGATCGCTTCGAACCCATAATCAAGCAGCGCCCAGGGTGCATGTTCACGTGATGAGCCACAGCCAAAATTGTTTCCACCAACGAGAATTCGACAGCCCTCTGATTCTGGTTTGTTGAGAATGAAGTCCGGCCTTTCGTTACCCTCTGCATCGAATCGCAGATCATGAAAGAGATTCTTTCCGAGCCCATCTCTGGAGGTGGTGGTCAGGAACCTGGCCGAGATTATCTGGTCTGTGTCGATATCCCGGGTGGGCAGCACAACTGTTCGTGACTGAATATTTCTTACACGTTTCATGAGTACACTCTCGGATCAGCGATATATCCAGCAATCGCCGATGCAGCTGCGGTTGCCGGGCTTGCCAAAACTGTCCGTGCACCAACGCCCTGGCGACCTTCGAAATTGCGATTACTGGTACTGACTGTGAGTTGTCCGGGTTGTGCTATGTCGCCGTTCATGCCGATGCACATTGAGCAACCCGCCTCACGCCATTCTGCGCCGGCAGCAATGATGATCTGATCAAGACCGCGTTCTTCGGCTTCTTTCTTAACCTGTTCAGAGCCCGGTACGACCATCATGCGGACACTATCGGCGACTTTACGTCCCCGCAGAACCCTCGCTGTTTCCTCGATATCGGAGATGCGGCCATTGGTGCAGCTACCCACAAATACGATGTCCACTGCGTTCTCGGTCATCGGCTTGCCTGACTCGACCTGCATGTAATCAAGTGCTTTCCTGAAACTTGCATCGCTGCTGGCTGGCACTGCTTCGTTAATGCCGACCACCATTCCCGGGTTGGTACCAAATGTCACCATAGGTTGTAGTTCACTGACGTTTAGCGTGACAGACTTATCAAAGCTCGCGCCGTCATCGGTTTTTAGCCGCCGCCAACGCTCGACCGCCTCATCCCAGGCCGCAGCTTTCGGTGCGCGTGAACGGCCCCGCAAATAGGCGAAGGTCGTCTCGTCGGGAGCGATCATCCCCGCGCGTGCGCCGGCTTCGATGGACATGTTGCAAATCGTCATGCGACTTTCCATGTCCATCGCTCGTATTGCTGCGCCGCGATACTCGATGACGTGCCCGGTACCGCCATTCACGCCGATCTTGCCGATGATCGCGAGGATCAGGTCTTTCGCCGTTACACCTGCAGGCAATTCACCATCAATATTAACGGCGAGCGTCTTTGGCTTGCGTTGCAGGAGGCACTGAGTCGCGAGTACGTGGCCGACCTCCGTCGTGCCGATGCCAAAGGCGAGGGCGCCGAACGCTCCATGTGTACTTGAGTGGCTATCACCGCATACGATCGTCTTACCCGGCTGTGTCGCGCCCAGTTCTGGGCCGATCACATGCACGATGCCGCGTTGTCCGCTGCCGTAGCCCAGTAAATCGAGACCGAAATCCTCGCAGTTTTGCTGCATTTGCCGAACCTGGTTGGCAGCACCTTCACCTGCGACCAGTAGATCCTTGAAGGTCGAAACCTTGGTTGTCGGCGTGGAGTGATCCAGCGTCGGCAATGTCAGGTCCGGCCGGCGTACGGCGAGTCCTTTGTCGCGCAATACCGAGAATGCCTGTGGTGTGGTCACTTCGTGAATGATATGCAGGTCAATATAGAGTACCGCGGGTGTCTCCGGCGTCTCTTCGACTACAACATGGTCTGCCCAGACCTTTTCAAAAAGGGTGCTTGGTTTAGTCACTTCAGTTCCTGACACAAACTAAACGGTTGCGTGGGATGTCACGGCGTCATCGCCGATGCTTTCACCCCGTTCCCGGCGCCGCAGTGTTCGATTCATTACTTCGAGACACGCTCTGCAGCCAGCTTCAACAATATCGACGCTGGCACCACGACCACGGAAACTCTGACCATCAATATCGACCGTAACCGTAACTTCACCCTGCGCATCTTCACCGATCGAGGCACTGTGCAATTCGAAGTTGCGCAATATCATGTCAACACCCGTAGCCGATTCCAGCGCCTGAAAAGCAGCGGCTACCGGACCGTCGCCGTGCGCGGATTTGGATACTTCAGCTCCATTTTCATCAATCAAGTTCACGGTCGCGGTGGCAGGTTTATCAGTGTGGGTTTGCACCTCCAGCGATTTCAACGTCCAGGGCCCGGATGAAGCACTACCAGCGTTCATGATTATCGATTCGATATCGCCGTCATAAATGTCTTTCTTTTTGTCCGCCAGTTTCTTGAAGTCCTGGAACGCACGGTTGGTTTCGAAATCATCCAACTCGAAGCCAAGTTCTTTCACGCGATTTCGGAACGCATGCCGACCACTATGTTTACCAAGCACCAGGTTTGACTTGCTCAAACCAACGTCTTCAGGCCGCATGATTTCGTAAGTTGACGCGTGTTGGAGCATGCCGTGCTGGTGAATTCCAGCTTCATGAGAAAACGCATTCTCACCAACAATTGCCTTGTTGCGAGGAGGGTGCATGCCCGTAATGTTCGAGACCAGTCGTGATGTCGGGTACAGGCGAGTTGTGTCGATACCGGTTTCCAGACCAAAGAACTCTGCTCGCGTCTTGATGGCCATCACGGCTTCTTCGAGACTGCAGTTACCCGCGCGTTCGCCAATACCGTTAATAGTGCACTCAATTTGTCGTGCACCAGCTCCTACGGCGGCCAGGCTGTTGGCAACGGCCATGCCGAGGTCATCATGGCAATGCACGCTGAGCGTAACCTCGTCGATGCGGGCTACGTGTTCTTTCAGGTAACGGAATAAATGGTCAAACTCCGCTGGAACCGTGTATCCGACCGTATCCGGAACATTTACAGTGGTAGCGCCTGCTTCGATAGCGGCCGATACGACCTCGGCTAAATACGAAAGCTCGGTTCGCGATGCATCCTCCGGCGAAAACTCAACGTCATCACACAGCTCACGTGCCATCCTGATCGCACCGACGGCACTCTTGATGATCTCTTCTTTGGCCATCTTGAGCTTGTACTCACGATGGATCGCGCTGGTTGCGACGAATACGTGGATGCGGTGGTTGTCAGCGCCTTTGACCGCCGCGTGAACTTTTTCGATATCGGCAGCGTTGCAACGTGCCAAGCCACAAATTACAGGGCCAAAATTGCGGTCTGCAATTGCCTTTACAGATTCGAAATCGCCCGGTGATGCTGCCGGAAAACCTGCTTCGATGATGTCGACGTTAAGCTCAGATAGCGCCTTCGCAACACGTAGCTTTTCGCTGAGCGACATGCTGCAACCGGGAGCCTGCTCCCCGTCACGTAACGTGGTGTCGAAAATGCGTATTCTCTTTTCTGAGCTTGTGTCAGGCATTATTACTGTCCTCTATTAATGCTGCTTCGTCCTATTCTTCCAGCCAGTCCATACGGCCGCGCAAATCGGCGCCGACTTTCTCGATGGGGTGATCCAGATCTGCTTGCATCATGCGTTTGAACTCCGGCATGCCGTTTTCGCTTTCGGCAATCCAGTTGCGCGCAAACGTGCCATCCTGGATATCGGTCAATATGGCCTTCATCGCAGCGCGTGACGCGTCATCCACAACGCGTGGGCCACTGATCATGTCGCCCCAGGCGGCCGTGTCGCTGATGAATTTGTGCATCTTGCGTAAGCCGCCTTCATGCAGCAGATCGACGATTAATTTCAATTCGTGCATGACTTCGTAATACGCGACCTCTGGCTGGTAACCTGCTTCAACCAAAGTTTCGAAGCCCGCAACGACGAGTTCGGTCACGCCACCACAAAGCACTGCCTGCTCGCCGAACAGGTCGGTTTCTGTTTCTTCCGCAAACGTGGTTTCGATAACACCGGCGCGTGCACCGCCGATACCCGCCGCGTAGGCGAGGGCCGTCTTCAAGGCATTGCCAGTCGCATCCTGATGTATGGCGACGAGGCAGGGCACACCATGACCTTCTTCATACTGGCGGCGAACCAGGCCACCCGGACCTTTGGGCGCAATTAATGCTACATCCAGATCGGCACGAGGCTCGACCTGCTTGAAGTGAATCGCGAATCCATGCGCGAACAACAACATCGCACCGTTATCGATATCGTCGACGACGGACTGGTACAGGCTTTTCTGTACCATATCCGGTGTCAGGAACATAACGATAGCGGCGCCTTTGACCGCTGCGTTCGGCTCCTGAACGGTCAGGCCATCGGCCTCCGCCTTCGCCCAGCTGGCACCGCTTGAGCGCAGGCCGACAACGACCTTAAAGCCGCTGTCTTTAAGGTTTAGTGCGTGTGCACGTCCCTGACTGCCATAGCCAAGTATGGTTACCTGACGGTCGGTCAGGCAGGAAATATCAACATCTGATTCTGAGTACATTTGCATGATTCGTCTCTGGCCTTAATGCGAAGCTAAAAAAAACCCCACTATCCTTTTGGAAGCGGGGTTTACGTTGTCCGATGACTGGATACGCGCTACCCGCTCTGTCTCCCAAGGAGAAGCAAAGAAAGTCGTAGCACGAGTAGTTTGTTAATTTGTGTTGCAGTCATAGCGCCGAATCATGTTGTAAGCCGATATTGATGTCAACCACTGCTTAATCAGTTACGACTGTTACTAAAGATGATGCATTAACAATCAGAGATAACACTTTAATAGAAAACGAGTTTATCGATTCAATGCCTTCCAGCTGCCCACACTTCTATATAGGGTTCAAAAAAATCCAAGCGACTAACATTGCAGTTCGACGCAGAAAACGGTTTCGATAAAAGCGCAGCAACACGTTTTGGCGGACAATAAGCTATGTTTTGAAAGTCAAAAATGTTATGTAGTTGTTGGGCTGGCGATATACAGACCATGTGTTATTCTTGCCCACAGAGAGATCGGGGACCTGAATAAACAGAAGGAATAAATGGCGGGAAAATCTCAGAGGGTATTTCTGGGTATGCCAACGAATAGGAAGATAAAAAAAGGTTCCAATAGTTTATCGCCGCGCGGCGAAGGTGGAGAGGGCCGCGTGCGCAATTGGAGATGCATTCAGCATTTTCGGTTTACATTTGTGCATGTATTCAACGGATACGTTGCATCCATCTCCTATATATTAACTAAAACATAAGACCTTTAAGGAGCGTCCATGAAACGGTGCATAAGCAGCAGTCGGAGCCTAACCACTGCGTTTTTCGCAACTACGGTTATCGCAATTTCCGGCAGCGTTTTCGCCCAGAGCGTCGATCAGGT